>ENA-UPSM01001509-UPSM01001509.1-activated-sludge-metagenome-genome-assembly--contig:-NODE-1509-length-30838-cov-7.615470_pt1 | contig 30838 bp, 31 predicted proteins | sample MGYA00238181_ERZ773283 | MGnify/ENA primary metagenome ERZ773283 (study PRJEB29023, sample SAMN05720199) | activated sludge metagenome | isolation source: Anaerobic digester | place: Japan...
TCTAACCCTCCAATCTTCTAACCCTCTAAACTTCTAATCATCTAACCATCCACCCCCGGCCTGCCAAAGCAGGCCACCCCCGCCAGTCGGGGGACACAAAGTGGTAAGCTTCGCGCTTAATGGACCGTTCGTGCTGAGTTTTTACTGACCGTTCATGGTGAGCTTTACTGACCGTTCGTGCTGATGTTTTATGGACCGTTCGTGCTGAGCCTGTCGAAGCATGAACCGCTAACCACTAGCTATCAGCTATCCTCTAATCTTCTAACCCTCCATGCGCTACGAGCCATAAACTATGGACTATTATTTTCCACCTCCGCCCCGATGAATCGGGGCACCTCCGCCGGCGGTGGACACGAAGCGGTGCGCTTCGGGTATTTATTGCTGTTCGTGATGAGTTCTACACTGACCGTTCGTGCTGAGCCTGTCGAAGCATGAACCGCTAACCACTAGCTATCAGCTATCCTCTAATCTTCTAACCCTCCATGCGCTACGAGCCATAAACTATGGACTATTATTTTCCACCTCCGCCCCGATGAATCGGGGCACCTCCGCCGGCGGAGGACACAAAGTGGTAAGCTTCGCGCTTAATGGACCGTTCGTGCTGAGCTTTACTGCCATTCATGCTGAGCCTGTCGAAGCATCCTTTAGCCTTTTTCCTTTAGCTAATCCTCTAAACTTCTAATCATCCAATCCTCCGGTCGCTGAGCCTGTCGAAGCATCCTTTAGCCTTCAGCCTTTGTCCTTTGTCCTTTGTCCTTTAGCCACGAGCTATCAGCTATCCGCCACCCTACTACTCCAGTCCGTAGAGTTTCATTTTTCTGTACAGAGTGGCGCGTGAAATATTCATCTTTTCGGCAATGCGGTTTTTGCGCATTTTCTGGCGCAGATACATAGCGATCATCTGCCGCTCCTCCTCTTTCACAACCGGCTCTTCGTGAAACCTGATATCGTATCTGTACCTGCGGATGTGTTCCGGCACCAGTTCATATGTCAACTCCGCCGTATTGAGAAAACTAATCATTCTTTCAACGGCGTTTTGCAGTTCACGTACATTGCCGGGCCAGGGATATCTCATGAAGGCGTCAATCACCCTTTTATCGACCAGGGTAATCCTTTTTTTCATAGCGCTGGCGTAGCGCTTGATGAAATAGTCGGCAAGGACAGGTATGTCATCAGGCCTCTCTTTGAGCTCAACCATTTCAATCGTAAATACATTGATGCGGTAATAAAGATCTTCCCGGAAATTACCCCTGCGGACCTCTTCATGCAGGTCTTTATTGGTGGCGGCGATGATACGCACATCCACCGGCCGTACGCGCGTTCCGCCGATGCGCAAAACCGATTTGTCTTCCAGAACTCTGAGCAGGGCGGTCTGCAATTCCAGCGGTGTTTCGGCTATTTCATCCAGAAAAAGTGTTCCTCCATCGGCAAGTTCAAACTTTCCCTGATTGCCGCCCCGCCGCGAACCAGTGAAGGCTCCCTCCTCATGACCGAACAGCTCGCTGGCGATCAGGTCCCGTGGTATGGCTCCGCAGTTGATTGCCACATAAGGTCCTTTTCTGCGGTTGCTGGCGTTATGGATTGCCTGAGCAAATACATCCTTACCGGTGCCGCTCTTTCCCAGAAGTAAAACATTTGAAGTACTCTGAGAGACCCTTTTGGCCTGTTCGATCGTCGTCAGGAAACGATGGTTACGTCCATAAATGTCTTCAAAGGTGTAATTGGCCGTTGCCCCCATCATCTTTGTCACCATTGATTTTGCTCGCCGGATTTCATTGATGATGATTATTTTACCCATTGTTATGCCACCCGGAGCGAGAATCGGGCTGCAGGTCAGAGTATAATCACCTGACGTTCGCTCTGTGAAAATGCGAACCTCGGCATCAGTCAAATTTTCGTTGTTTTCAATCAGTGTAAAAAAAGGGGCGTTTTCCGACGGCAGAACTTCACGTAATCTGCGTCCGCGATCTTTCTCATCAAGATCGAACCGATCCCGTGCGATATCGTTAAACAAAGTTACACGGCCGCCGGAATCAAGTGCGATGAGCGCTTCCTGTATCGAGGAAATGACCGCCTGCTGATGGCTTGCGGCCATCTGCGCCTCTACCAGCGCCCGGCGGATTTTAAGCTCATTCTCTATCGCGCTTGCTGCGGAGGCGACAATGCCCAAAGTATGTGGATTGCCCCGGTAATAACGACCGAAAATAGTGACAATGCCGGCAAACTCTCCCTCCGCGTCGAAAATCGGTGCACCGCAACCGATAGAGTCGTGGTAGAGCCGCACAAAGTGCTGAGGACCAAAGACCTGCATTGGTTTCTTGTAGAAAGCCACTGAAGCAGGCACTGTGTTACCTGAATACTGCTCCCCCCAGCAGGCGCCGACGAACCATCCGGCATTACGAACCAGGTTTTCTTCTTCAGTATCTCCCAGAAAAGACAGCACATAAACGTCGCGGTCGAGAAGACTCAACAAGAAGCCTGATCCCTGTAGAAAACGGTAAAGATTTCTAATAAATGGGTAGGCAACATCGATCAATTCTTTATTCCTGGCCAACAGATCACTAAGCGCATCGCCTTCCAGTGCCTGAATTTGCGGTTTGGCCAGCGGATTCAGTCCAAGATTGGTACAACGCAGCCACGATTCATAAATCTCTGCCGGAATGACTGACAAATCTACTTTCCGCCTGCCGGAAACGAATTTCTGCCACTCCTTGAATGTCTCCTGATGAAACCTCTCGTAATATTCCAGTCCCATCAGCTTGACATCTTTGTGCTGCTTTCTTTTTGCTTTTGCCGGCGCATCTGACATTTTCATTTGCCTCCATTGTTTAAAAGTCTGCTCTTCGTTGATTTTTGCGCAATGATTGATCGGGCTAACTCATGCTTACGGTCGTAACCTGCCTTGTCACGACGATCACCCCGACCATAATTACAAAAGTGTATCATAAATGTCTCATAAGTGTATCATTGAGACAATAGTGAATCATTTATTGAGACACAAATCAAGGTTAAAAATATTTATATCAATTAAATCAATAAGATATTTTTTCTCCTATTTGGCATGTTCTGTGCTAAACAAAGGGACAACCATTGAGGAAAAGTAAATATTCATCAGTAATCAAGGTAAAAAATTGTTAGAATTACAAATATCCAACGATTACGCGTTTTTTCCTAGGAGCAAGGCCTTGCATAAAAGACCCTGGCAAAAATATTACGACCATACTACCCCTGTCTCCATCAGGTATCCGCATTTTCCTGTACAAAATTTTCTGTATATTGCCGCTTCTCAAAGTCCTACCAAAGTAGCCACAGATTTTTTCGGCTCAGAAATGACCTTTTCTCAGATACGGATTCAGGTGCTTTGTCTTGCTGACGCACTTTTGCAAATAGGCGTAAAAAAAGGCGACCGGATCGGCCTGGCTTTGCCTAACTGCCCCCAGTATATTATCTCCTACTACGCCATTTTGGCCGCAGGCGCCATCGTCGTGAATCTGGATCCCTACTATACGCATAATGAACTCAAATTCATGCTGGAAAACACAAATACCAGACTGCTCGTCACATTCGATGCAGCAATGCAGACAATGCGCCCGCTGGGTAAAGAACTGGGCCTGACGCTGATTGTCACCAGAGTAACGGATTACGCCGCCGGAATGGGCGTCAGCTCAAGAAAAGATCTGGAGCTTGAAGAGGGCTGGCATCACTTCTCAGAACTTATCGAAAGCTGCTCACAGACACGGATCCCCCGCGTCGAAGTCACCTCCTCCGATGTCGCCCTCATTCAATTCACAGGCGGAACAACAGGACTTCCCAAAGGGGCACTGCTGACGCATGGTAATATTGTGGCTGCCACGCTCCAGGCTCTCAATTGGGGAAAAGGAATTTCGATTTATACACCTCACGAAAAACGTAACGTCTTAAGCATCATTCCTTATTTTCATATTTACGGCAATGTCTCGGCGATGAACTTGGCGATATGCAGCGCCGTCACGCAAATATTGATACCCCGCTTTGAAGTCGACGAGGTCCTGGGCACTATTAAACGGATGGAGCAGGTTTTTTATTTCCCGGCCGTTCCCACAATGATCAAGGCGCTTGTCAATCATCCCAAAGTTTCGCAAACAGATCTCTTTCAACGCATTCGCCTGCTCAACTCCGGCGCCGCACCCATGCCCGCTGAGCTTAGCCGGAAAGTCCAGGATCTGGGCACTCTCTACTTTGAAGGGTGGGGAATGAGCGAGACATCGTCGCTGGGAATTTCCAACCCTTTACTGTCAAGCCGCACCGGTTCCATCGGCGTGCCGCTGATGGACAATGATGTCCGCCTTGTTGACCTCGAAGAAGGTGTGCACGATGTCCCTCCCGGCGAACCGGGGGAAATATTGATCAAGGGCCCCACGGTCATGCAGGGCTACTGGGAAAATCCCGAAGAAAGCAGATTGCAGCTGGTTGACGGATGGCTGTACACAGGTGATATCGCCCAGGCCGATGAGAACGGATATTTTTATATCGTCGATCGCAAAAAAGATATGATCATTACGGACGGCTTCAACATCTATCCGCGGGAAGTGGATGAAGTTTTGTATCAACATCCGAAAGTGTCTGAGGCGGTCACGATAGGCGTCCCGGATGAATACAGGGGTGAAACAGTTAAGTCCTTTATTGTCGCTAAACAGGGAGAGTCGCCCACCGCAAGGGAAATCACTGATTTTTGCCTGACCAGACTCGCCGCTTACAAAGTGCCCAAACTCATTGAATTCCGTGAAAGCATGCCCAAATCAGTTGTGGGCAAGATCCTGCGCAAAATTCTGCAGGAGGAGGAGAAGTCCAAATACAAGAATAAAATAACCGGCTGATGCTGTTCAGCCGTAAACAATCCCCTTTTTTTCCTGCCGAGAGGAAGAGGGGGACAGAGAACAAAAAGCATCTCCAAAATGCTTTCTCTGACCCCTCTTCCTCATCCCCCCCCAGGCCGACATAAAGCTTTTCGTCTTTGTCCTCGTTTGAAGATCTTTCCCCATCGATGAAAACAATATTTGTCCGGTGTTCTGCAATCGCCTGTATGCGTCAGCTGTTGTCCTTTTTCCTTGCCCCTTCGGCTCTTTCAGTGTAGGGATATTCCACACAACCCGAAAAAGGAGGCAGCCCTTCTTTACGTCTGGGTCTTTTCGCGCAAGATGAAACACCAACATATCCTTAAAAGGAGACTAACATGAATGAAGCAGGCAGCCGCAAAATTACAGAAATTAAAATAAACACGGAAAACCTCTATCGCGAAGAATCTTTTACCGACCTTAATTTTGCCACTATCAGGTGCCTGACGCCTGTCAAGGCGGACGGCTCGCCCGATGTGAGCCGGGAACCTGTCTTCACCGGCATGACGCAACTGATGTCACCCAACGGACCGATCCCGGTAACTTGCCTCATTGAGGACGCCAAAACACTGGCGGAAGCAGCGGCAAAACTTCCCGATGCCATTGAAAAAACCGTCCAGGACATGATTGCCAAAGCTAAGGAAGAACACAGAAAAGAGACATCCGGGCTGATTGTTCCCGGCCAGTAAAAATTTCCTTTCAGGGTCTTTAGGGAAAAGTTCTGGCGGACTTTTACAGTGATCAATAACAGACACAACATTTTATAAGGAGATGATCATGATTACAGACACGATGGCCGCATGGCACAAGCTGGTACAGGACCGCGACGCTCAAGCTCTGGACAACATTCTGGCTGAGAATGTGGTTTTCCACTCTCCCGTCGTGCATTCACCGCAGGAGGGGAAACAAATTACCACTCTCTATCTGACAGCCGCTCTTCATGTTTTAAACAATGATTCATTCAAATACCTGCGCGAGGTTGTTTCCGGGTCAAACGCTGTTCTGGAGTTTCTGACGGTAATCGATGGCATCACCATCAACGGCGTGGATATGATAACCTGGAATGAGGAAGGTAAAATAATCGATTTCAAGGTAATGCTCCGGCCGCTCAAAGCCATCAACCTGATCCATAAAATGATGGGGGACATGCTGCAAAAAATTAAATAGCGATTCACCCCACTGGGTGGAGGGTTGGAGGCTGGAGGATAAAGGACAAAGGCTAAAGGCTAAAGGCTAAAGGCTAAAGGCTAAAGGCTAAAGGCTAAAGGATGCTTCGACAGGCTCAGCATGAACGGGCAATATAACGCGAAGCGCACCGCTTCGTGTCCTCCGCCGGAGGAGATGCCCCGATTCATCGGGGCGGAGGTGGAAAATAATAATCCATGGAGAGTTAGAAGATTAGAGGATTGGATGATTAGAGGAATGGTGGATGGCGGATAGCTGATAGCTCGTGGATAAAGGCAAAAGGGTAAAGGGTAAAGGATGCTTCGACAGGCTCAGCATGAACGGCAGTAAAAGCTCACCACGAACGGTCAGTAAAGCTCACCATAAACGGCAGTAAAAGCTTAGCGCCAACGGGCAATTAAGCGCGAAGCGCACCGCCGCTCCCGGCAGGAGCGGCCATAAATTCGCCGGGAATGGTCTGACGGTGGAAAATTAACGGCGGTGTTTTTTGTAGCCGAGCCACACCCAGATTGCGCCCCAAAAAATCGTCACAGGTAAAAACGTAACCAAAATGAACAGCCGGTGATTGCTCTCCCACGGCTTGTAATAAACAGTGCAGGCGCTGATCCAGATGAGCGTCAGCAAAATGGCCAGGCGCATTCGGCCGGTGAGGCTGATTTTGGCATTGCCAACGCCCGCCCGCGCTGTGTTCCCGCTTCGGCCATCAGAGTGCCGCTGGGACGGTGTTGCGGTCTTATTACCCATCAGGCGCGGAACAAAAATAATCGCCAGGACGATTGCCGCCACTACCAGAATTTCCTGCATCGGTCACCTCCCGGATACCGGCTTCGTTTCATGTATTTCCGATGTTTCCGGCGGGTTGCCTATAGCACATATTAAATGATACTTCCACGACCTGAAAAACGCTGCGGCCAAATCGAAAAAGGATTGACAAATTTCATTTTTGCAAGCAATTCTTGCTGCCAACATCAATAGAGGAGGTGACGTATGTGCCATCCCATCCGCTTATTTGTCCTGGCACTTTTTGTCATATTGTTTGCCGGTCTGGTTTCGTGGACAGCCGGTGCAAATCAGGAATCATCTCCGGAAATCGAGCAGACCTTTTTAAAGGCCAAACAGGCCTATCTGGAGAATAATTTAAACCATGCCTCCACCTGCATCAGTACAGGTGCGGTCTATATGAAAAATCAGGCGCAAAAAGCATCGTCAAAAGCCAAAAAGGCCCTTGATGAGTCAGCCCGAGAGCTCGAAATACTGGCAAACGATGTCCAACAGGGACTGGTCTCGTCCCCAAAAAAAATTGAAGAAGCGTTCGCCCGTGCCCATCTTGCGCTCGCCTCCAACGAGCACGTCCGGGCTACGCAATCATGGACGCAAAAGAAATACGAGCAGGCAGGTGAGGCCCTTCAATCAGCCAATGGGCATCTGGAAAAAAGCCTGAACTGGACGGGGGGAAAAATCGAAAAGGGCACGACCGACGCCATGAAAAAATCAAACGAGCTGGCCATGAAGCTTAAACAAAAGGGCTCTTCGATTTCGGAAGAGGCAGGCAAAAGTCTGCGTGATATCGGTCGTTCGATTGATGATTTCGGAAAGAGAATTTCTCCCTGATTACAATGCCAAAAATATCAATCCATCCCGCTTTCCGCGGGGGCCGGCCGATTCACAGGCAACACCATAATGAGTAAGGGTTGGCTCATCAGGTTCCTGGTGACAGTACGTGACAGCCGGCTGTTGTGGGACACGCTTGGGCCGGTTTATAACCGGCGCATCCCAAAGCCGATAGCCGCCCTGTACCGGCACATCGCCCTGGAGATGGCACCGTACCGGCACGGGAAGATTCTCGATATCGGCTCCGGGCGCGGTTACAGCGCAATTGAAATATCCCGGGAATGCCCTTCATCACAGGTTACGGGAATCGACTACTCGCCGATGCAGGTCCGGACGGCAAGAAAATATGCCGCAAAAAACAAAGTGACAAACTGCCTGTTTCAAAAGGGCAATGCCATGAGCATCCCCTACCCCGACCAGACATTCGACGCGGCTGTCAGCATCGGCTCCATCAAACACTGGCCGTCCCCCTCCCGCGGTCTGAGAGAAATATACCGGGTACTGAAACAGGGGGGCTGCTTTATTATTTCAGAAACGGACCGGGATGTTTCCGATCAGGAGCTGGAGGAATTCATCTCACGTTTTCAGGTATGGTTTTTACCGGACAGGCTTCTTTTGTGGGGGCTGCGCCATGTAATCTTCGGACAGAGCTTCTCGGAAAAAGAATTGGCTGAAATGGTAGCGCAGGCCGGCTTCACAGATCTCAAAAGCACGCGTGTCGGCCAATGCCCTTACGTTTTGATACAGGCACGCAAATAGGGGAAGGAAGGTGCTTTGCCGGTGACAGGCAGCCGGCTGATTATTTTTTCCAACACCCGGCAGGACCTGTCCATTCTCTCAGGGCAGTGGCCGGTGAAATTATCACTTGATCGCCACAAACAGCAAGGCTCGCGTCAAATGACGGCAAACCCCTTTTCCAGATCGGCAACAATGTCTTCAACGTCTTCGATACCGACGGCCAGGCGAAACAGATTGTCCACAATGCCCAGCTCATATCGCTCCAGCCGGCTGTAGCGGTGGTAGGTCACAGTCGCCGGATGAGTAATCAGTGTTTCCGTCCCGCCGAAGCTCGGCGCAATGTAGATCATCTCCAGCGCGTCCATGAATCGCTTCGCCGCGTCCAGGTCGCCTTTAATCGTAAAGGTAACCACCCCTCCCCCGCCTTTCATCTGCTCTTTGGCGATACAGTAGTGGGCATGGCTTTCCAGAAAGGGGTAGTATGTTTTTTCTATCTTCGGATGTTTCTCGAGATATTCCGCAATGATGAGGGCGTTTTCATTTTGCGCCCGGACTCTCAAGGGAAAGGTTTTGAGGCCGCGCAGTAAAAGATAACAGCAGTGCGGGTCGATCACGCCGCCCATGGATTTGTGCAGCTCGCGCACTTTGCCGACCAGCTGTTTTTTCCCCAGGAGAACTCCCGCCAGGATGTCATTGTGACCGGCAAGATACTTGGTTCCGCTGTGAATCACCAGGTCTATGCCGTAGTCCAGCGGACGCTGGTTGTAAGGCGTGGCAAAGGTGGAATCAATGATCGTTATGACCTTATGCTTATCGCCGATATGACGGAACTTCACCATGTCGAACACGTTAAGATAGGGGTTGGTCGGTGATTCGGAAAAAACAAAACGTGTATTTTCTCTGATGGAAGAATCCAGGAGTTCATAATCACCGAAAGGCACTATCGTGCAGTCAATGCCGAAGCGCTTAAGATAGGTGCGGCAGAACTCAAGCGTCCTGCCGTAGCAATCATCCGTAATTACAATATGATCGCCTGATTCCACCAGGGCAAGGATGGTGGTGGTAATCGCCATCATCCCGGAAGAGAAAACAAGTGCGTCATCGGCGGAATTCAGGACCATCAAACGCTGCTGGGCCACGATCTCGGTGGGGTTTCCATATCTGCCGTATTCATAGCGTTTCTTGGCATTTTTGGTGTAGGATTCAATTTCTTTACTGTCTTTGAAGAAGTACGTCGAGGATTGCACAATAGGGGTGGTTATCGAGTCGGCGTAACGGGCCCTGTCTTCCCCGGAGTGAATCGCCTTTGTAAAAATTGATTTTTGTTTTTCTTTCGGGCTCATGATTTCCTTTCCAGACAGTCTTTTCGGGTACATGCCCGATTTTAATTGCCCGGAGTATAGAGAGAAGGCATCCGCCTGTCAACGTCAAATTCACAAACAGAATCAGGTGAATATTACAGCAAACTATTGACATTTATGGAGAGAATCTCTACATTGAAACAAAAGAAATCAGGAAGTCCCCGTATGCCGATTTATGAATTCGAGTGTGAAAAATGCAAAAAGCAATTTGAAGTTGTGACACTGAGCTTGAGTGAAAAACCCAAAGCCGCCTGTCCGGCCTGCAAATCCAAAAAAACGCGCAAAATGATCTCCCGGGTCAGCAAAGGGAAGTACAGCGGCAACTTCTCCGGTACCTCCGCCCCGACCGGGGCGCCGGCAAGCTCCGCCTGTGCTTCGTGTACTTCGACAAACTGCTCGAGCTGCGGCCATTAAAATCGTTTTTCATCATTCAGGACGTGGAAACGGACCTTGTAAAAAATATTTTTCTCCGCCTCCCTCCGGCAAGCCGGCCTTTCCTCCAGTTTTCAGTGCGTGGTTCCTCGCCCGCCAAGTATGTGTTTTGAGTTTTTTCAGCTTGCTGTTTTTTCTCCGGAAAGTTTAAGATACTCTTTACCATGACCAGACGAAAATAATCAGTTTTTCATTGTCTGGCCATCTCATGTCTTAGTGTCGGATGATTTTACCTGCTTCTGGCCCTGCTCTCCCTCTGACTTCTTACACCGGACGCGCTTTTCTCAACCGTCATTTGAGAAACAATAAACCTTCATCCTGCCCCGGAGCGGGGCGCGAGTGTTTATTTGATATGGCAGGAAAACCTAAACCATCAAACGAAAGGAGGGCAAATGAGCAGCATTTACAAAGTCATTGAAATTATCGGAGGCAGTGAAATATCCTGGGAAGATGCGGCCAGGAAGGCAGTGGAAACAGCCGCCAAAAGCCTTAAGGAAATTCGCATTGCCGAAGTCGGGGAGCTCGATATGCGTATTGAGGACAACAGGGTGGTAGAATATCGTGTTAAACTGCGTGTCTCATTCAAATATCTGGCAGATTAAGGCGTGCCGCTGTTCTCCGGTCTTATCACGACAACCGATACTGTTCGGCCAGGGAATAATGAACCGGAAGTGTATTTTTGCCGGCCACGGATAACTTTGATGGAGGAGACCCAAATCCGGGCTCAGCCCAAGCCCCTCTCACCACTTGGGCTGTCAGACTCGCATACGGGGCGCTGACCATTTGGCTTGTCTGCACGTGCCGGACCAAACTGTCATCAGGGCGCTTTCCCTGCGCGCTTTTCCCGGCGGAAACATTTTCGTGACAGTAGCTCCATGGCCTGTATGAGCCTTTGCGCCCTGGGTAACTGTCGCGATCTTTATCTTTACTCGCTACTTGACCGCGGCTGAAAGGTGGTTTTTCAGCTCCTGCAAGCCGTTCCATATTTCGACACTGCCTATGTATCTTCTCATGTCCACAGCTGAGTATCTGATCAGGCAGGTGGGCGTCTGGTTGATTTTATGCTCCTTGATCAGAGCGCCCATAAGAGGAAAGACAGATTTTTCATTCATTGCCGTCCATTTAATTTGCCTGCCCGCCAGGTACCGGGTCAACGCTTCTTCATCCCGAATGCCCTTGTCCATGGCTGCCTCAAACAGAGCTTTGCGCACACGCAAAGCATTGTCGAGATCCGGCTGCGCATTAACGGCCTGAAGATAATACTTTGCATATATAGGCGTGGCACGGTTAAAAGGAACATCGATAAACTTGATTTGAACTTTGTGTGTGGCCAGGAGCTCTTTTAGCAATCCCTCCGCCTTTTCGTCGATGATCTTGCAGTGTGGGCAAAAATAATCGGAAAAAATTAAAATTTCGTGAGTTCCTGTGCCGAAATGAGGGATCACACGAACCAGTTCCTGCGCTGAGGCCTGTGTGGCAATCCGGCCAAAGCCAGCCAACACGACAAGACTCGCGGCAATCCCCAGCAAAAAAAACAACGCTTTATTTCTTCTGAGCATAAAAAAAAGACCACCCTCTCCATAAAGTGAATCTTCATCAGATCGCAAACGAAAATACCTCCGGTCAGGCAACTTTCTTCTTTTAGTTTATCGCCCTGGCCACTTTCTGACCGACCGCGGAAGGCCTGCCCAGGGCCACTTTCAGATATTCGAGCATCAGCTCTTCTATAATCTGCCCCTTGGGTATCGTTTCATAATTGTTTTTCCGCGCCTTCGCCCCGTTGATTTTACCTGTTTGGACGGCAAGCTCGAGGCGGGCCTGCTGCAATTGGTCGTATTTTTCCACCAGATCCTGATGAGGCATATTAGACAGGCGGGAATAGACATGGGCAATCTGTGCTGGTGTGGGCAAATCTGACGACTCAAGAACGGTTTTTGAATTCCTGGCGTATCTTTGAATACCGGTAATAATGTGATCCGGCTGTACAAAATTTATACCGTTCCAGCCTGCGCGCAGCCACTGGAAAATACCTGTTTTCAATACAGCGGGAGACGAACCTGTTTCTACATAAACGCCGACGGAAAAATAATCATAAATGTATGACTTCACCCAGCCAAGACCGGTTCTGGCCGAGCCGATCTCATCGGAATAGTAATAATTCCAGTCTTCGTCCTTACCCAGAATCAATCCCTTCTTGCCCACCTCGGAGGTATCCACCTGCTTGGAGACGGTAATGAGCACCTGACGCCCCTTGTAATTCATCTGGATCAAAGCACGGTCAAGATCATATTCATAATATATCCCCGTGTTCAGATCAGGAGTAATCGCGTCACGCTGAACCCCGCGAATGACAAGCGGTTTGCCTCCCGCAGGAATCACCGACCATTTGGCAGGCAGCTGCTCATACTTTTTCTTTTGGGCGCTCCACCGGGAATAGCGCAATGAGGAAGGGCTGGTAAGCACAGCCGGGATTTGTCCGCTATAGGCGTATTGCATGAAACCGGCAAAATCGATACGTGTATCAAACTCGTAATACCCGCCATGCGCATCACGATTTTGAGGAAGCGCCGTCTGGCTGAAACCTTTCTTTGCCAATACATAATCTACCAGCGTCGTTGCCGCCTGATAGTCCGGCACACCAGCTTTGTTTGAGGCAAAATCGACCATTTTCATGGCAGCTGCCGACACTTCAGCCTCATTGCCTGATGCCAATGCGTTCCCCACGGCACAAAAACAAACCAGAATCATAAATAGCATGACGGCGGAAATGCATAATTTCATCGCGTGGAATCCGAGCCGTGTGATACGTCTAATAATCATACGTGTATTGTCCCTTCTTCTGATATCTTGTCTTTTTACCTTTTTTGTCCGCCTGTGTAAAGAATTAAATCCTACGGCGGGGCAGGCATGAAAGTGATGTGGGGAAAAGGTCTCTTTGGAAACATGTGAGTCTGAATCCGCCGCCCATTTACATCGCGTACAGTATGAAAATCACCACTTAATATGAAGACTTTATTTAACTCGTAAGATTTCTCTTGACATATGTGTCATATATAACATATGCACACTTTAATATATGTTAATGATAACATATATTGTTCGGCCAATATATACGCCTGCAACCTGATTTTTTGTGCCGGGTCGTTTAAAATCAGGTTTTGGTAACGGAAGCCATGAATCTCAGCCAACTGTATCCTGCTTCGTGTTTTCTTGAATCCCTGCTTAGGCGCTTTACTTTACCGCAGTCCTCCCAGCGTCGTAAGCACACTCCGATTATTGTTTCTCTTTTCATTTCGTTTATAAAAAGCCTTTTTCGCCGGGCTTCGTCTTCTTTCTGTCAATTCTCTCACTTATTTAATCCTGCTTTAGGCCGTACGCCGGCAATCATCGAGGAGGCATGTCCATGAAGAAAACATCGGTACTGTTTTTGGTCTTTTTTTTATTTATGTTTGTTTCCCATATCTGCATTACCAGACTATACGCGGGCCAGCCCGATTACATGAGCGTTTCTGCCGGAGAAGCCAGGGAGACACATAAGAAGACCGCCGTTTCGCTTACTGAATTCGAAGTCTATCATCTGGGTGAGGTGGTGGTTTCTTCTGAAAAGCCAGGGGTGAGGGAGGTGGCCATCGTCAACGAAATCAGCGCTGATGATATTAAGGCCACCAACAGCAAAACACTCGCCGAGGTCTTACTCAGAGCCCCCGGTGTTCGCGTAACGGCCGGGGCAAAAAACGAAGCCAATGTCTCCATCCACGGCTTTGCCCAAAAACAGCTTTTGGTTTTGATCGATGGAGTCCCCTATTATGAAACAAAATACGGCCGTCTGGATTTGAACCAGATTCCCACGGAGAACATCGCCAAAATTGAAATCACCAAGGGGGCGGCATCCGTTTTATACGGCGCCAATGCGCTGGGAGGCGTAATCAATGTCATTACGAAGAAACCTTCAGAAAAACTCTACGCCGGCGTCTCCTTGGAAGCTTCGGAGAATGACACCTACCGGGCCTCGGCAACAACAGGCATGAAAGCCGGAATTTTCAATTACTGGCTGAATTATACATGGGCGAAATCAGGCGGCTATGAGCTGTCGAACGATTATCAGCCGCAAATGACAACCATCCACAAGCAACCGGGCGGGAAGACGTACGAAGTCATTCAGGGAAAAGGGGAGCGGCTCAATTCAGGTTATGAAAGCCATAACATCTGGGCCAAATTCGGAATAGAGCCTAAAGAAGGATCCTCCTATTATGTGAACATTCATTATCTGGACCGGGATAAGGCGTGGTCTCCTTCAACCGAGACAATCAGATATTTCAACAGCCGGCCCTACTTTACTAATTTTGCCAAAATACCCGACTATATCGATTGGGGAATTGATCTGGATGCCAGACAAAAAGTTCACGACAAAGTGACCCTGAGGGCCAAGCTGTTTTACCACAACCACAAAGACAGTCTCGATTCATACACCGACCAGACTTACGCAATACAACTGGCGCACAGCTCCTACAAAGATTATATCGCGGGGGGCTCCTTTTTTGCCGATTTTCAGCCGGTTGACTGGAATATTTTAAGATTTGCCGTTCATTATAAGAAGGATAATCATGAGGAACGAGCCGACGCTTATCTGCCTTTTGAGGAATCTATTTCCTATACCGGCTCTGTGGGGCTGGAAAATGAATTCAATCTGGTGAAAAATTTATCCGTTGTAGCCGGCGTAAGTTATGACTGGTTTAAAGTGGATAAATCAGAGCAAACCAATACCGTAAAGGGCGGCCCTAATGTCGGAGATTTTATTAATTTTACGCCGAATCCCACAAATCGTAATGAGTCTGTAAATCCCATGCTGGGACTCGTTTACAATTTTTCCAATCAGGCAAAGGTTTTCTCCTCCGTGGCTCGTAAAAGCCGTTTTCCCATGCTTGAAGAACTTTATTCCAGCAAGGGTGGCAATGTAAATCTGGAAACGGAAAAGAGCTGGAATTACACGCTGGGAGCCTCGAGTCATTTAACCAGATACGCCAAAGCGGGCCTGTCGGCGTTTTACTATGATGTATCCGACATGATCTCCAAAGACGGCATGGGCTGGATCGGCACCAATTACAATGTCGGTAAAGTCCAGCTGTACGGCTTCGAATTCAACGCCGAAATCTACCCAATTGACGGGCTGACGCTCAGGCTGGATTATACCTATGAAGAGGGCAGAAACCGCAGTGAGGGAAGAGTGACCAATGCTGTCACATATATCCCCAAGCACAAGCTGGATGCCGGGGTTCAATATCTAATCCCTATGCTCAAAACCAGACTTGATTTTAATATGATCCATGTATCATCGACATATTCTCAGTTGCCGACACCGTCGAGCCCGTCAAACCCGGTTCTTAAAGCAAGTGATTACACGCTGTTTGATGCGAAAATCACACAGCCGATATGGAAATACTTTGAAGTCTACGTGGCCTGCAGAAACATATTTGACAAAAACTACGAGCCGGAGGTCGGCTACCCCGCCCCGGGGCGAAGCTTCTGGACCGGAATCCTGGCAAGGTACTGATACCGGCATAATATATCTTTGATGAGGGTCGCTTTCATGGACTGGTTAATATTTATAGTCGATTACGGAATCATCGGATTTTTGATTCTGCTTAGCGTCATAGCTGTCGGCATCGGCATCGAACGGTTCTTTTTCTTCAGAACCATAAGACTGGATGCCTTCACCGACTATAAAAGCCTTGAGATAGAGCTCACGCGCAAAATCCATCTCATTGCCACCATCGGAAGCAATGCGCCGTATATCGGCCTGTTGGGAACGGTTCTGGGTATCATGCTCACGTTTTACATGATCGGAAGTGACGGCTTCATGGACTCGGGCAAAATCATGACCGGCCTTGCCCTGGCCCTTAAAGCCACAGCCGTCGGCCTGCTGGTGGCCATCCCGTCCGTCTCTTTGTATAATTTTGTTTTGCGAAAGGTAAGGGTCCTGCTCATGACCTGGGAGATCAATCATGGAAGAAAAGACCTTTGATTATATCAACGTCGTTCCTCTTGTGGATGTGATGCTGGTACTTCTGGTTATTGTGCTGACCACATCCTCTTTCATCGCAACAGGAATGATCCCTCTGAATTTACCGAAAGCCAGTCACGCTACGAACGGCGCCTTCAAGACCCAAACTATTGAAATAGACCAGGACGGCCAAACCTGTCTCAACGGCCGGCGTGTTTCTCCTACGGAATTGAAAACCGGCCTTGCCGCCGTGAACAGAAACGTTGCTGTTTTAATCCGGGCGGACCGCAGTGTCAGACTGCAAAGCTTTGTCAGTATTTTGGATATCATCAAAAATCTCGAATTCAATCACGTCAGCCTTCAGACGGAGGAAGGAATATGAATAATCAGGCCAGGGCCTTTCAGATATCCTTCCTGCTCCATGGTGTCATTATCGGACTAATGTTTTTAAGCGCCCCCGTGCCGGAGCCGTTTAAAGAAACAATTCCTCTGGATTTTAATCTGCTTGAGACGGGCAGCAAACAAAAGATAGTCGAACCGGCCGCGTCCTTTGTACGGACTGCTCCGGCGCAGCCACCCGTGCGTGAAAGAAAGGCGCAAAGCCCGCCGGCGCGGCTGGAAAGCGAAACTCCACGCACCCCTGAAACCTCACCCGCATCAGAGCTTACCGCAACCAAAACCCAGTTGGTCGGCACTGCGTTTTCTGAAGGATCTGACGATACCGGTGAGCCTGCGGCACACCTGCCGGCAGACGCGCAAAACGGAAATGAAGCCCCGAAAAAGGTCACAAACACAGGTGACGCGGCAGGCGCCATGGAATCAGCCGCCTCAAAGTATTTAAACGAGCACTTTGATTACATTCGTAAAAAGATACTGGGAAACATCAACTATCCCGATACCGCAAAAAGGATGGGCTGGCAGGGGAAAGTTGTTCTTTCCTTTGTGATCACCTCTGACGGATCGGTCAGAGCATTGAAGATTATGCAAAGTTCCGGCTTTAAAATACTCGACGACAAAGCCATCGAAACTATCCGGCAGGCGGCGCCCTTCCCCCGCCCCCCGGTGGAAGCCAGGCTGATGATTCCCGTCGTCTATCATCTGAATTGAGCATTGGAAAAATTCACGGGGAGTGTCTTCGCCGATGGTCACCCCGGTCATTATGGAGGAATAAATCATGAAAACAAACGAAAACCTGGATTTTGAAAACTGCCTCAACGAAGCCAAGGCTTTTCACGGAGAAGCCTGTGCCGGAACGGTCCTGGGCACCCGTATGGCGATTTTGGGGCTCAGCAAAATCGGCATCATTGATCCCAAAGGTGCCGACAGGAAGAATCTGATCGTCTTTGTCGAAATGGACCGCTGTGCCAGTGACGCGATTCTGGCGGTGACCGGCTGTCATCCGGGAAAACGCAGCATGAAGATTTTTGATTACGGTAAAATGGCGGCAACTTTCGTTAATCTGAAAACCGGCAAGGCCGTCCGTGTTTGTGCAAAAAATAAGGAAGGCAATCAAGTCACAACAAGAGAGGATATCGAAAAGTCGCCGCACACGGAAGAATACACCATGCAGCCCCTGGAAGAACTTTTTGAAACCAGGGAAGTTCGGGTTAACCTCCGGCCGGAAGATCTGCCGGGTAAACCGTTGTTGATTGTCACCTGCGCGGTCTGCGGAGAAAGAGTGATGGATCTGAGGCATGTCGAGCACAACGGCCGGACTCTGTGTCGGGCCTGCGCAGCGGGCGGAAGCTATTATGACGAACTGGAGAAGAGATAAAAATGAATCGGGGAAACCCCCTCAATCAAACGTGCCCTGTATATCCTTCGGATGCGACATTGAATGATTTAAAGCAGCCCGACTGGAATGTCCTATGGAAGGCCAAGCTCGCCTCGCGCGCCGCTTTGCGGAGGGATGCCGCCTACTGGGACGGCAGGGCCCGCTCTTTTGCCAAAGCCACCGAGACCGGCTACCGTGATCAGCTGCTGGCCCTTATGAAACCGGAGCCCGACTGGACGGTTCTGGACATGGGATGCGGAAGCGGCACGCTGGCTGTGCCGCTGGCCAAACAGGTGGCTTGCGTCACGGCAGTGGACTTCTCCAGTGAGATGCTCGACGTGCTTCGGAGGCGTTGCCAAAAAGAAGGCATCTCCAATATAAAAACGATTCATGGCAGTTGGGAAGATGATTGGCACAAACTCGGCATCGGCACTTACGATACGGTAATCGCATCTCGCTCTTTAGTAGTTGACGATCTTCAGTCCGCCATCTTGAAGCTCAACGCGGCCGCGAATAAGCGCGCCTATATCATCACCATGTCCGGTGGCGGTCCATACGACAAGCGCCTTTTCGAGGCCATCGGCAGGCTCCATGAGACGGGCGCGGACTACATCTATTACTACAATCTGCTGTATCAGCTGGGCATCCGCGCGTATGTCTCCTTCATTAAAGAGATACGCAACCGGACTTACGAAAGCCCTGAAGATGCCCTTACGTCGCTGGAGTTGATGTTCGGCGACTTAACTTCCAGCGAAAAAGAAAAAATGGCCGCTCACGTCAGGCAATATCTGATTTCATCCGGCAATTCATGGAGATTCTCCTACAGTCAGCTCATCCAATGGGCGGTCATGTGGTGGGAAAAAGACTAAAGATGAAGGTTAAGAAAACCATAATACCCATTTTATCAGTTGCACTGTTTCTCACGATTGGACTGTCCTTAACCATCGGGAAATACCCTCTGTGCCTGGCAGATATTTGCGGGTATTTATTCTTTAAGCTTACAGGCACAGGCAATATGGACACCAGGCATTGCGAGCTCGTGTCGAACCTGCTTCTAAATATCCGTCTGCCCCGCATTCTGGCGGCCGCTCTGATAGGCGCATCACTGGCCGTGGCCGGCGCCTCCTTTCAGGCCATGTTTGTAAACCCCCTCGTTTCGCCATCCCTTTTGGGTGTACTTGCCGGCGCATCCTTCGGCGCGGCGCTGGGCATGGTCTTTTCCGGAAATTGGTTTTGCGTACAGTGCCTGACCTTCCTTTTCGGCTTTGTGGCTGTGGGTATTGCCGTGGCTATCGCAAAAATGCACAAAGGCAATACCATCCTGCTTTTGATCCTAGGCGGCGTCATCAGCGGCGCTGTCTTTACGTCTTTGTTATCCATTATCAAATATATCGCCGATCCCGCCAATCAACTGCCCGCGATAGTTCAATGGCTTATGGGGGGACTGTCGCTTGTGGATTACAAAACATTGCTGGCCGCGGGGATTCCTCAGCTTGTGAGCATTGCACTTGTGATACTCTTTTCCGGGTATCTCAACGCCCTGAGCATGGGCGATGAAGAGGCGCGCTCTCTGGGCATACGCGTGGAAAGAATCAGGCTGTTTCTCATTTTTCTGGCGACGATGATGAGCGCACTGACCGTGGTTATTGCGGGAATGATCGGCTGGGTCGGCCTTATCATCCCCCATATTACGCGGATGCTGGTGGGACCGGACAATAAAATTCTCGTTCCCGCAAGCGCTCTTATCGGCGCCATTTACCTGATTGCCGTGGACAATTTATCAAGAATGCTTTTCGTTGTGGAAATTCCCATGGGGATCGTTACGTCACTGGTCGGCATACCGTTTTTCGTTATCATATTAAGAAAGGCGCAAAAAGGATGGGCTTGAATCCGCTGATTAAGATAGACGCGATCTCCTTCGGCTATACGCAAAAGGCCGTGCTGACCGATATTAACCTTTCCATCACAAAGGGTGAGGTTGTTGCTGTACTCGGCCCCAACGGATGCGGCAAGAGCACACTTATCAAGATCATGCTTGGTCTTCTCCGTCCGGATGCGGGCCGCGTTTTGCTAAACGGCAAAAACATCCGGAAGCTGGATACCGGATATCTCGCCCAAGAGATCGCCTACGTCCCGCAGATCCACAAAAGCTCCTTTCCATATACCGTTTTAGACGTCGTCCTGATGGGCAGGATTCCTCACAAAACATTTTTTTTCCGCTACTCAAACAAGGACCTGAGAATTGCCCAAAACGCACTGGAGAGGCTTTCCATCCTGCATTTGGCGTCGCGGGCCTATACGGAAATCAGCGGGGGTGAACGCCAGCTGACTCTTATCGCGCGGGCGCTGGCCCAGGGCGCAAATACATTCATCATGGACGAACCGGCCGGCGGCCTCGATTACGGTAACCAGCTTAAACTTCTCGATCAGATCGTCAAACTCTCTCGTGAAGGATACACATTTGTTAAAGCGACCCACTCCCCGGAGCACGCCCTGTGGATAGCGAACCGTGCCGTGATGATCAAAGAAGGCAAGATTGTTGCGGACGGCCCCTGCGACGACGTCATCAACACGGAAAACCTGTTCCATCTGTATAACGCCAGAGTCAACGTTTTAAAATTCAACGATGGCCCATTCAACGTCTGCGTCCCACAGACAATTTGCGGCTGCATGGACGCCCTGGACCACTGCAATTTATCAGTATTGGAAAAAAGTCAAAAGGTGATGCAATGTCAATGAAATCAGTTGGGGTTGCAATATTATTTATAAAGGCCCCATTTAAAAAATAACGCCACAAGAAAGGATACAAATATGGAAATTCTAAACAGCATACTCGAGAGCATCAGTGGCGACGCCCCTGTACTGGATGTAAGAAGAGGTCTCACCTGGACCGCCGTTGTAAGCAGACGGGTCGGGCTGGCCTCAAGCATGGTCGAAAAAACGGGATGCAACCATGGCGAGGGAGAAAGCCGAGAAGGTACTTTCACGGAAATGACAGCTCTGGAGCTGGCCCGCTACTGCCACGATAACGACACCACCAGGGCATCTTTGGGGCTTGCCGCTATCAATTCCCTTCTGGAGATCGCCCCGGAGAGCTACGGCGCGGTTGACGGACTCAAAATCGCCCATGATCTGGGAAAAAACAAGAACATTTCCATAATCGGCCACTTCCCCGATATGGAGGCACTCTCCGGAATAGCCCGGAACTTCTGGGTCATCGAAAAACGTCCCCGGCAGGGAGATTATACAGAAGAGCAAGGAGACAAGCTGCTGCCCCAATCGGACATTGTCATCATCTCCAGCACGACTCTTATCAACCATACTCTCCCGGGCATTCTCGAGCGATGCCGTAAAGACAGTGTGAAGATGCTCCTGGGCCCCTCTACGCCGCTGTCCCGAACACTTTTCGATTACGGCCTCGATGTGCTGGCCGGAAGCGTGGTCACCGGGAAGGACACGGTGCTCAAATCAGTCAGCGAGGGCGCATCTTTCAGGCAAATAAAAAAGACAGGTGGTATCAGGTTTGTCTCCATCGTCAAGGATTATGACGACATCATCAGGAGACTGTCCTGAGCTGATGATTATTTAAGGAACCTGTTTATGAAAACACGTCATTCGTTTTATCTATGGACTCTTGTCATTTGCGCCGCGCTTTGGGCGGCCGGTTCAGCCCAGGGAAAAGAAATAACAGACATGTTTGGAAGAAAATATTCCATTGCTGAAAAGCCGTCGAAAATTTACAGCCCCTCGCCGCCCTTGAGCCATCTGCTCTATGTGATCGACCCTTCCATGCTGGCCGGGCTGACCTCTCCCGTTCGCGAGCATGAAAAACCCTATCTAAAAAAGGGAGTGCTTTCCCTTCCGGTGCTCGGCGGCTGGTATGGCCAGGGCAATACACCAAATATTGAAATGGTGTTAAAGGTCAACCCCGAGCTGATCATCTTCGCCAGGTTCGACACAGTCTTCCATTCCAGAACCAATGAAGAGCTCGTGAGAACCCTGCCCATCCCGGTAATGTCAGTCAATCTTTCTACGCTTTCGGATTATCCCGACGCTATCAGCTATTTGGGACAGCTGCTGGGTCGTGAAGCCAGAGCCGGCAAGCTGGCTGCCTATGCCAAAAAAACGATTGCCGACATGGAAGCATTCAGAGCCTCGATCGGTCAGGGGGATACAGTATCCGTCTATTACGCGCAGGGCGTGGATGGACTTCGTACCGAATGCGACTCATCAATGCACGCTCAGTTAATCCCCCTGGCGGGGGGCCGCAATGTTCATTCCTGCGTTGCACGCAGCAGCTACGGCATGGAAAAAATTTCCATGGAGCAATTACTGCTATATGATCCGGAGGTTATCCTCGTATTTGAAGAACCCTTTTACCGTAGCGTCTTTCGTGATCCCCGCTGGCAGCGTCTGCGCGCCGTGAAAAACAAAAGAGTGCACATTATACCGAAAGAGCCGTTCAACTGGTTCGACCGACCTCCCTCTTTCATGCGGCTGCTGGGCGTCAAGTGGGTTGCCGGCTGCCTTTATCCACAGCGCTGTCCGTTTGATATGGTTAAGGAAACCCGTCTTTTTTTTAAACTTTTTTTTGACATTGACCTGACTTTGGAAGGGGCAAAAAATATTTTGGGTGGTAAATAGAAAAAGAACGTCGGGCGATAGCCATCATGCCCGGCGGTAGCGAACCTTCTTCATCTTGTACATCATCTTGTCAGCGACGGAAATCATATCATCCAGTGTTGTGGGATTAAGCGGATCATAGACGGCATAACCGATGCTGATCGCCAGCTTAAAACTGGCGGCCTTCCTTACGTTGAAATTATTGATCAAACGGTAAAAACGTAAAAGCAGTTTTTCCATCATTTCTTCATCCGCATCAATCACCAGGATGGCAAATTCATCGCCGCCGATGCGGGAGATGATGTCGGATACACGGAAAGTGCGTGTCAGGATTTTCGCGGCCGCGATCAGGGCGTGATCTCCTTCTTCATGCCCCAGCCGGTCATTGATGTCCTTCAAACCATCGAGGTCGGCAAAGAAAAGAAGCAGGCCTTTCTTTGACCGCTCGGCTCTTCTAACTTCTCTGGTCGCGAGCGTGAAAAAACCACGTCGGTTATACAAATCGGTCAGCTGATCCGTCAGGGCCATCGCTTCGAGTTTTTTTTCCATCTCACGACGGCGCGTTATGTCTGCACCGAAAAGCGCCAGCCTGGCCACTTTCCCGCCGGCATCACATACGGGATAAATCACATGATCGATGAACCTTTTGTTGATAACTCCCTCAAAGCGCGCGGGCTTGCCGCTGCGGATGATATCTTCCACTTGTTTTCTTCTTTCACTGGCGATGTCCGCCGGCAACAGCTTGTAAATATTCCCACCGATAATATTGTCCAGTCCGACGCGCATGCGCTTGGCAAAAGTTTCGTTCGCCGCAATCACCGTGCCGTCAACCTCGGCCAGCAGCAGCGATTCTGTAACTGCATTTAAAAGAGCGCGCAGATTACTTTCTTCCTCGCTAAGACATTGTTCATACTTTTTATTCTCGGACAAGTCGCGGACAATGCTCAAAAGAATCCTGTCGCTTCCGAGCACAGCCCCCTGCGAGCTGATTTCCACAGGGAATACCTGACCGTTCTTTCTGCGATGAACGGTATCGAAAATAACAACATTGGCGGAAACTCTGTCACTGCGGGGCGTAATCCGCCCCCGAAAATCGGCTGGATTCAAATCATCTATCGTCATTGATTTGAATTCATCCATACTGTACTGATAAGCTTCCAATGCAGCCGTGCTTGCCTCCAGAATCCTTCTGTCACTGTAGCGCACGGCAAAAATAATATCAGTGGTGTGGCGCAGCAGGAATTCGTAGCGTCTGGATAAATCTTCCGCATAGCGCGCATCGTCCACTCTGCGGATTGCTTTTCTTCTGTCAGGCATCGTCATAGTATTTTTCACTTATAAAAAAAGCTGTCCTGGACAATTTTCAGTTTTCCTGCAGAATCCTCGCTGCACCGCTGAATATCCGCTCATCCTTTATCATGAGCGGGCCAACATCAACCGTTTGGCGCAAGCAATGAATCATCTTCCAGGGGCCGTCCGGGGTTTTTCCCTTCCGCCGTCCTTTCTCAAATTTCCTTCTATTTATATAACATTTACACACTCTTTTCAACAAGACCTCCTGGACATGAGAGCTTTTCATCGCCACTCAATTATTATCTTGAAAAAGCGCCCCCTTTCCATTACAGATAGTCCAATAAAAGAGGATCCGATGAAATACCTTGATAAACAACATGTTACGGGACATTTATCTTTTTTCGCCATCGTCATCGCCGCTTGGTTAATTTCAGCCTGCGCCGGACTGCCCCGGGAACCTCTCATGAAATCCCCGCCTCTTTTTTCCTGGCATACAAGCATTCCTTCCCAGACCGGACAGGTAATTCTGGTGGCCGAAGAAAGTTTTCTTTGTTTTACTCTTACGAGGGTTTACTTTCTGGAAAAAACAAACGGAGAATGGACACAAACGATGGAACCACTCAGGGCCGTTATTGGTAAAAACGGTTTTGCCGCGCCGGGTGAAAAGCGTGAAGGGGACGGCAAAACGCCGTCCGGCCTTTTCCGTCTGGGCACGGCCTTCGGTTATCCGGAAAAGGTCGATACAAAAATGCCCTACCGTCAGGCTCTGGATGACGATATCTGGATTGATGACCCGGACGCCGCCGATTACAACCGCTGGATGAAAAAAGAACAAACGAAGGCAAACTCATACGAAATACTCAAAAGGGACGATCCTCTTTACGAATACGCGATCGTCATTGAATACAACACCGACCCCGTCATCAGGGGCCACGGCAGTGCTATCTTTTTGCATATCCGGGCTGCGTCCGGCGAACCGACGGCAGGATGTGTCGCCGTATCAAAAGAAAATATGCTCCGGCTCCTTTCCCGCCTGGACTCGGAGAAAAAACCTGTAATCCTGATCAATCCTGATCAATAAATCCGAAAGGAGACAACCAATGAACATGAAAGCATTCTTTGCTTCTTTATTGATCTTTTTGACACTCACTGTCATATTTTTCCCATCATCGGCGAGAGCCGGCGAGCGTCCCGATACCTTCGTGGATATAGAAGAGATAATCCCGGGGGTTCTGATGGACATCCGCTACTACGGGGAGCACAACTTCGTCGGCGCCCGTGTTGACGGCTACCTGGCCCCCAAATGCTTCCTGACGCGCGAGGCTGCTAGGGCTCTGGCGGAAGTGCACAAAGACCTGGCACGCCACGACCTGACTTTGAAAATTTATGACTGTTACCGGCCCCAGCGTGCGGTGGACCACTTTGTACGCTGGGCGCAGGATATAGATGATACCAGGACTAAAAAGGAATTTTACCCCACAATCGACAAACGAAATCTCTTTCGCGACGGCTATATCGCCAGTCGTTCCTCCCACAGCCGGGGAAGCACGGTTGATCTGACCATTGTGCCCCTGCCTGTGCCGCCCGAGCCGACTTACACATCGAAAACTCCTCTGACTGCCTGTTTCCTGCCGGCGGGTGTACGCTTCGCGGACAATTCTCTGGACATGGGCACCGGGTTTGATTGCTTCCATGAAATGTCACACCCTGAAAATCAAAACCTGAGCCCTCAGCACAGAAGCAATCGCCTTCTTTTGAGAACATTGATGGAGAAGTACGGCTTTAAGTACTACGACAAGGAATGGTGGCACTTCACGCTGGTGAACGAACCCTATCCAGACACGTACTTCAACTTCCCGGTCGAATGATGAAGATAAAGATACCTCCTTTTTTACGCTCCTACGGTTTTTCCATTGTTCTTGTCGCATCGATTCTGTTCGGGGCCGTGCTGGGCATTGTTTTCAAAAAAGATGCAGCCCTCTTCAAGCCCTTGGGAGACGTGTTTTTAAACCTGCTTTTCACCGTTATCGTTCCTCTGGTTTTCTTTTCTATTTCCGCCACCGTCGCCTCGATGACCGATTTGAGAAGGCTGGGGAAAATCCTGGGTGTCATGGTCATCATCTTTGTGGCGACAGGCCTTGTCGCCTCGGCCGTGATGCTGGCCGCTGTTTTGGTTTTTCCTCCTGCAGCCGGCATTCATATCGCCATGCCCGCAGCGCCGGAACTGACGACCTTCAGTGCGGCACAGCAGTTGGTGCGCGCCTTTACCGTGCCTGACTTTCCCATGCTTTTGTCTAAAAACAATATGCTGGCTCTGATTGTGGTTTCGATGCTTGTCGGACTGGCCGCCTCTGCCGCCGGTGAAAAAGGCAGGGCCTTTACCTTGTTTTTGGACTCCGCCAAAGAAGTCATGCTGAAGCTGATTTCTCTGGTGATGTATTACGCGCCGGTGGGCCTTTGCGCGTATTTCGCCTACCTGGTCGGAGTTTTCGGGCCGGATCTTTTGGGTTCTTATGCGCGGGCAGTGGCGATTTATTACCCGACGGCGCTTGTGTATTTTTTTCTCGCCTTTACACTCTACGCGTTCGCCGCAGGACGAACGGCCGGCGTCAGGACCTTTTGGAAAAATATCATTCCGCCATCCGTCATGGCTCTGGCCACCGGCAGCTCGATGGCGGCAATCCCCGCCAATTTGCAGGCGGCGGATAAAATCGGCATCCCCCGCGATATCAGTGAAGTCGTTATCCCCGTCGGCGCGACGATTCACATGGAAGGCTCATGCCTGGCCGCTGTTTTGAAAATAGCGTTTCTTTTTGGAATATTTCAGATGCCTTTCACCGGCATGGAAACGATACTGACCGCCCTGGGAATCGCCTTGCTTACCGGCGTGGTCGTCAGCGGCATACCGGGCGGTGGCACTATCGGAGAGCTTTTAATACTTTCTCTGTACGGATTCCCCCCTGAAGCTTTCCCGCTGATTACGATGATCGGCACACTGGTGGATGCGCCGGCCACAATGGTCAATGCCGTGGGCGACAATGTCTCGGGCATGATGGCGGCCAGGGTCCTGGAAGGTAAAAACTGGATGGCACGAAAAAAATCATGACACCCAGTTTGGTTAAAACAACCATCCACTTAGCTAAAGAATTTCGGCAACTGCCCTGACCCAGCCCGCACTGGCCCCTTTTATTTTTACCGGAAAACAATAAAACTTGAACCCTGTGGCAGGAAGAAGATCGAGATTGGTTAGCTTTTCTATCTGGAAATAGCCTTTTTCGACGCCGGCAAAATGACCTTCCCAAATAAGCGAAGCGTCCCCTGTACGGCTGTAATCCACAGCCTGGGCGGCAAGTGGACGGTCCCAGCTCCACGCATCTGTGCCGACCACATGCACACCCTGTTCAAGAATCCACAAGGTGGCCTCGCGGCCGAATCCGCACCCCTTGACCAAATAGTCCGCGCTCCCCCAGTAGGGGGCAGCACCGCTTTGGGCCAGAAATGCATCTCCGGGCCCCAGTGTGTGGCCGATTTCATCGAGCCTCTTGTGCACATCTGCGGCCGTTATATTATAACCGTCGGGCAGATCGGAAAAATCAAGCTTCACACCGTTTGCCACACCCCACTCCAGCGGAAACTCGTCAATCGTCATCGCTGGTTTACCCCGATCCTGCGTGGGATGGAAATGCCAGGGCGCGTCCATGTGCGTGCCGCAATGAGTAGAGAGCTCCAGAAATTCAATCGCCCACCCCATCCCGCCGGGTAAATCTTTCCGCGACAGCTCCGGGATAAATGCCTTCATGGTTTCCGCACCCAGCGCATGATCGATATAGACTATCCTGGGAATCATTCCCGGCGGATCACACGGCAGATCGCTTTCTATGCTTACAGACAGATCGATGTAACTGGGCATAATGGTTCCTATTCTTTCTCTTTAAACAATCCCTCCACGCGGTCCAGCACTTCTAGCTGGTCCTCCCTGAGTAATTTTCGGGCCGCCTCTTTGCCGACTTCCACCGCAATGCTGCCGGCATTTTCCTGGACAAAACTCTCCAGAGTCGCCAAATGTGGACGAGTGAGCCGGACGAGGGGTTTATTGGTGGTGCCGGTTACTTTGGCGTCAAGCTCGATCCGCTGCTGCTCGTTAAGAAGCGGCCTCATCGCGATATCGGCAAGCTTTTCAGGCTCCACGTATTTTTTCACGTTAGGATTTTTGATCGAAGCATCAATTTTTGAGGCGAGAAATTTACGTACCGGCTCGTTGACTTCCCCGGGCAGCAAAAGCTCGAGATTAAGATCGGCCGCTCTGGTTTTCAGGTTCGTCTGGCCGTCAAAGAAAAAGTCCGCGTCTTTGAGTCCGAGCCTACCGTTGGTGATTTCCACCAGAGAGGCTTTATAGCGAAGATCCATACCGCTTCTGTCCGAGTCTTCCCACTTCTGGGTATCTTTCAGAAATCCGATATACGGGCCCAGGTAATCGCCCAGAAGCGGCACTGCGGCAATGGCGTTAAAAATCTCGATGCCGGTCAGCTCTCCTGACGGCAGAGCAATCTTCAAGATGGCCTCCGGATCCATGAGTCGGGTGGATTTATCAAACGGAATAACTTTTCCGGTCACATCCAGCTTGATATTAAAGCTCCGGACACTGCCGGACTTCATCGGGCCCACAGACCTGGCACCCAGATTCAGTCTCAATCCTGCCTCGTCGTTTGCCGTCAGATCCTGCGGGTCGATGAGGATATCATGTACCAGTGCGGTGAGCGCATAGATCTGGATTGTCTGGTCATACACCCCGTCATAGTAATTGAGAGTGGCATCTCTGATGCCGATCTCACCTATGGAAATGCGCACAGGAATATCGTCGGCTGAAAGCGGCGCCGCCGGTTTTTTTTCTTTCTCTTCCGGCTGGTCCGATTTTTTGGTCTGGAGCAGATCATCGATATTCATCACCCCTGCCCTGTTTTTCGACAGATTGACAACCGGCTTGTATAAAACCGCTTCTTTTAGTTCGACACGGCGTTTCAAGAGGGGCAATATTTTGACCTTGAATTTAAATGAATCCATCGACACAAAGACATCCGCAGGGTCAACCGGCTTACCTTGAAGATCATTGAGTTCCCGAGGCGTTTTGAAATTCGAAACCGTCACCTTCCCCGTTTCAATTCCGGAAAGAACTGAAAAAATACTCACATCGATTTTTTCAATGCTGACCTGGCGGTTGAGCGCCCGCGACATCTGCGCCGCAATAAACTCTTTATCAACCTTGACATAAATCAACACACCCGCTGCAACAAGCAGGACGATAACCAATGCAATCACCGCACCGATGGTGAAAAACAGTTTTTTAAACATAACCGATACCACCCCTCATTTCCTGGTTTACGAAATTCCAAATGAAACTGACGTCCGGCAAATTGGTGCAAGTATAGGGAATAACCACCTGCTTGTCAATTCGGCGGCCCGGCGAATTGCCCCAAATAAAATGTTACCGAAATGTGCATAAAAAGAGTAACGCTGACTCATGAACTGCTGTTCCCAAACAAGAATTAGCGGAGTTATTTATATGATTATGCAGGCAAAGTGAGATTATTGCGAGACTTTGTTGAAACGTGATAAAGAGGACGTCAAAATAAAATATCGATAAGATCTGCCACCCTAAAGTATTATAAATCGAGCTTGTCAAATTATATTTTTTCGCATCACTTTTCCTTCCTTCCTCATACTTTAGCCAACTGCACGGCTCGAAAATCGTTAATTTTTTCTCATCATTCACGAAAACGATTATTATTTTTTTTATTGAATCATTACCGACAGCGCCCGAACAGCCAGGATTCCTTTATCTTTGGTTTTCCAGATCCATTTCCCCGACCTTTTTGTAGATAATGTAGTGAATCTTCATGCAGGTCAAGATGAACTAACTTCCCCGGGCCGGCTCAGGCGTACAAGCCGCCCCTGAAGGCTGCAATGCTTCTATATTCAGTTGTCAAAGACCCAACCTCAGAATAAATACTATCGCGATGGATAACATTCTTTCTTTGGTTATTTCTTACGCCTTACGGCAGGATAATCATATTCGCCTATCCAACATATGATTTAGATTGTATTGGCATAATCATTGATAAACCTTCTACTAAAAACATGTTATTAGATATTATTCGGTACGTCACCGATATTCCCGCTTGTTTTTTTGGCCTGTTCTATCGTGCCTATAACTGCTTGGGTCTTATATAGACTTTGTTGATTAACATCACTCAAAGATGCATCTTTTGCTGAAATCAACATCACATTAACGGATACCCTTGTGCCATTCAAAATATCGTTGATATCTTTCCCTTGATGTCGTGGGAAACAAATACACAAAGAATAATCGGTTCCGCCGTAGGATATTGTTTTATCGAAACGTACTAAAGCTTTTCCATTATCCTCATCTTTAATAGTTCCCACAAATGGGCCTGTTCCACATTCAGAACCAAATTCCCAAGGATCACTAACAAACAATGCCATTCTGGAACCAATGAGATTCTTCTTGCTCATATCAATACTCCCTCACATCAAGTATTTTAACGAGAATATCTCCTGTAGCGGTTCGTTCCATACCTCCACCCGGAAGAACTTTACCTGGCTGCACCTCAAAAGGTTGCACGCGACTTGGGGGAGACAAATTTCCTACAGGAACTTCCATAGTAACACGCACTTCCGGTTCTTTTGGAAGTCCCAATCGCTCGCGGGCACGTTTTGCAGTAGTGTTTACAGCATCAGAGACATGATGAGTTCCTTCACGTCCTCCTCTAAGTAGGCAAGTCTCACGCGTAGCCTCCAATTCGGCCCGTGACATTGCACGTTGAACAACTTCTGTTCCATTCTTTGCAACTGCCTCCGCCTCTCCAACGGCTACCTTGCTTCCCGCTTTTGCCGTTTGCTCGACAGCCGCACTGCCTGTCCTTGCAGC
>ENA-UPSM01001516-UPSM01001516.1-activated-sludge-metagenome-genome-assembly--contig:-NODE-1516-length-30733-cov-16.329845_pt1 | contig 30733 bp, 24 predicted proteins | sample MGYA00238181_ERZ773283 | MGnify/ENA primary metagenome ERZ773283 (study PRJEB29023, sample SAMN05720199) | activated sludge metagenome | isolation source: Anaerobic digester | place: Japan...
ATATGATCAAGCTTGTTGACTGATTCACGGGACGGGGTTAATTTGACGCTTACCATGATACCGCAAAATAACAAAAACAATAAAACAAATAAGGGTACAGAAGTTTTTGCAAACCGTTCCAGACTGCTTTCCATGTTTCAAAGGAGTTCCCCAGAAAATGCCCGGCTAAAAAAAAGAAAAGCGGCACACAGAAGGCCGGTAGTTCATCAATAACAACCCAGAACTCATTGGGCAATATATAATAATCCAGCAGCAGTGTACTTTCGACATTTCTAGCAATTAGTACAGAGAGTGACGAGTGAGCAATAATCACGCAGATTATCGCAAGCCCCCTGAGGTTGGGCAGCACTTTCCACAGTTGATTCAGTTTTTTCATCTGCTTTATTATACAGGATAGAGGCCCTGTAAAATCAGAGCCATGCGACACAGGGCCTGTTATAGGCATTAGTATGGCATATCGCCAGGGTCTTGGCAAGCAATAATCTCTGGACAGGAGTCATTTCATGAAGGCACAGAATCATTCCGCTTACCAGTATTTAACCATTGTTTAAAAATTAACCAGATAAAAGCAGTATCATCGATAAGATAACGTCTCCACAGACGTCTGGGCTCTTTCATCAACCGCCAGAACCATTCAAGACCGCACCGCTGCATCCATCGAGGCGCCCTTTTTACCATTCCCGAATAAAATTCGAAGGTTGCTCCAATTCCGATACTTACCGGAACAGCTAATTCATGGTAGTTCCGGTATATCCATTTTTCCTGTTTAGGTGAACCTAATCCCACAAACAGAATATCCGGATTTGCCTGCTTGATCATGTCATTTATCTTCATCATTTCATGCACGTCATGTTCAAATCCAAAGGGCGGCGAATATGTTCCCGCAACAGTCAAATTTTTGTATCTTTCTTTCATATTCTCGGCGGTTTTTATACAGGCCCCCGGTTGTCCCCCGAGAAAAAATAATCTGTATCCCTTCTGTGCTGCAATGTTGCATAATAACGGGAAAAGGTCCGAACCGGAAATCTTTTCCTTTATCGGTGTTTTTAATAATCTAGATGCGAAGACCAGCGACATTCCATCGGCCAAAACCAGATCAGCCTTCCTGTATATTTCAAAAAACAATGCATCCACTCGAACCATTACAACATGATCTGCATTTGGTGTTATAACCAATGCGGGCTTCCTGTTTTTTATAAAATTCTCTATCTTTTCGATTGCCTCGCCCGAGGTTACGTTATCAACCATTATAGTGCCAATTTTTACTTTCATATTAATTTATCACGCTTTCTATATTTTTTTTAAATCGATCATATCATCATATGCTATTACGATTATTAACAATACTATAGTCGTTTAAAGCTTATTCTGAAGGGGATGCCTAATAAGCACACCGGTAAAGTATCGCAAGACACCGAACAATTGAGGATAAACAACAAAAGCGAAATGCAGACAGTATGCAACTGCCTCCCCCAGGCTTATCCCGTATTGCTTCTTTATCTGGAATACTTTTCTTAATGGCCTTAAAAAGATCAAAACAGCCAACACGATACCGGGAAGCATGTACCCTATAATTGCCGATAAAACGATAACGAACAGGGGCACGGTACCCGAAAGGAGGATTCGAAAAATCCTCTGGAAGAAAAATTTTTCTTTTTCTCTACAATAGCGCATTCCTATCTGGGCATATGCGTAACCGGTTCTGTAAGCCCTCTTATTATATTTACCGATGCTGTCCATATTGATATCATGAGAAACCATGGGCACATTAATTTTGTAAATTTTTCCTCCCATCTGCCTTACCCTGTAGCTTAAATCAGGGTCCTCCCCGGCGATCAAATCTTCATCAAATCCACCGGTTTTCTCAAGGTATTCACGCTTAATCAATACGTTTCCCCCGAACATTTTCTCATAGCCCTCATCACCTAGCCAGCCCTTCTCTCCAGATCGGACTCCCCAATCAAAGTTTGCAACCATATGGAACCAGTTTTTATCTGGGAATCTCTCGAATATGTTGCCCCATACTGCGACTATATCATCTTTCAAATACTCAACGCCTTTTTTGAGCCATTCCGGCTGCAGATAAGAATCAGAATCTATAAACTGGATCAAGGATTTTTTACATACCTTATAGCCTGCGTTTCTTCCTCTTCCCGGTGATGGATTAGGGTTATCAAGTCGGATAATCTTTACATTCTTGAATTGTTCGGCGATCTCAACGCTTTTATCAATAGATCCACCGTCTACATAAATAATTTCCAGTTTGTTCTGAGGATAATCGGAATTTTTGACTGCTTCTATACATGGACCGATATATTTTTCAGAATTAAGACCGATGATTATTATTCCAATTTCTGGATAAGTATCTTTTTTCATTTTTCCCTCTGAATTATTTCTCCTGGTTAATTACCAAAGACAGCTGAAGAATGCATATTACACATTATTCGTTTCAATTGATTCACAATACAAAAAGCATTGCATCCTGGTTTTACGCCAACTCTTTCTCATGAAAAAGATTTTCCGGAGGATCAGGAATTTTTTCGAGACGTCTTCCAATCTTAAGCCGTTCAAACTGCCACGCATGAAGAGATTTTCTAAATCCGGGAAAGTCGTAACGCTCAGCCCTTTTAAGCATTGAGATAAAATAGCCCACTGCAATACATATTCCGCCGATTAAAAATGGTCTTTCAAATAAACGGTAGAAACCTACAGCCAGAATATAGAGAGGGTGAGTTCCCATAAAATATTGCCCCCTGCCCCATCTGATTCTTCCGACTATAATATTTTTTTGCGATGATCCCATGATTCTCTGCTCTATCATTTTCAATTCCGGGTCCCATATACTGCGGGTTCTCCACCCTGCCATTCGCGCCCGATGAAAAGCAATACCGTCCCACATGGTCTGTTTTACAAACCCTCCAATCTGCTCGAAACATTCTCTCCGGTAAAAGTTCGTACAGCCCCATACCATTTCATCCGATGTCCTTTCCAGAGTAAGAGAGCCGGATTTAAGCTTCAGGTAAAGTTTGCCGCTTGCGCTTCCCAGATATTTGTCTTTTTCAAAGTAGTATATTAATCTTTTAAAATAATTCGGAGGAAGAACTATATCCCCATCCAGTTTGCAAATATAGTCCCAATCCTTTGTCCGAAGTTTCTCATATCCATAGTAAAATGTCTCCACTACGCCGGGCCCCACCGACCTTTTCCCTCGATCCTCTTTCCTGACAAGCCTGATCCAGCTGTTTCTTTTTTCAGCTTCGCTTACTAGTTCCGGTGTTTTATCCGTGGAACCATCATCCACAATAATACATTCGACCGGCTTCAAGGTCTGATTTTCCAGGCTTCTGATAAGATCTGGCAAGAATTTTTCTTCATTCCTGCATGGCGCAATAATTACTATTCTGGGCTCTGTTTGTGACATGATTTTTCCTTATTTATATTATAATGTACAGATTTTATCTTTCAACCAATCAATAATAAAATTTTACTTACATGTTGATTGATTGTCCTCTTTTAACAAGAGGCATACTCTGTTTTATGCGGCATATAATGATGAAAAATGCGACTATTGTTCCATAATTATTTTATAAATTCTTTCAATATTGATATCCTGGCTGAACTCTTCCTCCACACGCTTCCTTGCTCCAGCGACTAATTTATTTCTCAGTTTCTTATCTGATAAAATTCTTTTAAGATTTTTATACAATAATTCAGCATTTTCCGGCGGTGAAAGCAGTCCCGTCTTTTCATGCTCAACGAGTTCCGGAACACCAGTAATGGATGTTGAAAGTACCGGGATATCATATGCCATGGCTTCCATCAATACAACAGGAATACCGTCCGCATCTCCATTTTTATCACGCTTGCACGCAAGGGCAAAGACACTAAGACTTTTGAGCCAATCAAAGACCCTGTCATGGCGTAAAGGGCCAATGAAATCGACCCTTTCACTAATATTTAATTTTTCAGCAAGTGCCGCAAGAGGCTGCAATAGCGGGCCGTCGCCAGCGATTTCAAGTTTAAATCGAATGCCGTCGTTTTTTAACAACACGCAGGCGGCAATTAATACATCCATGCCCTTTTTCTCTACAAGGCGCCCGATACTGCCAATAACAGGAACTTTTTTACTCTTTTTTGTTGAATTTTTAATGTTTGCCTTTATTCCGCATCTCACGATGCATATTTTTTCCGGACTGATTCCCTTCGAAACGAGGAATCGCTTGTTGTATTCGGAAATCGTAATAACTTGTTTTGATCTATCGGCTTTTTCTTTTAATAGCAGACCCCTTTCAAAAATATCATTGGCATGGGCGGTGAACGTAAAGGGTATCCCGGATAAGCCGGCGGCATACATGCCGATCTGGGTCGGCACATGGGCGAAATGGACATGCAGATGCTGAACCTCCTTTTTTCTTAGTTCATAAGCCAGCACGCTTCCAGCAAAAAATTGAAAAATGAGTTTTACCGAATCGGATGATATCAGTTTTATTGATCTGATGTCATGTAAAAGCTTTCCCGCAGTTTTGATATAATTCCTAAAATTGGTTATTAATTCGAAAACAACAAATAGCGCAAACTTATATTTCGGAATTTTATATAGATATTGTGTCTTTTCAAAAATTTTTATTGCTTCAGGTTCTTCGGCCATAACCTCAGGATAATGAACTGAATAAATAAATACATTAATCCCTTTTTCTTCAAGCCCTATGATCTCATTATAGATAAATGTCGCTGATATAGCCGGTATCTCGGGGCCAAGATACGCTATGTTTTTCTTCATGGTGGATGGTTTATTCATACACTATACCCGGATAATGCAATACAGTTTCCTCTTATGATCCTATCAATAAATATTTTACTTTTCCCGGACACCATCGCTGGACTAATTTCGTAAAGGCAAGCGGAATTCCCAATGTCAGAAAAAAAGTTATTATGAATCCGGTTACTCCGAACCAGATGTGATTCACAAGAAATTTATACTCAACCAGTTTAAGGATATACAGCACCATGCCGTGAAGAAGGAGAATCTGGAAAGAGTTTTTACCGCATAATTCCAGCCCCTTTTTAAAAGGCAGGAACCTCTGTGAAAAGCCGATGATCAGGAATACGGCGGCCAAGGTCCAGAATGCGGTCGTAATTTTCCATTCCGCCCATGCTTTTGAAGCCGCATCAAACATCGAAACATGAAAGGTATTGTAAAATCTATGGAAGATCGATCCTGTTTCCAGCAACATGGATGCCGCCGCGAAAATGCCTATGACAATAATCGGTATAAAATATTTCTTCAATATGTTTTTAAAATCATTAACATATATGCTTGCCCATAGGCCCAGTGTTAATGAAAAAATAAACCTTGGGAAAAGGAATTCCGGAAACGGTCCCGTGCTGGCTGTCCATTGGAATGATTCTATTATTTTCAAGCTGTCTAACAGGTAAATATAATCAAATACATGCACCAGCAGTTGCATTATAAACGCACCGGCAAGCACAAGTTTAGGTTTTAATTTTATTGCGGATGCCAGCCAGTTTGCAATGATATAATACTGAATAATAAGAATGATAAAAAAATAGCCCAATTGGGCCTTCCCCGTGAAAAACAGACGTAAAAATTCAGGGACATCCCAACCGGATCCTTTCCTCCAGCTTATGACCCATGCCGCCAGTGACCAGAATATCATCGGGACTAACAAACTTTTAATATTGTTCCAGCTCCCCCTGCCCGACTGTGGAAACCTTGCAAGATGAAATCCCGCGAAAAACAAAAAAAGCGGCACTGCGCATCTGCAGAGTTCGAGTGTAATAAATTTCCCCGGAGAGGGTATTTGCCAGAAATCATAGAGTGACAGGATCGATGTTGTTTCGGGAAGCAGGTTCAGCTGTGACGACAGAAGGCTGATGGCAGTATGCGCAAGTACTACCAGGCAAATGGCGATCCCTCTGAGGGCCAAGAATATCCTTAGAATATTTTCATGCTTGACCTTTCCAAAGTCGTTGAAAAAGGTCCTGATTTTTATTCCTGCTGTTGCCACACGCTCACGCCTGTTTCTCTATTAGAAATAAAACGCACATAAAAAAATTCAAACTCCGGATAATTGAAGGTCTAAGACATGCTTGTAAATGTACCATTATTATCCACCCTATTTTTTCCATATATCAATAAACTGAAATGAACAGGTTGATTTTTTCCTCCTGGCGAGCACTTTCTCTTTGCACAATGAAATAATTTTACCTGAAGTCCACAATACATTGGCCAGGAAAAATCCCCTCTTGCCGAAAAACTTAATAAAATACCGTGATCTTGATTTATAATAAAATAGGGGCAGCCTTTTTTCCTGAATAATTGTTTCATTCACATCAGAGCTCTTTCCCTGAAGATGAACAACATGAGATGCCGGCCAGTAAATAATATCAAATCCGGCCCGCCGCGTTCTTTGGCAGAAGTCTATATCTTCAAAATACATGAAATACCCTTCATCCATCAACCCGACCTTGTCGACAATAGCTCTAGGGATTAAAACACAGGCGAAGCTTATCCAATCAGGCCTTAGCACTTCTGAGGGAATGGGGAGAGGGACATTATATTTTTTTAAGCAGCTGGTTATTATTCCGGTTTCAGCTGAATTAATCAGCTCGGATACAGGGGTATTAAACCTGAAACACGAAACCTGCGCTTCTCCGTTCGGAAATTCCAGCCGCGGGCCAATGATTGCCGTAGGAAATAGTTCTGCCGCATGTAAAAGCTCTTTTACCGAATCCCGGTTAAAAACCGTGTCTGAATTTGCGAGCAGATAGAACTCTGCATCCATCGCCGCAATCCCTATGTTGTTACCATAGGAAAAACCGTTGTTGTGCGGAGCGGGTATGACGCGTGCAATACCGCTTAATCCATTCTTTTCTATTCCGCGTTCTAGTGCTTCAATGCTGTCGTCGCCGGAACAGTTATCCACGATTATTATCGCGTCTTTTTCATGATCAAGCTGGCTGTATAAGGAGCATATACAGTCGACAGTCAATTCCGGGGTTTTATAATTTACTATTATTATGCAGAGTCTTTTTCCCATAACAACAATCTTACGTTACCGTGTGTCCACCAAGCTTGAGTTTATCTGAATAACCGCTCAAAGCGCCGGCTGTTAATATAAAAACAGAGTTTACCATCCCGTTTATAAGAGTATCTATAGTGAAAAATATCAGAATGACACCAAGAACAATGGCATCTATGGATTCTGTCCGGGACTTCATAACTTTCCACGGTCCCAACAGTAAAACGGCATATAAGCTAAAAAGGCCAAATAAACCATAATTACTGAAGGCGATCAGATACAGCGAATCTATCATCTGAACAACATCCTCTCCCGTGGCCATGTTCCTAGGCCAGGCCCGTCCCATCCAGCCCCATCCAAAAAGAGGATTCTCCAGTGCCTTTTGACTGAACACATCCTCCTGAAATAATCGCACGGCAAGTGAATCAACCCGCTCAGCATCAAATATTGATGCTGAAAAGTCTATTATTGCATTAATCGGCAGTATTCCTGATACCCTGAGAATTAGATATACCGGAATTGCCAGAACCAGCAATTTGAAAATCAATGTTGATTTCGTTTTTTTATAATAATAATAGGCGAAGACGCCTGACATTGAATAAATCCATCCGTTGGCGGATTTGCATAGTACCGTTGTTATTAAAAGAAATATGATTACTACGGACATGGGTATTTTTTTTAATGTAACAACTTCCCTGGTGCCGTATAACCAGAGAGAGACTGTAAATGTTACAGACATCCACATCGCAACCATGAGTCCGTGCTGCATGAAAACAATGGGCCTGTATCCATCATACCTGAAATGCTGGGCGAAACTGTGGGGAAAAAATCCGTAAAAAATATTTGAAAGCTGCGGGCTCATCCGAACCTCAAAAAGCGCAAGGGGAACATAGATAAGCCCCCCTACAATTATACCGGTGGTTAAAAGCCGCAGTGCATCTTTATCGGAAAAATAGATGCGCCCTATCACGTAAAAAACGCCATATGCCAGGGAGCTTTCAATAACAGCGGCAACGGCATTGTAAAGGCCCAAACCGTTTGTCAAAATGGATAGAAAGGGTGACATGATACACCATAGGATAATCGGTATATTGAAAGGCTTCGTACTGAAGGACGGGACTGATTTTTTGTATGAAAATATTATCCCCCACAGCAAAGATATAGCAATTGCGGTTTCTTTATTATACAAAATTACCGGTATATCAAAAGCAGTAGCAGGCAAAAAGAGAATTCCGCCTATAACGGAAATCAGAATGGCCTTTTGAGGGGCAAATTTACGAAAGAGAATGATGGTAACGGGGATCCATCCCCACATCATTACCGGTACAAGAAAATTCATACATGCACCAGATTAATAAAATTTTTATGAGCGGTCAATGATTAGGCTCCATGTATTCCGGGTATGCCCAAATTGAGAAACAGACGAAACCATATTCCAAGAGTTATTAATACAAAAAGAAGCAGGGTTGCCCACGCGTCCTGTTTAATTAAAGAAAGCTTTTCCCTTGAAAGACCTATATTTACAACTATATAAACAGGTATTTCTCTTAATACAACAGCCAGAACAGCCCCAAAATACCCGCCAAAGGAGTAAAAAAGAGGAAGGCTGATCACCATGTATACAAACTTAATCATATCTCCCAACGCCATAAATTTCGGCTTCCCTATGGCATAAAGACTCCGGTTAACTGTAAGGTGGAGCACGAATGGCCAGATTCCCAATGCAAGCATGGGAAGCATCCATGCCGCCTGTTCATAGCGCTTGTCGTATAAAAAGCGGATTAAAAAATCTCCGGAACAAACAAGCACAGCAATCAACAGAATCAAAGGCAACAACAGGTATTTTCGTTTGTTTTTTATTTTATCCCTTAATTCATTGCGCGGAAGGTGATTGAATTGCGAAATCAGGGGAAATAAAACCCTGTTCCCCACACTGTCCATAACCTCCTTTGGCAGTTCGGCAAACATCGCTGCTATATTATATACTCCGAATAGCGCCAGGGGAAATATTTTTCCCAGCAGAATCCTGTCAGCCTGTGTTGCCAGAAACATCATGGCTGTGGAGATGAAAATCCATTTACCAAAGGATATAAGCTCATGGGCGGCTGTTTTTTCCAGCTTAAACCCCGTGCCTGAATTGTTTGGTAGGTGCAGGCTCCATATTGATTTAATGAGTGGCGCAACAAGAGATCCGATTACCAGTGCCCATATGCTCTTATATACATAGGCGATTATAATCATCACGACGAGGGTTACCGCCTGCCCAGCCAGATCAATAAAAACAAGTTTTCCCTGATTCAGGTCTCTATTGAGAAGATAAAGGGAACATGACTGGAACCCCTGAAATAGTGAGGTTATACCAATTACTGGAAGAATAAAAAACAGCACGGGACTGCCGTAAATCAGTGATACCGGATAGGCTATAATGGCGGTTAAGGCGAAAAGCAATATACCGCGAATGAACTGGATACTCCACGCTGTCTTGAGAAAAACCGGATCATTTACCCTTTTACTTCTAATCACCCCCGGTTCAATTCCGATATCGGAGAACAGGCCGAGGCCCCGATGAAAAACATGCGCGAGGGCTATTAAACCGAATAATTCAGGCGCCAGTAATCTTGTGAGCACAAGGTTTCCCGCCAATCTAAGTACCTGCGAGAGACCGTATCCGATTATTACAAAGATCAATGCCTTTATGGCAATTAATTTAATATTTTTATTCACTTCACGACCTAAATTATTGCTTTACAAGGGAATTGCATCCAAATCAGGAGAGGCGAATGATACATAGTGCGTTTAACCAGAACACGCCGACTCTCAAACAAGGCCATTTCTAACGTAAAAAAGCGCCGGATAACGGCCTTAAATTTTATTTTTGGTATTTTATTATTTTTATCTATTAAACAGTCAATAAATAATTCAATAATTCAAATTGTATTTAATACTTTTTATCCATGGAAAATTCTATATTTAAAATAACCGAGGATTTAATATACTTGACAGATAAAATAATAATTTTGGAGTGAACAATGTAATTTAGTTCATTCCTGAACAATAACATTAAGATGGTACATTAAAAAGACTGGGTAAGTGCCGAGAGGTCAGCATACGAGTGGTCCTGACATCTTATTTGTTGAAAGCAGGCCGGAGAAATGCCGCTCCCGGATCCAGTAGGACGTGCCCGGGGTCACTGAACTGGTCCGGTTTAACTCCCGCCGTTTCCTTCCGTGACGTCTTGAGTTAAACAATAAAACAACGTGACTCGGGGAACCGTTCCGAACACCGGCATCTTCACCTACACCGTCCTAATGACTTCGGACATGCTCCACTACTAGACCCAACGCCGGGCCCGCTCCAGAGGGACCCATCAGGAAAACAACCGTGCTCCTCTTCTGCATGACCGGTAAAGGATCATGCAAGAGCCGCTCTTGAAAAAGCCTTATTGCTCCAATGCCCCGAGATCAGCCGAGGATGCAGGCCGGAAATTCATAAAAAAATCATCAAAGACAGGAACACTGGCCCCCTGGCCAAGCGCGGGAGATCCGGCCTGCAGCCGGTAATCCCGGGCCAGGGGGTCGGCCGCGCCGGGAAGAACAAACCGGGCGTCATCGGTGAGCAGATTGTTCGATCTGGCCAGGACACCGCTCAGGTCCTCCACCAGCGTCACTGGTCCGGACGCATAGGGAAACGATGCCAGGTTGTTTCGCGCCTCTGAATCGGTTACCACAGCCCCGATCTGTATGGCTGTGGGCGTTACCGAAACGTTGTCGCCCCTGTAGATTGTGTTGTGATAGATCTCCACGTTCGTCGGGGCAGGTTCAATGCCGCGCCTGTCAACCACCATGCCGTCAAAGTACCTGTTAGCCCCGGTGCCGTCGATAATGTTGTTACGGATTGTGCAGTGCCGCGCCCAGACGATCAAGGCCACCTGCACGGTAGTGACGCTCTGGGTGCCATAATCCGGGTGAATCCGGTTTCTCTCAAATATTATATGGGAAAGCCTTTCATCGGCCTGCCCATCCTGTGGACCGATTGCCACAGGCCAGGGGCCGGAGGAGCCGAAAATATTATCCGCCACGATGGTGAATTGCGTCTTCACATCCAGCAAACCAGTTCCGGGAGTCGGCACCCCAAGGCTGGTGCCACTTATACTTCCCGGCCGCAAACCCGGTCCATGCAGTTTCAGGGCATGTCTTCCCTCCGCTGAATTCACACTGGAGCCGGATATCATATTATGGCCGATGACGCTTCTGTATGCCTGCCATACCCGGACGACATGGGATTGCTGGGCGTCATGCATGATGTTTCCCAGCAGAGCCAGCCGCTCACTGCCCACATAGACAATGTTGGTCGCACTGCCAGAGATGGCGCATGACGCAACAACCATATCGTCAATACGCATAAGGCTTCTTTCATTCCAGTGGGTCCAACCCAGGCCGACTCCAAAACCTTCAATATTCAATCGATAGAAAAGCAACCTCTGCATATCAGAGGCGCCTCCAAAACTTCCATTTCTCCTGGTCGTATCTATCAGATGCAGGTCCATGATCCTCCAGTCCTGCTTAAAGCTCAGGTTTAGAAAGTTTCCGCCGGTCACGGTTATCCGGGGCGCGTTATCATAGATTCCCAGCGTATCCGGATTGATGCCGGTCCCGTATGCGCCCGATTGTCACTGGACCTGCATTGTCCGGCCATGTCAAGCCGGCCGTGGTCCATGAAGAACCCCTCTTAAAAAGGATCCTGCTTCCGCTTGTTGCATATTGGACAATGGTAGAAAGGTCATTGGTGCTGATGGTCCGTGCTCCTGCCGGAGCAGCGCTGAAATCGGTATCGCCGGCATTATTAACGCAGGTTGTGTTGGTCCCGCTGTATGCCGCATTCGGATCGGTGACGGTTATGCTGTATTTTTCAGTGCCCACGACTTCGGAATGGTTCCTGATGGTGAGGACAACGCTGTAGGTTCCGGGATTTTCAAACACGTGGACCGCCGCCGCCCCCTTTGCGGTGTTTTTTGATTTTTCCGTGGTGCCCCAGTTGCCACTTCCCGCGTCTCCGAAATCCCATGTGTAATCATAATGATGGAACCTTTCAATTCTTTCACTACCTTCGGCTGAATCAACGAAATCAGCGAAGAAGTGCACGGCCAGCGGGGCAACCCCGGACGTCCGGCTCACATGCCGGTCATTGGGAGAGATGCTGAAATCATGATCATTGAGTTCTGTTGTTTCGTTGTACCATGTAATCGACAATCCACTGGTATAAACCAACATCCGATAGGCATTACTATTATTTTTTATGGCGCTGATGATATCATTACTGCATGAAGGAATAATTATCATCGTAAGCACACTGAACAACAAAGACAGACGTCTTTTCATATTATCTGCTCCATATCCTGTATCTTTTTATTTTTGAAAAAATGTTTATAGAATAAAGATGCAACCAGTTACTGGTTTTATCTATGATCTGGTTTTTTTCTAAAACCAAAATAATATATTTAAGAATTTAGTCATCGTCAACAAAAAGTTATGTTTTTAAAAAAAATATATACCGGGGCGGCCTGGCAGTCTCTTTAGATTTTACAAAAATTGGAGTGAATTACATGCCCCATGATAAACTGTATCAGATCATCTCCAGTATTATAGAATTCCATCGGATACACTTCATCATACTTTACACTTCTTCAGAATTTCATTGCAATACCATCATCTGAAACTCCGCCGGATCCCGCCTTTGCAGTCCAAACAACACAAATGTCTTGTTAAATGATAAAGTTTACCCAATGGACGCAGTTGCGCTTCTGACCGGTTTTCGCGACCCAGTAACGCACCAGTATTTTCCATGACCTCACCCAACGATTTTACGGGAAGGCTCATGGATGCATCAGTGAACCTGAACCCACGATGATCGACAGGCACGTATGTGGTTAGAAGTTTGTGGTTAATTCATAAAAACCACTGCCCTGATTTTTTTATTGACTTCTGAATTGACTATTATTCGTTATAATTATTTAAAATAAATCCATACGTTTATAACACTTTTCAGTCAACTAATATAAACAATACTATTTTATTTTGTATATTCTAAATTTTTTTTCATCCGCGGTTATTATAATTAAAACATGAAGAGTCTTATAGGCAATAGTCTTTAGAATAATTAAATGAAAAATGAAATTCATTACCCGTGAAGGAAAAATTTGTTATTAGATAAATTACAAAAACGCCAGCTCATTATACAATTGAACAGGATCCTGGATGTTGGACTCAGTGTCCTCTCGTATATATTAGCTTATTATATAAAAGCTTATTTCCTGCCCTTAAACTATTCAGGCCTGGGTGCGGCCCCTGACTATATCATCATATCACTGTTCATTGTAATAATTTGGTTCATATTATTAACGTATACCAACACAGACTCCCCCACATCCCAGAAATTAACGGACCTTTACAGCGATATTATAAAAGTGGTTTCAGCCGGAATAATCATCCTGGTCCTTCTTCTCTTTTTGCTTAAAATTAAAGATGTGAGCCGCCTGTTCCTCGGAATTTTTTATATTCTCAATATTGTCATCCTTATGATCAGCAAAGCCATCATATACTGGTCAAACAAGAAATTGAAGCAATCAGACTACAATAAATGCAACATCCTCATCATCGGCAGCAAGGAGCGGGCCGTGGGGGCAATCAACCTGATCAACTCCATGAAGGAACAATACAATATCATCGGGTGCCTTGACATTAAAAAAGACAGGGTTGGCAAAACCGTAAAAGACGACATAAAGGTCATCGGGATCGTTGACGAGATCCAGACCCTTATAATCAAGGAAGTCGTTGATGAAGTTATCTTTGCCATGCCCATGTACCAGATAGATAACATCGAAGCCTACATTCATCTCATCGAGTTGATGGGCATCAAGGTACGGATCTTTCCTGACTGGCACATCCATTCCCTGTTCTACGAGCCAAAGGTAGCGCAGGTTTATTTTGATGAATTAAACGGCATTCCCTCGATGGTATTAAGCTCCACAAGCAACCGGCACCGTGACCTTTTAGTGAAGCTCTTTTCGGATTATATGATATCCGGGATCATGCTTATATTGCTGTCTCCATTTTTAGCGATAATTGCTGTCATAATAAAAATCGTTTCACCCGGACCGGTGCTTTTCAAACAGGAGCGGGTGGGTCTGAACGGAAGGTTATTTAATGTGTACAAGTTCCGGACCATGGTGAAGGACGCGGAAAAAAAGCTGGAGGAATTAAAGGCCCTCAATGAAGCTGACGGCCCCGCCTTTAAAATAAAAAACGACCCGCGCATCATTCCCGTCATAGGAAAGATACTGAGGAAGACAAGCCTTGACGAGCTTCCCCAGCTGTTTAACGTATTCAGGGGAGAGATGAGCCTCATCGGCCCGCGGCCTCCACTCCCCTCGGAAGTGGCCCAGTACAACGTATGGCACCGGAGGCGCCTGTCCATGAAACCGGGCATCACCTGCATCTGGCAGATACAACCCAACCGCAATGACCTGAGCTTTGACCAGTGGATGGACCTGGACCTGGAATACATCGACAACTGGTCCCTGAAGCTGGATGTTGAAATTTTTTTCAGGACAATCTTCGTAATGCTCCTCGGCCATGGACGATAATATCCTGCCATGGGAAAATACTTTTCTTTAATTTGCGTATTATTGGCATTGCTGCTTTTTTCGGCGGTCGGAATGTCCCTTGCGTGGGAACTCAACATAATCGGCACCATTCGGGAAACTTTCGATGACAATATCCGCGCTATTGCCGAGACCCCGCTTCAGAAAAAAAAGTATGACTATATCACCGAGGTGCTGGTGGGGCTGGGACTGCGGCACGAAGGGAAAACCTATACCCTTGACCTGATGGGCCATGTGAACCAGCAGATTTATGCCCGTCATTTCGGTTTAACAAACAACAACCAGGATGTGACCCTGAACCTGGAGAAAGAATTTTCCGAACTTGTTTCATTCGAAATTTCCGAATCGTTCCAGAATTATCCCGAACCGGACCGATTTGAAGCTTTGTTCGGGAACAGTGAAGGAAGGATGCGTTACTGGAGAAACGAATTCAGCCTGACCGGAGTATTTGAAGCCAACAAGTATTATACGATACGCCTGGTATACGCGAACCAGTTCAGCAAATATTTCTACACTAGAACCAGACAGTGGTATATCGAGAGATATTTTTTCAGGTCCTACATTAACCAGGACCTTAACTATTCAATGGTCAATTCGGCGCGCATGCATCATGAAATCCACTGGGACTCATCCAATTATACCTATTTATTTTACGAGTATCAGTGGACGAAATCATATCCCGGAGGCATTCTCCAGGTTCACAGGCCCGGCGTGGGCTATCGCCATGATTTCACCAGGCAATTATACATTGAAGGGCGAATCTCACCGGATTTCGTTTTCCGCCCCATCAGCACCCGCAGCAATGTTACTGTATCCGGCGTACAGGTGGTGATCCCCCCTGCGACCCCCTACGATATAAGCCTCTATGCCTACCTCATGGTTTCCCATGACGTCGATCAAAGGACCAATGCCAGCTTGAATTTCACCTACCAGAACTCCATACTGGCCAATAATTCCGATCCAACGACGAACTGGTTCATGACGGGGAACCTCACCCGGCAGATATTCGACAAGTTTTCATTTGCTTCATCGCTTTTTTACGGCGAATCCAATATTTTTGCAAGAAAAACAACTGACAGGCTTATCGGTCTCTCAGCATCAGCCACCTATGAATTCACCGAGCATATATCGGCCACCGTAGCCTACAACTTCACATGGAATTATTCATTTGTTACAGGATATCGCTTATTCGGCGGCTATGTGTATAGCAATGGAGCTGCCGTAAAGAAAATAAGCGGTTATTATCGGAATCGCGTCTCCCTTGCCCTGAATGGCACCTGGTGAGAATCGTATCGAGCAGTCATGTTTTCATACTATTGCCCGTTGATTAAATGTAAAACACTGTTAGCCGCTTTCAATTTCATTATAGTGCTGGTCCTTCTCACTGCCGGCCTGTGGCCCTATAAATTCACGTTCGCGAACAACGCACATCGGTTACGCACTAGCAATGGAATAATGCTCATGCGAAACAACCTGATAATGGAGCGGAACATTCCATCTCACCCGGCGCTGCTCTCACATTGCAACGGCGGCGAAGAATTAACGATCGAAATAGTGCTGAAACCCTACCCTGCAACGCGAAGCTGGCTATCGAATATTCTTTGCTTTTATGACGATAAGGATCCGGAAGTCTTCATGATGGCCAAATGGAAGTCCGAATTGATTTTACGAAGGCGGATCCAGAGGCCTTCCGGGGAGTACGCGTATCATGAAGCGGGCGTCACAGAGGCGCTTTTGACTGATAAGACCGTTTTCATAACAGTGGTGCTGTCAACAGCGGGAACAACCGTCTATATTGACGGCAGGGAAGCCTCGGTTTTTCCAGGATATACTCTCAATCCGATGAAGAATGATCTTTCAGGGGCCCGCCTCATAGTCGGCAACGATCCCCGTATCCGGGTCCCCTGGGAAGGGGAAGTACTGGGTCTTGCCGTATACCGATCCGCGTTGCATCAAGGAGAGATTTCCAGGAATTATGGAAGCTGGAAAAACAATGATTATACATCGCTATCCCGGCAAAAAGATATCATCGCCCTCTATCCGATGAACGAAAGATCAGGCCCGACAATTAATAATATCATTTCCAACCGCAACAACCTGATTATCCCGAAACACCTCCGTCCCATAAAAAAATTGGTTTTATCAAAACCGTGGACAAACTACTGGAGGGAAATGAAATTCTATTCTGATATCATACTCAACATATCTGGCTTTATTCCGCTGGGATTTTTTCTTCCGGCCCTTTTCATAGCCTATGGTGTGAAAAAGAGATACCCGTGCTATCTATTTTCAATCCTTACCGGTTCCTTCCTCAGCCTGACCATCGAGCTGATACAGGTCTACATGCCGGCCCGGACATCATCCATCACCGACCTTCTGTGCAATATCCTCGGGACCGTACTGGGTGTTGTCATCTTTCATAAAATGTATACCATCTATCTCCATAAAACGAAAAAACCGGACTAGCCCGGTTTTTCGATCATGAATTAAGCGCTATTATAGAATGTAATCAATATAAACCCCTCCCGGGGGCCTACACCACCTTCGCCTCCTGAAACCCGTCGAACCACTGCATCTCCGCGTCGGTGAAATTGTTCACCAGGCCGAGGTTCGTGTAATAATCCTTCAATATCTTGAGGTGCAGGATTTCCTCTTCCTCCTGCGTGTAGCCTGATTCCTTGGCCTGTACGATGGCCTCGTGGGTCAGGTCCACCCATTCAAAAAAATCATCACCCTTTTCACAGAATATGAACCAGCTTGCCACCATATCGAACCTGAGCGTCGCCACCGCCCGGTCAAACTCCTCCTCGGATAATACCGCGAGGGAGGTGGCTATCTCGGTCTGGAAATAATCACCCCAGGTAATAATATTCGGCCTGACTCCGTATTTCTTCTCCAGGTCCCGGGCTGATTCTTCCTCGATATAATTCCTCGTTGAAATGCGGTCAATGAAAGATTTTATATAAATAAGGCTTTTTACCCGCTCCATGCTCAGCGTACCGTCATTCACCATGGTGATGATGGATTCATTAATGAGTTCCTGCATATCTGGCTCCTTGTATCCCTGGTATGGCTCCCTATCACTATATATAATCGGCAATAAATGTACAGTTGCATGAACTATTTTCAATTAATAGTGTAAAAGCATGAATTCTTACTTGCTTTTTAGATCAGCAGTTTTAATGTTATTAATCCAGCCCCTGCCGCAGGCATGCGGGCCTTATATGTAACACATCACCAGGTTTTGACGAATGCCGTTTTCGGCATTAGGTATTTTTATTTTTATATACAGATAAACAACGCAGAGATCATGGAAGCGAATCCTGATATCATAAATAGAATTAAAGTCTACCAGCAAAAATTCCAGAAATACAACGAGCTCAAGCTCGGCAATCTCCAGCGCTCTCTTGCAGACCCGCAGCTGGTGAACCTCCTGGAATTCATCGCGTACCTGCTCCACGTGAACATCCCCGGCCTCCCCGGGCATGTGCCGGCGCCGCGCCTTCCCCATGGCGTCTATGATTTCGCCCCGTCTCCGCGGCTAATTGAATTCATAACAAAACGCTTTCCCGACGCCGGCCTGGTCCGCGGCAAGGTCAACGACCCCTTCCTCCTGATGATAGCCCTCATCGGCAGCTGCGGCACTATCGCCTACACCAAGCAGTCCGATTTCGATTTCTGGCTCTGCTACCAGGACGGCCACTACGACCGGGACATCATAAACCTGTACAAGACAAAGCTCCGGGCCATTGAAAGCTGGGTCTTCGACAAGTTCAACATCGAGGTGCACTTTTACCTGAACGAGATCAGCCGGATCAGGAAAAACGTCTTCGCCGACGAGGAGCAGTTCTCCGGGTCCTCCATAGGCGAACTGCTGAAGGAGGAGTTCCTCCGAAGCTCCATCGTTCTGAACGGGAAAATGCCCTTCTGGTGGGTCGTGCCGGAAAACGCCGATAACCAGACATACCAGGCATGGCTCGCCGCCGCCGGCAAGTCCGAGCTGGCCGACCAGTTCATCGACATCGGCAACATTTACAGCATCAAGCAGGAGGACTTCCTTGCCGCCGGGCTCTTCCAGATACTCAAGTCCCTGGGCAACCCCTTCAAGTCCATCATAAAGCTCGGCCTCCTCGCCCGGTACATCAACAACTACATGGACAACCCCTTCATCTGCAACACCATCAAGAAGAACATCCACGCGGGGAACCTGACGCCGGACCACATCGACGCCTACATCATCATGTTCAACTACGTGTACGATTACTACAGCACCGTGGTCAAGGACAGGGACACCCTTGACGTTCTCAAGACCTCCTTCTACCTGAAGGTCGAGCCGATGCTTTCACGGTACAGCTCAAGCAAGAACGACGAGGGATACAACCCTGACAAGGCGCGGGTGATGATAGAATACGTCAAGAAGTGGGGCTGGGCCGCCGTCAAGATCCGGGAGATGGACAACTTCCACAACTGGAGCATCGAGCCGGTGAGCAAGCTCCTGAACAACGCCAAGAAGTTCGTCCTCCAGGAGTACCGGCGCATCCTAGGCAGCATGGAGACCCACAAGGTCAAGCACAGCTTCACCGACGAGGAAATCAAGGCGATAAGCCGGAAGATATACACCCACTTCCAGGTGGCGGACAACAAGATCGACAACACACTGAGCTTCAAGAACTATCCGCCTGAGAAGCTCCTGAAAATCGAGTACGTGCGGGACCAGAAGGGGAACGAGACCTGGTTCCTGTCAAAGCGGCTCATCGTGGACAACACCCCCCAGATCGTCATACTCCACAAGGACAAGACGCTCCTGGGCCTCTCGGTATGGATAAGCCTGAACGGACTCTTCAAAAAGGACTACACCCGTCTCGAGATTGACACGGGCCTTCACAGCCTGGAGACCAGCTTTCTCCGCGACCTGATATCCGACATCTCGTCCAACTTCATGTTCAAGAAAATGAACGCCTTCCAGGAGGATTACCTCAGGGACCCGTTCCCGGTGATGAGCTACATCATCTTCAACCTCTATTCGAAGTATTCGCGCAAGGTCGACGAGTTCTTCTTCCTTTACCATGACAGCTGGGGATCGACCAAGTTCGAGGTGTTCAAGAGCGAGATGGACCTCATCCCGATACTGTCGAGGATGCTGAACGGGGGCCTGGCCACCAGGAGCGATTTCGAGGGGGCCGTGAACGTGGTCTCGTCCCTTCCCTACGGCGCGACCAAGGAGTTCATGAGGCTCAAGGGCTTCATAAAGGACCTGTACACTTTCTTCATCGACGGCGATCCGGACGCGAAGAAAAGCTTCATCACCATGATAGGCAACCAGTACCTGATATTCTACACCAAGAAGTCCGTGGGCTCCACCGTCGTCGACACCCTCCTCTGCGAATCGGAAATGAAGATGATGCTCAGCCTCTCCTTCAACTACGGGCTGAAGAACCTCATCAAGGTAGACCCGTCCATCAAGGAGCTTAACTTCCTCAGGACCATGGTGGAGAACTTCAGGCCCGAAACGATACAGATATACTTCGACAGCGACAGGAAATACAGCTATTTCTACGTCTTCGACGAGAGCGGTTCGTTCTTCTATTTCCGCAAGCCGGCTGACCTCCTCTTCGACTATCTGACCAGGCTCTACCTCTTCTCGAAAAACGTCGCCGCACAGATCATCAAGAGCAATCCCGGCTCCGCCCTGGCTAAAACCGACAACCCGGTGGAAATCTGCCAGATGAAGAAAGACCTGTACATGAACTACTCGGTGAGCCGGATCGACCCGGAGCATTCCATCAGGATAGAGGACATCCAGAAAAAGATCCAGCCCTGCGCGCTGTCGGTTTCCTTCGGACAGGCGCGGGAGATCTTCTACAGCATCACCCTTCCCGACGGCCGCAAGTCACCGGCCTTCACCAAGAACACGATGACAGACCTTGCAAAAATCCTCGGTACCGCCGCCGCCGACGGGAAGGAATACCGTCCCTTCATAACCGCCATAGACCTGTCGAGCCTCCAGCACAAGTATTTCCGCTTCTACACCACCTATTCATTCTACGAAAAGATGCGGGCCGAGCTGATGGTGGAAAACGCCCAGAAGATGGCGGGAAAGTAAAGGCCTATCTGTAATACCCCTTCTGCTCCTTCACGGTCGAGGTGGGATACCGTCCGTAGTGGTGGCCCGGCCAGATGACCGTATTGTCCGGCAGGGACAATATCTTGTTACGGATCGATTCCATTATCTTTTTCATGGAGCCGTCGGGGAGATCGGTGCGGCCCATTCCCTCGGTGAACAGGGTGTCGCCGGTGAAGATATGACCCGGCATGTACAGGCAGATGCTTCCGGCGGAATGCCCCGGCGTCTCGATGACCCGGAGCTGGCCGGTGCCCACATGGATCACGTCGCCGTCCTTGAGGGTCATCTGCGGCGGCGGCGATGTCTTTCCCCCCATGGTCCGGGAAAAGAACCTGCTCGTCAGGCTGCCCAGCTTGCGCGCGTCCGCCTCATGAATCAGCAGGGAGGCTCCGGTCTTCTTCATCCAGTAATCGTTCCCCGAGGTGTGGTCGAAGTGGCCGTGGGTGTTGATGATATACCTGATGGTTATGCCGTGCTTCGCCACAACGCTCTCGATGGCCTCATGGTCCCCGGCGGGGTCGATGAGAACGCCCTCCCTGGTTTTCTCGTCGGCCACCAGGTAGCAGAACACCGCCATGTGCGTCACCAGGATCTGTTCTATGATCATATCGTCCATCCTTTCTATATGATTACTGCATACATTTGTGATGCGACACTAGGTTTCACGAACAGGCGGCACGGATGCCGCCGTCAGCCGAGTCTTGCAGGATGCAAATACGAGGCGATGTGAGTGAAACATGGTGTTGCATAACCTCAAGCATGTTTTGTGTCCGCGTGGCGCCTTATCAGGCGCCAATGCGATAAATCCACATCCAGTCCTCTATCCCCGGCCATGACAGGAGCCTGACCGACCGGACCAGCTTCATCGAGTCAAGCATCCGGTAAAACTCCTCATCAGCGGTTGATCCGCGGCTTCCGATGAAAATCAATGTCTTTCCCCCGGCCTCCCGGTAGAGGCGCAGGGCGTTGGCCGCCATGGGATCAAAGATCGGCGGCCAGCAGATGAAAAGCGTCCGATCGGGGTAGCGTCCCGCCATTGTCTCGTCCCCCTCATGGACATTGAACCAGGTGTCGTCAAACCACTGGTTCCCTTCGCGCCAGTCCCAGGGCGCCTCCTCGCCGGGGGGCCTAAGGTCATAGGCAATGATGTCCGCCCCGGCCTCGCTGAGACACCGCGCCCAGTATCCGGCGCCGGCGCCGATTTCGACCAGGGGCGAATGCGCGACTATGGCTTCAATGACGTCAATGGTCGGAATCGAAAACGAATAGCGGCAGATAAAGTCGGACCGCTCTTCATTCAGCACCGCAAGCAGGTCGTCACGCTTCAATTTTCCGTTCCGCGCCACCAAGGCCATGACCTCAACGAGATAAGGATTGCCGATCCTCTTCTCCCGGTCATGGGCGGTAAACATGGTAATGTCCCGGGCGGGTTCCGCGGCCCCATCCTGCATCTCGTGGCTATAGGGGGCAATGCCGAAATCGGTCTCATAGGAGCCGATAACTATCTGCCTGAGCGAATCCGGATCAGCCACGATGCCGTTCTTGGCTTTCCGGTTCATTTTCTGGATCAGCTTTTCGACCCTCTGGGCGTCGCCCCGGGTCCCGGCCAGGGACCAGCACCGGGCTATCCTGACCGGCCTGAAGCTCCGGGTGTATTTGGATTTTACCGTCCCCTTCCGGTGCTCTCCGTAGCGCCGCGCCAGGTCATCGGTGGACCCGGTGTAGTAGGAGCCGTTCTCGCATTCCAGCATGTACACGAACCAGTGTGCGGTATTTTTCATAACAGTGCCGCGGCCCGCGGCAAGTATCGGGGCCGCATTTACCACACCCATCACGGGGTGGAAGGAGATAATTTTGCAAGAAATTTTTATGGCAGGGGACGGCCGTCACTCCGGATCAATGATGGCCCCGCCGATGCTGCCGCGGGTGTTGACGGCCTCCTTCATGTTGAGGAGTTCGAGGATCTTCAAAATGCTCTTGTTGGTGCATACCACGGCGACATTGACGCCGTGCTGCCGCGCCGTGTCCCTGAACCTGGCCAGGAGACCGACCCCCACGGAGTCCACGGCATTGACCTGCTTGAGGTCAAGAACGACCTGTTTGGTCCCGGAATCAGATATGACCTTGAGGAGTTCCCGGAACAGGACTGAGTAATTATAGATATCAATGGCATCCTTCCGGATCTCGACAACGGACGCCTTGCCAGCCTCATAGGTAAAAACCAGTCGGTCCATTATAATCCCCCATTCAATGCGCCTTTTTGTGATCCTCTGGTATTCCAGTGTCAACGGGAAGGAAGAAAGGACAACTTTTTCCAGCGGTTGAAGAAAATTTTTCCCGCTGAACCACGACCAATGATGTACCGCGTTGACGAAACGCGCTTCCGGTGCTATATTAAAATAACATTATCCTGCTGGGGGGTGAAATATATGAAGCACTTACTATATACGGCACTGGTGATTTCTCTGGCGGCAGTCCCGCTCCAGGCGGGCCCCTTCCTGGACCTGGAAACGGGCCCCGTTTTCACGGGGCTGAACGATGTGCGGATACCCGGCAGGTACGGCACGAGGTTTTCCCTCCCCGGCGTGCTGGGCAACGAGCCATGGTATTTCATACGGGCCCGGGCCGGATGGACGATCAAGGACCGGCATAACCTCTATATTCTGGCGGCACCTCTCAAGATAGATTACGAAGGCAGGCCATCGAGCTTCCTTTTCTTCAAGAACAGGATATTCTTCCCCTCTACCCCGATCAGGGCGTCCTTCAAGTTCAACTCGTGGCGCCTTACCTACCGCTATGACATCGTCAAGAACGATAAAATAGAGTTCGGGATCGGACTTACCGGGAAAATACGGGAGGCCTATATCAGACTCGACAGCCTGAACACAAAGACGACCAGGCCGGACCTGGGGTTCGTGCCCCTCATCACGGTCAGGCTGCAGTGGATGTTCGTTCCCAATTTCAGCTTCGTCATGGACGCGGACTGGCTGGTGGGTCCGGTGGGGCGCGCCGAGGACATCCTCTTCGCCTTTCAGTACCATATAAACAAAAACGTACTGGTCAAGGCAGGGTACCGCATCCTGGAGGGCGGCGCCGATAATTCGAAGGTATACACCTTCTCCCTCTTCCATTACGCGGTGTTCGGGACTACCGTTATGTTTTAGACAGCGGGGATGCTGAAGAGACTTACCTTTAAGCACCCCTCTGGGGGGGGTGCTTAAACAGCCCCTGACTGGACGAATGATGTCGCCGCCCTTCACCGCCGGCGGTAGTTGGCTTCAATAATCTCCCGCGCTTCACGGTACAGCTCCTTGTCATCCATCTCTATGGCGCGGCTTATGCAGATGAGGGCGTTCTTGTAATCGCCGTTCTTGTGGGCATATTTGGCCATCAGGTAATGCAAACGGTCGAAGGCGGGATCCAGGCGGACGGCTTTTTTCAGGACATGGACCGCGTCGGTGAATTTTTTCTGCGTGGCATAGGCGCGGGCCAGGGCGATATAGGCGTAGATGAAATACTGGTTCAGCTCTATGGCGCGGGAAAAATAGTGGACCGCCTTGTCGTAGTTTCCGTGGCGTATCCATTCCACCGCCATGTCGTAGCAGTCGTCCGCCTCGATGTCTTCATAATGCTTCATGGTATTTCTGTGCCCATATCATTATGTTTGTTACAGCCCGGCATGGGACGTGAGTTGCTCACCCTCACAGGGAACAGGATGTCCCCGCCCGCCATAGTACAGGGACGTACTATTTTGGCGGGTGAGCGAGAGCGGCTCGCACCCCCGGGTAATAAATCAAATCATTGCCCGTAATAACAGTCAATCCATTTATCCAGGTCAATAAAACCTTAAACACAACAATGTGGTTATGTTTTAAATTTTCATTGACCCCGCCGCCATCGGCCATCATTATGCAAATGAAATCAATATGCCCCGGAGGAACACCGTGCCATCGTCCATGAAGACCGCCGCTGCCATTGCCCTGCTTATGCCGCTCATGCTGCCGTCATGCGGGTTCAGGCCCGCCGACGCGGACGTGTCCTTCGGCCCTGAAAAGCCGGCGGCAGGCGCAGATCTCGCCCTCATGGACGGGATCCCCGGTGAGAAGATCGGCTACATGCTCTACGACCTGGACAGGAAGGCCGTGGTCCGCTCCCATAACCGCGCGCGGCCCTTCATACCGGCTTCAACGACAAAGGTGTTCTCATCGGTCTTCGCCCTGGACGTATTGGGCCCCGACTACCGCTTCGAAACCTATCTGAAATACAGGGGCTCCATCGGTAACGGCATCCTGAAGGGCGACCTGTACTTGAAGGGGACCGGCGACCCCCTGCTCACCGTGAGCGACCTTATGGACATGGTCGACCGCATGAAGGAAAAAGGGATAACGTCCGTCGCGGGGCGCCTGTACTATGACGACGGCGAACTGGCAAGCTCGACCAGCATCGATCCCGACATGGAGCCTGACGTATCCTTCAATTCCGGGGTGAGCGCACTTTCCCTTGAATACAACTCCATCATGGCGGAATGGAAGCGGGACAGGAAATCGAACGCCATGGGAATATACCTGACGCCGACCCTTCCCATGAACAGGACCGGTATTTCAAAGGAAAAATTGCGGGAGAACATAAAATTCACGTACCGGAACCTGGGAGGCTCCGAGTCGTGGCTCCTGTCTCCCGACGAAACCAGGGACGGGAGCGAGCGGCTCCCGGTCAAAAATCCCTCCCTGTACACGGCGCAGATGTTCGCCAAGCTCTGCGAGATGCGGGGGATACGCATCCAGGGCCGGCCGGGTCCGGGCGCGATGCCGGGGAGCGCGGACGAAATCGCCACGCACCGCGGCCTGCCCCTGCGCGATATCGTGGACCTCACCCTCACCTACAGCATCAACCTCATGGCGGAGCTCATGATGCTCGCCGCCGCGAAGGAACAGTCCGGAAAAATATTGAAGCTGGACGGCGCTGCGCGGGAGCTTTCAACATACCTGTCCGGCAGGCTGGACAGGATCAACTGGAAGGGATGCGAGCTGGTCAATGGGTCGGGACTGACGCCGAAAAACAGGATAACCCCTGAGCAGATGATGGCGGTCCTCATATACGCCGACGCCCAGGACTACAACGGCAGGAAATTCCGTTCCTTCCTTCCCGCCTCGGGTTGGGAATGGTCCCTCATGAACCGCTTCGGCGACCCGAAAACCGCCTTCCATGTCTGGGCCAAGACCGGCACCATCAACTACGCCCTGGCCCTGGCGGGGTACCTCTACACCAGGTCCCACCGGAACATGGCCTTTGTCATCTATATCAGCGACATCGACGCCCGCCGCCTCTACGATGCGGACCCGGATCGAAGAAATAAGGACTCGATGGCCAGGGTCTTCGCGTGGCAGAACAGCAGCAAAAAGGTCATGGACAGCATCGTGACCGGATGGATAGAGGAACTGTAAAGTCCCCGGGAGATTTTTGCCAGGCCGTACCGGCCTTAACGGGACGGCTTTCAACCGCCCCCGGAATGGGCATGGGCGCACGTGGACACCGATGGACACCCCGGCGAGGAACTGCTGGATATGGATGCAAAGGAAGATATCATCTTCTTGGTATTTACCGATTTGCATGCGGGGCAGCGAACACCCTTGTCATCCCCCATGCGGCGTATTTCCGAAAACTGACTGCCGCAGTCGCTGCAGGTAAATTCATAAATAGGCATTGAAGAACCTCAAATCTTAAGTTAAATCTAAATTACTGAAAATCCCGGTTATCGTCAAGTCTTAATCTGCAAACACCACCAGGGCATCCACGGCCACAGGCTCAGGGCCCTCTATGATAACGGGATTGACGTCTATTTCGGCGATCTCCGGATGGGCCAGGGGAATCAGGCTTAGGCGATGGAGGAGCAGCGCCAGGGACCCCCTGTTCACCTCCGCCATGCCCCGGAAGGGGCCCAGGAGCTTCACTGACCGTATATCATGGATCATTTCTTCGGCATCGGCCAGGCTCAAGGGCGCCGGCCTGAAGACCATGTCGCCCAGGGCCTCGGTGAAGATGCCCCCCAGGCCGAACATCACCGACGGGCCGAAGCCCGGCGCCCGCACCACGCCGGCCACCAGCTCGCGGTCGCCCTCCACCATGCGGTAGGCTATGACCGGCACCGGCGCGCCCGCCGCCTCCCGTATCTTCCGGAAGGATGCGACCGCCTCGTCCCTCGACTTCAGGTTGAGATAGATGAGCCCCTTCCCGGTCTTGTGCAGTATGTCCGCGGCGCTTGCCTTGAGCACCAGGGGGTAGCCCGCGCGGTCGGCGGCAGCTGCCGCTTCTTCCTCGGAAGAAACGATTATCTCGTCTGTCACGGGGAGACCCCATGATTTCAGGAAGAGCTTTGAACCGTGCTCGTCGAGGTTGCCCTGACCCCGCTCGCGGGCCTCGGCGACAAGCCGCAGCGCTTCCGCCGGAGGAACCGGCACCGGCACCGGCGCATAGGGCTTCCGCTCCCGGATCTCCCTGTGGCGGTGCATCGCCACCATGGCCCCGGCGGTCTTTTCCGGCGAATCGAAGACGGGAATGCCGTTGTCCTCGTATGCCGCCATGTAGTCATCGTCGCGGTCGAAAAAGCTTGATATGGCCACGGGCTTGCCGTAGCGCATGATGGATATGTTTTTCTCCGTGGTGTCAGGCATGCCCGCCAGCAGGGCCTCCACCGGCGCGCCGTTCAGAAAGTCCTGGATATGTTCGTAATAGGACTTGACGTAGCCGGAGCGCATGACGCCGTGAATGACGACACCGTCGACCTCCCCGCTCTCGATCACCATTTCGGGGAGCCTGCTGGAAAGGACTTCCACGTCCATGCTGAAGGTCATGTCCACCGGGTTGCCGCTGGGAGCGTGGGGCGGCATCAGGGGCCGCATGGCCTCCTGGAGCTCTTTCGAGAATTCCGGTACCTCCAGGCCGCCCCGCTCCAGGGCGTTGGCCATGGCCGAACCGGGACCGCCCGAATTGGTGAAAACGCCGATCCTCTTTCCCCTGAGGGGCGGCTGGACCGCCAGCATGTTTCCGTAATGATAGAGTTCCTCTATGGAATTGACCCTGATGATGCCGGCCTGCCGGAACAACCCCTCATAGAGATGGTCAGGCGCCGCCATGGAGCCGGTGTGGCTCAGGCTCGACCGGGCGCCGGCGCCGGAGCCCCCCACGTACTGGGCCAGGACCGGTTTGTGAGGGGTTATCTTCCGCGCCGTGTCGATGAAGCGTGGCACGTCCCGGAGCCCCTCGATATAGAGTGATATCGCCTTTGTCTGTCCGTCACCGCCCAGATATTCCAGGGCGTCAGTGATGTCGATGTTGGCGCTGTTGCCGACGCTGATGGCCTTGCTGAAGCGGATCCCCTTTTTGCCGAGATAGGGTATAGACTGGGTCACGTAGGTGCCGCTCTGGGAGGCGAACCCGAGGGAGCCCGGGGCCCCGGTATAGGGCATGACCGTGGTGTTCAGGGATATCTCGGAATTGATGATCCCCATGCAGTTGGGGCCGAGGAACCGTATGCCGTATTCGGCGGAGATGTCGTTGAGCCGCTTCTGCATCCGCCTGCCCTCTTCCCCCAGCTCGCCGAAGCCGGCGGTGATGATGATGGCGCTGGGCGTGCCCTTCTTCCCGAATTCCTCCAGGAGCCGGGCCACCTCCGGCGCCGGGACAACCAGGAACGCCAGGTCCGGCGCCTCGGGCAGGTCCGCCACTGAGTGGTAAGCCCTGCGCCCCAGGATGGTCTCCTCCCGGGGGTGGACGGGATAGAAGGTCCCTTCGTATCCGTCTTTTAATATGCTCAGGGCGTGCATGGTCCCCATTTTAAGGGGATTGTTGCCGGCGCCCACGGTCGCAATCGACGAAGGATTCAACAAACGGACAAGGGGATTATCTGGCATGGCATCCTCTCATGGTATCGGGCCGCGGCAGGCGGCATTGTGTTACGCTGCATTTTTTAACACTTGGACGGGAAGTCAAGAGGAAAGGAAAAATAATATGACAAAAGTTATGCATGTTAACATTATTGAATAAATGTCGTTATTACAGCCACGCCTTGGCTAAACGGTTTTTCAATTGACTTTTACAGCGGTCCGCTGTTTTATCATAACCATCATATCTTCTTCTCTGACACCATCATGAATAACACATTGGAGGTTCCGAATGGAAAAGTTTCTGCTGCTCAAGCCTGTCCTTTCAATGATATCGGAAGGAAAATTCTTTACCAAAGTATTCTGCTGGGTCCTGAGGGTCCTCGCCGCCCTCATGCTGATAGGTTTCATCTTCGGCTCCTATAAGCTCTGGTACCCCCTCACCTACGGCTTCGAGGCGAAGATATTTTTTGCGAATATTTTTCTGCAGATTGTTTTCATCTGCCTCGCCTACGGGATCATCAACATCCTGTGGTACCGGTCTGCGGACATCGACGCGCTCCCGCAGTCAACCGATTATATCGTCATTCCCGTGTGCGTTATTTTCATAAAAATGGTCGGAGAGACACTGGGGCTTTTCTATGTTCTCGGCGGCCTTGCCGCCGGCGTCGGCATATGGATCGTCGGCAGCGTCCCCATGGGGATTCCCGGCCTGTCGATCATAGCGGGCGGAGGCGGATTTGCCGGCGGCCTCATCGCCATCATCTCCGGGCCGATACTCGGCTTTCTGCTCCTGAGCCTCTTTTACCTGATCGCGGAACAGATCGGGGTCTTTGTCGACATCGCGAGAAACACCAGGCGGTAAGTGCGCTCCGGGCGCCTGCCTGTTCGCGGGCAGGCGCCGCCGTGCGCGGTCATTGTATGCCGGCGTCAAATCTCCCGTCCTGGATCAGGATGACCGAATTCGAACCCTCCACCTTCAATTCCCCGGAAAAGCTTCCCCGGGCCCTTCCTCCCGGACCGCCCCACTCTTCGATGGTGAGGGTAAAGGGATAATTGACGTCAAGGCTGTACATGACCCCGCTTTCGGTCCCGAAATACTGGAACATGAAATTACTCGACTTTTCATTGTAGGTGCCCGGGGTCACGTCAGCCGGGATCAGCATCGACAGCACCCTGGTATAGGTCGACTGGTCAGCCACCCTGATGCCCGACATGTCGCTGGCAAAATTCGCCACATACCCGGTCATGTCCGATGTCCGGGCGATCTTAATAAAGGGATTGACCGATTTGAAGGTAGTGGCGCCGCTTTCGCCGCGCACGGTAAAGGTGACCGTGTTTTCAGCGGCCTTCTTCACTTCCTCCTGCCCATCTTTTTCTTCATCGCCTTCCGGAGCCTGTTCTTCATCGTCGGATGCCGAAGTCCCTTCCCGGGAGCCAGCAGTACTGTTCATCAGGGTGTTTTTCGAGCCGCCCGATTTATCGGAATCGCTGCATAAAAAATATACAAGGACAGACAGACCTATTATTGCTACCGCGATAATCGCCTTTTTCATTGTGGATGCTCCGTGGGATATTGTTAGTGAGAACCCGCACCCCCGAGGGGGTTACAAATTTCTTGTGAAAGCGCGGTCACGAGACCACGCCCACAGTAAAACAGGCGCTTTATTTATCAATAAAAAAAATTTGTGGACTTCTTTCCTGAACGGCGCTACTATCTCTTTACCTGTATGCTGACTTCAAACTAAAAGAATGCCTTCAGAAAGCTCTCCGGAGGTGATAGCCATGAAGATTTTCATAACCGGTGGCCTCGGGTTTGTCGGTACCGGGCTCACGGCCCTGCTGCTGCGGAAAGGACACCGGGTGACCGTGATCGAGCGCAATCCCCGCAGCAAGCCGGCGCCGCCGGAAGGGGTTTCGGTCGTCGAGGCCGACGCGACGCGGCCGGGCCCCTGGCAGGACGTCCTGGCCGGTCACGACGCCGTGGTCAACCTGGCCGGCGTTTCCATATTCAGCCGCTGGAGCA
>ENA-UPSM01001522-UPSM01001522.1-activated-sludge-metagenome-genome-assembly--contig:-NODE-1522-length-30683-cov-6.715685_pt1 | contig 30683 bp, 25 predicted proteins | sample MGYA00238181_ERZ773283 | MGnify/ENA primary metagenome ERZ773283 (study PRJEB29023, sample SAMN05720199) | activated sludge metagenome | isolation source: Anaerobic digester | place: Japan...
CCTACACGACGCTCTTCCGATCTGGCGTCGGAATCCGTCCAGGTGCGCCGCCAGGGCGACACGGCGGGCCCCGAGGTCTCGGTGGTTACGCCGTCGGACGGCGCGAAGCTCGCGCACGATTCGGATTCTGTGTCGGTGAAGGTGGTGGCGCAGGACATGTCGGGAGTGGATTCGGTATGGATCGGCGGGGTCCACGCGGTCCTGGCCAACGGTTATTGGATCGCGAAGGTGTCCGTTCCGATCGGGAAGTCCGGCATCGAGGTCCGCGCCGTGGACGGCGCCGGGAACGTCTCGTCGGCGGACGTTTCGGTGGATCGCGCAGCGCCGCCGCCTCGCGACAGCCTGGGGCCTTCGATCCGGGTTCTCGCGCCGATCCTCCGCGATCTCCCCTACGACAGCACGGCTGTGACGATTTCCGTCTTGGTCGTCGACGCCGGAGGACTCGCCTCCTTCCGCATCGGCGATTCGCTCGTGCCGGGTTCCGACAGTGTTTTCGCGCGCAGGGTGGATCTCGCCGCGGGCACCAACCTCTTCGTGCTGGATGCCCAGGACCGTTCGGGCAACCGTTCGGTCGACTCTCTCGTGCTGGTGCGTTCTCCCGTTCCGCCTCCGGACACCGCGCCTCCGGTGCTCAAGCGGGGGAAGGGAGCCGTCTCGCGCAGCGTTCCGTTCGATTCGAGCTTCGCGCTGGTGGCATGGAGCGTCTGGGACGACCGGAAACTGTCCGAGGTCCGGATCGGCGATTCGCTGGTCGTCGGCGACGAAGGCGTGTTCTTCCGGGCGCTTCCGCTTCGCGTGGGTGGGAACGTGGTCGTCGCCAAGGCCACGGATTCCACGGGAAATTCCGCGTCCGACACCGTCAGGATCGTGCGCGAACAGGACACCAGCCGCCCGGTCGTCGTCGACAGGCCCGATGCCGAGGTGGTGCTCCCGCAGGGCGTTTCCGGGACGGACCTTTCCTGGAAGATCCACGACAACCTTCCGATGAAGGTGAGCATCGGAGATGTTCCCGTGTCGGGGGACGATTCCGTCTACTCGAGGTGGATCCTGGTGGTCGGTCCCAGCGTGTCCGTCACGCTCGTGGCGACGGACGAAGCCGGGAACACGACCCGGGAGGTGGTCGTCGTCCGCCGGTCCGGCGACACGTTGGGGCCGCAACTGCGTCGCAACGCGGGAACCAACGACACGACGGTTTCCGGCGACACGCAGGAATGGAACTTCGGTTGGGTCGTGCGCGACAACAGCTCGCTCAAGATCGTCGAGATCTGCGGCATCCCGATCGACATGGAGGCGTCCGATTCGTCGTTCAGCGGCAAGGCGCAATTGGAGGAAGGCCCGAACGTCTTCTGGATCGAAGCGGAAGACGCGTACGGGAACAGTTCGTCGGACACGATCCGCGTGACGAAGCTCCCTTCTGGGGTCGGGTCTCCGCGGTCGTCTTCCCCGATCCCCGCCGCCAGGAAGGCTCCGTCCATCGTCGTGTTCGTGACGGGAAAGGAACAGGAATGAGTCTCATTTCATCGGTCGGCCTGCGTTCGTTCGCGATGCCGAATTGCGCCGATCGTCCCTTGATGGATCGGCATCCACCAACCAGATTGATCACATGGCAACCCTGACCAGCAGCCAGCGGGGCGCGTGGAATGTCTTGCGGCTGGTCGGCGAAATCCAGACCTTCGCCGATGCAGCAACCCTCCGCGCAGTCCTCTTCGATCGCCTCTCCCGCGAGAACGCCAGTCTTGCGCTCGATCTCTCCGACCTGTCGTACATCGGATCGAGCGGAATCGGCGTGGTCGCCCAGGTCCAGCAGGAACTGGAAAAACGCAACAAGTCGCTCGTCCTGATCGGCGCGAATTCCAACGTCAAGCATCTGCTGGAGATCGTGAGCCTGGACCGCCTGGTGCAGTTCCTCGATCAGCCCGACCAGTTGGACGAATTGACTTGATGCCTTGACGGACCTCTCTCCCGAATGGGAGAATGGAGACATCCACCTTGTCGCGGGAGATGCCTCCATGGTCACGAAGATCGCCAGGTTCCTTTGTCTGTTCGCGTTCGTCGCGTTCGCTTCGCCCAAGGACGACGCGATCGCCCTGGTCAAGGACGCCCAGAAGTTCATCAAGGACAACGGCAAGGAAAAGGCCTTGCTGGAAATGTCCAAGCCCGACGGGAAATGGGTCAAAGGGGAACTGTACGTGTTCGCCTACGACCTGCAGGCGGTGATGGTCGCGCATCCCAAGAACCCCAAGCTGGTGGGCAAGAACCTGATGGAAGTCCCCGATGTCGAAGGCAGGCTGTTCCGCAAGGAGATCGTGGAACTCGCCAAATCCAAGGGCTCCGGCTGGGTCGACTACAAGTACAAGAACCCCCAGACGGGCAAGATCGAAGACAAGACGACCTACCTGTTGAAGGTGGGCGACATCATCCTCTGTTGCGGGATCTACAAGGACTGATGCGCTGGAACGATCTGCCGCTGCGGCGCAAGCTGCTGGCGGCGCCGGCCATGGCCCTGGTGTTCCTGGCGGGAAGCGGGGTCTTTTCCACCTTCCAGGGGTTCCGGCAGAGCGCCGCGTTTTCCCGCGTGGCCACCACAACCGGACTGGAGCGCCAGGACAACGAGCGCAGGCTTCTGCTCGTGGAAACCCACGCCGACCTCCAGCAACTGCTGGGCTGGGCGTCGTCGGGGTATCCCCAGGCGCGTCGGGACAGCTTGGCGACCAGCCTCGTCCGGTCCCTGGACGAGGCGGATTCGTCGCTGGCAAGACGGATGGATGACCTGGCCGAAGGGGACGACACGCGCCCTTGGCTAATCCAAACGGATTCCGCGCTGGACAGGTACCGCAGGGCGGTGGTGCAGGTGCTGGACATGGTCGATGTGGACATGACCATCGCCAACACCATGGTCGAGCCGGCGCGTCGGCAGCTCGATTCCGTGAAACTGCGCGCGGCGGCGCTGGATTCGGTGGCCAAGGTGCGGATCGCGGCCTGCGAGCGGGATGCCGCCTCGATGGTCTCCACCACGCTGTGGGTGAACGTCATCGCGTGCGTCGTGTCCGTGCTGGTGGTGTTGTTCCTGGCGCGTTCCACCTTGAAAGGCGTGGCGCGACCGGTGGAACGGATCATCGTCGGGGTCAAGCGGATCACCGCCCGGGATCTGACGCAGGAGATCGATGTGGACCAGGCCGACGAGATCGGGGCCGTGGCTTTTGCGGTGAGGGAGGCCCAGGGCGCCCTGCGTTCCATGGTGGGGCGGATCGCGGCCTCCAGCGGTTCGCTGGACACCGGAGCCATGGAACTGCAGCAGGTGGCGCACGCTCTCGATGCCGCGATGCTGGATGTCTCGCGACGGACCGAGGAGCTGACGGAATCCGTCAGGGGCCTGGCCGCCGGAGCGGGGGCCATCGCCCGGGGCGGCGAAGCGCTTTCCGCCGGTGTGGAAGCCGCCACTTCGGCGGTGAAAGGGTTCGATCTGGCGTTTTCCGACATCAGCGTTTCCAGCGCGGCCCAGCTCGACCAGGCGTCGCTCGCGCGCTCCAGGGCGGATTCGGCGGGCGAGGCCCTGGAACGGCTCCAGGGCGCGGCGCGGGAAAGCGCCGAACTGGCGGGGCTGATCCGCGACATCCTGGACCAGACCAAGCTGCTGGCGCTGAACGCGACCATCGAAGCGAGCCGCGCCGGCGAAGCGGGCAAGGGATTCGCCGTGGTGGCCCAGGAAGTGAAGAATCTATCCGGCCAGACGGGAACCGCGACCGACAGGATCGAAGGCAGCCTTCGGCTCATGCTGGAGCACACGGACGTCGCCGTGCGGGAATTGTCGGCGATGCGCGATTCCATGGCGAAGGTGCACGAAGTCTCCACCGAAATCGCGGGCTCCGTCCAGAAGCGAGGTACCGAGGTCCGCGGGGTCGTCGCTCGACTGGACGAGGCCAACCGGGTGGCCGCCGATATTTCCAATCTGGTGTCCGGTGCCGCCCGGGAGCTGGAGGTGGTTTCCCGCAAACTGGACGAAGCGGAGCAGGCCACGCGGATCGCCGCGGATTCCAGCCAGCGGTTGGACGGCATCGCATCCGCCCTCGGGAAGGAATCGGGCACGCTTCGCGAAACCATCGCCGACTACCGCGTCTGAGCGGTAGCGGCGACGGAGAAAAACGCGCAAACCTAGGCCGATCCGATTGCCCTGGAGATCCCCACCACCTGCGCGAGCCTCTTGTCGATGGCGTTCAGGCCGGCGTCGGCCGTGGCTTGGGTGCCGCTTTTGATGCTGGCTTGGGCTTGGGCCGAAAGCTGTGGCGCGTTGGTTCCGGTTCGCTTCGCGTCGGCAAGGACGCCGTCCATGGGGTTGGCGGCCGTCTTCTTGTCGGCCATCTGTTCTTCGTGCGCCTTCTTGAACGATTCGGCGAGGCCCTTGGCGGAATAGGTCGCCAGCTCCTGGGTCCGGGATCCTCCTGATCCGGACAACATGGCGTTCAAGCTCTGCGACAGCACGTAGTCCTTGGCCGACTGGGCGGTCGTGGCGGCGGCTTCGGTCTTCTTGGGGGCGGCGGCCGTGGTCGTCGGCTCCAGGATCTTGTTGATCATTTGGATGGGATCGGTGGGCATGGCAGGCCTCCTGGATGGAGCGAACGACTCCATATCCGTTTTCGGCGCCAACCGCGATGAACTTGAGCGTTTTTTTTGCGGAAACCCGAACGGTGGGTGGGCGTACGCGAAAACGCCAAGAAACAAGAAGCCCCCCGGCTCCGAATGGAACCGAGGGGCGAAGCCTCGAAGGTGTCGAAGCGGAGTCGGTGTTACTTCTTGCCCTTGACCGAGAATTCGACGTTGGTTGCGCCGGAGTTCTTGGTGATGTTCACCTTGATGATGCGGTAGTTGCCTTCCACGGTCTTCACCACGAGCTCGTCGCCATCGGCCAGGATCAGCTGGGTGGACTGCGCCGTGCCTTCGACGTACAGCGCCTGGACGGCGGCGGCGGTGGTGGCGGCGGCGTAGGAGCCAGCGGCGACCTTGTGGAACTTGGTGGGGTTCTTGGTCGTCCAGCCGTTGGCCGAAGTCAGGCTGGCGTCCGCCGAAGGCGCGCGCACTTCGTTTTTGTTGTCGCTGGTGTTGTTAAAACGCAGGTCGACGGCGGCAGGATCGGCACTGGCGGCCTTGGCACCCATGGCGACCATTCCGTCGGCGTCGAGGAACGAAGGAAGAGCCGATCCCGATCCGCCGAGGCTGACGGAGGCTTCGGACAGGTTGACGACTGACGAGCCGCCGCCGACGCTAAAGGAAATTTCAGCAGTGGAAGAGGCGCCGTCCGCATCCTTCGCGGTGATCTGCAGCTTGTAGTCGCCATTGGCGGCCGTGGTCTTCGCCTTGATCTTGCCGCCGCCCTCGGTGGGCGAGCCGATGCTCCATTCCTCTTCGCCGGAAGGAACCTGCGTGAAAGTGATGTCGAAATCGGAGCTCTTGTCGGCAGCTGCCGAGTTGAGAACCTTGAACGAGACGCTCACGCCAGCCTTGTCGTCGGAGACAATGCCGCGGATGGCGGTGGCCGAAGTGCCATCCGCGGTGAGCGTGGTGTTGTCCAGGCGCGTTTCCGAAACGGTTGGCGAAGAGTTGGATGTTTCGTCGGAATCGAACAGGTCGCAGCCGGTCATGAGGCCGGAGAGGGCGAACACGGAGGCGAGGGTCAGGATGCGGAACTTCTTCATGGATGTCCTCTTCATTGGGGTTTGAGTGCTTTCCAGCACTGGAGCAGATTGCCGGATCGCATCCCAACATACCATTCCAAGCGACAACGGGCCAGTGCGGGAAGGGTGTCATGGATGGTTGGCAGGCACCCCGCCACACAATCGCAACACGATCCGGCGCGCTTGAGCGATATTTGACAGGATGCGTCGAACCTGCCCTCGGCGCGAACCAGGGAGCCTTCGCATGCCCCATCGAAACCAACATCTTCCCGTGGTGCTCACCTGTTCCGGAGCTTCGGATGTCGGGGAGCTTTCCGACCTGGTGGGACGCGAATTGTCGCGGACCCGCGTCGTGCAACTGGAGTGCGCGGCATCGGTGGGTGCGGCCAAGCCCGATTCCCTGGAACGATTGCGGCGCGCGAAGACCGTTCTGGTCGTCGACGGGTGCGCTTCGCGCTGCACGCGCAAGATGGTGGAAAAGGCCGGGATCGAGCGGAGTCGGCACCTGGATCTCGGGGAGTTGGGTTTGTCCAAAGGCCACTCTCCGGCGACGGAGGTCAACGTGTCGCGCACGGTGGAGGCGGTCAAGGCCCTGCTGGGCTGATCGGGACGCGCCTGCCGGGCGGTGCGACGGTGCCGGCCGGGGTGTCGTGTCCGTGCGTCGCGGAAGGCTTTTGGCGACATCGGAGGGGAATCTCCCGCAAGTGCCTATTTTTACTGCTTTGCTCCGCCAATGTTTGTGGAGCGCAGGAGGTAGGACGGAATGGCCCGAATCGGGATTCTGGGTGCGACAGGGTACACCGGGGTGGAATTGTCTCTCCTGCTGGAGAAGCACCCCGAAGCTGAAATCGTGTTCATCTCGAGCGAAGCGAGCGCGGGACAGGAGCTTTCGAGCGTGTTCCCCCGTTTGGCCGGATGCGACAAGATCCGAGGCAAATCCCTCCAGAACGCCGCTTCCTGCCAGTCCGTTTCCGTGGACGTGGTCTTTTCGTGCCTGCCGCACGGAGCGTCGGCCGAAGCCTGTCTGCCGTTCGTCGATGGCGGCGCCCGCGTGATCGACCTTTCCGCCGATTTCCGTCTGGCCGACCCGGCGTTGTATCCCAAATGGTACGGCAAGCCGCATCCTCGGCCCGAGCGGCTGCAGGAAGCCGTCTATTGCATTCCCGAACTGGATCGCGCCAAGGTGCGCGGGGCCAAACTGATCGCCAATCCAGGGTGCTATCCCACCTCGGTGCTGCTGCCATTGGTGCCGCTGGCCAAGGCGGGCGCCGTGGGCGCGGGGCCCGTCATCGCCGACTCCAAGTCGGGTGTATCCGGTGCGGGGCGCAAGCCCAGCTTGGGCACGGCCTACTGCGAAACCAACGAGTCGATCTCCGCCTACAAGATCGGTCGCACCCACCAGCATCTGGGCGAAATGACCCAGCAGCTGGCGCGCGCGACCACCGGCGGATTGCCATTGATCTTCTCGCCGCATCTGGTTCCCATGGAACGGGGGATCCTCACCGTGGCCTACGTGCCCCCGGCACCCGGGTTCGATGCCGCAAAGGTGCGTCAGATCCTGTCCGACGCCTACGCGAACGAGCCGTTCGTGAAAGTGCTCTCCAAGGCCGAAGGCCTGCCTGCCACAGGCCACGTGGCCCACACCAACCGCTGCCACATCGCCGTCGCGGAAATGCCGGAAAACGACATGGTGCTGGTGGTGAGCGTGATCGACAACCTGGTCAAGGGCGCGTCGGGGCAGGCGGTGCAGAACTGGAACGCGTCCAACGGCTGGGCCGAGACGCTGGGATTCGGCGCGTGAACACGATCGTCGTGAAGATCGGCGGCTCGATGGCCGAAGATCGCAAATGCCTGGAAGAGCTGGCCGTGGATCTCAAGGAACTCGCGGCATCGGGCGCGCGGGTCGCGCTGGTGCACGGCGGGGGCAAGGACATCAATCGCAACCTCCAGTGGCTGGGGCAGGAACCCAGGTTCGTGGATGGTCTGCGCGTGACGGATTCCGCCGCCATGGACATGGTGGAGATGACCCTTTCGGGTCGCGTGAACAAACTGCTGGTCCGGCTTCTGGCCGCCGCCGGAGCCAAGCCCTGCGGGATCAGCGGCGTGGACGGCGGATTGTTCGGGGCCTCCCCGATGCGCCAGGACGGCGCGCTCGGCCAGGTCGGGCGCGTGACCTCGGTCAAGACGGAACTTGTCGAGGCGCTGTGGGCGGGCGGATTCCTGCCCGTGGCGAGTCCGGTGAGCCTCGGGCCCGACGGCAATTCCTGGAACGTGAACGCCGACGACGCGGCCGCGGCCCTTGCCGGTGCGCTGGTGGCCGATCGGCTCGTGTTCATCTCGGATGTGCCTGGCGTTCTCGACCAGGACAAGAACCGGATCCCTTCCCTGGATCCCGCAGGGATCGAAGATCTCGTCGCCAGGGGCGTCGCCAAGGATGGCATGATCCCCAAGCTTCGCGGTTGCGCCGGGACGGTCGCCGCGGGAGTGTCGGGAGTCGTCATCTCCGGATGGAGCGGACCCGGCTCGCTGGGCCGGATCCTGGACGGACAGTCGGGAACCATCATCCAGGCGAAGCCCTGATGCGCGTAGTGTTTCTGGGGACGCCGCCGGTGGCGGCGACCTGCCTGGAAGGATTCGCGAAGAGCCGTCACGAAATCGCGATGGTGGGGACGCATCCCGACCGCATCGCCGGCCGCGGGCTCAAGCCGGTTCCCACCGCGGTCAAGGAAATGGCCGCGCGTCTGGGATTGCCGGTGCTGGAAGTGCCCGACGTCAAGGATCCGGCCTTCGCGCAGGCCCTGCGCGATCTGCAGGCCGACCTGCTCGTGGTGGTGGCCTTCGTGGTCCTGCCTCCGGAAGTCCTGGGCGCCACGCGTCTGGGGGCCATCAACCTGCACGGAAGCCTGTTGCCCAAGTGGCGCGGCGCGGCACCGGTGCAGCGCGCGGTGGAATCGGGCGAGGCCGTCACCGGCGGCACCATCTTCCGTCTGGACAACGGCGTGGATACCGGCGGGATCATCCTGCAGGAAAAGATCGAGATCGGCCCCGACGACACATCGGGCGATGTCTTGGCCAAGCTCGCCGAGCAGGGCGGCGCGTGGCTCGCGCGAGCGGTGGACCATCTGGAGGCGAATCCGGCCGATCCCGGCCTCAAGCAGGATCCGGCATTGGCCACCAGGGCGCCCAAACTGTTTCCGGAAGAGGGATCGTTGGACTTCACGAAATCCGCCCAGGCCTTGCACGACAAGATCCGCGCCTTCCATCCGGCGCCCGGGTGCTGGTGCCGCCCTTCGGGCAGGCTCCTGAAGATCTGGCGGACCCGGGTGATGACGGAATCCGTCGGCGCGGCGGGCGAGGCGTCGCGTCTGCCCGACGGTCGCGTCGCGGTGGCATGCGGGGCGGGCTCGCTTGAACTGGTGGAGGTGCAACCCGAAGGCAAAAAACGCCAATCGGGCGGCGACTGGTTCAACGGATTGCGCGCCGACCTGGTCGTCCTCTCGTGATCCCCGGACTGGCCAGCCGCCACGCGGCCCTGGATGCCCTGTTCCGCTGGGAAGAGTCGGGCCACCACATCGCCGATTCGCTGGCGCGGCACGCCACCCGCCTGGACCATCGCGACCATGCCCTGGCCCTGGAGATCGCCACCACCGCCTTGCGCTGGAAGATGCTCCTGGACTACCACCTGCGTCCGTTCGTGCGCGAAGACACCGACCTGGAGCTGCGGTGGGTGTTGCGCCTGACCTTGGCGCAGACGCACAAGCTGGATCGGATTCCGCTGCACGCCGCCGTGGACCTGGGAGTGGAGCTCGCCCGCATGCTTCGCGGCAAAGGTGGCTCGGGGTTCGTCAACGCCGTCCTGCGCCGCGCCATGGAGAAACCCTTGGCGCCCCCGGTGGGCGACGACCCCGACAGCGTGGCCGTGCGCCATTCGCACCCCAAGTGGCTGGTCCAGCGATGGATCGCGCGCCACGGCCTGGAAACCGCCGAGTCCATGATGCAAGCGGGCAACCGCGAACCGGCGTTGTGGGTGCGCGTCCGGCGTGGCGCCAAGAACCTTCCCTGGGCTCCCGAGCAGGTGCTGGAAACCGCCCACGACGGATTCTTCGTGCGCCCGGAGATGTTCCGCGACCAATTGTTGTCGAGCGACGCGTTCGCCCGCGGCGACATCGCGCTCCAGGATCCGGCATCGGGCGCCGCCGCGCTGCTCCTTTCCGGAGCGTTGCGGCCTGGTTCCGCCTTGGCCGACCTGTGCGCCGCGCCGGGCGGCAAGATCGCGTGTCTTTCCGACCACGGCGACCTGGACGGCGTGAAGGTGCTCGCCTTCGACCGCTCGGGGTTCCGGCAGCGCAAGACCGTTGACGGATTCCGTCGAACCGGGATCCGGGCCGTGGTGGGGGTGGCCGACGGCCTGGTGCCGCCGTTGCGCCCGGCCAGCCTGGACGCGATCCTGCTGGACGCCCCGTGTTCCAACCTGGGGGTGATCTCGCGTCGTCCCGAGGTGCGCTGGAACGCCAAGCCCACGGATCCCGAAAAGCACGGCGAGCTGCAGGAAAAGCTCCTGGAATCGGCGTGGAAGCTCCTGAAACCCGGCGCCTGCATGGTCTATTCGGTGTGTTCCACCGAAGTGGAGGAATGCCAGGAAGTGGTGGCCCAAGTTCCCGACGCGATCCGCGAAGCCGAGCAATTGCGGCTCCCCGGCCAGGACGGCTGGGACGGGTTCTACGCGGTGCGGTTGCGGAAGGGTTGATCCGCTGGCTTCGATACACCGCCTTCGGCGGCACTCAGCCAACGGATCCGATCCTGGAGGGAGTGCCCGGGGAATCGACCAGTGGAGAGGGATCGAAAGAGGGAAAAGCGTTTGTTGCCTGAGTGGCCCGTAGGGCTGTATCGAAGGCAACAACTGAGGATGGCCGATTCCACTCGAGTTCCGTAACTTCCCACGCATGAAATACTGGCTCCTGAAATCGGAACCCGAGACCTATTCCTACGACCATCTGGTGAAGGAAAAGACCGGCAGGTGGGACGGAGTGCGCAACTACATGGCGCGCAACAACCTCCGGGCGATGGAGGTGGGGGATCTGGCGCTGTTCTACCATTCGGTCTCGGAGAAATCGGTGGTCGGAATCTGCAAGGTCTCGAAACAGGCCTATCCCGATCCGACGGCGGAAAGCGGCGATTGGTCGTGCGTGGAGGTCGAACCGGTGCGGAAGCTCGATCTCCCGGTGACCTTGGAACAGCTCAAGGCCGAACCCGCGTTGGCGGGAATGGCCATGTTCAAGTACAACCGGCTTTCCGTGGCGCCGCTGACGGAAGACGAATTTCGTCGTGTTTGCGAAATGGGTTCGATCTCAAAAAACGCGTGATTCGGATCACACTCGGAAAGCGGTATTTTTTCTAGCGCGTTGCCGGGCGTCCAGTGGTGGTTCTAGATTGGATCGTCAGCGGAACAGAAGAAAAATGTCACATGGGCTCTGGAGTTCGGGATCCGTTCCGGCACGAGGGCTTGGGTGTCGCTTCTTGCCGTGCCGCAATTTCACTTCATCCAGGAGCCCCCATGGTCACCCCAATCCCGTGGACACGTCCCGTCTGGACGGCGTTCGCGATCGGCGCAGTGTCGATCGCCTCCGCCGGCCAGCTGTCCATCGACCTGCCCAGTCCGCCGATTTCGACCGCAGCCGGATCGCTGTTCCTTGGCGACGACGCCCGCAACGGATTCGTGCACAGGGCCCAGCCCGGCGAACCCCGGTTGCCGGAACGCACGTTGAGCATCCTGCTTCCGCCGCAGGCGGACCCGTCCACCGTCACCGTGTCGATTTCCGGCACCAAGGAGACCGACGAACCCAACGTCTTCGACATGTCGCCCGGCTACCCGGTCGCCATCAGCGCGGCTCCCGTCTGGCCCGTGGGCAAGCGCATCCAGGACGGACGCGATCTGGACATCTACGGCAAGGATGCGTTCCATCCCGCCAAGAATTTTGGCGAGCCCCACGTGCGCCGCTGGGGCGCCTTCCAGATCCTGGAGGTGGCCTACCACCCCTGGAAGTGGAATCCTCGTCGCGGCATCCTGCGTCGCGCCACCGGCGGCAAGCTGGTCGTGAAGTACGCCGAGCGCAAGGTGGCCGCGTCTTCGCTATCCAAGACCGAGCTGGCCGAAGCCAAGGAAGTGTCGAGCCTCGTTTCCAATCCCGAGGTCGTCGCGACCTACACCGGCGGCGTCGCCGTCAGCGCGGCGTCGGAAACCGGCACCTATGCGATCGTCACCACCAACGCGATCCGCACGGGCAGTACCAATCTGCTCGCCTTCGCGCGCTCCAAGGTCGCGCGCGGGTTCGCGGTGGAGCTGGCGACCCAGACCGGGCACTGGAGGCTTTCCAGCGGCGCATGGTCCTGCATCCAGGCCGATTGCGGCGGCGGATGGGGCGGAGGCACCGGTGACGCGGCGGCGGAAGCCCTGCGCGCCTGGCTGCGGGCCAATTACGTTTCGCGCGACATCCAGTACGCGCTCCTGATCGGCAATCCCAACCCGACATCGGGCGATGTTCCCATGAAGATGACCTGGCCGCGCAGGGCGGAGGGCGACTATCCCGAGTGCCCCACCGACTACTTCTTCGCGGAACTGTCGGGCATCTGGGACGTGGACGCCAACGGCTACGCCGGCGAATACCCCGCCGACTACGTCACGGGCGGCATCGACAAGTTCCCCGAGATCGTGGTCGGGCGCATTCCCTACTACGGCTACATGGCCGATCTCGACAAGATCCTGGCCAAGACCATCGCGTTCGAGAACGCCACCGACATCGCCTGGCGCAAGAACGCGCTGTTGCCCATGGAGCCCAGCGACGCTTCCACGCCGGGATACCAGTTGGGCGAACAGATCCGCACCAACTTCCTGATCCCGCGGGAATTCTCCTCCACCCGCATCTACGACGAGGACTACGGAGTCGCTCCGGAAATCACTCCGTGCAACATCGCCAACGTCCGCAACGCCTGGAGCACCGGCACCTACGGCGTGACCACCTGGTGGACGCACGGTTCGGAAACATCCGCGGCCGACATCTTCCGCTCCTCCGACGCCTCGTACCTCAACGACGCGTATCCGTCGTTCACCTTCCAGAACAGCTGCACCAACGGTTCGCCCGAATGGTCCAACAACCTGGGCTACGCGCTGTTGCGCAACGGCGCGATCGGCACGGTTTCGGCCAGCCGCGTGTCGTGGTACTGGGTCGGCCAGAAATCGTTCACGGGTTCGCCGCAGTCCAACGCCATGATGGCCTACGCCTACACCGGCGCGCTCACCTACGACTCGCTCGTCGCCGGCAAGGCGCTCAACAAGGTCCGTCGCTCGATGATCGTCGACGGCACCTGGTGGGCCATGAACCTCGCCGACTTCAACCTGTATGGCGATCCCTCTGTCGGCCTCTTCACGTCGGCGCCCTCGCGTCCGGTTCCCACCGGTCTCGCGGCCGTTGCCGGAATCCGTCAGGTATCGCTTTCCTGGGACGTCTTCGCCGGCGCGATCAAGTACTACGTCCTGCGCTCCGTCGCGGGAGGCGAGCTGGTCGTGGTCGACTCCACGACGACGAATTCCTTCAAGGACGTCGGCTTGACCGACAATACCGCCTACACCTACGCCGTTTCCGCGCGCACTTCCGTTGAAGTCACCGGGAATTCGTCCACGGTCCGGTCGCTGACCGCTCCCGCCGTCGTGCTCGATCTCACTGCCACCGCAGCCAACCAGCGTGCGATCCTGAGTTGGAGCGCCTCCCAAGGCGCGACCAGCTACCGGATCTACCGGCTGGAAGTGGAAGGCGATCCGACTCTCGTCGGAACCTCCGAGACGGCAAGCTACACCGTGCTTGGTTTGGAGAACGGCAAGGAATACGGATTCGTCGTGGTGCCGGTGAACGAGAACGGAACCGTCGGTTCGCCGAGCGAGCCGGTCACGGTGATTCCCGTGTTCACGCTGGATCGGGTTCAAGGCTTGGCCGCCATCGGCGGCGACGCCGTGGTCGATCTGACCTGGCAGGCCGTGGACGGCGCCGACTCCTACGCGGTGTTCCGCGGAACCGGCAAGGGTGTCATGGTCCCTGTCGACACCGTGGCCGCCGTGGCGTTCCACGACCAGGGCCTGGTGAACGGAACGGAATACGCCTACGCCGTGGCGGCCATGAAGGCCGACGTGGTCGGGCCGGTTTCCGTCACCGTGCGCGCGACGCCTCTCGTGGCTGTGCCCGCTGTCCCGACCGGGATCGCCGCCGTCGGCAAGATCTCGGCCGTGGACGTTTCCTGGAAGGCTTCGGTTCGCGCGACGGGTTACGACGTCTACCGCTCCTCGGGTACGACGGGATACGTCAAGGTGGGAACCACCACGGCGCTTTCCTTCAATGACGCCCCGCTGACTCCGTACGTCCGCTACTTCTACAGGATCGCCGCGACCAACGCGACCGGATCGAGCGCGCTTTCCGATACGGTCGGTGCGACCGTCCTGGCGCCTGTTCCCGCCGCTCCCGCTTCGGTGGTCGCCACCGCGGGTGATCGCTCCATCGCGGTGACCTGGGCCGCGGCCCAGTACGCTTCCACCTACACGGTCAAGACCGCCACCGTGGCGGGTGGACCCTACACGGTGGCCAAGTCGGGGATCTCGGGAACTTCCGCGAACCTGACCGGCCTCGTGAACGGCACCACCTACTACGTGGTGGTGAGCGCGACCAACGCCAGCGGCGAAGGCCCCAACTCCGTGGAAGCCAGCGCCAAGCCGGTGCCTCCGCCCAGCGGCCTGAAGGTCATGTACAAGGTCGGCGACGCGAGCGCGACGGACAACACGATCCGTCCGCTGATCCAGCTGGTGAACACCGGCAACGCTGCGATCGCCCTGAACGACGTGACGATCCGCTACTGGTTCACCAACGAGCAGGCCAAGGGCCAGTCGTACTGGTGCGACTGGGCGCAGATCGGCTGTTCCAACCTGACCGGCACCTACAAGGCGCTGGCCAAGTCGGTCCCGGGTGCCGACGGGTACATGGAGATCGCCTTCAAGACCACCGTGGGAAGTCTCGCGGCCGGTGCCAATTCCGGCGACATCCAGTCCCGCATCACGCGCTCCGACTGGTCCAACCACAACGAGACCGGCGACTGGTCCTACGACGCGACCAAGCTCGCGTTCGCCGACTGGAACCAGATCACCGTCTACAAGGCCGGAGTCCTGGTCTGGGGCAAGGAGCCGGGTGTGGCGACGCCTCCTGCGGTTCCCACCGCCCTGGCCGCGTTGGCTGGCGTGCACAAGGTGACGCTTTCGTGGGTGGCCGGCGAGAACGACGCGTCCTACAACGTCTATCGCCGCGCCGCCAACGGCGCGCGATCCCTCCTGGGATCTGCGACCGCGACGGGCTACGTGGACGACGCCGTCGTCGACGGCACCAGGTACACCTACTGGGTGAGCGGCGTGAACGGCGCGCTGGAAAGCGCGCTGTCGGATTCCGCCGTGGCGACTCCGGTGGGCGAAGCCCCCGCGAAGGTGACGGGAATTGTCGCCGTCGCGGGCGACGCGGTGGTGGATCTGTCGTGGAAGGCTTCGGCCGGCGCGACGAGCTACAAGATCCTGCGCGGCCCGGAGGGCGGGACCTTGTCCTTGCTGACCACGGTGTCGACGGTGTCCTACAAGGACGCCACGGCGGCCAACGGCAAGACCTACGCGTACAAGGTGGTGGCCTCCAACGTCTGGGGCGACGCTCCGGCGTCGGACTCGGTGCTCGCCAGCCCCGAGGCTCCGCTGGTGCCCGCGGTCCCCACCGGACTGGCCGCCTTGGCGGGCGTCCACAAGGTGACCCTGTCGTGGATCGCCGGTGAGAACGACGCGTCCTACAACGTGTACCGCAAGACCATCGACGGAGCTCGCACCCTGCTGGGCAAGTCGACCAGGACGAGCTACGTGGACGACGCGGTCGTCGACGGCACGCAGTACACCTACTGGGTGAGCGGCGTGAACGGCGCGCTGGAAAGCGCCCTGTCGGATTCCGCCACTGCGATTCCGTCGGGCGAAGCGCCCGCGATGGTGACAGGACTTGTTGCCACGGCGGGCGACGCGGTGGTGGATCTGTCGTGGACGGCCTCGACCGGCGCCACAAGCTACAAGATCCTGCGCGGGCTGGAAGGCGGAACGCTGTCCTTGCTGACCACGATTTCCACGGCATCTTACAAGGATGCTTCGGTGGTCAACGGCACGACCTACACCTACAACGTGGTGGCTTCCAACGTCTGGGGCGACGCCCCTGCGTCGGACTCCGTGCTCGCGACGCCCGCGGCTCCGCTGGTGCCCGCGGTCCCCACCGAGTTGGTGGCCGTGGCTGGCGTCCACATGGTGACGCTTTCGTGGGTGCCAGGCGAAAACGATGCGTCGTACAACGTGTATCGCAAGACCATCGACGGTACCCGCACCCTGCTGGCCAATTCCTTCAGGACGTCGTACGTGGACGACGCTGTGGTCGACGGCACGCGGTACACCTACTGGGTGAGCGGCGTGAACGGCGCGCTGGAAAGCGCCCTGTCGGATTCCGCCGTGGCGGCTCCGGTGGGCGAAGCTCCCGCGAAGGTGACGGGACTTGTCGCCACGGCGGGCAACGCGGTGGTGGATCTGTCGTGGACGGCCTCGACCGGCGCCACGAGCTACAAGATCCTGCGTGGCGTGGAGGGCGGAACGATGTCCTTGCTGACCACGGTGTCGACTGCGTCGTACAAGGATGTCACGGTGGTCAACGGCACGACCTACGCGTACAAGGTGGTGGCCTCCAACGTCTGGGGCGACGCCTTGGCGTCGGATTCGGTCCTGGCGAGCCCCAAGGCTCCCGTGGCCAACATCAAGGCCCAGTACCGCGCCGGCAACGGCCAGGCTTCCACCAACGGTATCCAACCGATCCTCAAGCTGGTGAACACCGGTTCGACCTCGATCCCGCTTTCCGAGATCACGGTCCGCTACTGGTTCACCAACGACGGCAGGGCTTCGGTGAACTACTGGTGCGACTGGGCGCAGGTCGGCGCGGCCAATCTGACGGGAACCGTCAAGGCTGTCTCGCCTGCACGCAGCGGCGCCGACCGCTACCTGGAAGTCGCCTTCAAGGCCTCCGCCGGCAGCATCGCCGCGGGCGGAACCTCCGGCGAGATCCAGAACCGCTTCAGCAAGAGCGACTGGACCAACTTCACCCAGACCAACGACGCTTCGTTCGACGCCACCAAGACGGCCTTCGCCGACTGGAACAAGGTGACCGTCTACCGCAACGGCGTCCTCGTGTGGGGCGTCGAGCCGTAACGACACCCATTGGTCGACCGGCTTCCCGGTCGACATTTTCCGATCACGGGCCTCGGACCAGCCAACGCTGGTGCCGGGGCCTTTTCGTTTCAGGTCCCCAGCAGGTCTTCCGCCACGGTCCGGCAGCCGTGCGAGGCGGCGAGGTGGCCGGCCAGGTATTCCTGTTCCGTCTGGCCTGGGGTCGGCACGAACAGGCAACGCTGGTCCAGCAGATCCAATGCGCACAGGTCCATCACCGTGCTGTAGCCGCCGCGGCAGATGATCTCGCGCGCTCCGCGAAGGGCCGTGGCGAGCTCCGCGGTCGGCAGGTGCGGCGTCTCCACGAGTCCGCTCGGGGCGGGTTCGCCGGTGGGAAGAGGCAGGTCGGGGCGTCCGCGGACCAGAAGATGCCTGCCCTTCCGATCGGACAGGAGTTGTCGGAGGCGTTCTTCGAACGCCGTCCGTGTCGGTTCGGGCCCCGAAACCAGGGCGACGGTGTCCCACATGTCCACCCATGCGGGAGTGGGCAGGTCGCGGAACCTGGACAGAGGCCCGACGTAGCGCAGACGCGGGAAGGCCCCAGGACGCGATGGATGCCCCAGCTTGCCCGAAAGGTCGTCCAACGTCTCGTTGTCGGGAATCCAGAGTTCGTCGAAATGGCGGGCCATCCTCGACAGGAATCGTTCGCCGAGCGGTTCCAGCCTGGTCAACGGTCCGGGAGCCGCCAGGCGGAGCTGGTGCGAGAGCAGGACGGATTTCGCACCGGAGGCATGGCATCCGTAGCGGTTGTCGGAAAGCACGAGGTCGTAGCGCCCCGATTTCACCCAGCCTTCGACCAGGGCATGTTCGGCGCGGACGGCCTTGTACACGCGGGGGAGGCTCGCCAGGAGTCCGGGAACGAGCCGCCAACCCTTGGCGTAGGTGATGCCGTAGTCGGGCAGCTCGCGCAGTTCCAGATCGGGGAACTCGCGGCGCCACCAGTCGGCGGAACGCCCGTTGGAGGCCAGCACCACACGGGTTCCGGTGGCCAGGAGTGCATGGACCAGAGGCGTGGTGCGGGCCACGTGGCCCAGTCCCCAATCGAGCGCGCAGACCAGTGCGGCCCGCGGCGGCGCGATGGGGAACTTCATCGTGTCACCTGCCCAGTTGGGCGTATTTCTTTTCGGTGGCTTCCTTGGCGGGGCGCCACCAGGATTCGTTGGCCTTGTACCAGTCGATCGTGGCCTGCAGGCCCGATTCGAAGTTGGTGTAGATCGGCTTCCAGCCCAGCTCGGTGCGGAGCTTGGTGGAATCGATGGCGTAGCGCATGTCGTGGCCGGGACGGTCGGATACGTGCTCGTAGTCCTTGGCGTCGTAGCCCATCTTCTGCAGGATGAGCTCGACCACTTCCTTGTTGTTCTTCTCGCCGTCGGCGCCGATCAGGTAGGTCTCGCCGATCTTGCCCTTGGCCAGGATCTCCAGCACGGCGAGGTTGTGGTCTTCCACGTGGATCCAGTCGCGGACGTTCTCGCCTTTGCCGTACAGCTTGGGTTTCACGCCGCAGATCAGGTTGGTGATCTGGCGCGGGATGAACTTCTCGATGTGCTGGTAGGGACCGTAGTTGTTGGAGCAGTTCGAGATGGTCGCCTTGACGCCGAACGAACGGACCCAAGCGCGCACCAGCATGTCGGAGCCCGCCTTGGTGCTGGAGTAGGGGCTGGATGGATTGTAGGGAGTGGTTTCGTGGAACCGATCCGGATCGTCCAGCTCCAGGTCGCCGTAGACTTCGTCGGTGGAGATGTGGTGGTAGCGCGCACCGTGCTTGCGGACCGCTTCCAGCAGGGTGTAGGTGCCGATCAGGTTGGTGTGCAAAAACGGCGACGGATCCTTGAGCGAATTGTCGTTGTGGCTTTCGGCCGCGAAATGCACCACGGCGTCCACGCCCGCCACGAGCTCGTCGACGAGCTGGGCGTCGCAGATGTCGCCTTGCACGAAGCGGTAGCGCGCGGGATCCGATTCTTCGGCGCGCAGGCTCTCGCGGTTGCCCGCGTAGGTGAGTTTGTCGAGGTTGGTGACGTGCCAGTCCGGGTGCTTGCGCAGGACGAGCTTGACGAAATTGGTTCCGATGAACCCGCAACAGCCGGTGACGAGGAGCTTCATAGTGGAAGGAATGATAATTTCCTTCGCGTCAGATTCTGATTCCCAGGCGAAGCGCCGGCGCGAACCCCAGGGCGTCGTGCCATCCCGTTCCCGCGTCCAGGATCCAATTTTCCCAATCCAACCCGAGCCCGACGGAGGGGAGGAACTCCTCGCGTCCCAGGACGTAACCCGCTCGCATCGCCAAGATGCTCCAGCGGGCTTCCAGGGCGACCGGGAATTGGATGTCTTCGTCGGCGACCCACTTCGCGTCGACCATGGGAACCAGGGTCCAGTCGCCGAGCGGCTGCCGCCACGCGCCTCCGATCTGGAAGATCGCGGGAAGATCCTCGGCGTGGGTGGTCCCCATGCCCAGGTTGCGCAACGCCGCGCCGGCCGACCATCGCGCGTCGCGCGGGCGGTAGGTGGCGCCCAGGTTCAGCCATCCCGCGAAGGCGTTGGCCTCGGCGACCATGTCCATGCCGGCTCCCAGGGAGGCGCCCACACGCAGGCCTTCCAGGGGGAGCGGAGCCGAAAGCCCCGCGTCCAGCGCCCACGCCGATGCCGCGTAGGTGCCGGTCGAGCGGTCGTCCTCGTCGCGCCCGGGAATGTTCTCGAACCCCTGGAACCGAGCCGTGGCGTTCCAACTCCAGGAGTCGGATGGAAACACCCACGCCACCTGCTGGAGCGAGCCTTCGAGCCGGGAGTAGGTTCTGCCGTAGCCGGCGGAAAGTGTCGCGGTGGACACCGAATCGATCGCCGCGTTGCGGATGGGATCGGTCGAGCCGAGTCCCGTGCCCGCGCCGGACAACGCGAGCGCGGCGGGGTGGGCGTCCAGCTTGAGCAGCTTGAAGCTCGCGCCGCCCGAAGGCAGGTCGAACCACGACGCGTGCGATGCCGCCCCCAGGACAAGAGCTGCCGCGACGGCGTTCCCGCGAAGGGGGGAGGCGAAGGAAGTCATCCCTGGAAGTTCGTGAATTGGAGATCGACCGACCAGTCGCCCTTGCGCAGCATCTGCATCGCGTCCTGGAGATCGTCCTTGGACTTGCCCGTCACGCGCAGGTGGTCGCCCAGGATGGACGCCTGCACCTTGAGCTGCTTGGCCTCCTTGATGGCCGCGGCGATCTTCTTGGCGTCGGGCTGCGGGATGCCCGCCTTGAGGCTGGCTTCCTGGCGCACGGTCATGTGTCCGGCCGCCTGCAGCTTGCCCCACTCGAGTCCCTTGGTGCTCACGCCGCGCTTGATCAGCTTGGTGTCCAGGACGTCCTTGAGCTGTTCCATCTTGGGTTCGTCGTCGGCGGTGAGCTTGAGCTTGTCGCCGTCGAACTCGATCTCGCACTTGCTTCCCTTGAAGTCGAACCGCGAAGAAACCTCGCGTTTCGCCTGGTCCACCGCGTTGCGGACTTCCTGGGGGTCGATCTTGCTGACGATGTCGAAGGAGCAGTCTTTGGCCATAGGATCCTCAAGTTACCAAAGCGCGCCGCCGCGCGGCCCATGCTACTTGCCGGCGGTCAACCGCTTGAGGGTGTCGATCTCGGAATTGGCGATCTTGGCTTTGCGGGCGATTTCCACGAGGTCTTCCATCTCCTTGCGCTGCCCGCGAGCGAAGTGGTAGCGTCCCGCCGCCAGGAGAAGCCGGGAATCGACCTCGCCTTTGGCCAAGGCCGCGGCGGCGAATCCCTTGCGCAGGTCGTTGGGGTCGTCGGTGAGCGACAACCGCCAGAACGTGGCGACGGCCGAACCGCGCGGTTCCAGGTCCGCGCACCGGTCGCGGACGGCCTGCACCTTGCCCCAGGAGAGGTCCCGGCGGCAGATCCTGTCCAGGTCCCGGATCTTCGACGGTGCGGCCGGAGCGGGTTTCGATTCCGGTTTCCCGGCCGTGGCCTTGCCGGGCTTGCCCGACTTCGCAGGCTTGGCGGGAGAGGCCGCCTTGGATGTGGTGGCGGATTTTCCCGGAGACGGTTTCGCTTTCGAAGCCGCCGACGGCTTGGAGGACGGCGCCAGGAGCGCCATCGCGGCGACGACGAGGACGGCCGGGGCGATCAACGGGACGGTTCCCCGATCCGCACGATCCTGCGCCCGAATTCGTCGATCCGGGCTTCCAGGCGATCGGATTCCGCCAGCAGCAGCGACGCCGGCGGCTTGGGGAGCTTGGCGACGGAATCCGACAGTTGCTGCACGCGCATTCCGGGGAGCTCGCGGGTCTTCCAGCTCGACACGGGGAACGCCAGGATCGGTTCGATGGGCGAAAGCAGTTTCACGGCCAGGATGTCGGCTTGGGAGCCGACCCAGGCGCCGACCACCGTCTGGAATTCGCGCGGCGCGTGGATCCGCACCGAATCCCAGTCCCATTCGGGCGACCACCAGGCTCCGGCCTGGTAGGACGCCTCCAGTCGATCCCACGCCGACTTCCCGTCGCGCCGCGAGAACGACCATTTCTGTCCATCCGGCCCGGAAAGCTCCATTCCGCAGACGCCGGCCTTGTCCAGGCAAGGATTGACGACGTCCACCGAAAGCTTGCGCTGGGCCGCGAGCGAACGCAGGCCGTTTTCCGTCACGCCGTCGGCCAATCCCACGCTGGCCGTGGGCGCGGCCTGGCCCAGGGGCGCGATGCGAAGCCCGGTGGCGCCGTGGCGGGCGAAGGTGGCGGCGGCCAGGCGCGGCTTGCAGGATCGGCAGAGGAACCCTTGCGAAGCGGGTTCGCGCATTCCCTTCAAGAACGCTTTCGGCAAGGCGTCGGGGTCGGTTTCCGTCCATTCGGATTCGTTGGACGTTCCGTCGAGGATCGCCCAGAAGACGTCGTCGGGAAGATCGTGGGCGCGCACTCCCGTTTCGGCGGTCCATTCCAGCGACCGCACGGACCCGTCCTTGGCCGAATCGGTGGCGACCAGGACGCGTTGCGCGCCGCCGGAAAGCTTGCGGCTCTGCCACACGCCTCGCCGGGCTTCGTCGGCGGGTTCCAGGCGCCAAAGCTTGCGCAGGGCGTCCATGGTCGAGGGCCATCCCGGATTCTGTCCAGACGCCAAGGAGGATGCGAGCGCGATGGCCGCGAGCCAGGCGGTCATTCCGCGGGCTCCGGAAGCTGCGCGACGTGGGGCAGGTTGCGGTACTTTTCCGCGTGGTCCAGGCCGTAGCCCACCACGAACACGTCGGGGACCTGGAACCCGAAGAAATCGGGCTTGATGGCCGCGTCTCGCCGATGCGGCTTGTCGAGCAGGAAGCATCCGCGCACGGAAAGGGCTTCGCGCTCAAGCAGCCAGTCCTTGAGCGCCAGGAACGTCGCGCCGGTGTCCAGGATGTCGTCGACCACCAGGACGTGCTTGTCGGAGATCTTCTCCAGGTCCGGGCCGATCACCTCGGGAGCTCGTTCGGGCGACGTGGAGTTCCCGTAGGTGCGCGACTGGGCGAACTCGAGCTGGAACGGCGAGCGGATCTGGCGCATCAGGTCGGACGCGAAGACCATGGCCCCCTTGAGGACCACCAGCAGGATGAACTCCTCGCCGTCGTAGTGCTTGTCGATCTCCTTGGCGACCTGCGCCACCCGCGCCTCGATCTGTCGGGCCTGGAGGAGGATCCGGCTGGTCGTCATTCTTTCTTTTCCCCGTAGGAGAGCGCTTCGCGTTCGATGTCCATGTTGAAATTGAGCCGTTCCAGCAGCGCGATCCAAGTTGCCGCTTTTTGTCGCCCAGTGTCGTTGAGCGCGGGATCCTTGAGGATCGGGTGGAGCTTTTCCGCGCGGATGCGCTCGCCCAGGTTCTCCAGCGGGGCCTTGCTCACGGGGATCTTGGCGGCCTCGCCCAGGTCCAGCAGGATGCGGATCGAATCCACCGCGGCCTGGTCGGCCGACGTGGACAGCCGCTTCATGTGGCTGCGCAGCGCCTTGTCCAGGGACCGGGCGGGCATCCGCGGATCGAGCTGCAACCCCAGCGAGGCGGCTTCCTGCAACGCCTGGTGGGCTTCCTTGATGGATTGCGCGTCCGGGTGGGCGAGGGTCTTGCGGATGGCGTCGCCCAGGGCGTGTTCCAGGATGACCTGACGCGAAGCCAGTAGGAACGCGGGAGCGCGGAACCCGAGCGATTCCAGATCCTGTCGAGGGTCGAGCGAGGCCTGGTCGAGCTTGCGGTGCAGCGGGAGCAGGTCGTCGAGCGCGTGTTGCACGCGGCGGTCGGCCAGGTCGCGGCGCTTGTCCAGGAGAAGGTCGGGAAGATGGAACGGGTGGCAGATCCAGGCCCGCGCCACCGCCTGGTGGAGGGCCTTGCCCGACAGGTTCCAGTCGACCTGCGGGAGCGAAGTCGCGTCTTCCAGGATGCGGACCTCCGCCGCCGAACCATCCACCTGCCATGCGAGCACCCGCATGATGGAAGTGGTTTCCAGTTCGGGGTCGCGCACCTTGGCGCGCCCCGTCCAGACGCCGGCGGTCGGCGATTCGAGCTCGAGATCCACGTGGTGGTGGAACAGCTTGGCGGGGTCCTCGTCCAGGGGTGTTTCCACCAGGCGTTCGAACAGCGCGTGGGCGGCCACCAGGTGGCTCGCGTTCCAGCGCGGGCGCACCCAGTTTTCCCACATCCACCTGCCCGTGCGCGACTCCACGTTGGAGACCGCCTCCTCGAGCTGCGACAGGATCCGTCGTTCCGGCGAAGGACGCCCCAGCGACTCGATGAGTTCGCACACGCGACGGGCGTAGCGCATGTTCTGGACCGGTTCGAGCCCTCCCAGGTCGTCGAAGAACCAGCCGCAGCTGGTGAGGCAGAACTGGCCCATCCGCACGAGTTCGAGCAGGATCAACGCCCTGGAACGTCCTTCGTCGTCGAGTTCGGGCCGCAGGTGCCGGGAAAGCCAGGCCTCGCGGGTGAGCGCTCCCGTGCGGGTGGCGACCCATTCCTGGCGGGCGTCCCAAGGGTCGTTCAGAAGGTCGGGCGACAGCGCGTCCCAGGTGGATTCGGCCGCGTCGCGGGCCAGCTCCATGGCCTTGCGCAAAGGGCCGCGCCAGGCCTGGTTCCAGCCCGGGCCTCCGCCTGTGTTGCAGCCGCAATCGCGTTGCCAGCGGCCGGTTCCGTGCGCGCACGACCAGGCGGTGCCTTCGCCGTGCGAGTTCTTGAGGCGCACTTCCTCCACGGGCGGGCACAGCTCCAGAAAATGTCCGTAGTTGGTGGGGATGACGCCGTCGCGCGGACAGAGCGTCTCGAACAGGTAGGCCAGGGCCATGTCGCCGAACGGCTCGTGGTGGCCGTACGATTCGCCGTCGGTGGCGATGTTGACCAGGCTCGGGGTCTGGCTGTCGGGTGTCCATGCGCCCTTCAGGCGTTGGAAGAACCCTTGGGCGTCGCGCAGCAGATGTTCGAACCCGACCGCGGACGAAATGGGGCCGTCGTAGAAGAACACGTCCAGATGGCCGCCGCAGATCGGCTCGCCGTGGATGTCCAATGGGTAGATGCGGTAGGGGCGTCGCGGATCGATCGACTGGTCCGAGACGTCGTTCCACTGGTCGGAATCCATGTGGCGCACGCGTTCGGCCTGCGTGGGCGCCAGCACGGTGAACTTCACGCCCGATTCGATCAGGTCGACCACCGTGTCCATGTTGATGGCGGTCTCCGCGAGCCAAATCCCCTCGGCGTCGCGTCCGAACCGGGATTTGAAATCGCGCAGTCCCCAGCCGATCTGGGTCTGGCGGTCGCGGCGGGTCCCGAGCGGCATGATGGCGTGGTTGTACACCTGGGCGATCGCGTTGCCGTGTCCGCGCTGGTCGGCGCGCGACAAGCGGTCGGCCTCCAGGATGCGTTCCAACGTTTCGCGGTCGTGTTTTTCGATCCAGTCCAGGAGCGTGGGCCCGAAATTGAACGACAGGTGCCGGTAGTTGTTGACCAGGCCTCTGATCCTGCCCCAGCCGTCCAACAGGCGCGAGGCGCCGTTGGGGGCGTAGCACTCGCGCGAGATGCGCTCGTTCCAGTCGTGGTGCGGCGCGGCGCTTTCCTGGGCCTCGATCTCGCCGATCCAGGGGTTTTCGCGCGGTGGCTGGTAGAAGTGGCCGTGGATGCACAGCCGCATGGGATGGCGAATCGGAGTCATTCCTTGTCTGTGTCCCTTCTGCTCGTTTCCGAGTTTAGCAAAATGGGCGATGACGACATTGTCCGATCCCGGGACCCGGTGGCGCCATGGGCATCTGGTGGACGGTGGGAGGGGGGTGCGGGAATGGCCGGAAGCGATCCTCGGGGATCGGGGTCGAATCGCGTCAATTTCCGTAGATCGACAAGATCCTCTCCAGGAAGAGTTCCGGCGAATGATCCCGGGCGATCTTCCGCGTCGCTTCGAGTCCGAACCGCACCCGATCGAAGCCGCGGGCCTCGGTACGAAGCAATTCGCTCCAGGCATCCACGGAACCTCGCTCGACCAGGAATCCGTTCCGGCCGTGTTCGATCAAGTCGGGATACCCGCCCACCCGCGAGGCGGCGACGGGGCATCCTTCGCGCATGGCTTCCAGGACGAAGACGGGGGCGTTTTCCACCCAGAGGCTGGGAAGTGCGGCCAGATGGGCGTTGCGGCATTCTTCCAAGACTCGTTCGCGAGGCAGCTTGCCCAGCCAATCGACGCGATCGGCGACGCCCAGGCGGGACGACAGATCCTGAAGCGATGCTTTGTGGCCTCCCTCGCCCGCGATCCTGAACCGGACGCCGGGGACCTTCGAGATGGCTTCGACCAGGAACTGGAGCCCTTTTTCCTTCTCGATCCGACCCGCATGGAACAGGGTCAACGCATCTGGGAGAGTCGATGCGGGGGAAAGCGCATCGGGAGCTTCGATGAACAAGGGCAAGGCCACGCTGGGAACGCCGGGATAGAGTCGCCCGACCCAGTCGGCAAGGAACTTGGACGGCGCCGTGAAGGTCTTCACCGTTCGGCGCAGCACGGGAATCTGCAAGGCGAGGCGCAAGGAGTTGTATCTGCGGTATCCGTCGAGCGCGAGACTTGTGCTTCGCAGGCAACGGCTGTTGAAGCAGTGGCCGCCGAACCCTTTTTCGCAGACGCTGGCGTCGCCGCGGGTCATCCAGCCCTCCGGGCAGACCGCGCTGAAGTCGTGGGTCGTGCAGACGACCGGGATGCCGAGGTGCTTCGCCGCCAGGAAGGGCGCGATGGACCACAGCAGGTTGTATTTGTGGATGTGCACGACATCCGGGCCGAACGCGCGGAAACGCCTGAGCGCGACCAGATACAGCCAAGGGTTGAACAACATGGACGCGTAGTGGATGGGGTGCTTGCGTCCGTGGAGGATGTCCGTCTGGTGCCCGGCCGAGTTCAGGAGGGTGGACAGGCCGTGGAGATGGACTTCGGCCCCGCCTCCGGAAAAATGGTCGTTGACGAGTTGGATGCGCATGCTGCCCTGGAAAGTGCATTTTCTGGAGATCGCATGAACGACAACTACTCAGCCTACCTTCAAGACGCTTATGCCGCACGTCCAGCCTCGTACTATCTCGGGTTCGTGAAGACTCCGGTGGAATCCGGGCAATCCGTGCTCGATTGGGGTTGTGGACTTGGTGGTCTCCTGCTTGCGCTGGAGGAACACTGCCCGGGTTTGAAGCTTTCGGGAGCCGATGTTCTCGACGACACGTTGGCGCGGATTCGCAAGGCCAAACCGAATTGGGATCTCCGGAAGATCGACGTTTCAGCCTCGCAACTGCCGTGGGAAGCAAACAGCTTCGACCGGATCTTCCTGTTGGATGTGATCGAGCATGTGCCCGATCCTCTCGCGTTGCTTGCGGAAGCTCGACGACTTCTCAAAACGGGTGGCATTCTGACCATTTCGACCCCCGATCGCTTGGCTTTCTACAAGAAGCCGGGAAAAGGCCCTGTCGGGAACATCGGATTCAATCTCCGCCGGATTTTTGGGCTTGAATGGGTGGATCCCACCCACTTGACGGAATACACGACCTGGTCGCTTTCCAGATTGCTTTCGCGATCGACTTTCGGTGTCTCCGGATTCCGTCCGAGCGCATGGCACTGGATTCCCTGGGCCAGACCGCCGAAGCGACATTTCAGTTTCGTCGTTGAACTTTGGAATGAGCCGGAGAGCAAGCATGAGTACTGAATCGAATTTATCCCAAGCCAGTTCCGCCGACATGTCGGATTATGGAGTAGGGCACGCCCCGCGGTATGATGCATTGGAAAAATTGATCGCAGATCTGAGATTGCCAGCTTCCGCCAAGGTTCTCGATGTTGGTTCAAGCTTTTTCACGTTGCGTTTAATCCAGATGTTTCAAGACGTCTCGACGATGGGATTTTCTGATGCACGAGATTTGATTTGCAAAATCCCGGATAGCATTCCGCATTTCAGTTTCGATCTCAATAATTCTCGCGAACCAAAGAAGTGGATCGATCTCCCTAAATTCGACCTGATCGTCTTCGCCGAGGTCGTCGAGCATCTGCCCACCGCCCCGCAACAGGTGTTCCGATTCCTCGCCAGCGGATTGGCTCGTTCCGGACTTCTTGTTGTCCAAACGCCCAACGCGACTTCGCTCGACAAACGTCTGAAAATGCTGTCCGGAACCAATCCCTACGAATTGATCCGGGAGGACTGGACAAATCCTGGCCATTTTCGGGAATACACGAAGGCGGAATTGGTTTCCATGGCGAAAGATGCGGGGCTGGAACTGGTTCGCCACGAGTACCGCAGCTATTTTAAAAGTCCCCGCCTGGCGATGAAATTCATCGATCTGCTTGTGGTACCCTTCCCGTTTCTGCGCCGTGGTCAGACCGCGGTATTCCGCCTCCAATCCAAGTAGGCGCGACACCCCAACCAGATCGTTGCGGCGCAAAAGGCTCCTTCCGAGAGCAGGTTGGTGATCGCCATCCCCTTGATTCCGTACTCGGGAACGAGCCAAAGTGCCAGCAGGAATTTGAGGGTGATTGCCGGCACCATCAGAGCCAGATAGGTCCAGATCCGGTTCGCGGCCAAGAACAGGTGGTAGGCGAGGACTGCGAGCGTGGAGTTGGCCAGCAGCAATCCAAGAAGGGGCAGCACAGGAGCCGCCTGGGCGAATCCCGGAGCCCGATAAATGACCCCGAAGACAAATGGGCCTGCGATCGCCACTCCCAGGGCGAGCGCGGAGGCCAAAGCGATCTGCAAGCGCCAGACCTTCCATAGGATCACCCGCCCAGGCCGATCGTCTCCGACAAGGCGAGGCAGGGCGATGGAGGCCAAGCCTTGAGCCAGGAATGCTCCTGCGTAGACCAGGTTGTAGGCGGAAAGCCACGCTCCGGTCGCTTCCTTGCCAAGGAAATGGTTGGCCATCCAAACATCGAGCCGCATGATCGCGGCCACCAGGAACAGGTAGCCCATGGAGCCGAGCAGCAATTCACGATGATCCAACAGGAAGTCCCAGGAGCCTCGCAGGGTCGCGCGCATGGGGAGGATTTTCATCAATGCGCTGGAGTAGCCGAAGCAGAGGAGGAGGGGCGGGAGCGATAGGGCCAGAAGGGCCAATCCGGATGAAGCTGGTGCGAAGGCGACGATCATGGCGCCACCCACGGAACCCAGTACGAAAGCTGTGCGCATCCGGAATTCCAGGGCTTCGAGATGGAGGGCGCGCAGGATCTGTCGAAGGAAATCGCTCCATGTGGTGACGAGCACCAAGATACCGGCGAGCATCGCCCCTGGTGAAGCGAGCGTACCGTGCGATAGGATGCTCCATGCCGCGATCAGGCAGAGGAATGCCGCGCTACCGACGAGTTTCACGCCGAGGAAAAGGGGAAATCTTCCGGAGCCCCCATCCTGGGCGATATTGCGCAATGCGAGATGACTCAATCCCAGGTCGGCGAGAGGCTGCAGCATGGAAGCTGCGGCGATGAACAATCCCATTTCGCCGTACAACGCGACGCCGAGGCGGTTGGCCACGTAGAAGTTGAGTCCTAGCAGGGCTGCTCTGCCCACGATCTCGCCGGAAAGCGTCGCCAAGACCTTGGCGACGATGGAATGATCCCGAGAGGCTACGTGGCCCATGTCGTTCGGTTTCCGGAGGATGGATTCCCTCCGGAAAAAAGGGATCTCGTCACCGGCTCTTCAGGGTTTCGACAGAGGTCTTGAGTTCGGAAATGGTGATGTCTTGGGAGTCCAGTCGCTTCTGTTGCTCGATCGTGTGAAGGGTGAGTTCTTCGATCTTTCGCAGAAGGATCATGTTCATCTGAGCGAGGTCGACCCCGTTGGCTTCGATCTCCGCCGCGGCGGGGACATCGGGAAGATGCTTGTGTTCTTTCGTGTAGGCTTCCACTTCGGAGAGCGGAGCGAGCTTGTAGCCGGATTCGAAGACGTAGTCCGGGACTTGTGTCAGAGCCTTGGCTCTGACGGAGCCAGTGGCCACAATGTCGCCAGCCACGGAAAGACCGCTGCCATTGATGTTCACGATCTGCACAGGAGTGCCTCCAGGAGACGTGAAGGAACTGACATTGTTGTGCTCGAAAACGGCGATTTTGTGGTCGTTGGAAGAGTAGAACTGAATAGGATAGCCGCCGCCGGACAAGATGTTCAAGCCGTAGTAGCCACCGAGTTGCACCAAGTAGTTCGCGTCACTTGGAATATTGGAGAGGCCGATGCCGTACCACGGCGCTCCGTTGATGATGTCGTTCGGGCCTTGGATCAGGTAGGAAGCGGGGTAACTCGTCGCCCCGGAGCCCATCAGTCCCCGCAGGTTTTTCGCGGTGTCCGAAATTCTGTCGAGAATCCAGGAGTCCCCGCGAACCCCGGAAAGTTGAGACTTCACCGAAGCCAGATCCGTTTTGATCGGGGTCAAAGCGCCGGTGTCGGCCTTGGATTTGAGCTGCCGACCAAGCGAATCCAGCGAAGTCCGATTTGCCTTCTTGGCCATCGAGGTATCCAGGTAGGTGAAATTGGAATTCACCTCCTGTGCCTTGGCTGGAGAGCTCGGAACGAATGTTACGGGTACTGCGGCGCAGAGTTCGGCGGAGGCGATGAGTAACGCGGTAAAGGAATGCATGCTGGAGATCTCCGATGGGATTCGCATTGCAGATGCCAACGATCAAAGGGGGTGTTGGGCCATCGGGTCGATGCCCCTTGGATGTCGAAGATCAAAAAATACTCCCTTTGGGATCAATCCAGGATCGTGTACTTCGACATGAACGCTCGCGTTCGTAGATAGCCGGTACGTGGGGCCCAAGCTGGAAGCCTGGCCTGGCCTGCGGCTTTGTGGAAGGATCTGGATCGGCCATCCAACCCAACGCATTCCACGCTGCCTGAGTACGCTTCAAAACGGAGATCGGCGATCAGGCCGCCACGAAGGAGTAGCGGCGCTCTGCGTTCGATCGATGCTGCCTGGGCTTGGTCGGGTTCGATACAAGTGGAGCTCGTGGGAGGAACATCGGCAATTCGATCCGCTCCGCTCCAGTCTCCCGACAGGGTTCTCCGCAGATGTACGATGGTGCTGTCGCGATCGATGAAAAAGAGGTGCAGGGTATCGGATTCGACCAGGGCGGCGGGCTCGGAGAGCGGGGACCAAGGCAGTTTGGACCATCCGGTCCAGGACGATCCGTTCCAACGGCGCTCCAGCAACGAACTGTCCGGGCCGATACCGAAAAGCACGTGGTTCAGGGAGTCGAAATTGGCCGAAGTCGGCCCA
>ENA-UPSM01001530-UPSM01001530.1-activated-sludge-metagenome-genome-assembly--contig:-NODE-1530-length-30577-cov-4.795066_pt1 | contig 30577 bp, 37 predicted proteins | sample MGYA00238181_ERZ773283 | MGnify/ENA primary metagenome ERZ773283 (study PRJEB29023, sample SAMN05720199) | activated sludge metagenome | isolation source: Anaerobic digester | place: Japan...
GTATCTTAGATTTAAACTTATATCTAAAATCTTCAATAAATTCTGTAAACTTCTTAGGTGTTATTTGGTGTTTGGGTATAAGATAGTAGTACATTTCCTTTATAATATTTAGGTTTTACATATATAAAGTATAACATGTTTGTCCTGTGAAATGCGTTATGAAAATAATTGAAATTCTAATACTGGCAGGGACAGATTTGAACTGTCATCTTTCCGGTTAACAGCCGGATGGGTTACCATTAACCCCACCTGCCAAAATATTTGCTTATAGTAAGAGGGGGCTCCTTTCGGAGCCCCCTCTTTCAGTAATCGATTACTCAATACTAATTAAGAAGCCTCCTTAGGAGAATTCAAATTAGTATTATTATTCCCAGAAATAACCTCAAAAACCTTATCAAAAACTTCTGGTTGATGAATAGCTAGTTCAGAAAGAATTTTCCTATTTAAAATAACCTTTGAATCCGAAGCCATTTTGATAAACTTACTATAACTAATTCCCTTTTCCTTTAAAACACCGCTTAATCTTACAATCCATATTTTTCTAAATTGAGCACTTCTGTGATGTCTATCTCTAAAAGAATAAACTCCAGCATGCATAAATGCTTCATGAGCAACTTTATACAAACGATTTTTGGTCATCCTATAACCTTTAGTTGCATTCAATACTTTTTTATGTCTTCTACGGGTAACAATACCGCCTTTGACTCTCATTTAGAACTTGCTGAAATTATTTGCTTGTATTTTTTAACAACAGATTTTGATGCAACTTTAGCTTTTACACCTAATGTAGCCTTCTTTCTGGGGGATTTTTTAGTTAACAAATGTTTTCCTCCAGCTTTAATCTGTCTCACTTTCGGGTTCTTGCCCCCCATCGGTTTGGTTTTGCGAAACCTCTTTGTTATTGATTTCCTTGATTTTATCACCTTTTTTTAGTTTAAAAGTTACACTTATCTTACGTGCACCTTTTTGCACGTCGGTTATTCTACTATATCCTTCGAAATTAGTCAACAAATCGTCAAATATTTCTTTGATCGATGTTTTTATTACTCTGTGAGTAGGAATTAGAGTTATTTTAACTGCGTGCCCTTTTGTTAAAAATTCCTTGGCTCTTTTTATTTTACGAGCCTCATCTTGCTCTCCAATTCCAGCCTTAAATCGAAATTCTTTCAATCTTTTTTCCTTTTTCTTTTTGTTTTGTTTTCCCTTTTTTTGTTGTTGAAATTGAAATTTATCCCAAGCCATTATTTTGCAGACGGGTGGATTGGCTGTGGGTGAGGTTTCAATTAAATCCAGTCCTTTTTCCCCAGCAAGAGCAATAGCTTCTGCTGTTTTAAGTTCACCGAGATTTTCTCCCTGTTCGTCAATTACTCTTACGGTCGATGAACGAATGTACTCGTTTCTTTTGAATTTTCCTTCAAAACGAGATTGAGAAGTAGCAACTTGTCTACTTCTATAGTCATTGTTAGGCATATACACTTATATATTTTTTATGATTATTTTATATAATTTGGTACATTCTACAATAAACTATGAAGAAATGCAACTAATTGTACCATGATCCATTATAATGGTTTTACGTTTTTTCTTATTTAATAATTCCATGTTATGTGTCGCAATAACAATAGTAGTACCAGTCTGGTTAATAGATTCCAGCAATTCAAGTATTCCAAGGGAAGTTTGTAAATCTAGGTTACCTGTTGGCTCATCAGCAATTAGTAACAAAGGGTCATTAATTATTGCACGTGCGATCGCAACTCTTTGCTGCTCACCTCCTGACAATTGTTGTGGATATACGTCAGATTTGGTAACTAGCCCTACTCTATCCAAAATTTCCGGAACTTTTTTAGAGATTGTTTTATTATCTTTTCCTACAACTTCCATGGCAAAAGCTACATTTTCAAAAACGGTTTTAGTTGGGATAAGTCGATAATCCTGAAATACAACTCCAAGTTTTTGTCTGTACATTGAAAGGTAATCTTCAGGTAGTGATGTAACTTCTATATCTCTAAAAAAGATCTTTCCATCGGTTGGAGCTTCTTCTTTAAGTATTAGTCTAAATAATGTTGTTTTGCCACATCCAGAATGTCCAACAATATAGCAAAATTCAGAGTCTTCAATAGTTAATGAGACATTTTTTAGTGCCCACATTTCAGGTCCATATTGTTTTGATACATTTTGTAAGGAAAGCAAGCCTTTCTTAAGTAACAATTTACATGTAATAAGTAACAAGTTTTTGATTTATCTTGTTATATTTATTACCTAGAGGGCATTCTAGCATGTTAATACGAAGTGTGCAAATCGGTACCAGTTTAAGGTAAGAATGTTTATTAATAATTAACGTTTAACTAACTGTTAAAACGGCACATACTAAATCATCTCTGGTTGCTTCTCTTAATATCTGAGGAAGGCTTTTTGATGTAAGTAACCCATCTTTATCACCTATGCCATCTGTCGATGTAGCTATTGTTACGGTTTGATTTGGTTCAAGTGGATATTCGGTTACGATGGGATAGACATTATCCGCAAGAGCAAATGAGAGCCTATCGCTATTTGAACGAAAATCTCTTCCAGGAGCAAAGATGCTATTTATGGAGAGTTGATTTACTCCTAAATCATTTTCATTTCCAATCATAAAACTTGTTACCGTTTTGGCTCCATTTGGTTTTCTACGTACAACATAAAACTGTAAAGTTGTGTTTCCCATTTTACTCCAAATGCTATCTCTTAAATCATCAATTTGTTTATTTAACCATGTTGATTCAGTAATAGATTGTCTGGAAATAAATCGTTCATGGATGATTCTATTAAAACCGCTTAAAAACATTTTTGAATTTTCACCACTAAATGCATATGGAACACTAGGGAAAGAATTTGAGACACCATCAGCAACACCAATTACTGTTACTTCTTCACCGTTAATGATATTACTTGTTACTAGAAGAGAGTCTTGTGGTCGATGAAAACCTTCTTCAGCAGGTTTAACTCCAAGATCAAGTGTATAATTTCTTCCTTTAGCTTGACTAACAAACTCTGATTTTGGAAATGATCCGGTACTTACAACAAATCCTCTAGGAACAGTTTCAGAAGTAACAATAGATCCTTCCATTTCAGGATCATCCTCATATTTTGAAGCCATTGAAGCCCTGTTTCAGGTAAAACATAATTTCCATGTATATTTTGAAAAAATACTGCACCAAATATTGGGTTATGTTTGGTTTTTATGTTTACAGTCCCATATCCAGAACTTACATCTTGTGCAAGTCGAAGCATTGTTGATAAAACGGGAATGGCAAATGCACTCTCAAAATCTTGTTCAGATGTGAACACTGTTTTACCATTAATTTTATATGATTTTCCACAATATACTTTATTTTCTTCACTAACTCTATCATATTTTATATATAATGTTTCACGAGGATCTTCAACGGTACCTCTGCCTTTTCCATAGATTGTCAGGTCTAATGCTTCTTGAGTAGATCTCAATTTTAACGTAGCGTTCCCTCTGATGTTAATTCTTGTGTTATTGATGTAATTATTTCATTTTGGGGAAGTTTTAAAATATTATCTTGAAGTGCGTTTGCCCACGGACCAAGTTCACGTACTTCAAACTCAGCTTCACCAGCACCACATCCCATATATTGTTCTGTTTTAATCAAACTCATAACTTTCATTATGTATAGCTGACAATTTATTTATTGTAATTTAGAGGTTTGTAGATGTACTCATCCCATAACCTATTCAAATAATAACGCAATGAATAAAATAATGAAATTCATAAATGAATAAATACAAGAAATGGCATGTTTAAGGGCATATAAATTCAATCCTATAAATCTTTACCAACTTTATTTCCCGCCCGCACATCATTACTTTTATGTTCGAGCGGGTATCACTTAATCCCCAACCTCTGATTCAATCAATCTTATTAGTGTTCCAATATGCCCACCACTTATTCTAGCATAGTTTTCAATAATTGATCTTCTGATACTAAGATATTTGTGACATTAGTAATTTATAATGGCTGGGATATTTAAATCTAAATTAAAATTATACCAATTAGCTTCACTTATTCGATCAGCTATTTCGAATGTATTCCTTTCATAAAGTGAAGTAACTGGATAATTAAAGTTTGAAGAATTTAGTCCAATCACAAAAGATATGTACGATAAATAATCTTTTCGGATCTGAGTTATTAGTGCTATTAGTCTGGGAAGAAAATCAGTTTCAGAATCTTGTCTTTCAAAACAAATATCATTAAAATCTAAAAATAATTTCGTATCCTGGTTAGAACTACATGCTTCTTCTATAGTTCTATCTATGAAACCTTTAACATCCTCAAAGAGTTTTTTTATCACGTTCAGTTTCTGTATCATATTCTGAAAAATCTAAGATATTACTGTCGTAGTAACGCACAAAATAATAAGGAAGTAGGGCATTTTTAAGATAATTCATACACCATGTAATCCCACTTCCAGGAAAACCAGTTTGAAACACATCCTGTCCTTGAGTTATATTATTATGTATTTCTCTCTCAGGACCCAAAGGAATGTATTTTTCAGATTGATATTCCACCCATTCTGGGGCAATTGCTTGAACTTCCAATTTTATTGTTTTAATTTATAATTTTTTCTTATTAACAATATATGAATTATTAAAGAATTATAACCACTAGCTCTGTTAAATTAATGACACGCAAATGACATTTTTAACACACATGTGATATAATCTTTACATGGAAACTAATTTGTTCCCCAAAATCCACTATTACAGAAGTAGAACTACAGAAGCTATTAATATTCTATTTACTGCAAGGTGTATCTATAACTCGTTCTTTAAAGGGAAAAACTTCTATGTGCTCCCCTACTTAATAAAAAACAGCAATAAAACCATATATTTCCCGAGATAATGAAGGTTATGTTCAAAGTATTGCAAATCAAATACCTTATAATGCTATTGATGAAACACGCGTCACTACTGAATTTAACTTTAGCTTAAAAAAATACTGGAAAGAAATCGTTAAAATTTGGTCGATTTTTTTTTGAAAACGTTAAAAACATTGATATATACGTTTCAGAATTTGGATCAGTTGCAAGTCAATACTCAAGTTTTATAAAAGATCCCTTTCGTATAAGAATATTTGTAAGATACGACAGCAATATTAAAGAAATGGGATTTGGTCTTGGAGGTTCATTTAATATACGTTTGGGAAATATTTTTTTAATGATCAGGTTATTAATCTTCCTAAACAACCTCACAAGCTTTTAACATTATTAATTGAAAAATACCCTCAAACAATTTCTTATGAAGACATTGCATTACAAATTTGGGGAGATACCTGGACGAATAACTTCTCTATTGAATCTATTACACAAATCGCCAAAAGAATGCGTAGCTCGGGAAATAAATATGGAATTAGTTCGTCTACCATTCAATCAATAAGAGGTAAAGGATATGTGTTAGTTAATAGTTGTTAAAGTCTCTACAGTTAATCATTCTTGCAATTATTTCATTAATGTCAGTTCCTCGTTGTTTTTCTTTTTCAATTATTTTTACTAATTGAGTCTTGGGTACTGTAATTATGCCACTTGTAGCTTGATATTTTTTACTAGGTAGAGATAAAAATTTAGTAAGACAACAACAACCAGCCAAACGTTTTCGTTGTTCAGATTCAACTAAAACAGCACTAATAGCGTTTTTATTTAATACCTCTAATGCATTTTCAAGGGCTTGATTATTATTTGAGGGAGTTGAACTTGTTTCTAATAATTTTGAAATACTCAAACATAATCTTTAAATTCCATTATAACCTACATTTCTTTTATTAGTGTTCTCCCCTTTGGGAACTTTATCTGTGGCATATCCTTCAAATATTTCAAATGCATTTAAAAGGTAAAATATTTGTAGGGTTGTTTTAATACTTGTTTCAAAATCTCATTAGTTAATCCCATTGGTATTTTAGAAAATGAGATGACCAACCCTTTTTGCGAATGATGATATAAAACATCTCCATCAGAGACTGTAATTCATGGATTTCTTTTGGTGTAAGTATTAATTGCTCTTGTTATTAGATTTTCACTCTCTCTAGCAATTTGAATCTCAGGTATTGCAATACCAAATTTACCATTTATCCACGTATTATAATCACCTGATTGTTCAGGTTTAGCTAAAACTGTGGGATTCCTAGAAGGAGGAATTATTTTGGGAGAAGAAGGCCTTGGAGGAGTTGTTTGAACTGGTTGAGTCCTTGATCTTGATTTGGGCTTTTCTCCCTTAATTTCCTTAAGGTAATGATTGAAAGTGGGAAGTTCCCTTGGCAATGTAGCTATTATGTTCCATCAGCAATCATAAGTTTTCTTAGATAAGTATGTTGCTCAAACGGCTTAATAATTATTATCCCAAGATGAGTATCATCTCCTGTTAGCATTGCTCTTTCGTTAACAGATTCCATTAAACAATTCTCAGTATCTAGACTTACCCTCCTCATTATATCTGCAACTGCTGACCTCTCAGTATCAATTACCGCGACACTTTCGATATAAAGCAAAAATCCATCTGTAACTATTGCTGGGGCACATCCTTGTTCAATATCATTAGCAAAACTTCTTAAATCAAATTCTTTTAATTTAAATGATCTAGAATCTTCTATATTAGCTTTGGAATGGATTGCATATGTAGGTGAAGATATAAATGGTCCTATAAAGTTACCCTTATCAAAGTTACCGAATGGTAATTTAATAGCTTTTCCATTTCTAAATATCAACCAAACAGCCTGATTTCCAACTCCGCCATATAAAATTTTATTAGTTTCCTGATTAAAAGCAATTATCCCCAATGTTGAATTACCAAGATAGGTTCTATTTGGATATTGTTCCAAAAAACTTACAATATTTTCATAAAGGCCATACCAAGGATACACCCCTACATTAAGTTGACTAGTTAAAACCTCTTCTCTTCTTTTTTCCCATGCTTCTACAATCTTTAATCCGGCACCAACTCCGGCTTTTGACGCAGATCCTGAATGTATAGCATTTGGAAATGGTCCATCTTTTAATAATTCTGGAATAATTCTTCCATTCTGAGATCTCCAAGTAGTTCTAGTTAGTGTTGTTCCATCTGCTTGCACAATTGCGGTTACTGCACCATTTTGATAACATTCTTGATAATCTTGTCCATGATATTTATTATTTCCATAGCATATCGCTTTGGGGATAAAAGTGTTTAATTCTGATTCGCTTCTATCCGGATAAAATGACATCTCTTTTATATTAAATTTATCTTAGATAATTTTATATTATGTCGCAATTTCAAGCTTGAGTATTCCTGAGTAAATTTGAATTAATATTCGAAATATGTTAGCAATATAATAGATGGTTTATAAAATAACTAAAGTGAATTTAATGACAGTTCCTATTCTAACAATACCAGATAAAGAACAAAGTGTTGAATATTTTAGAAAAATTGCCGGTTCTGCACATACTGAATTTACGAGTCGATTTAATAGTAGAACAAATTGCGGATCACTAAACATGCCTAATTATGATGTAAGACAAAATGTTATTATTGATCCTAAACTTGCTGATGCTATTCTCTTTTTCCCACCAGTAACTTTGATGGAACAAATATGTAAAATCAAATTTGGCAAACCACTATTTATTACTGGTGGCATTAGTCAACTTATGATGTGGAACGGATTACCCATTACAATCACAAACAACAAAGATAAAGAGGTGTTTCAGTTCGATGATAGATGTAGTAGAGATGTTGACATGAAGACTGTACTTACGTTGGCTGAATTTGGTGAACTTGCAGAAATAGTTCTTGAAATATACAAGGATAATGCTATTGATGGTTGAATTGTTGAAAACAAACAGGCACAGAGTTTAAGCTATCCCAAACTTGAATTCAGGCAATTAATTGATGGTAAAGAGGTTGTCAGAGCGCAGGTATTTAATATTGAAAGTATACCAAGAGAAGAATGCGAAACAGCTTTTGGAAGATATATGAAAGATAACGCAACTCCTTACTATCAAACTGGTATAATGTTTGATTCTTCAGGAGTAAAAATTGCTGACCCAAATGGATGTATACCAGATAAATTTTCTGAATTCGAACGCAACCTTCCCTCTGTAAAATTTGAAGAATATTTTCCTGATGTTGTGGAGTTAGTTTTAGTGGGTGAAAATCCAAATGGAAGATTATCACCTCACAGAACTTACTGGGCAATAAAAACGGCACTGATTTATATGGTACAAGCTAAACATATTTATGGGATTGGTATTACTGATTTAAATCCTGATGTTTACAGAAGATTAATTAGTAATTTAAATAATGGCATTTTTGATAACGTTTTTACCACGGAAGATAAAGAATATCTTAAGAGAATGACTTGGAGAACAGCAATCGAAATGATGGCTAATATTGACACAGATCAACGATATTATTTTGGATCAAAACATCCCATAGCCGAATTCTTTTTAGGTGTTCCTCCACTTATGCAATATTTATTACCCACGCTTACTCAAAGACTTCTAGGGAATTTAACTGTTCCCAATATAAATTCATTGAATTATGAGAGACAATTTCTACAGCAAATGGAGTTAATTAAAGATGAGGATGGGGTTAGGGAACTTCTTGTTCAACATAAAACAGCTTATATTTTTACAATGGGTCTTCATTTGTATCGTAATAACTTTGTTGACATTAACCAGGTAATTGCTTGGCTTTTAGTTAGTGCTCAACTTGCTAGACAATCTGTTGCTATTGATGGTGTACCAATAGGAAATAGTTCAATTGCCCCTGAAATAGACATCTCGGCTTTATTAAGAGAACATGAAATTTGTTCATTTGAGGCTATAGATGGAATCCCTCAATATGTTAGTGTTCAAAATCCTGGTATATTTTTATATACACAACAATTCACAGAGATAATACTTCCTAACCCCAACAGAGCGCACGGTATTCTTAAAACCAATGGAATTTACAAGAATATTACGTTGAATCAACTACACCAAATGATTTAAATATAGATCCTTATAGACACAATTTCTTTGCATCTAAAGGAGTAATGATAAGAAAAAGGTTTGGTGCCCAAATAAATCCAACATTAATTAATCAAATGTATAGAGCATCAATATCGGATATTAGTTGGAGGAATTTGGGAGTATTTCAAGAACATATGTATCATGAAACTCTTAAAACAATACCTGATATACCAACAGAGATTACTGAAATTCCAAATTTTTCAACAACAGCTGGTCAAGGAATTTATGCTCTTCTGACGACTCCTGGTAATAAATACTATAAAAGTATCAATAGAATTATAGGTAACAAACCTAAAGATTGTGGCATAATAGCTACAATATGAACAATTTTCAATATTATAAAAAATTAAAGTTAACTATTGACAAAGCACTGTTACAAAGTCAGTGTTTAACTATTTCTTCTGTTTATAAAGCCGGTATTTCCTCAAATTTATCACATATGATTGATCATTTCTACAATTTCCCTAAGTTTCTATTCTTGTGGATTGATATAAATAATGAAGATAAAGTTATTGAAAGTGGATTAATAGAAGAAATAAATTATAGAATTACAGATAAGATTCCACAAGATACCGGATTTGTTGGAATATTAAAAGGACTTAAATCAATAATTAGTCAAAATAGTGGAATTAAAATTGTTTTGATTATTGAAAATTCTCAAGAATTGTTCGCTTCAAAGTCATATTACAAATCTAATATAAAAAAATTATTGAGCAACCTAACTTACTCCTTTATATGTTTTTTTCTTGTTCAAGAGGAACTTCAAGACTTAAATGATTTAAAAACGGGTTTAGTTGATCTTTATCCCTACTTTTCAAGTAATATTTTGTTTTTTCAATGTTTGGTGATGAAGATATGCTAATGAGTTTTAAAAAAGCAGTTAATGATATGAATTTTGATAATTCTAATAAATATAAAGATATCATATTAAAACTTTCTGGAGGACATGTGGGTCTTTTAAGAGCAATGATTCGTTCTGTCCCAAATAACACAAGTTTAATTAAAGAAGATGACCTTCTAAAAACAAATGAGATTGAGCACATGTTTTCTAAGATTTGGGGAGGATTTTCTGAAGAGACCCAATTAGGGGTTTTGCAAAACAATACATTTACAAACGAATATTTATTAAAAACCAAATTAAAGGATTCAACTGGTAAATGGTTTTCTTCACTTTTTAAGCTTTTTGTAAAAAATTTACAATCACATAATGATAATTCTCCCAAAGTTGATATTCAAGATTTATTGAGCTATCAAGAATTATTGGTTTATAATTTACTGTCTTCAAGAAATGGACAGATTGTTACGAAAGAGGACATTGCAAAACTAATATGGAAAGAAGAATGGCTTGAAAAATATTTGGATTGGGCAATTGCACAAATTATTAGTCAGCTTAGAAAAAAACTATCATTAAAAAGTATAACTATTAAAGCATCTAAGGGAGAAGGATACGTACTAATTGTATGAGATAAATTATAATTTCTTGCTCTCTATCACTTATTACTTATCATTTGTTACTTAATTTTTATTTCCTCCATTACAAATTTGTCCAAATGACCATCAAGTACAGAGTCAGGATCTGAGGACTCAACCTTAGTTCTTAAATCTTTTACCATTTTATAGGGATGTAAAACATAATTACGAATTTGGTTTCCCCAATCAGCTCTTTTAACATCCTTACGAAGGCTTTCTTTTTCTGAATCTTTCTTTTCTTGTTCGAGCATAAAAAGTTTTGATCTAATAATACGCATAGCGGTTTCCTTATTTTGAATTTGGCTTTTTTGTGATGAACATTTTACGACGATTCCTGTTGGAATATGTGTTATTCTTATTGCAGAGTTCGTTGTATTAACACTCTGTCCACCTGGGCCACTACCTTTCATTGTTTCAATTGATAAATGTTCTGGTCTTATTTCAATATCACCAATATCAATATCCTCCAAGATTGGCATTACTTCAACACTTGCAAATGAAGTTTGCCTTAACCCCTGAGCATTAAATGGACTAACTCTTACCAATCTGTGAACGCCAGTTTCTTTTTTCAAGTAGCCGTATGCTAATTTACCCATAACCTGAAAAACAACCGTTGAATAACCTGATTCTCCGAGTATTTCATCAACAACTTCTACACTCCAATTTCGTTTTACTGCATATTTGGTATACATTCTATAAAGGATTCCTGTCCAATCTTGAGCTTCAGTACCACCCTGTCCTGCCTTAATAGTTATTGTTGCATTGCTTTGATCATATGGTCCACTTAAAAACAAATCAAGAGATAAAATATCAACTTTTTCAATAGTGGACTTTATTTCATCTTGGATATAGGTTTTGTCTTTCTCATTTAAATCAGGGTCTGCCAACATCTCTACCAATGAATCCAATTCTTTTGCATATTGCCCCATATCTTCGTACAATTTAATATCATCATTAACGTTTGTAAGTTCTTTTTGCACTTTAGTTGCTTCATCATTGTCATTCCAAAAGTTTGGAGATTGCGTGAGAATTTCAAGGTTTGTTTTCTTCTCATTCAATTCATTAAGATTAATATTGTTCTTAATAGATATAATTAATGCTTTTGTTTTTTCAATTTGATCATGACTTACAACTTCACTCATACTTTTTTAATAAAATTATACGTGATACAATGTTAGTTATTAATAATGGATAAGTAACAATCGTTAATTATTCATTAAGTTATCAGTATTCTAGCATAATTATGGAGCAAAAGAAACAAGTGTTTTTAATAGTTTTGGATGGTTTTGGAATTGGTCCTATAAACGATGGAAATGCAGTGTTTAAAGCCAAGACCCCTAATTTGGATAAATATTGGACTTATCCATTCAAGAAAGGACTATTACATGCTTCGGAAATTGCTGTTGGTCTTGATACTGGTTATACCGGGAATTCCGAGGTCGGACATATTAATCTCGGGGCTGGTAGAGTAGTATCACAAAGTTTACAAATTATTAATGAACAAATTGAAAACAGAAAGATTTTCAAAAATAAAATAATTAAAGAATATTTTAAAAAGGCAAGAAAAAAAGATGTAAAACTTCACTTAGTTGGGTGTCTTTCAAATGCTGGAGTACATTCTCATATTAAACATCTTTTTACACTTATAGATATTGCGAATAAGTATAGGGTTAAACCGTATATTCATCTCTTTTTAGATGGAAGAGATAGCGGAAAAAATGATGCATTTTTCTTCTTAGATAAGCTTAGACAGAAATTGCGTGGTGAAAGACATGGTATTGTTGCTTCATTAACAGGTAGATACTATGGAATGGATAGAAATACTCGTTGGGAAAGAACAGAAAAAGCATATAATGCTTTAATCGGCATTGGAGACTATTATGAAGAAGACCTGAGTGTTGCATTACAAAATGCTTATCAAAGAGGAGAAGATGATGAAAATTTTGCTCCGACAGTAATTATTGATAAAAATAAAACGCCAGTTGGAATTATTGAAGATGGAGATGTTGTTTTCAACTTTAATTTTAGGGAAGACAGAACAAGACAAATTACTCAAGCAATTGTTGACCCTGAATTTATTGGTTTTAATAGAAGACGTGTTCTTAAAGAGCTGAAGTTTGTTTCTCTAATTGGTTATTCAGAAAACCTACCAGTTGAAACAGTCTTTCCAGCCATAAAAATTGAGAATACTGTGTCGGCTGTAATATCAAATGCTAACATGTCTCAACTTCATATAGGTGAGACAGAAAAATACGCTCATGTCTCTTATTTTTTTAATGGTGGAGAAAAAAAGCCTCATCCTAATGAAAAATTTTTCATGATTCCATCACCTTTGGTAAAAGACTATGTTGAAACGCCTGAAATGAGTGCTGTTCAAATAACCCAAGAAGTTTTAGCTCAGATGGACAGAAATTTTTATAACTTCTATCTTATCAATTTTTCAAATCCAGATATGATAGGTCATACAGGTGACTTAAATATGGCAATCAAGGCAGTCGAAATTACAGATAATTGTTTAGGACAGATTGTTGACAAAGCACTTAAAAATGGAGCAAGCGTGATAATAACAGCTGATCATGGAAATGCTGAGAATATGATTGATTTTGAAAAATCTAGACCAGATAATGCTCACACTTTAAATCCAGTTCCATTCATGATAATAAATAAAGAAATACATGCGAACGGAAATCTAATTAAAATTGGAACTCCATACGATACAATACCTATTGGAGTATTGGCAGATATTGGAGTAACGGCACTTAAATTACTGGGAATTACACCTCCCGAAGAAATGACTGGTATTGATTTATCGTTATTTAGCTAGCAGGCTCAATAATTCCATAAGTTCCATCGTCACGTTTATAGACCACTGACCACTTACCTGTTTCTCTATTTTGAAAAAGGAAAAATGATAGATCAGCAAGTTCCATCCTTTCAATAGCTTCTGATTCATGAATTGGTATAGATAATTCAATTTTTTTTCTTTTAGAAACTTTTGGAACGTAATAGAGATGTTGCTCATCGCTATTGTCTTGAATTTCACTATAATAATTCTCCTCTAACTCACCTGTCTTCCAACTTTGAACAATTTCCTTATATCTGTTAAGTTTTCTAACAACAACATCAACAATTTCATCAACTAAGACGTACATATCTTCACCTTTTTTCTCTACACGAATAATTGTGTTTGGAACATCTACTGTAAATTCAATTTTAAAATCAAGTTCTTTACCTCGATGTGCTGTTTTTTCGGTACATCTAACTTTAACATTTGTAATATACGAGCTATATTTGTTAAATTTTTCAATTCTTTTTTCAATATAGCTTCTAATAGCAGGAGTAATGTCTAATCCTGAACCCTCAACCTGTAAACTGATGTCACTCATTCATGAAGTAAATAAAATTAAGTATTGATCATTTAACTATTGTACACGTTAACCTATGTTTCTGCAACATCATCCCCTTCGTTTAACTCTTCTTTAACATATGGAAACAGTAATAATGCAACTCCAGCTCCAAAGATCATACCTGTTATTATCCTTTTGGGATTATTACTTTGATAAAATAACTCGTCTATTGTTCCTAATTCATAAAGATAAGATGAAATAAGTTGCACTCCTCCATCAATAGCCATTGGGAATAATAAAAATATTCTTAAGAATAAATTGATTTTTTGAAAATTAATCTTTGTTAGAAAAACTAACAACATAACAATAATCAATGCAGTATATATTCCCAAATCTCTTGAACAAAATGCTACCTTATACCCTATCTTTTCATTCCCATAGAAATCTCTACCATCATTTATATGACTTACAAGGCTATCATCCTTTATTGAAGTATAACCAGCCTCATACAAATTATAGCTTGTGGGCCATATTGCCTCTCCGCCAATATAAGTTGATCTCTCAGGAAGTTGGTGACATAAAGGGGAATAAATTGTATATATTACTTTTCCAGCCTTTTCTAAACCCACCAACATAAAAATTGGAGCCAGCCAAGCAACTAAATTGTAAAGTACAAAAAAAATTCCGATCCCATAAACCACAGCTTTTAGTGTTTTATCTCCACTTGCTTGTGTCATCAATCTCCAACTATTTCAATTTTAGGTTTTTGTGAGATATCTTGATTACTGGAATCAGACGAAGTTGCATCAGACATATTTTCAACAATATCTATTTTTTTAGGTTCTTCCCAATTACTAAGTTTTTTAATCTCAGACCAGAAATGTCTAGCACTCATATCAAGAAAAACTCTTTCAACAACATGCATTAGATCTTTTTCTCCGTATTTTTCCTTTAAAGCTTTTATGATATCAGGAGAAATCTGAACCTTATTTTTAGTTCCATATTCGCTTAAGAACATGTTTATTTGAACCTCTTTTTTATTACGCTCAATCCACTCTTTTTCAAGATCTTTTTCAGATTTCTTAATTTCCTTAAGATACTCTTCTTTTGTTTTGTTCTTTTCTTTTAGATATTGTTCCAAACCCTTTCTCTCAGCTTCAATGATATTTTCAACAATATTTTCAGAAACAATAATGTTGGAAAGATCCACTGCTTTCTCCAAAGTCTTACGTAAAAGAGTTTGCTCTTCCATTTGATTTTTATATTGTGCCAATTCTTTTTCAATCATCTTTTTAAATTCATCAACATTTTTAACGTTTTCAATTTGCAATTTTTTTACAAATTCATCGTTAACTGACTCAAATTTGTCATCTTTATTATGTTCGTTCCATTCCTTAAGTACATTTTCAATTGCTGTTTCAACATCCTTAGAAGTAACGCTAACTTTTGGTTTTGTAATTTTAAGTTTGCTTAATTCGGGAATTTCAAATGAAATGTAAAGATAAAACTCAGCCGTATATATAATTCCATCCTTTTCATCAATTTTGGTTACTTCATATTTGGGATAGGAAGCTGGATTTACATTTTCCTTTTTTAATATTTCTGAGGTTACTCGAGGAATAAGTTCTTCAATAGTTTTTTGCATAACATCTTTATAAATCATTGGTTCAACCATTTCTTTAGGAGCTTTCCCTTTTCTAAATCCCTTTATATCAATTTTTAAAGATTCCTCAGAAAAGATTCTTTCATATACTTTTTGATGTTCAGAATAAGGAACTGTGACGGTATAAGTAACATGAGTTTTACTATGTTCTTCTTTTTTATAGGTGTATTCCATTTTAGATAATTTATAAGTAATAATTAATAGTGAATAATGTTTTGAATTATGAATTCTTACAATATATCGAGGGGATTTTAACACAATATTGGATAAAGAACAAAAGTATAAAAGCTTATAACTCATACAAGAGAATATTGTTCCCAAATATAATTCATGTAACAATGGAAAATTGATTGGTACTACAAAAGATGGTATATAATATTCTCAAGATTACTCTCAATAAATTTTTACAATCATTCTATGACTATTTCAATTCCAGGTTTAGTAGACCAACTTGGTAGTCTGGTTGATAGAGAAAATGTAATTGAAGTAAACCCCAGTGAGATGAATGTGCAACTATTGGCAGAAACCGCCCAAACAGTAATTAAAACTAAGTAACCTATGGTTTTGAAAGCTGATGTGACGAGAGATCTTTGGGATTACTCCGACCGTCCAGCTAAAAGATCTGACAATACACTTTCACATCAAGTATTTGTTATCCCCTGTAGCGATTGGGGGGATGCTGTAACTATAATAAGTGCAATTTATGAGGCTGGGCGTAACAAGTTTGGCACAATTATGCATAGTCAATACGCCACTGAGTTATCCAGAATTGAATATTATCGTGATATACATCCCAACCATACAAATATTGATATAACTTTTTTCTTGTATCAACAGTTAGGGTTTAAATTTATCGAAAGATATTTAACACCGGAAGCATTTAGAGAATTTTTAATTTCAAAAGGTTTGCAAGCAAATTAAAATCTTTGATTTCATTAATAAGCAGAACAATAAATTCAAAAATTGTCAACTTGGTGTTTTGGGTTTGGATTAAAATATCGAACATACACATTATACTTCCTTAATATATTTCAGTCGATTGAGAGAAATAATTAAGTATTATCCCTTCTGATAATATATATAACTCCCCCCTTCTCTTCAACTTTAAACTTATATATATCCGTCCTTTCCAAATAACTTCTTCCTTCTAAATAATACTCTCCAGGATCTAATAAAACATGACATACCCCATAACAAGCTATATTCTTAACTAAATTCATTTTAGAATCATAAATTTTCAAATCTTTACCATATGAGTATTTTGGGAAATATTCAGACATCAAAAATATTCTCGTTTTTTCCTCAGAATAATCAGCCATTAATGAAAAAGTCATAATCTTCAAAATTACATAAATACTCATCAGTGGGATAATACCCTTCTTGTATTTCATTACAATATTGCTCAGCATAATCACTAATTATTTTCTCTTTTCTTTCATCTTCAACTTGTTGTGAATAAAAATCAATTGAATTTACACCACTTACATTTGGTAGATATTCATTTTTTAATCTGTTTTTTGCCTTAAATCTTCTAAAATTAAAAGCTCTTAAATCTATTCCACTTTCTTCAAACTCCAACCTATCTTTAACTGGTTTCATATAGAAGGCTATTTCTTTTTTATCATCATCAGACGCTTCATTATAATAGTTCATTATTTCATCTACAGCATCGTATGAAAGCGAACTCAAATATGCGATATCTAGTTTTATTTCTTTATTCTCAGTAACATCTTTTTTATACTTTTGAATATTTAATCTAGCAATAGTACCATCAACATTAATTAAAGCAAAAATTGCAAGCGAAATAATTGTAAAAAGATATAAAACATATAAGAATTTACTTTCTCTAAGATGAGTAGTCAATTTTATGCCCAACCATATCAAGATTACGATAAGATAAATAATAAATAAGTGGCTATAAAGTCTCAATCTCGTAAAACCATATTCCTGTTCATACATCATTAGTCTATAAAAAGCTGAAACAGCCATAGGTATTAACATTACCAAACCAGTAACCGAAACAATCTTAAAAATAAGTGACTGCATATTCGTTGTGGTTCTCTTTATTTTGGCAAGAATTCCAATCAAAAACATTGCTATTACACTTACAGTAACTAGTTCGAAAAAGCCTTTTCTTGCATATTCGCTATAACTGTAATCTCCTCCAGTAATTAACTTGCTACCTCCAAAAAGATATGTGATTTGAATTATATTAAATACCAAAAACAAGAATTCAACTATTACTAGAATTGTTGTAGATTCAATAAATAAACTAGAAGATGCTGGTTGTATGTTAGTTGTAGGTTCATATTGCTTTTTCTTGTAAAGCGTATGATACAAAGCTCCTAATAATACCCAAGCAACCCCAGTAAACCACATAAATATTGTAAATATTTCTTTCAAAATATTTATCCCGATATTTTTTTCGATCAAATCTTTAAAAACCAAATCTGCAGACATTAAAAGATATGTAAACAAAACGATTATTGGAATTGCTACTACAGCTCCAATTAATATTCGCATGATTGTATTTAAAAGGTCTTTTTCATTTCTTTTGGTTTTTATTAAAAGTGAAAAGGGTGCTAACACTGCAGTAACTATTTGAATTATCGGGGTAAAAATATAATCAATTAGTCCAAAACTGCTAGTAATCCTAGTAAATGAGTCGATTGTGATAATTAGGTGATAGAACCACAGAATATTTAATACAATAAGAACTGGTAAAGCTGATGTTATTGAAAATGGAATTGAAATAACAACAAGGAGAATACTATTTATTACTAAACTCTTAGAAATCCTCTTAAAAACTTTTGCAATTATTAATATTATCACAGCGATAAAAAAGGAATATATTGCAAGATTTATTCCTAATCCTGTCTTATAAAATAAAATTAAAGAAAGAAAGGAGAGTCCAATAGATACTCCCAAAATTCCATAAGCACGTTTTGACATACTAAAATAAGTAATAAGTTAAACCTGCCCGCCAGAAATTTTTCAAGGTCAGGCAGGCGGAAGTAATAAGTAACAAGTATTAAAAATATTTATTTTTGAACTTGCTTGTTGAATCATATACGATTTATTATTCCATAAAGTAACATCCCAAACAAAAAGCGATATGTTTTAAACGTAAAAACACTAAATATTCATTCATTCATTAGTTTGCTCACCCGTTGGTTCGTTCGTAAGATTAACATTTTCCTTGAGGGATTCAATAACCAATTCGCTTAAAATATTGCCTCCATGAGTTGTAAGATGAACCCCATCACTAGCTTTCACTGTTCTTTCCACACCTTGACTATCTATCAATGTTGCAGAATATTTCCCATCAACTGAAAAACGAGTCCAGGAATCAACATATATTGCGTTTGGATATTTTGCACATTCTTCTTTGTAAATTAAATTCATTCTTTCAAATTTTTCATAAAAATTCGTATCTCTTGGTATTGGATGACCTACCCAATAAATATATTTAACTCTATGATTGGTTAACTGTAAATATCTAACAACTCTTTCTCTATAAGAATTATTCCAATTATCCGCATCTTTGAAGCTAATGTTTTTTCCATCAACACTTACAATTCCTTGGCCATCATTCGCTCCAATCATAATAATAAGTATATCTGGTTCAATGGTATCAATTAATTGGTCGGTATATGAATACCAATCAAAATAATCGATTTTATTTAAACCAGTTGAATATTTTCCATATCGATGTAACTCAATACCTTCATAATTTTTAATCATCTTATCAAATTGTGGACCAAAGCCTTCCAAAACTAATGAATCACCGACCAGTAGTATTTTGATAGGTAATTCAAGTTTCTCCGTTACAGTTTCCTCTATTAAAGGAGGGGTAATATCGGTATCTACTGAATCTTGCGTTCCATACGATTCCCAATTTATAGAAGCTGAATCACTAGGATATAAGGTCTCTTCTCCCTTAATTCTGTTCCATAGCTGTTCCTCAGTAATTTTTATGTCGTTATATTTTTCACTTGAATAAATTTTTGACAATAAAGGTATTTTTTTTACAACACCTTTGCCTGTCCAAAATGTAAAAAGTAATGTAAGCAAGATTAGCATTATTAAAAGTTTTTTATCTTTACTTTTTATTTCATTTCCCTTAATTATATTCATACTTTTAAAAACTAAAATAAACAAATGGTGCAACTAAATCGGGGCCAAGTTCAAGAAGCACATACGTTACAATTAATATTATAATTATAGTTAAAAACTTTATTTTTTTCAAAGAGGCAACAAAAAATTTCTCAACTTTGTGTCCATAAAAGTTACCCAGGATTACTAAAATAATTAGAGCAATTACTCTTATATCTATTAATTGAGATGTAAAGACAATTGGTTTAAATATTGTTTTAATAAAATCAAACGCAGAATCTATTGATCTACTAGCAAAAAATATCCAACCAATATGTACACCAAGTAATGTTGAAAACCATGCAATAACTTTCAAAATCTTCTTATACACTATGTTTTCTATTTGAACATTATTTAGCATATGAGAAACGATTGAACAAATACCATGATATGCACCCCAAATTAAAAACGTAAACCCTACTCCATGCCATACTCCACTTACAACCATTGTAATAAATAAATTCAAATATTTTCTAATTGTTCCGCAACGGTTTCCTCCAAGAGGGATATACACATATTCTTTGAACCATTGTGACAAGGAAATATGCCATCTTGACCAAAAATCTTTAAATCCTATTGCTTTATATGGAGCATTAAAATTCTCGACCCCTGTAAATCCTAATATATTACTTAATGCTACAGAAAAATCTGAATATCCACTAAAATCAGCAAATAGCATTGCCCCATATGCAAAAACAGAAATTATAAGATCCCATCTTGAAAATTCAACTGGATTATAAAAAGTAACGGTTGCTATTTCAAAGAGGAAACTGGCAATTACTAGCTTTTTTAAAATTCCAGAAAAAATACGAACAATTATTTGCGAAATATCATAATTGTATCTTAAAGAACTATTAAGTTCACGATAAAATAAAATTGGTTTTTGAATAGGCCCCATTAAAACTTGTGGAAAGAACGACAGATATACACTATAATCTAAAAAAGAGGGAAGCCTAATGATACCTTTATAAAAATCAACGTGATGAGCAATTACTTTAAATATGTAATACGACAGTCCAATTGTAATATATAACTCAATTATTGGTACTGGAAATGGAAGCTTAACTGTTTCATTTAGTGTGAGTAACTGATTAGATATAAAATTTCCATATTTGAAATAAATCAGAATAAAAATATTCACAAGTATTGCCAAAACAAGTGTTAATTTTGATAATCCTGGTTTTACTTTCTTTTTAACGGCCGAATTAATTAAAAGAGTAAGAAGATAGTTAATTATTATTACAAATGCAAGCAAATATAATAAGTGTACTCCCGCATAACCATAAAAAATTAACGAACCTAAAAGTAAATACCATTTATATAAATTAATTCTGGATTTAAGAAATATTGCACCTAGTAAGAATACAACAAAAAATACTACAAACTCTATTGTTGTAAATATCATTATTGTAAAGAATAGATTAGTTGGTAATTATCACTTTTACTTACTATCTCATTATAAAACGAATTGTTTCAAAAATCTAAGATCTCCATTTCTAAAATGCCTAATGTCCTCTATTCCATTTTTAAGCATTATTATTCTCTCAATTCCAGGACCATATGCAAATCCACTATATTTTTCACTATCGATACCAGCATTTTCCAACACTTTAGGATGAATAAATCCTCCACCCATAATTTCAATCCATCCTGTATATTTACAAATAGGGCAACCTGTTCCGTTGCAAAAGATACATTCATTCATAAATTGAATTCCAGGCTCAACGAATGGGAAATAACTTGGTTGAACATGTATTTTGATATCAGACCTTTCGAAATATTTTAAAAGAAACTCCTTCATAGTACCAATCATGTCACTTATCGTCGCAGAATCACTCACATATACCATTTCTAGTTGAAAAAAAGTCATTTCATGTGTTGCGTCAGTTGCTTCATTTCTAAAACATCTTCCAGGAATAACAACAGCAATAGGTTTTCCTTTCGACAGATTCTTTTTATATTTTTTCATGAACTGATTTTGTTGGCTAGAAGTATGTGCAGAAGGGATATAGCCATCTTCTGTCCAAAATGTATCCCACATATCTCTTGCAGGATGTCCTTTGGGAATATTTAAACTCTCAAAACAATTATAATCATCTGTCAAAACTTGTCTTTCTTCAACGATATACCCCATTCCTGTTAAAATATCAGTCATTTTCTTCAATTCTAATAAAAGTGGATGCAATGTACCTCGTTGAGGTAATCTACCAGAATAAGTTCTATTAGTATTAAATGGAGCAGAAGGATCAATTTTAACTGAAGATATCATCTTATTTATTTCATTGTCCAATATTTTCTTTTTTTGTTTTTCAATTGCCTCTGTTATTATTTTTTTTGTATCGTTTATTTCCATTCCAAATTTTGCTCTTTCAGATGGATCAAGCTTAGTAACATCCTTGAAAAGTGACGTTAACTTTCCATTCTTACCTAAAAATATTTGTGAGAACTCATTTAGCTTTTCAATCGACTCTATTTTATGAACATTTATTGTTGCTTCACGTGCGATTTCACCTACTTTATTCATTTTAATCACGTTGAAATAAGATATTGATTGTGGTATTATTGTATCAGAAACGAATAAAATTTGGTATAGTATTATGATTTTCAGAGTAATTGTTAAGATCCTTTATACAGTTTTGTTAGCAGTGGAGACATTAATTTCCATTCGCTTTGTTTTAATATTCGTAAGAGCGATTCAAGATAATTCATTTGTTTCAACGATAATGCACTGGAGTGAACCATTAATTACTCCTTTTAAGGGCATTGTCGGACAACAATATTGGTCTTTTGGTATTTTCACTGTTGAAATAGATTCCGTAATAGCATTAGTAATATATATGGTAGTAGCTTTTTTTCTTATTGAGCTTTTAAAAGCTTTTGAGAAAAATTAACTACTAAAAATACAACCTAACCATGGCAAGAAAACAAATCGGTGATTCTATCGGTATAAATATTGAACGAGAAAAGCAGACAATTCATATTGTTGATGAGCTATATACTGAAAAGAATAGAGTTCCATTTACACTTGAGAGAATAATTTCCCAAACAATAAATACAAGTGTTAGACACCCTCTTCATTTGGGAGAAAAAATTGAAATATATCCTAGCGAGGGTATTTTATCACTTAGAAAATACAGAGTAATTATTAATCATTTGTTAGGAAACCTAATAGGTATTGAATATGTCAAAACTCCAGGACAAAAATATGAAACACACGGCTCTTATATTCAATGCTTAGAAGGTAAAATTTCAATAATTTTGCAAAAAAGTAGTTTTAACTCAACAATGTTTGCGTATGAAGCTCACGATACTTACTTAGTTAATCTAACTAAAGGTTTTGGTTTTATAATTCCTCCATTATTTGAATATACGATTATTAACACACAATTAAAAGACACTGTGTTTGTTGAAGTTCATCATTCAGATACAAATTGTCAAAGTGTTTTCGAAAATCATAAAGGAGCGGCATATTACATCATTCATAAAAATAGTAAAAGAGAAGTTGTCAGAAATCCATACTTTAAACAATGTACTCCTATAAGAAAAATAAATACTACCAGCTTAACTCAATCAATATTTACTGAGCCCTTTTCTATTCCGATGTTATTTCAAAACATTATGGGTCGAAATGACGACAGAATTAAATACTTGTCTGGTGAAAAAGAGTTTGATTTGAATACAATTATATAAAAATGACTGCCTTTAAATTTCTAAAGAAAAGTTTAATATTTTTCGTAGTATTTATTTTAGCATTTGTTTTTATTAATCCAGATAATGTTTATGCAGAAGAAACTATTAACAAAGATATTTCTAAAAAATTGTCTGTAAGTTATGAGATTACTGAAAATGACAATATCCTTGTTAATATGGATGTTAATTTTACAAATCAGTATAAATACAAGCAATATTTAAAAGATTATTGGATAAATGTTGGTGAAGCTTTTCCGAGAAATATAGTATTAACATCTAGCCTTGAAACAAAAATTGAATATGTTGTTTCTCAAATGGGTGAAGGACGAGGAATTAAAGTTATATTTCCCGATATTACTTTAAATACAAACGATTCAATAAGTATACAAATTCAGTATGAACTTCCACATTTTGTAAGAAAGATCGGCCAACTATATTTAGTAGATATTCCATCATTTTTAACATCTTCTACGAAAATCGAGGCTATTAACGTTAAATTTCCTAGGGAAAAGGGTAATATTATTTATAGTTCTTATACTAATTATACTACTAGCCAAGATGAAAACTATATTTACATGAATATAGAAACTTTCGAACCATTTTCACCGCTAATAATTATAGGTGAATCACAAAACTATAACTTTACATTAACCCAAAGTTATTCCAACAATGGTGGAACTGTTCATCGAGTGACCTTACCCTTACCACACAATAGCTGTACACAACAAAACGTAATTAACAACACTTCAACAGTACCTCAAACATTTAGTAAAGATGAGTTTGGCAACAATTGGGCAACATATGTGATACCAGAGTACGGTTCTCTTATAATAAATTATTCCGCCCAAATAGCAAAATTTCATACTAATGGATGCAATTCTGAAGAAATTAGACCTTCATTTCAAAATCTAAAATTTTCCTTTAATAATTCACCACTTATTTGGGATTATATTAATAAAAATATAATTTCCAATGACGAATTAGCCAAACTAAACAAAAACGAAATAGCTTCTTTATTTTACAATTACATTATTCCAAGAGTAGTAATAGCTGAGGATTCACAAATACCAGCTGATAATATTGATAATATTTTATTACTCTTAGAGAAGATTTCAAATGAACCTCCTTTGTATATATCACCTAAAGATCTAAATGTAATCTTATTTACTTTGCTTTCCCAAGCTCAGATTGAGACAGTAATGGATTGGGGAGTACTTTATCCTTATTATATGGATACAATCAAGGTAACTCCCTATGTCTGGATTACGTACTGGGATGAGGAAGGAAAAGCCCACACACTAGATATAGTTTTTCAAAAGTTAAATAAAACCTCAGGCTTTGATAAACAAATGCTTGACAAAGTTTTAATATATAGAACCAATGATCCATTCTCCAACAATATCGGATGGGATTTATATCAAAATGTGAGTGTTTTTTTAGCAAATGAAAAAACAGAGGTTAATAACCAGTTAAGCTCAAAACTATCTTTTACTGATAAATTAAAATCGGGAACTGAAAATAATGGTACCCTTTATATTTCAAATACAGGAAACAGTATCCTAATTATTAGTGATATCCAAAGTAATTCTAAAAATGTCAATATTACCTTTCAAGACGATATTAACTCAATTATTATTTTTCCTGGACAAACCTCACCTGTTTCAATAAAGCTCAAATCATCCAAAGCACTTTATAATTCCAAAACCAATGTGGTATTTAATTTTATTGGAACGGATCTTGGAAACAATTCATTCTTTATAAGTCAAGAGGAATCAATAAAGCTCAACCTTAGTTTGGGACTTTTGGCTTTATCAATTTTGTTAACCATAATATTACTATCTCCCCTACTTTATATGTTTTATTCATTCAAACAAAAACGTACTAACCCTTATAAAATTGTAGATCATACAAAAAACTCACCACTTTATAACATTCCATTTATATATATGAAACTTAAGAACAATATGATAAAATTACTCAATAAAATTAAAAAAAAGAATAATAATGAATCATAAAAAAATAATAAACATTGATTTTATTAAGTCGTTGCATCATCTGAAATTTATTCTTGTTTTTTCAATAATTGCTTTTATAATAACATTTCAATTTTCGTCAACTGCTTTTGCGGATGGAAGTGCTGAAGAAGAGACAACGACAACAATATCAGCAACTACCCAAGGTCATATCGAGGTTGATGCATCTTTAGGAACTCAACAAATTTTTACAAAGAAAATTCCAATAATTGTTTCTTATACACCAAATATTGAAGGTAGAAGAGCATATTTAAATGTTATTACTCCATCAGGCATCGAATTGTCCGAGAGTACAGTATGGGTTCCAATTGAAAAAGGTAAAAAAATTACTAAAAAAATTTACATTTCACCCAAAAAGGGGGGAACTTATACTTTAACTGCAGAAGCAATTGTATATGGATATGATGTAAATTATGGAGATAGTACAACAGTAAGTTTCACACTGAATGATAATTTGGTGATGAAAGAAAATTCCAGTACTTATTATCTCATGACAGCTTTAGTATATCTCATAATTTTGGTTGCAGTTGTAGTAATAATATTTTTTATTGTAAAACTACTTCCCAAATTAATAACTAAATTTAAAAAATGGTTATTAAATGATGCGAGTGCTAACTCCGTAAAAAATGACAAAGAAATTGAAGAATTTTATAAAAAACTAAACAGAGGTGAAAAAGAATAAACTTAAATACATACTTCGGTTTAATTGGGCAATAATTTCCATTTTGTTATTGGGTTTTTTTTATATTATCCTTTTCAACCCTAACTCTTATATTATTACCATTAATAGCGTAAAAGTTGCTTCAGAATATCAATCATTAAAAAATAAAGAAAAACGTTTAACAAATGACACTGAAACACTTATCCAGGAAAATATCCCTCTTTATCAAACTGTTGACAGCAACAATACAAGTATTGAGGAAAAGTTTCAAGCAATCACTAAAATACAAGAAAACACCAATAATATTATACAAAAACTTTATGAAAATAAAGAAATACATGAGAAGTTAATAATTCTTGAACTACCTGAAGATTTGAACCTTGAAATAACTGATGGTTATAATGAGATTGAAACGACTCTACAGAAATTTACGAATCACAATGTTTATTTACAAGCCCAAGTTGATTACTTAAAAATTAGAGTAGCTTTTGAAAAAGTTGAAAGCTGTATACATGATATTGATTATAATAACCTTTCAGACAATGAAATTTCAAACAATATTAAAAGTTGTACTTCAAATTATTCTGAAATTATTTCTCAAATTGAATCGGTAGAAAATACGTATAATGAGTCATTAACATCAATTAAAGCATTTGTTAATGAAACTGGCGAGAAATATAAAAATTCTGAACTCTTATATCAAGCATTATCAGATGAAAACTTCGAAAACTCCAAAAGATTTCACCGACTCTATTCTGAATCAGAAGAAGAATTAAAAAAAATGGATACTGGAAGAGTTTGGTTTGAATATAAGAGTAAAATATTAGATAAGCTTTGGAGTGAAGGTTAATTAGTTTAGATTATAATTTAATAAAGCAAAAATGGAAGAACAAAGACATACGTTATCTCATATCTTAGCAATGGCCATAAAAAAGATTAGACCTGATACTAAATTTGGAATTGGTCCAGCTATTGAAAATGGATTTTACTATGATATTGAAACAAGTCCAGCTATTACCGAAGACGATATTGTGAAAATTGAAGAAGAAATGAATAGAATTATCAAAGCAAAATTCACAATGAACCATAAAATAATAACTAAAGCCGAAGCAAAGGAACTTTTTAAAAAACAACCTTACAAATTAGAATTGATTAATGAAATTCCAGAAGATAATGTTAACATATACACTATTGGAGATGATGGATTTATGGATTTATGTCGTGGACCACACGTAAATAACACCTCAGAAGTCGGTGTATTTAAGTTAACTTCAATTGCTGGAGCATACTGGAAAGGTAGTGAAAAAAATAATATGCTTCAAAGAATATACGGTGTAGCATTTCCAACGCAAGAGGAGCTGGATGCTTATCTAAAATTACAAGATGAATTAAAATTAAGAGATCATAGAAAACTGGGCAAAGAATTAAAATTATTTATGACAGATCCTGAAATTGGTGCAGGGTTGATTCTCTGGCTCCCAAGAGGGGCATTTTTAAGAAATCAAGTAATGAATTATGCTTTTAATACCTATCTTAGTGAAGGATATGAACCTGTGATTACTCCACATATTGCTAATATCAATCTTTGGAAAACTTCCGGCCATTGGGATTTTTATCGTGAAAGTATGTTCTCTCCTTTTGGAGTTGATGATGAACAATATCTTTTGAAACCAATGAATTGCCCCTTCCATGTCAAAATGTATAACAGTTCTTTACATAGTTACAGAGATTTGCCAATAAGATGGACAGAAATGGGAACAGTTTATAGATATGAAAAGGCAGGAGAACTTGGTGGATTAACAAGAGTAAGAGGCTTTACCCAGGATGATGCTCATATAATTTGTACTCCAGAGCAAGTAGAAAGTGAACTTGAAAAAACTATTGATTTAACAATGAGAATATTCAAGAAATTTGGACTAAATGAAGTTGAAATGAATTTAAGTACCCATGACCCTGAAAATATGAGTAAATATATCGGAGATATTGATAATTGGCTAAGAATTGAAAAGCAATTAGAAACCGTTGTAAAAGCTAAGGGATACAATGTTAATATTGATGTTGGTGAGGCAGCATTTTATGGTCCTAAAATTGATATAAAAGCAAAGGATGTTTTGGGAAGGAAACACCAATTAACCACAATACAAGTCGATTTTAACCTACCTGAGCGATTTGACATGAAATATACAGCAGATGATGGAAATGAAAAACGTCCAATTATGATTCACCGTGCTTTGTTGGGATCATTAGAAAGATTCATTGCAATATTGATAGAACATTATGGAGGCATCTTCCCTCTTTGGTTATCATATGAACAAGTAAGAATAATTCCTATTAATGACCAATTAGGATTGGTAAAATATGTTGATGAAGTTAAAGAACAGTTAAAAAATATGGGAGTAAGAGTAAAAATTGATGATCGATCGGAAAGTATGCAAAAGAAAATTAGAGATTGTGAAATTGATAAAATTCCATACATGTTAATTATCGGAGAGAAGGAGAAAAATACGAATACGGTATCTGTTAGATCTTTAAAAGAAAAAGATAAAGGGTTAATGAAAGTTGAAGAAATTGCAAACTTGATAAATCAAGATTCATAAATCAAAGTTATTGCATAATTCTATTGTATTTCTGTTATTTCAGGTATTTTTCTGTAATAATTACTTGTCAAGTCAATAAGTCAATGACCTTGACAAGTTGTCAATTATCTACTAGAATGAATGTATTAATGAAAAATTGATTCTATTCACAATGAACGTATTTGAAAAGATTGCAGTTCTGGGTCCAAGTGCACAGTTTGACACTTGTGGGCCTAAAGATTTTGGCAATACAACTAAAATACCAGGTGTATATTACGCTAAAACCTCAAATGGTGGTGTTTGTAAACTATTTAAAGTCCTTCAAACAAATGTTTGTCAAAATAACTGCAATTATTGTGCATACAGAAAAGATCGTGACACACCAAGAGTTTTAGCATCAGCTGACGAGATGGCTTCTGCTTTTATGACCGTATGGAACAGTAGAAAAGTTGATGGATTATTTTTATCATCAGGAATATTAAAAAACCCTACTTACAGCATGTCTCAAATTATTGATACTGCCACAATTCTTAGAAAAAAATATAGATACGGAGGATATGTTCACCTAAAAATTATGCCAGGATCAGAAAAAGCGGCAATTGAAGAAGCGATAAGTTTGTCAAATAGAATCTCACTGAATATTGAATCACCCACTCCAGATACACTAGCAGCATTATCGCCAGATAAAAATTGGGATAAAGATTTCATTACGACACTTGACACAATTTCCGATATTATGAAAAAAAGGAAATTTCACGGATTAAAAAATCCAAGTATTACAACCCAGATTGTAGTTGGTGCAGGAAATGAAAAAGACAGAGAGATAATTGATTCAGCTGGTAATTTATATAATCAATATAAGTTTAAGAGAATATTCTATTCAGCATTCAGGCCTGTTGATAATACTCCTTTGGCTAATCGCCCAGCCACTTCATTAACGAGAGAACATCGACTATATCAAGCTGATTCCTTGATGACTCAATATGGATTTCAGGCTTCTGAAATTCCAACAGATATATTTGGACTTTTAAATGAGACTATTGACCCCAAAAAGGCTTGGGCTGATTTACATCCAGATTTATTTCCAATAAATATTAATACTGCAAAATTTAATGATTTGATAAGAATTCCAGGAATAGGTCCTGTTAGTGCTAGAAAAATTATTCAATTTAGAAAATGGAGAAAACTTAAAGACATTCATGATATTCAAAAGGCAAGAATTCAATGGCATAAAGCTTCCACTTATTTGTACTTTTAATACATTCTTATTCTTTTGTAACTAAGTTATTTCTCAATAATTAAATTCTATGTGTTATAATTAGAATATGATAATTTAACACAATAATTATGAAAAAGTTTTTATTTATCCCTGTCTTATTAATAGTAATTGGAATACCAATTATTCTGATACTTTTAAATAAAGATAAAGCAAACAAGAATGAAAATAACGGAGATCAACAAAATATAGAAAGCAATATCAATGAAAATGGAGGATTTGAATCAAAAGACCCTGATGGAACTATATACGTAGAAGCAGGAGAAGGTACTTTGTTTGCACCTCAATACTCACGCTCATATATTGAAGAATCTGCAAGAGGATTAGAAGCCTACCTAGCTGAGAAGGGGGCATCCGCTGTTTATGATGTAGCTGTTGATGTTGAAGGAAAATATGTATTATGGGTAAAATTAAGTGATGATGCATTGCATGATAATTATGAAAGAAACGTTGCAATTGTTATAAATAATAATCAAACATTACAGTACAACAATATCGCAGAAGATACCAAAGGATGGAAATAGTATAAAATTGGAAATGTAGATTTAATAAAAGGTAACAATTGCCAGATTTTTGATTTAACAGAGTAAGCAGATGAATTATTTATGGGTTTTAACAATAATTATTCTTTCTCTTTCCTTTTCTTGATTATAAATATTATTATA
>ENA-UPSM01001535-UPSM01001535.1-activated-sludge-metagenome-genome-assembly--contig:-NODE-1535-length-30528-cov-5.245791_pt1 | contig 30528 bp, 22 predicted proteins | sample MGYA00238181_ERZ773283 | MGnify/ENA primary metagenome ERZ773283 (study PRJEB29023, sample SAMN05720199) | activated sludge metagenome | isolation source: Anaerobic digester | place: Japan...
CACAGAGGTACACTCTTTCCCTACACGACGCTCTTCCGATCTCTTCCGTGTCCGCTGGCTCGTATTGTCCCCACTGGTACATGGGTTCGCCCTGTGCGCCGCGCAAGACAATCCGGCCGTCGGAAAGCGTGGGATTGCGCGGGTCGGTGTCCGGCAGGGCGTTGATGATCTCGCTGAGCATCCTGCCGCGATTCAGCTCAGCCCCGGCAATCTGGCCGTTGGCGTCCCGCCACCAGTAAATCAGGTTGACGCCGTTGCCCCAGAACCACACATGCCAGCCGTATTCATCGGAGACCGGCGCGCTTTTGGAGATGCTGCCTTGATACACATTGCCGCCTCTCGAGCCCATGGACTGGGAGGCCGCCTGGAGCGCCTGCTGCGGCGATTCCTGCTGTGTCATCTGCCGCTGCGCGGGCCCCGGCGCCTGTCCTTCCTCGCCGGTGGGCGGAATCGCGTGATCGAGCCAGATGTCGCGCGTGCGCTCAAGGAAGGCGCGTTCGCCATCCGTGAGGGGCGCATCCGGCGCGGGATACGCCGGGGCGCCGGTCTCGTTGAGCACAAACAGCTGGGAGACCATGGGCAGGCTGGCGCTCAATTGACGCAACTCTTCGGGCGAACGGTTTGAGAGGCCCTGCAATTGCAGGAGCTGCCGGCCTTGTTTGGCCAGCACTTCCTGGATCTCGGCATCCACGTCGCGCAACCGGCTGACCAGAATCTCCTGCACACGGAGTTCCAGCATTTGGCGCTCATTCCGTGCCATGCGCGCGCCAAGCCAGACCACAAGGGCCAGCGGCAGCGCAACGATCAACACCAATATGACGATCAGCCGTGGTTTCAAAGCCGTGCCGCTCCGACTCCGGGGCATGCGCGGCGCCATGGATACGTGCTCTTCCGTGACGCCGCGTTATTGCGCGGATTCCTGACCACGGTACCCCGAATGAGGCCCCCGCCGCAATCCACAGGGCTGGCAGGCCAGCGACTGCGCGTGGCGTCATGACAAGAACCTCGGGTACCAGGGGAGGCCATGTTCACTCCATCGACTATTGCTATTCGGCCTGCTGCTGCATCACCTGATACTGGTTCATGCGCATAATCTTGCGCTGGCGGCCCCACGTGCCGGGGTCGAGGTTCTGTGCGTCTTGCTCGTTCATGGCCGCCTGGTCCTTGAGCTTATCGCTGTGCAACTGTATGGCGTTTGTCGAGAGGAATTCCGAGTTGCTCATCAGCGCCGCGCGCGCATCTTCGATCTTGCCTTCGTCGCGCAGGCGCAATGCCCAGCGGTTCTTCTCGAGAGCGATCTGTTCGACCGCCGACGCCATGATTTCCTTGTTGAGCGACTTCAGCGCCTGGTCCGGTTCGGCCGTTAGACGCACCGCCACCTGTTTGTGGATCCGGTCGGGCGATTCGGTCCTCATGTTGGCGTAGGTCACGTCGACCGTCGCGATAGGACTGGAAGACGCTCGCAATACGTCTTCTCCAGCGTACGCGGGCAGCTCGACCTCGACCAGCACATACTTCATCTGGCCGCCATACAGTTGATTGAGGCGGGCGGTTGCACGCTGGCCGGCAATATCGACCTCGCGGCCGAGTCCGCGAACCGGCCGCACGTGTTCGTCAAAATCGATAGCGACCGCGACATCCTGGGCCACTACCGCCAGCACGTCTCCGAATTCGGCGTCAAAAACGCCGGCAAGCTCGGTCGGGGTCTCGGCGAACATGTGGTTGCCGTCGCTGTACATGGCCAATTGCGTCATCAAGTCCTCGTTGTATCCCAATCCGAGGCCGATGGTCGTCACGCTGATGCCTTCGCATCCGAGAGACCTGCCCAGCTCCGCCAGGTCCGACGGCGCGCTCGGCCCCACGTTGGCCAGACCGTCCGAGAGCAAGATCACGCGGTTCACACGGTTCTTGGAAATGAACTTGCGGACCTCGTTGGCGCCGCGGCTTACCCCCGCGAACAAAGCGGTGCTGCCTCCAGCCTCGATGGAACGTACGGCCTCGAGGACCGATTCCTTACTGCTGAGCTTCGTCGCCGGCACCAGGACGTTTACCGTCGTGTCGTATACTACCACCGACACGATATCGTCTTTGCGCAGGCGCTGGATTGCCATGATGGCGGCTTCCTTGGCATGGTGGATCTTCTCACCGCTCATGGACCCGGACTTGTCGAGGACGATGGCCACATTGACCGGCGTCCGCTCCGCTTCCTCGACGTCGAAACCGGTCATCGCGACCCGCAGGTAAGCAGTCTGCTTCTCGCCGGCGAGGATAACGGACTGGTTCATCGCCGCATCCACGGCCACCTGTTGCGCCGGCGCCGCAAGGGTTGCGAACACCAGAAACAGGCCTATCCCGTACAACGCGTTTTGTGTCTTCATCACGGGCTCCTTTCCGACTATCGGTGTCTGTCTATTCCGGACTGTAGCCCAAAACGCGCAACGAGTGGTCACGCATATGCAAAGCACTTGTAAAAAGAATGTAAAACGCGCTGAACTAATTTCTCTTTGGCCGTGTATCGAGCGCCTCCTGAATCTCGGTTCCGGTGAGTTCGCGGATACGGATGTTGCGGATGGCGCCCGTCGTGCGCCACGTGGCAATGCCCAAGGGCACCGATGGCTCGACTTCCCAGCGGATGTCGATGTCGCGCCCCTCGGTATTGACGTCGACCAGTCTTTCATCGTCTATCCATGCCTGGATGCGCCCCTCCGTCACCCGCAGGCGCACGGCGTACCACTCGCCTTTGTTGAACTCGCGGTACCGGGTGGTTTCGTTATTGGCGGCGTCGTTGTAATCGAGGCACGAAATGCCGCATGTCGTGCCGCCCCAGCCGCCCAGGATCAGCGAGCAGGGGTCGTCGTTGACGGGAAACGTCAGTCCGCAGAAGAAATCATCGCCCGCGATGCGCATGGCGCCGAGCGTGATTTCGTAATTCATTTTTGGGAACGGCCCTACGCGAGTAATGCCGCTCATGTCGTTGCCCATCTCGAGGAGGACGGTGTCGCCCTCGACATACACCGCTCCCGTGCGGTCGAAGTCGGAGATACGCCAGTCGCGCCAGCTCTCCGGCAGCCCCGCCGGAGGCTTGCAGGCGCCATCAAGAGTGTTGGTGAGGATGAAATTGGCGATCGCAAGCGGGTCTTCGAGACCGTTTTCGGGGGCGTCGCCGGGCTTCATGATCACAGTCAGGTAATACCCTTTCTCGCTCACGTAGACCTTCTGGAACGCGCCGGTCTGGTCCTTGTACGGCCGCTCGGCATCGTCGTGTTTGCTCAGATGAAGGAGCGGCGTCTTCTCTTTGGCGAGGGGAGCAGTCATGTCGATGGGGTTGCGTTTGGATTGCAGGGCTTCGTCTTCAGACTTGAATCCCTGGGCTTGCATGAACGCCTGCCACTTGTCCGGTTGCGCGGGCGTTGTGCCTGTGCCCGCCAGCCAGGCCTTGAAATCGACCACCGGGCAGTCCGCCACGATGCACGCCACCTTTTGCACGTTTTCCGACGCCCAGAGGTGCACCTGAAGCCCGCCGGCACCGAACCCTTTCAACGCCACCTTCTCGTGCAGGCCGTATTGGCCGGTCATCGCCGCGTACACAGCGTCCCAGACCTTGAGCGCCGAGGGGCTGCCATAGGGGTCGGGAAGTTCGGCAACCACCACATGGAAACCGTGTTCCAGCAACATGGCCTCGACGCCGCCTGCCTCGCCCGCGTCGAGCAGGAGCCACGGTTTCTGGGCATGGGGCGTCCTGGGCACGTAGACCCGCACCGCATGCCCGTCCAGCGCGAACGAATACAGAGTGTGAGCGCGCCACTGCGCCGCCTCGCCGGGCCAGTCCGCGGCGCATGCCGGGTCTGCCGTGACGGCCAACGCGGCTGCCGCCAGAATGACTACCCCAAACCCTTTGAAGCTGCGTGTGACACCTCTCACGGGACTATCCTCCTCTGACACCGGAACAAACACGGGCAACCACCGAAGTTCGCCGGTATTGTACGCGATCGGCCTGTCAAATGTCGGTAGCGCAATTGCGCTGGGGAGACGGCGCGGGAGCGGGACGGCGTGGCGGCAACCTTTAACCGTGAGATGGCCGGGACGGCGCACTGCGCCAGAAATTCAACCGCGGCCCCCTGGAATGCCGGCCGCGGAATCTGAGACACTATCTGCGTCGAGATTTAACTACGGGGAATTCACCGATGGAATGCCGCAGGCTCGGAAACAGCGATTTGAACGTATCGGTATATGCGTTTGGCGCGTGGCAGCTGGGCGACACCGCGTACTGGGGTGAGGAGGCCGAAACGGACGCCGAGGCGGTAGTGCAAACCGCCATCGACGCGGGCGTTAACCTGTTCGATACCGCGGAAGGGTACGGCGCGGGGAGGTCGGAGGAAGTGCTCGGCGGGGCACTGGGAGCCCGCCGGAACGACGTATACATCGCCAGCAAGGTCTCGCCCGAGAATTGCGTGCCCCCAACGAGGTTGCGCGCGGCTTGCGAGGCCAGCCTGAAGCGGCTGGGGACCAGCACCATCGATCTCTACCAGGTCCACTGGCCCTGCGAGCCCTCTCGTTTCGACGATGCCGCGGCGGAGATGATGCGACTGAAAGACCAGGGGAAAATCCGCGCCATCGGCGTCTCGAATTTCGGCTCGCGGCACTTGGATGCATGGGTCCGGACAGGCGAGTGCGATTCGAATCAACTCGGTTACAACCTGCTCTTCCGGGCCATCGAGTACGATATCGTCCCCGCGTGCCGGAAGCGTGGCGTCGGGATACTGGCCTATATGCCGGTCATGCAGGGGATCCTGGCGGGAAGGTGGAACGCTATCGAGGAGATCCCTGAAGCCCGCCGCCGCACGCGCCATTTCTCGAAGAAACGTCCCGGCACGCGCCACGGCCAGCCCGGCTGCGAGGAGCTTCTGATGCAGACGCTCAAGGACCTCGACGCACTGTGCAAACAAATCGGGCAACCCATGGCGCGGGTGGCCATTGCCTGGCTGATGCGCCAGGCGGGAGTGGCGTCGGTGCTCGTGGGCGGCCGCACGAAATCGCAGCTGGAACGCAACCTCAGCGCGGCCGGCCTCGCCTTGGGCGATGACGTGCTCGAGCGTCTGAACACGATCACCGAGCCGCTCAAACAACGCCTGGGAACAAACCCCGATATGTGGTGCGGGGAAACGGAGAGGCGGATCTACTGAGGTGAGAATCGGTTGAGGCTCGGGACGGGCCCGGCTGGTCCGTCTTCGGCGGCCTCGCGGGGCCAGTCCCATCCGTTTGCTTTCTTATGTCGAGCGTCCTTTTTCCTCGCCGCTTCGCTGCCTGGCGCGGCGTGCACGGATGCGGCGAACAATCACGATCGGCACAAGCACGACGACAACGCCCACAAGCAACAACAACCCAGTCACGAATGCAGCGCCCCCGCCTTTACCGCGCGAACCGGCCCAGTACCGGGCGTATCGCAGGTTGTCTTCGAAGAACCTGTACAGCTCCCAGCCGGTTCGTTCGAGAGGCGTCGTGACAGGCAAACCCTCGGGAAACTTCAGGACCAGCGCCTCTTCCGCAACCGGCGCGTTAATGTCCGACCATTCGATGGTGTACTCGGTGGCACAATTCCAGCCGCGCTCGCCCGTCCGCTCGTTGGTGTACGAATAGCCGTACAGGCATGAACTGGGCAGCCAGAGACCGCCGTTCTCGACAAGCTGCACGTTCTCCACGTGCGCGAATTCCCCCTTTTCGAAGACAGCGTCTCCCGGAACCCCCACGCGATACTCGAGCGACGTAATCGCGCCGTCTTTCGCCAAGTCGAGGGAGACAACATACCCTGTTTCAACCTCGACATCGGCGCTCATGCGCGGCTCGGAGTGCCAGATGCGCAGCACAGACTCGGAATCGGAAGGCAGAACCTGCCACGGCGGTATCCCGCCGGGAAGATCCTGCAGGTAACGTGACAGCCCCGCGCCCCGGTAGAACGCCGGTACGAGCGATAAACACGAAACGCCGCACACGCTTTGAAAGAAATACTCTTGCATCTCCCCGTACACGGTCCCACTCTGCGGTTTCAGAGGCATGGTTTCCGACGAACGGTCCCAATAGCACAACGACCGATACTCTTTGCCGTCCAGCGCACAATCGTAGGTCGAAAGAAGGTACCCGGATGAGCCGGTTACGCGCCTGGACCAGTTGTCCGTGTAGCGGAATTTCACCCGCAGGAGGTCCATACGTGAAACAATTCCTTCGCTCCGGCTCCAACGGTGTGTAGGGCTGCCAACTTCACCCTCGGGCGTGATGTTCATCTCCACCCCCTGCTGCTTGAAGGACGCGCTGCGCACCTTCGCCTCCTGCTCACGGATGAGCGCGAGGGCCTCGTCGCGGGTGGGTAGAAAAGACGCGGTCTGGAGAGAGGCAAGCAGAAGGATGGCTACGGGCATAGGACTATCTCCACGCTCTGGCGCGGGCGGACGGTCACATAGGACCATACACGTTTTATGGGCTTTGCAGGCCGTCTCCCTCGCCTATATGACCGTGTCACGAAGGATCGATCACTCCGCCGCGGTATCATTGCCCTCGACAACGCACGTCTCCCGCGACGATTCCGCGATGCTCACGGGCTCGCCTTCGGCGGCGCCTCGGAGTGAATTGCCGCGCACGATGCAATCCCGCACGTTCTCGGTGATCATGACGGCTGCCGTCTGGTGGCCGGAGGCATAGAACAGGTTCTCGGTAACGCGGATGTCGCGGGTCTGGGTCGCGTATTCGTCCCGATCGTCGATGCGGATCTCGCAGTCGCGGTCCGCATCGTCTTTACGGCCGTTTTCGCGGAAAATGTTGTTGACAACGACGATGCCCGCTACGTCCGGCGCCCAGAGGCCTTCGCGGCCGCTGTGTTCGACAACGTTGCCGATGAGCGTGCAGAAGGTGCTGTCGCGTTCGATGGTCACGCCGCGCGAACCGTTTTCGGTGATGAGATTGTCCGACGCGAGCACGTAGCTGCACCCCTCGAGGAAATAGCCGCCCATCTGGCTGCGCGTGACCCGGTTGTTGACGAAACGCCCGCGGTGGGCGTGGTAGAAATGCGTGCCGTCGGACTGGGAACCGTCGAGATCGCACCCTTCGACGACCCATTTCGCGGCGTGGTACAGTGTGATGTTGCCCTGGTCTTCACGGCTGCTGCCTTTCGCGGGCCCCGCTGCTTGCGCAAGATAATCGCCGTAATAATTGCAGCAGTTGCGTGTGGCGACGTCACGAATCCAAATCTCTTCGACGGGATGTTCCGCGTCCGTGCCGAAAATACCGACGCCGTTGCTGGAGAGGTCCTCGAAGCGCATATGAGCGATGTGGATGTTGCGGCATTGGCCGTACAGGCGGACTCCCGCGATGTTCGTGCCGGGGTCCCAGCTCTCGCGTTTGCCGGCGACTGTCCCTCCCTCAAAGCGGACATTCATCACGCCGTCGCCCCGGAAAGCCTGACCGTCTTCCTTGAGATCCTCCGTGAACACGAATCGCGCGCCATCCATGATCAGAGTCGTGTTGGAATGAATCCGCAGCCCGGCGGCGTTGTCGAGCCGGTAGGTCATGGGCGGAAAAACCACCGTACCGCCGGTTTCCCCCGCAGTATCGAGAGCCTGCTGGAGTTGAAGCATATAGCTCTGCGAACCGTCGACAACAAAACCCTCGGGCAGGAGCGCGGCCACGTTGACCTGGCACGAACTCGCACCATCCCCCGGCTTCTGCTCTCCCAGAGCAGGCCGGGCGCCGAGCGCCATGGCAAATATGCACAGTCCCGCCCATATAACTCCGGCCGCCGGCCACCCTGTCCGCCGCAATATGCCGCTATCGGACAAGGCTTTGTGTTCACTCACGTAAAAAGGGCTCATCACGCCGTCTCCTCAATACCCTGATCACCTCAGAGAATAGTGCGCGGAACCGTTGCAAGCAAACGGCCGTGTCCCGTTACCTTACGGGACCGGGGCCTCCCCGGTTATTCCGCCGCCGGCAGGCCTGTCCCCTGGAGAGACCATGCGCTTTTCTTACCTTGATCACTGGATTCACTCAAATCCGGCTTCTCAGGACTCGAACGAGGAACTCGTGGAGCCTCGCGGGCATCATCTTCTATAATAACGGCAACCGGAATTCTCGGAGGAAGCATGAAACGGATCATAGTAGCGGGGGTCTGTCTGGCAGCTCTGGCCGCCTGCAATCGAAGCCTCATTTCGGGGAAGGTGGTCAATATCAAGGGAGAAGCCCTTCCGGGCGTAGCGGTGCAGGTTGAGGGCGCTCGGTACCAGGCGCTCACCGATGGGTTGGGGCAATACCGGATACCTTACGTTCCCGGCGAAGTCGTCCTGCACTTCATGAAGACCGGTTATACGCCAGGCACCTTGGTGCTGTCCGCCAGTTCTCCCCGGGAAATCGAAGCCCAGGCAGTCTCTTTGTGGGAATTGCCCCTTGATAAGGGCGTTTACCTCTACGAAGACTACCGGTACCGCGAAACCACCAAGGTCGCCCCGGAGCAGTTCCTCTCGAAGGAGCGGCGCGCGGTCTACGCCACCCGGCGATGGCCCGAGGTCGAGACCATGGCGACGACGCCCCTGCTCCTGTGTTACAAGATGCCCGACTGGGATGTGCGCTTCTGCCGCATGGAGATGAAGGAGCTGTACGTTCCCCTTCCCGGGGGCGGTCTGGAAGAAGCCCAGGTATTGGCCCAGATCAAGACCATCCCCGTTCGGCTGCTTGCCATCGACCAACCCGACCGGCTCTTGTATCAACTCGAGCTGTCCGAACCCTTGAAACCCGGTACCTACGCGGTTCATTGGGGGGCGCTGGACGGAGCCACCGAGAACGACCCCCGCATCTTCATGTTCAGCGTTGTGGACTACACCCTCACCGCCCCATCGGAAAAACCCGCGGAAGGCCAAGAAAAAGAGGCGGCGCAGAAGTCTGAACCCGTCGAGACCCCGCCATCACAAGAGTCCAACGAGAACATTCCCGACGTGGACTAGCCTTCGCGTAAGGCGGCTCCCTATTTCTTCAGAATCTTGATTCGCAGATCCTTGAACTGGATCTTCATCGGCGGGCCGGGATGCATCTGCAGCGCAATGAACCCTTTGGCGCGCGACATCTTCGCATCGTTGTCGACCACCTCGCACATGAGTTTCCCGTTGATGCGCAGCGCGAGCTTGGGCCCTTCGGCCGTGATCTCGTAATCGTTCCACTCTTCAGGCTTGATGACTTTCTGGAGCTCCTCAGGGGACGCGAATTGCTCCTCCTGGCGCTGCCCGTCCGCCGCAATCACCGCGCGATACCCGCGCATCACTACACCGTTCCGGTCGTGCTGGAACAGACACCCGCTCCATTGGGCGCCCGCTTCCATATCCGCCTGATAACCCCACACGTCGTATTCCGGACGCCGCTCGCTGCGGAACTGCACCCCCGAGTTGCCGCCAACGAGGCGGTACTTGAACCGCATCACGAAATCCGCCGGCTGCGCCGGTTTCCAAAACACATAATGAGGTTTGACGCACGGCTTCTCCGGCGTGCTCTGCGACGTAATCGCGCCGTCCTCGACCCACCACCCGTCTGGTTTGCCGTCCCAGCCCGTGAGGTCTTTTCCGTTAAACATCGGGATGAAGCCATCCTTGTCCGGTTCCGGCAACGCGGCGCCCGCGTTATCTTCCACCGCGGCTCCCTCGCCCGCAAACGCCAGAAGGGCCGCCGAACAATACACCAGCAACGCTATCGCTGTTTTTCCCCTGGTCATCGTGCTTCTCCTGTGTCCGTTTCGCGTGTATTCTATCCCTTCCGAGCGCGGAAATTACACCTGCGTCCAGAATCGTGCTCCGGGGATACCCAGGAATATTCCTGCGGCTTGCCGGCCGGCGGTTTGGCGCGAGAAATGCCTTTCCCAGGCTGTTGGGCATGCTGGGCGCAAAGGTTTCCCCATCACGCGCGACGAGGCGCTCAACGTCATGAAGGCGGTATCCGAGGTCAAGAAGGGCTCGCCCTCTTAACCGGCTTGAAACCACGGACCTGCCCGCGCGCGAACCGTTTGGAGCTGCCTTCTTCTCTATGCCGAAAGCGCGTGGGATTCGATATCCGCGATGAGCCTTTCGCCCAGAGCGAGCGCTTCTTTGGGAAACCTCCACTGCGCCGCGAGCCGGTCAGACACCAGTTCCCGCAGTTGCGGCAGCACCAGCATTTCGGCGGCGTGTTCACTCGACAACGAGCGCGCCAGGTAGGACTCTTCGTCGAAGGTATCGAAGAAACTCTGCAATCCGCGTTCCGCGTCCCCTCCCACTGCGCCAAAATCCTGGCCGTAAATGTGCATGGCCGAGCTGTAGTCCGCGTAGCTTCCCACGCGCACGTTGCGGCCGGACTTCGCCGCGATCTGCTTCGCCACGGCCTGTTGCAGGAAGGTGATGCCGATGACGTTGTCCGGCCATGCCTTGTACAAGTCGCGCGACCGCCACATGGTGTTCATATTGAGGACCAGGTTTCCGCCGGCGTCTTCCGGGCACCGCAACTGCACCTCGCGCAAGCACGGCACGTCTTCTTTCAGATAGGGATCAATGTTCGGCACCGACGTGGTCGCTACGGCCCGCCGCGAATAAGGTGTTTTCGCAATACGTTCGATGGCCATGGCCATCTGGTCCACCGTATCCCCGTTCACGTCCGGATGCGCAAACAGGCGCTGATGGTACGTATACGGCCATTCCTTCGCCGACAACTCGCCTGAGAGCGCCTCCTTCAGTTGCTCCATCGGCACGACCATGTGGTCTTTGATCCCCATGATCTCGGCAATATAGGTCCCAATCTCGCAGAACGACAGCGGCGGAAAACGCGGCTCGCCAAACGGCTCTTGCACTTCGATGAGCACGCGGGCGTCACGGCTGGGCGGATCGATGTACGCGCCCTTGGCGTCCTTGCGGTCGTATTCCGTACGGATAGCCAGGCCGTGCTGCCACACCGCCTTCATGGCGCGGTAATGGGCCTGCGGAATGGTATCCGCCACGACGTGCAATGTCGGGATGCGTCCCTCATTCCCGGTCTCCTGATTCATACGGCGGCTCCTCCCCCTGTGCGGTGCTGATGGCCTATCATAAGCACCTGCGTCACCCCTGGAAACCGATGCTGAACATGCGTTCGAGGTCGTAGTTGCTGTACGCGCGAAAGCCGATGAGCGTGGTCGTGTTCAGGAGACCATCGAGTTTCAGCATGTGCTCCGTCACGATGGCAGCAAGCTGGTCGTTCTCCCGTGCGCGGATGATGATGATCAGGTCCCAGTCGCCGGCGATCGAATACACTTCCGCAACGCCGTCGATCTTCAGAAGCTCCTGGGCCGTCTCGTTAATCCGGTCTCTCTTGACGCTGGCCAATACAAACGCATGTACCATGAATATCGCCTCCTGGTTGCATGAACGGCGCGGCAGCCCGCGGACTTGCCACGCCGGAAAGGTCGTCCTGCCCACAGGTATGGTAAGCGCATGGACATCCCGAGTCAACGCAGCGAATCGCAGACAAGCATGCTTGACCTGCAATGACCGGCAAGGACGCGGGTTCCAAAACGGATAAGACATATTGACGGGCGGAAAAACCCACCCCCCGTTGCCGGGCCGCGCCGTTCTCCCCCGCCCTTCGGGTCTCTTTCGTCCCTGCGGTCCTGTTTCCCGCTGTCCGTGCTCAGGAGCCCTGAACGCTGTGTTCGACTGCAAACGCGATGCGCCAGCCGACCGGTCCGCTCCTCGGGGACTCGAGCATCACGCGCACGCAGCGGCCGTTCTGGCCAAAGCGCGTCGCAACATCCTCGGCATTCGCACTGACGCCGCGTACGGTCCATATGCCTTCAGCGGGCAGGACAATCCGCAGCTCATAGGGGTCCCCCGCGACCAACCGGCTTTCCCCCGCGAGAACGCACGCCGCGGCATCCCAGGTTTCGCCCTGCAGGTCGACGATACCCTGGGAGATGTGGCGGCTGGTGCTGATGACCCGGGGATGGGACGCCTCGGGCGCGAGCGCCAGAATCCGGCACGAGCCGGCCGGCACTTCCATCCGCAGCGCGCCGGAGAACGGCTCGATAAAATCGTTTGCCCAGAAGTCGAACCCCACGTACCGCCTGGCTTTCGGCAGACCGAGTTTGTCGGCAGAGCACTCCATCGCGACGGCATTCTGCTGGTCCCAGTTGAACAGGCCGGCCACGTCGCGGCGCTCGCCGCCGCGGCCGCTCGTGAGCAGCCAGATCGCGGGCAGTTCGCGCTCGAACAGGTCTACGGGCCGCGGACGCAGACCGTGGTTGGGCAGTATCCGCTTGAGAATGTCAAGCCGCTCCTCCGACAGGCCCGGCAACCAATCGCTGGCAACCGTCAACTGGCCACTCAACGCCACCCACGAACAGAGCAACCGGGCGTGTTGAATGGGCATCGAGTCGCGCACGTAGACAGGGTCCGGGTCGTTGTACCACACCCGTCCGTGGAGAAAGTAGCGGTTGCTGCCGTGCCAGGGTCCCGCCTGCAGACTGTTCCAGTCCGCGCCATTGTCTGGACCGATCCGCATGGCATCGACCAAGCCAAAGCTCGCCCCCAATGTCCGCATGTTCTGGGAAACGTTGCACCCGAGGATAAACGCGTCTTCGCCCGCGGCCTCGCGCACCGTGCGCACACCGAGGCGGTAGGCTTCCACGGGCGTCATGGTTTCATCATGGAAGACGGCCTCGCCCAAGTCGTCTTCCCTGTAGGGATCGTTGATATAGAGCTGCTCGCCCGCCATACCGGAAAAGAGCGCATCGAGTTTGAAGTATTTGTACCCCCAATCGTTCGCAATCCGGCCAACGGTTTCGTTTAAGAAGCCCCGTGCCTCGGGGTGGGTCATGTCGAGGCTCCACCCGGCCCAATAGGCGTAATGGAGGCTCCCGCCGGGCCGTTTCACGAACCAGTCATGGCGGCTCTTCAGCGCAGGCGCCATGGGATCCCATGCAAACGGCATGATCCAGAGGCCGGGCATGAAGCCCAGCTCAGACAACCGTTCGGCGACGGGTTTCATGCCGCCGCCGTACGGGCCGGTTGCAGCAGGAGCAGTGAAATCCGCATGAGGGCCCCACCACCAGATGCGCTCTCGCTGCAGGGGCAGATCGGCGCGCTTGCCAAGGTATTCCTCCGGCTTGCCGCCAAGGTCCAGTTCCCGCGAATCCCGGGGCTGCCCCTGCCACTGGTCGTCAATCTGTATGAAATCGAAGCCAAAGGGTTTGAGCTTTTCTTTCGCAAACTCCGCCAGTTCGACAAGGTGCTTCTCATCGGACGCGCCGCCATGCGGGCTCGAGTACCACGTGCAATAGCCCGAGGGAATGGGAGGAAGCGAAATCCGGTAATACCTGGCTACAAGGTCCGCATACGCCTCGAGTCCCAGGCGGGCATCGCCGAAGTATCCCAATACCAGCAGCTCGGACTCCCCGCCCTTCTTCAGACCGCCGTAATCCACACGGGCACGCACCAGGACATGTCCGTCTTCAACGCCCGAGAATAGGACTCCGCTGCCGCGATCGTGCGTAACCCATCCCGCCACCACGCCCGCGCGCGTCTCGGGCTCGGCAACCGCGAGGAACGAGTAGCTGCCGGGATGCCCGCCGGGGGCGGTGAGACCCGCGGTGCCCAATGCCTTCAGCGACTCCGCCGGCCCAAGACCCAGCCGCGCCTCGAGGACATCCAGGCGGCGAACGGGTGTGTCAGGCGACTCGGCCATTGTTCGCTGCAGAAACACGAACGGACTCCCCGAAAACAGCGTGATCCGGCAGTGTTCTCCTGATGACTGGGTAATCGCCAGACCGTTCCCCTCGCCAAATGCCGGCACTTCGGCACGAAATGACGCGCAAGCTCCCCCGCCCCCCTCGACAGCCGCGTCGTCGACCGCCATGCGCCCGGACCGCTTGTCACGAATCGAGAATCGCCCCTCGGCAGCCCTGACACGCAGTTCGACATACTCATTCTGAAGAAGATGCGCGTCTATCTCATTTGCCTGGCCCAGCGCGCACAGTGCGGAAAGCAATGTCCACAACATCTCATTTCCTCCGGCAGGGGACGCATCTGCCCGCAGCCACGCCGCCGTGGCCCATGTCCCCGGTCCTCAAAACGTGCAGTCAGGCTGAAGGATATCGGCGAGTGCGAGACCGGCGAACCCGCTGGTCCGCACGAGTTCCTTAATGCCGTATGCTTTGCTGTTTTCCGGTTCGAGAAGAAAGGCGCAGTAGGCGTTCACGGCCTTCGCGACTTCTTCGTGCTTTTCCGTCCAGGGATAGGCCCACGTCAGGAGCGTCACGGCGCGCGGGCTGCGCTGCTGGTCCGCGCTTCGCAGTTTTCCCCACGACCCGTCCGGATTCTGGCGCTCGAGCATCCACTGCACGCTGGGTTCGAGCTCCCGGCGCATGGCCTGGCTCAGCGAGTCTTCCTTGAGCAAGAGGTCCGACGCAATGAAGGCCTCGGCGCAATACGACAAAGTATCGAGAGGCCATGAATCGAGGGTCTTCCCTGCCAGAGTGTAAGGAATCTCGCCATCGTCTTTGCGCGTCTTAAGCAACCACTTCACCGCGCCGAGGGCCAGTTGCCCGTATTCTGGATTGCTCGTGACCGCGTATAGCTCGGAAAAGAACGCGCCGCCGGTGGTGGCGGTCGCGATCGTGTACGGTTCGACGCTCAGCTTGCCCTGGTAATACCCGCAGCCGAGCGCGCCCGCGTCGCGGCCTTCCCGGATGACCCAGCTGTTCGCGGCTTCGCGCCCCAACCCCTGGGGATCCTCCGCGCAACCGTCTATCACGAACCGGGCCATGCGCTCCATGGCCCCGCGGTAGACGGCCTGGCGGTCCGCATCGGCCTCCTTGCAGATGACCGCCAACGCGTGGGCGGCCGTGCCCGCGTCGCCGAAATAGATGTTGCCCTGGGGCCCGAGGTCGGGCCAGTATCCGGCGTCTTCGCCCTTCGAGGTCTTCGTCATTTGTTGAATGGAGCAGAAAGTGTCGCACCAGCGCAGGGCCTCATCGAGATGCGCGCGGTTGCCCGTAATGCGGTACGACGCCATTAACACCCGGGCAAAGTTGCCGTTGATGAAGATCGATTCGGCGGTGTCATCGGTTCCCTTCAGTTGATGGCTGCCTACATCGAGACTCATGATCCAGGCACAAAGATCATCGAAATAGACGCGCGCCCGCTGCCCCATGGCTTCATTGACAATTGCCGGCCGCCCGGCTTCCGTTACCTGAGTCCGCGCGCGGCCGAACGCAAGCGCCGCCCCCGTCCCCGCCGCCAATTGAAAAAATCTCCGTCGTTTCATTGTCATGCCTACTCCACCAGTTTGAAATTCCGCGGCCGTTTGTTGCGGAGAAAAGCGCCGAATGCGAAAACGAGCGGGTGCATGGTCCTGACACCGCCCTGTCCCGTAAAAGCCGGGCTTCTCTCCATTCATGGCTTCCGGTACGGGGAGATTATCCACATCGGCCGGCTCGTTTTCGAGCCCTCTTCGGTACGAACGGAGACAGAAATGCCCGGCCGGGCAACAATCGCGCCGCACTCGCCGTTGGCGCCGAGGAGTGGTAACGCAATTACTCGGGAGGTTGAGGATCGTTGAAAGGACGTTTCCTGCGCACGTTGCCCTGCGGTTGGCTTTGACCCGCGTGTCTGCAGACCGCGTTGGCTCTGATTCAATACACCAGCGGGAAGGGCGTCAGGCGGAGTTTGCGGCGCGGAGGTCGATCCCGCGCGTCGAAACATCGCTAAGCTCGCAGCGAAGTTCAGCGACACGGGCAGCAAACCACTCCGCGGAATGAGGCGGTTCGGCAAGCCGGTGATCGCGGAGGACGATCTCTTTGTCGGGGCGGAATTGCTGAAGAACGTACCGTTCCGCCCCGCGGATAGCGCGCGCAATGGCTGCGATGTGCTCCGGCTGGAAATACGGCAGCACCGTGGTGCGGAATTCATAGGGAAGGGACCCCTCGAGCAGACAGCCGATGCTCGCTTTCACGGCATCCAGCTCGACAGGACCGCCGCAGACCTCCTCGTAGAGAGGATACGGCGCTTTGACGTCCATGGCGACATAATCGAGAAGGTCCTGCTCGATGAGGCGTTTCAACACCTCGGGGCGGGTGCCGTTGGTATCGAGTTTTATGGCAAACCCGAGACGGCGTACCGTTCGAATGAAGCTCTCGAGGCCGGCTTGGATGGTGGGCTCGCCGCCTGTAAGGACCAGACCGTCGAGAAACCCCCTGCGGCGTTCAAGCATGGCCAGGACACCAACCTCGGCGATACGAGGGCTCCGGACGCCATCCAGCAAGATGCGGTTGTGGCAATAGGCGCAGTTCATGGTACAGTCAGGCGTGAACACGACGGCCGAGACGCATCCCGGCCAGTCTACCGTCGACAGTCTCTGGAATCCGGCAATGTTCACGCCACGTTTTCCACTCCGGCCGGCGCCGCTTCGGCGGGCGCCGCAGCCGTTTCCTCGATAACCTCGCGCGGCACTTTGAACTTGCGCCGATCGAAGTATTCCTGCTTCTTGCCTTCGTTGTAGTTGTCGACGGGCCGCAGGTATCCGGTAACGCGCGACCAGACCTCGGTCTCGGAACCGCAGTCCGGACACCGGAAATGTTCGCCCCGGATATACCCGTGGTCCTGACAGATGCTGAAGGTCGGGGTCAGCGAGAGGTAGGGCAGCTTGAACCGTTGGAAGGCGCGCCGGACCAGGCATTTGCAGACTTCGATGTCCTCGATGCTCTCGCCAAGGTATGCATGCAATACGGTGCCGCCGGTATACATCGACTGGAGTTCGTCTTGAAGCTCAAGCGCCTCGAAGAGGTCGTCCGTATACCCCACGGGTAACTGGCTCGAGTTGGTGTAGTACGGGGTTCCTTCGCTGGCGGTGATGATGTCCGGGTAACGGGCCTTGTCGAGCCTGGCCAGGCGGTACGCGGTGCCTTCCGCGGGGGTGGCTTCGAGGTTGTACACGTGCCCGGTATCATTCTGAATCTCGACCAGCAGATCGCGGACGTATCCCAGTATCTCGGAGGCAAACTGCCGGCCCTCCGGAGACGCCACGTCCGTGCCCAGGAAGTTCAGCAGCGCCTCGTTCATCCCCAGAACGCCGATGGTGCTGAAATGATTGTGCCAGTACTCGCCCGTGCGTTCCTTCACCGTCTCGAGGTAGTGGGCCGAGTAAGGGTATAGACCCTGTTCAGTCTGTTGCTCGACGATCTTGCGTTTGATCTCCAGGGAGGTCTTGCCGACCTGCACCAGCCGCCAGAGGCGCATCTTGAACTCATCCATCGTCGTGGACAGATAACCAATCCGCGGCAGGTTGATGGTGAACACGCCAATTGAGCCCGTCAGGGGATTGCTCCCGAATAGTCCGCCGCCCCGCAACCGCAGTTCAGACGTGTTGAGACGAAGGCGGCAGCACATCGAAACCGCATCCTCGGGCGACAACTCGGAGTTGATGTAGTTGGCGAAATAGGGAATGCCGTACTTGCCCGTGATGCGCATGAACGCGTTCACCGCGGGCGAATCCCAGTCAAAATCTTTCGTGATATTGATGGTGGGAATGGGAAACGTAAAAACGCGCCCTTTGGCGTCGCCTTCCTCCATCACCTCGCAGAACGCCTCGTTCAGGACGTCCATCTCGGCCTGAAAATCGCCGTACGTGGCGTCCATCACTTTGCCCCCGATGATCACCGCCTGCTCTTTGAGGGTCTTGGGCACCGTGAGGTCAAAGGTAAGGTTCGAGAACGGACACTGGAAACCGACGCGGGTCGGAACGTTAATGTTAAAGATGAACTCCTGCAGACATTGTTTGACCTGCTCGAAGGTCAGTCCGTCGTAGCGGATGAAGGGCGCGCAATAGGTGTCGAAACTGGACCATGCCTGAGCGCCCGCCGACTCGCCCTGAGTCGTAAACGTCGAGTTTACAATCTGCCCGAGAAACGACCGCAGATGCTTCGCGGGACGGCTCTCCACCTTGCCCGGGACGCCGCCGAACCCCATCATGAGGAGTTGCCGCAAATCCCAGCCCGCGCAGTAGGCGCCCAGCCACCCGAGGTCATGGATGTGGGCGTCGCCGCTCTCGTGCGCTTCGCGCACCTCGACCGGGTAAACCTCGTGAAGCCAGTAGTTCTTTGTAAAGAACTCGCGGACGTAGTTGTTCAGGCCGTTGATGCTCTTCTGCATATTGGCGTTTTCTTTGATGCGCCAATCTCGGTCTCCCAGGTAATCCGAAAACATCTCGATGGTCGCGCCGATAAGGGCATTGAGATTGCGGGCTCCAGCCCGTTTTTCGCGGTAGAGTATGTAGGCTTTGGCGGTGCGGGCATGACCCTTCTCGATAAGAACTTTCTCGACAAGGTCTTGCACGCTCTCAACATCGGGTACGTTCCCGTTGAACCGCGCCTGCGCCATGCGCAAAACCTCGGCAGAAAGCTGTTCCGCCCGGCCGAAATCGTCGCCCCCACACGCCGAGGCGGCCTTGAAAATAGCCCACGTGATCTTCTCCGGATGAAACTTCTCGATCCTGCCGTCGCGTTTACGGATCCGCTCGAACATGCGCGCTTTCCTTTCCCCAAATGCGGAATGACTGCCTGTATGCGATTTCTATACTGACCCGCTGAGGCAAAAAGGCCCGAACGCTCCTCAGGCCCATGCGCTCCCCTCCCGGCTTTGCTGCCTACGTGTCCGGCCAAGGCATCGAGCGTCGTCCCCGGCCTGCTTCCTTCACCCTCTTGACGAGGGTTTTCCCCAATAACGACCGGCTGATTCACAGGTTCAGGCAGGTACGCTCACAGCGCAACCATTCGGGTTTTTAGCATAATTAACACTGCGCCGCACAACCTGTTTCAGCATCAAGTGTCTCTTTACACCACTGATAAAACTGCCTTGGCGATGGCACCACGCAGCAACTCCCCATGCCACATACTCGCCATGAACCACAGTATATAGGGGTACACCCGTCTTGTCAATACAAAATATAAGCCCGGAAAGAAACCTGATTCAAGGCCCAAAAGCCCGCCAATTCTCGTAACATACTGTAATCAGTACGATTACAAAAGATTAACAGGCTGGTTTTTATTGTTATTATTGAGTTGAAGAAATTTCATGACACTCTCACGGGCCCGGCTCCTTGCGAAAACACTGCCGCGAAAGACAGGATCGTGAGCAAGACGCTTGCTCCACATCGAAGAAATGCACGCAAGACGCTTGCGATGCCGTGCTCGCGGGAGGCGGCGGTCCCACAAGCGGAGAAGGCAAAAATACGCGCCCCTGTTGCCGGCCCGCGCAGACGCGCAATCGAACATTATTCGTGGTGGAAAAGATCGGGCTCGGGCGGCGCGATGCACTACCGTACATCTCGCCGCCGCAAACTCGCAATCATTGCCCGGAAGTGTTGACTTTCAGGGAGGTCATCGGCTATCCCATAGCGGGATGAGAAACTGGCGTTCCGCGGGCCGCATCGAATAGAACACGGGTAGGCGTGTAGGTTAACAGAGTGAGGCAGCCGCGGGTCTTCCGCCGGAAGTGGCCGGGTCTGTTCAGCGCGCATCCCCACGCGCTTCTTGTCTCCTTAACAGGCAAAAGGACCTGTCGTGGACTGGTATTACATTCGAGGGACCGAACAAACCGGCCCCGTGCCGGATTCGACGCTGGCCGACCTCGCGCTTCGCGGCGAGATCACGCCGGAAACTCTGCTCTGGCGCGCGGGGATGCAGGATTGGGCTCCGGCCCGCATTGCAGCTCCGGAACTGACGGCGGCCGTCAGCGCGCCCGACGGCGCCTCGGCCTACGGGAGCGCCGGGTTCGATGCGCCCACGGCGCAATGCATGGTATGCGGCACCATATACCCGGCTGAAGAGGTCATATACATAGGCCAGCACTTGGTCTGCGCGGCCTGTAAACCGCTGTATCTGCAGCGCCTGCGCGAGGGTGTGCCCCTGACGGGCGCACAGGAAGTGCGGTTTGGCGGATTCTGGCCCCGGCTTGCGGCCAAGATCATCGACGGGATCATCTTGGCGCCCGCATCGTTCGTCTTGATGCTCGTGTTGGGATTCCTGATGGTGGGGACCACGGGCGAATCCGAGCCCAATCCATTTCTTTTTGTTGGGTACCAAGTCCTGATGAACGGGGTGATGTGGGGGATAAACATGGTCTACGTGACATTGTTTGTTGGCCGTTTCGGCGCTACGCCGGGCAAGATGGTATGCCGTCTGCGGGTGGTAACGGCGGACATGCAGGAGATGACCTATCTCCGGGCATTTGCCCGTTTCTGGGGCGAATTCGTCACGGGCATGACGTTTGGGATAGGCTACATCATCGCGGCGTTCGACAGCGAGAAGCGCGCGCTGCACGATTACATCTGCAACACGCGGGTGATAGGGACCTAATCAGAAGACGATCATGGCCGATACCTTATTGACATGCCTCGACTGCGGCGTTCCTCTGCCGGAGCCTTCCGAAACGGTCACGGGACCCCGTCAGTGTCCCCATTGCAGCGCTTATTACGAGCTCGCCACATTCCCCGCACTGTTCCGGCAACATGGCGCGGGCATTCCCGCTGAGAACGTGATGGCGGAGGGCGAGAGCAGCTGCTTGTACCACCCGGCGAAAAAAGCCAGCGTAGTATGCAAGGAGTGCGGCGCCTTCTTATGCACATTGTGCGATATTGATTTCGAGGGGAACCACATCTGCCCCAGGTGTCTTACGCGCCGAGAATATGAAACAGGGCCGGGATTGCTCCTGCCCGAGACGACCCGGTACGAGAGCATCGCGTTTCACCTGGCTGTCTGGCCGCTGTTTTTCACGTTTCTGTGTGTGCCCTATGTCATGCTGTTTACAGCGCCTCTTGTGTTGTACCTGGTTGTCAGGCATTGGAACGTTTCGCGGCTGCCCGATGGCAGTCCCAGCGCCGCCATGAGCGCGGCGGCGATCCTCGCCGGACTGGAGCTATTGCTTGCCCTTGGCGCGATTCTGGTGACGATGCTGGCGTTCTTGCCGTTGTTTGGGTTAGAGGATATAGGCGTGTAATGAGTCTGCCGGTTGAAAGAGCGTATCGGCGGCTGGGCCGGGGCACCGATGCCTGGCTGGGGCCCGAACATTTGCTGTATTTCAGACGGCAGCTGTTTTCTCAGCATGCCAAACGTTTTGCGTATGGCGACATCCAGGCCATAACGCTCCGGCAGACGCGGCGCTACGTTCGGTGGCACGCGCTTCTGCTCACGCTGGCTTTTGCCTGCTCGCTGCCCATGATTGCGGCTCAGGTAAAGAGCGCTTCCCCCTGGGCCGTGGGGATTCTGGCGCTTCCGTCCCTGGCGCTCCTCGCCGGTTCGCTGGTGCATTGGCGGCGGGGTCCGACGTGCGCCTTCCATGTCCGCACGGCAGTTCAGATCGAGGAAATACGGTCGCTGCGGCGGCTTCGGACCGCCCGGGAGGCGTTTCATCTGTTACGGCGGGAGATCGCGCGCGTGCAACGGACCGATGGAACCGCGCCTCTTGCGGAAACGGACATGCCGGCCTGGTATGCGGGCCCCGAAGCCGCCGAACCCGCCAGACCCGTGCTGGAACGGCGCGCGCCGCAACGCCGCGACTACAACGGGTGGGCCCATGCGCTGCTTTTCATTTCGCTGTTGCTCAGCACCGTAATCAGCGCGGTGGTGCTTATTCAACTGGATCGGCTGGTATACACGCTCGCGGTGATCAATTTGGCGATGATCGTGGGGTCTCTTGTAGGGGCTCTGGTGATGCAACACACGCGGCACGTGACAAACGAACTCCGGGTCATGGGCTGGGTATGCACCGCCTACCTGGTCGTCAGCAAGGTCGTCTCCGGTTCCGTCACCCCAAACGAATTCTTTCAGTTCCTCTTCTTCACGGGAGAGATGAACGTATGGGAGCACGAAGGGTTCCTGACCAACATTATCATTACGATGACCATCGAGCTGGCGCTCTCGCTATTCGGGTTCTATTTTCTAGCGCAGTTCCGCGGCCGAAGCCGGAAAAGACTGGAGACAGGCGGGTCCGCCGTGCGCGAGACGCATCCCGCCCAAGAGCCGCTCGAGGAAACCGGCGGGGAGGAGCAACCGTAACTCATGGTGGACCTGGTTCATCAGCGTTGTTTCAACCATGCGGTGCGCGAGGCCGCTGCGCAATGCCTCGAGTGCGGCCGCTTTTTCTGCCGGGAATGCATTACCGAGCATGAGGGCCGCATTTTGTGCGCGAAATGCATCGAGGGCCTGCATGTCTCGCAACCGCAAAGCCGGTTTTTCGTCACGGTACCATTACAAGGCCTTCAGCTTGCGGCGGGCATTGCCCTGACATGGCTGCTCGCGTATGGACTGGGCCGGGCGCTGATCTCGATTCCATCGTCGTTTCACGATGGCACTCTGCTCCGGTCGTCATGGTGGGAGAACTTGTGAGGCTCGACAGACAGACAGGCATCGAGCGAGGCGGCATCGCCCTCACGGAAGAGGCGCTGCATCTGGTGCGCTTGGCGCCGCCCGCTTGTCTGGTTGCCTACTATCTCGGTTCGATACCGTTCGTGATGACGCTGCTGTATTTCTGGGCGGACATGAGCTACAGCGCGTATGCGCACTACCACCGGGCTTCGGGCGCGCTGTTTGTCGCCGTTGCTTTCGCATGGATGAAGGCGTGGCAAACGGTGTATGCGCGCCGATTGCTGGCCCTTGTGCGGGAAGAACCCGCGCCGCAATGGTCGTTCAGACGCCTCATGCATCTCACCGCGACCCAGGCTTTCCTTCACGCGGCGGGATTCCTCATGCTGATCCCCTCGCTTCTCACGGTCATTCCGTTCCTGTATGTCTACGGATTCCTCCAAAACATCTCCATTCTGGGCGACGGCGAACACCGGAGCGTCTCCGCGCTGTCCCAGCAGTCGTGGGAACACGCAAAACAATGGCCTCAGCAGAGCTTTTTCGTGATTTGGCTGTTGAGCCCGGTCCTGGTCTTGGTGGGGCTCCTGGCCTACCTTGTGTTGCTGCCGGTCTTCACGGCCACGGTCCCGGAATCGTGGACCTTCTTGTACAGCGTGCTTTTTCGGCTCTCGCTGTTGATTCTGTGCCCGCTCGGGTTCGCGGTCACGCTGAATCTCGAGATCGTGCTCGTGCTTATTCCTGAATTGGGCCGCATGTTCCTGGGGATTCAGAGCACTTCATTGCAGAGCGGGTTGATGTATGACAGCACCTTGATGAGCGCCGCGGTGGGCGGCATGGCCTATCTTCTTATGGACCCTTTGGTAAAAGCGGCGTTTGTGTTGCGGTGTTTCTACTGGGAATCCCGCGAGACCGGCGCCGATCTACGGGTTGCGCTGCGGCGAATCGTTCGCACAGGATGCCTGGTGCTGGTCGCGGGTCTGGCCGTGCTGTGCGCCGCCGGACCGGCCCGCGCGCAGGAAAACCCCGCCCCGCAAGAGGAGGCGGAAGCCGAACTCTCGGTTGATGCGGACACGTTGGAGCGCGCCATCGCCGAGACCCTTGAACACGACATCTACCGCTGGCGCCAGCCCCGGGTGACCCCCGAGCACAGTGAGGAAAACGACGCGCTCGCACCGGTACGGGAAGCGATTCTGAATTTCTTCAAGCGATTGCGAGATGTGCTCCAGAAGGCGGTCGAGGCAATCGCGAGATTCATCCGCTGGCTGATTCCCGATGCGCCTCCCAATCTGCGTGGGTCTTTCGGATGGCTGGGCGGGGCCCGGTTTCTGTTGACAGCTTTGCTGATAGTGCTCCTTGCAGCGTTGGTCTTCTTCTTGGTCATGCTGGTGTTCCGGTCGTGGCGGCCGAAGGCTCGGGAGGAAACGGAGGCTGTCGCGGTCGAGGTGGACATCGAGGACGAGAACGTATCGGCCGCCGACCTTCCCGAGAGCGGGTGGCTGGCCATGGCGCGCGATTTTCTTGATAAGAACGAACCGCGGCTGGCGTTGCGGGCCCTGTTTCTCGGCGGATTGGCCCTTCTGGGCCGCACGAATTTCATCCGTATCGCGAAGGGCAAGTCCAACCGCGAATACCAGCGCGAGTTGGCGCGGAGGGCGCATGCGGCGCCCGGCCTCCTGGAAACGTTTTCCGACGGCATGTCCGTGTTCGAAAGTGTGTGGTATGGCACCCGGCGCGTGACGCCGCCGGATGTGCTTCAGTTCGCCGAGAAACAGGACCGTTTGCGACGTTATGTGGAACCGGAATAGGACCTTTGCGGCCATCGGACTCGTCCTCGCGGCGAGTTTTGTCGGGGGACTCCTGCATCTGTTGGCCCTGCGCGCTGAGACGGGTACTTTTTATCCGCCCTACTCGACGTTTAGGGCGGATCCGCTGGGCGCGAGGGCCTTCTTCGAGAGCATGCAGGCGCTGCCCGGCCTCCATGTTGATCGCAATCTCGCCCCGATTCGGACACTGGGCGCACAGCGCAGCGCGACCTGCCTCTTCTTAGGCGACAGCCCTGGCGGCGAGCTTCCGGAATCCGTGTTCGAGATGGTCGAAGAAATCCCGAGCCGCGGCGGACGCCTCGTCATAGCCTTCGCGCCGGAAGCCCAGGAGGGGATGTGGGAACAAATCGACCGCGAGACCGAGGAAGCTATCGAGAAGGACAAAAAAGCTGCCAAGGAAAAAGATAAGGCCAAGGAAGAGAACGATAACGGCGAGGCTGCGGCAAAGGAGGGCCCCGAACAACAAGCGGCTGCCCCGGAAGACGAGCCCGAAACAGTTGAGGAAAGCCCCGAGACGGCGCCGCACACCGAAAAGCCCGCGCCGGCGGAGACGTCTGAGCAACCCGCGAAGGCAGAAGGCTCAACGGAAGAGTCCGGCAAGAACGGCTCCGAAGAGGAAAAGGAACCGCCGAAGCGCGAGTATGCGAAATACGTTTCGGTCGAGGAACGCTGGGGAGCCGGCATCACCTACACGAGCCTCGAACCGGATGGGCATGGCGGATACACGCCGCTCACGGCGGAACGTCAATGTGACGACGCGATTCTCCCTGAAAGCCTCGCATGGCACAGCGCCATGTATTTCAAGAATGTCAGTGACGCATGGCGGACAATCTACGCGGTCGACAGCCGCCCCGTCGCCATCGAGCGCGAGTACGGCATGGGAACGATCGTATTCCTCTCGGACTCGTTTCCGTTCAGTAACGAGGCCCTGCGGCAAGCGCCGCATCCCGGGCTCCTGGCGTGGGTGGTGGGAAGCAGCCGGCGGGTGATATTTGATGAGACGCATCTGGGCATCCAGGAAGGGTCAGGGGTTATGGTATTGGCCCGGCAATACCGCATGCACGGCCTGTTCATCGGGCTGGCGGTCCTGGCCCTGTTGTATGTATGGAAGAGCACGTGCCCGCTGACGCCCCGGTACGAAGCCCGCGGCGAGGGAAACGTGGTCGTGCAAGCGCAGGGCCGCGACGCCCTCTCCGGGCTCGCAAACCTCTTGAAACGAAGCATTCCCACACGCGAAGTGTTGGATGTCTGCCTGACGGAATGGCGTCAGGCCTTCGGGCGGTCGCCAAAGAATGCAAAGAGACTGGAAGCCGCCGAGAGGATTGCCGCACGGACGCCCAAGACGCCCCTTGCCGGCGCCGACACCGTCGAGGCTTACCAGAACATCGTCGCGGTTCTTTCCAAACGCGGTCAATAAACGCAAGGAGATAGCGGAAGTGAGTGCGGAACTAACGGAAGTGACATCGGTGCTGCAACAGGCGAAGGCCGAAGTGAGCAAGATCATCATCGGGCAGCAGGAGGTGGTCGAGCGCGCGCTCATCACGATCTTCACTAACAGCCATGCCCTTGTCGAAGGCGTGCCGGGCGTTGCAAAGACTCTGCTGGTGCGTTCGCTCGCGTGCGTCCTGGGATGCGATTTCGCCCGCATACAATTCACGCCGGACCTGATGCCGACCGACATTACCGGCACCAATGTCTTCAATTTCCAGCGCAACGAGTTCACGTTGGTGAAGGGACCGGTCTTCACCACGTTTCTGCTGGCCGACGAGATTAACCGGGCCCCGGCCAAGACCCAGTCCGCGCTGTTGCAGGCCATGCAGGAACGCACGGTTACGATTGATCGCCAAACCCACGCCCTTTCGCCCGAATTCACGGTGTTCGCCACGCAGAACCCCATCGAGTACGAGGGAACCTATCCCCTTCCGGAAGCCCAGAAGGACCGGTTTGAACTGAAAATAACCATGACGCCGCCGGAGCGCGGCGAAGAAATCGAGCTGGGACGCCGCATGCTCGGAGACGATGCCCCCGAAGCGGCCCTGGCGCGCGGCGCCGCCCAGAAGGTCATCGAAATCGCCGAGCTTCCGCGGTTGCGCAAGGCGCTGCAGACGATCACCGTGCGCGACGAGCTGCTCGCCTACATCGTGGACATCGTGCGGACCACGCGAAGCCATGAAACGGTGCTGGTGGGGGCCAGTCCGCGCGCCACCCAGGCCCTGATTCTCACGGCTCGCGTGCAGGCCGCCCTGGATGGACGCGACTATGCCACGCCGGATGATATCAAGGACATGGCGTATCCGGTTCTCGAGCATCGCCTGATCTTGCGCCCCGAATACGAGATCGAGGGGCTTACTGTACGCGAAGTGGTCCAGCGCATCCTGCAGGAGGTCGCGGTACCCCGATGATCGTGCCGCAAAACAGACTGCTTTTCTGGGCGGGAGTGGTTCTTGTGCCGTTCCTGTTCCTGGCCATTGCCTTCGGACCCGGCGCCTCGATGGCGCTGCCCGGCGTTGGGAGGCTCGAGGAAGTGGCGGGACCGGTGTCATGGACCATTATCGGGATCTTCGCCGTGTTAGCCGCCCTGGATGCAGTCCTGGCCCTGAACCGGCTGGACAACGTCTCGGCGGCGTGCCCGGAAGTGGTGCGGTTCTCGAAAGGGCGCGAGGGCGAAATCCCCATCCTGATTGCCAACGCTCCCGGCCGCATTCGCCGCGTCCGCCTGGGTATCCCGCTCCCCCGTTCGTTTCGTTGCGAGAAGGAAGATGTCCGGGCGCGCCTGCCCGAAGGCGGCGGTACGAGCCAAATCACGTGGCCGTGCACGCCTCTCGAACGCGGCAACTACCGTCTTGACGCCGTGAATCTCGAAACCGCTTCGATGCTTGGATTCTGGGCCGTCCGGCGGACCACGCCGACGCGAACCGAGCTCCGGGTATACCCCAACCTCCAACAGGAACGCCGGAATCTGGCCGCGTTGTTCCTCAACCGGGGGACGTTGGGAGTCCACGCGCAACGCCAGGTGGGCAAAGGCCGTGAATTCGAGAAACTCCGCGAATACCAGCCCGGCGACAGCTATGAGGACATCCATTGGAAAGCCACGGCCAAACGCGGTCATCCCATCACCAAGACGTATCAACTCGAGCGCACGCAGGAAGTGTATGTCGTGGTTGATGCGTCGCGCCTGAGCGCGCGGGCGACGCCTCCCCGGCCCGAGGTGCCGCAGGAAATGGCCGACCGCTCGCAGCTCGAACGGTTCCTGACGGCCAGCCTTGTCCTGGGGCTCGCGGCCGAACGCCAGGGCGACCTCTTCGGAACACTGGTCTACAGCGACCGCGTTGACGCATTTGTGCGCGCCAAGAACGGCAAACCCCATTACAGCGCCTGCCGCGACGCGATTTACGCCATGGAGCCCCGGGTGGTGAACCCCGATTTCGAGGAACTTGGCGCGTTCATACGCCTGCGCATGCGCCGCCGGGCACTGCTCGTGTTTCTCACTAACCTGGACGACCCTGTGCTGGCGGAGAGTTTCCTGCGTATGGTGGATCTAATCGGCCGCCACCATCTTCTCATGGTGATGATGATCAATCCGCCCGGCGTACAGCCCATTTTCTCGGAGGCGGCCGTGCGCGAGCCTGAAGACCTGTACAAAGAATTGGCGGGGCACATGTATTGGCATGATTTGCGGGAATTCGAGCGGAGCCTGTACCGGCGCGGCGCATCGCTCCACCTCGTCCGCAACGAGAAGCTGTGCACGGAACTGGTGACGCAGTACATGAGCATCAAGCAGAGGCAAGTGCTGTGATTATCGATTTGGAACGGTTCATTACCGAAGAACGGCCGCGATGGAACGAGTTGGAGCGGCTCCTCGACCAATTGGCAAATGACGCGGCCTACCGCGTCAACGTGGCGGCCGCGCGCCGGTTCCACTACCTGTACCAGCGCACTTCGAGCGATCTGGTCAAGCTGGGCACCTATGGCGCCGAACCGGAACTGGTGCATTATCTCGAGTCTCTGGTGGCCCGCGCGTACGGGGAGATCCACGAGACGCGCGCGCGGCCGCACCGCCTGGCTATCTGGCATTGGTTCCGCAACGTGCTGCCCCAGACGTTCCGGCGCCATGCAGGGGCGTTCTACCTCTCGCTGGGCATCACCCTGCTGGGGAGTTTCATCGGCAGCGTGTTTGTGCTGAATCCCGAGGGGAAACGGACCTTACTTCCCTATGCACACCTCCAGATAGATCCCGCGGAACGGATCGAAGCCGAGCGTGAGATGTACGAACGGGCGGGCGAGGAGGGGTGGGATCCGCTGGCGGGCGCAAAGGCCCAGGGAACGGCCTTCTATATCATCAACAACACTCGGGTATCATTTATCACGATGGCCCTCGGAATGACGTGGGGCATTGGCACCATCGCGGTATTGTTCGGCAACGGCGTGCTGATGGGCGCGGTATGCATGGATTATGTCCGCGCCGGTGAGGGCGTTTTCCTGACCGGGTGGCTTTTGCCCCATGGCGCGACCGAGATCCCTGCCATCCTCATCGCGGGCCAGGCAGGGTTCTTGCTCGCACAAGCGCTTATCGGCTGGGGAACGCGCGCCCCCCTCCGAGAACGCCTGCGCGCCACCGGGCCGGACGTCGTGACGCTGATCGGATGCGTGACGCTCTTGCTGGTCTGGGCCGGGTTCGTCGAGGCCTATCTCTCGCAGTACCATTTCGTCGTTCCGTTCTGGCTGAAGATCGCGTTCGGGATGGCCGAGCTGGTTCTTCTGTTCATGTACCTGTTCTTGTCCGGAAGGGCGAACGAGCGAGGGAAAGACGATACGGCCGATTCGGACGGGCCCGGCGCCCCAGGTGCGTCATGAGCAGGTATGACGCGCAAAGAATGGTTATTCGGACTCCCGAGGGGGTGGAATTCGGGCTGCTGCTGGCGGGACCGATCTCGCGTTTCCTCGCATGGCTGATTGATACGGTCTGCCTGGCTTTCGCCGCGATCATACTGTCGATTCTGGTGAGCGCGGTCATTCCGATTCATGGCGATATAGTAGCCGCGTTGTCTGCTCTTCTTTTGTACGCCCTGTTTACCGGTTACCGGATTGTCTGCGAGTGGTTCTTGCGCGGGCAGACGATCGGCAAGCGATTGCTGCGTCTGCGGGTGATTGACGCCCAAGGCCTTCGCCTGGGATTCAGCCAGGTCGTGATCCGCAACCTGCTCCGTTTCGCCGATGCCCTCCCCTTCCTCTATTTCGTGGGAGGTCTTCTGTGCGTCGTGTCCAAACGGTGCCAGCGTTTGGGGGACTTGGCGGCAAACACCGTCGTGGTGCGTGAGGACACTTTCGCGACCCCCAATCTCGACCGGGCGCTGCCCGATAAATTCAACTCCTTGAAAAGTTATCCCCACCTGGCGGCCCGGCTGCGTCAGCGAGTGACGCCCGAGGCGGCTAAACTGGCCCTCCAGGCCCTCCAACGCAGGGAGATGTTGAGCCCCGGGGCCCGCGTCTCTCTGTTTGCCGAGTTGGCCGAGTTCTTCCGCTCTCTGGCGCCCTACCCGGAAGACGCGACATTCGGAATGACTGACGAAACGTACGTCCGGAATGTGGTAGACGTGGTATTTGGCGAACGGAAGCCCGTCATCCGAAGCATGAAACGCGCCGCCGGCACGGAAGAGGCCGGGAAAGACAGTAATAAAGCCGGACTGGATCAGACAGGATAACGAGGCAGTCCGGATTCGATTTTCAGCCGGCCATCCCCGTTCCGCATCCGCGAAAGACTTCGACATGTAACCGTTCGGGACAGACCACGCGATTCTGCCCCGCAAAACCTTGGGGCCGTGACCCGTCCGTGATCTTGACAGCCACTCAAACCCTTGATATTGTGCCAGTTTCGACAGAACCGGACCCGTGGGTGGAGCGCAAATCCCGGGGATTCCTGGCACGGGGCAACGGCTAAACGAGGGAGTGGGTCATGGCGAAAAGCGAATCCATCCAGGCCGCGGTGATTATGGGCAGTAAATCGGACTGGGAGACCATGCGTCCGGCCTCGGAAACGCTCAAGGAGTTCGGTATCGCTCACGAATGCCGCGTGCTTTCGGCTCATCGCACGCCCGAGGCCCTGGTCGAGTTTCTGCGCTCCGCGGAAGAACGCGGCTGCCAGGTGTTCATTGCGGGTGCGGGCGGCGCCGCGCATCTGGCGGGCGTCGTGGCATCAAAGACGCTCAAACCGGTATTTGGCGTGCCCATCGAGAGCAAGCTTCAGGGCCTGGATTCGCTCCTGTCGACGGTGCAGATGCCTGCGGGCATCCCCGTGGGCACCCTGGCCATCGGGCCGGGGGG
>ENA-UPSM01001539-UPSM01001539.1-activated-sludge-metagenome-genome-assembly--contig:-NODE-1539-length-30439-cov-5.362461_pt1 | contig 30439 bp, 27 predicted proteins | sample MGYA00238181_ERZ773283 | MGnify/ENA primary metagenome ERZ773283 (study PRJEB29023, sample SAMN05720199) | activated sludge metagenome | isolation source: Anaerobic digester | place: Japan...
TATCGCCAGCGTTCTGTACCACGACGCCTACTGGTATCCCTTCAAGAGCAAACGCCAGATGAAACAGTGCCTCGCTTCCGAGTGGGGACGCCTGTTCGAGAATTGGGGCAAGGTCGAGGCAACTGAAGAGGGTTTCCCGAACCCGGGCACGGAGAAACCGGAGTATCGCCGCGGTTTCTGGGGCCTGCTGAAAGAGGCCGCGCGCATTCTCGTGCTGTGCATCAAAGAGGCCCCCGAATTCGCCGCACGCAGACGCCGCGCCGCCCACCGGTAGAGCGGAGCGTGGTTGTTAACGGGAAGGCGTGGCCCAGCCCAGCTCATGAAGCGCAATAACCCATGCGCCCGAAGTTTTGGCCTATTTCAAGGCTTTCGGAACAGAAGGGTTACCGGGGTTCGGCTGCGTCCGTCCGCCCAAAACCACGATATCCATCGAGCGCAACGCCTGCACCACTTCGGGCGTCATCGGATACTTGCCGGGGAAGGGGATGAACTCGATACGGCCGTCGAGGAACAGGACATGTCCGCCCCCTTTATGATTGTCCGGCCGTTCCACGAGAATGGGGATCGATGCGGCGTACAATACGCCCGCCGTCCATTCGGCCCCGTCGGGGATGAACATGCGCTCGACCCCCTGGCGCAAGCGCAGTAACGGCGCGCCATGCCCGTCGTCGAGGTCACCCTCGAAATCGCCGCCCTCGGCCACGCGCCGGTTGTAGGCGTCGCGAAACGCCAGGAGCCTTTCCTGATTCGGCAGCGCATAGCCCAGATACCAGTAGCTATGGTCGTCCATCGCGCGGGCGATGTCGTTCGGAGCAGGCGCCGCCGGCAGTACCGGGGCCTTCTCGTTCGCGGGGCAAGTCAGGATGCCGGGTTCCGTGAGGTATCTGGGATAGACCGCATCCCATTTCGCGGCCAGGCGGCCCTGAGCCGGATCGAGTACCGGATAGTATCCCCGCGGCTCCTTGTCCGCATAAAGCCGGAATGCGAGCGCTATGAGTTTGACGTTTTGCTCGCATCCCGCAAGCTGAGCCATGAGGCGCACATGGCCGAGAGCGTACAAGGTCACTGAAATGGCGATGACCGCAATCGAACACACAACCGCAACGACGATCTTCGTGCCCATATCGCTTCTCATGGCGACGTTCCCCGCCCAAGTGCCGGCATCTCAACCATGCGCAACAGTATACCGTAGAGCAAAAGCGGGCGGTCACGCTCGCGGCTGCGCCTGGCGCACCCAGTTCCGGCGGAGATAGTCGATGTAAAACCGCGCATTCTCGATGGGCACGTTGCTCGGGATGTGGTTGCCCACGGCAAACACGAAACCAGGGCAGTCGACCGCCATCTCGAGGGTAGCATCGAGCTCGGGGCAAACAGACGAAAATGGGGATTGACCCAAGATTCTCTGCGCAGCAAAACTCCCGCTGTGGCGCGGTTTCCTGACCGCTCGCTGTGGCGCGGTTTCCTGACCGCGCCACTCCTGCGACCACAAGGTCTCCAAAACACAAGGATGCGCGGGCGTATCCGCCCGCGGCGTGATTAAGGGGCCGGTTGGAAAACCGGCCCTCCGTTGGGGACGGACAGGAAGGACCGCCCTCCGTTGCGAGGACGGACACGTCTCGTGCGCCTGTCGCGGAGTCGCTTGCGTCGTCCGCGTACGCGTGTTGCGCATCCGGTACTCGCTTGCACCAGTCCCGAAAACGTTGGCGACGCGAAATGCTGCTGTGCTCAGAAGGATGTGGTCTTGAATTGCGGCAAGTACGCCTTGTTCTTGCGGAACATCTCGGCGACCATCTTCTTGATCTCGGCGAGCGAGAGCACCGCCGCGGTGAGCGGATCGTAGGCGATGGCCTGGAACACGCGTTTGGGGTCGCCGGTGAGGCATCCCTCGACCGCCATTTCCTCGGACGCGACCGCGGCGGCGGTCAGGGCCGCGCACTGGGGCGGCAGTGCCCCGACGTAAATCGGGTTGAGCCCGCGCCTGTCAGCGAGCACGGGCACCTCGACACAGGCGTCCTGCGGCAGATTGGTGACGAGGCCCGTGTTGGGCACGTTTCCGTTGAATTTGTATGGGTCGCCGCCCATCCGCGCGTTGATGATGTTTGAAGCGTATTCGTGGCCGCGCTCGAGCGGGAACGGCGCGCCGTCTGCGAACCATTTCTTGACCTCGGCCTTCCATGTGCGGTCGCGTTTGCGGTACTCGTCGAGGATGTAGGCGTACTCGCCCGGGTTCCATCCCGTGCCGTTTTTGCAATACGCATCGATGAGTTCGGGGCGTTTCCGGAACCACCAGTTGTACTCGGAGTTGTGCCCGCTCGATTCGGTGACGTAATAGTCGAGATGCAGGAACATCTCGTTGCGCACCTGCTCGTGGTTGCGCACCGCTTTGCGTTGCATGGCCTTGCGGATCAGCGGATAGGCGTCTTTGCCGTTCCATTTGTATTCGATGAACCACGAGAGATGGTTGATGCCCGCGCAGACAAACGTGATCTCGTTCATGGGCGCGCCGATCCACTCGGCGAGCATGGCCGCCGTGCCCTGAACGCTATGGCACAGCCCCGAGACCTGCACGCTGGTCTCGCGCTGCATGGCACGGCACAGCATGGCCATCGGGTTGGTGTAATTGAGCAGGAGCGCATTGGGACAATGCCGTTCGATGTCCCGGCAGATATCCAACATGACCGGGATGGTGCGCAATGCGCGGAAGATGCCGCTCGGACCCCGCGTGTCGCCCACGTTGGTGTCCACACCGTACTTCTTGGGAATGAGGATATCGTGCTGCCAGATCTTCACATCGCCGCTGAGGATGGTGCAAAGCACGGCGTCCGCGCCTTTGAGGGCCGCTTTGCGGTCCATGGTGGCCTCGACTTTCGCGGGATAATTGCCCCGTTCGACGATCGATTTGCACGCCCGGTAGGCGAAATCGAGCCGCTCTTCGTCGATGTCCATGAGCGATATGGTGGCATCCCGCAACAACGGAAAGGTCAAGATGTCACGGACAAGTCCCCGCGTGAACCCCAAGCTGCCGGCCCCGATAAATGCGATTTTGGCCATAATGAACCTCCGGAATCCTTCAAGGCGATGGTGTGGAAAGCCGATCGGCAGACAAAACGCCGCGCTTTGCGCCGGGCATTCCCCCGAACTGTCAACGGGGGATTATGCCGCATTGCTTCACCCGGATAAAGAGAAAACCGTGTCCCGCACGGTGTCCGGCGGCCTTTCGCCTGAGAGGCGTGTTTGTGTGCGGCGCGCGGACGCGCGTACCATGCCTTCTCGAAGCGGATGCGCTGAGAGATACACGCGGCGGAAACGCTACGGCGCGGGCGGGCCCGTTTGAGAAGCCCCGCCACTGCCAATTTTAAGCCGCGTTCCGCACCTTGAGCGCAAACCGGGGGGAGGTGGCCAGTGCCGTATAGGAGGATTCCGGCGTGGGCGCTCATGGCATGCCTGTTCACGGGCATACTCTTCTGGACCGCCCGGGCCCAACCCGGGCAGGATACGCCTGCGAGCGATGCCGCACGGTCTGGGGTGCAATCCGCTCCGGTGCTCACCGTGGACATGGGCCATCCATGGAGGCCGCCGTTCGGTCTCGGCCGTGTCGGTCAACCCACTCGCATCGTCATCGAGCCTCCGGACAAGATCGACAATGAAGACCAGACCCTCCTCGTCGGGTACCGTGAAGGCGTCGCGGTATTGCGGGAGCAAATCGAGTTTTCCGCTGAGTTCCCTGCCATCCGGGAAATGGACCCCTCTATAGACCGGGTCGTTCTGCTTGCCGGGAGCGGCGAAACGTGGCGGGAAATCGCTTCTCAAATCATACCCGGGCGGGAATTTGAAGCCGAGGCTATAGCATGCCTCGAGACGCCTATCAATCCCATCGATCTCGGTGCCGTCTTCCCGCGATATGATTGGCTTGTGCTGTGCCCCGGCCGCCGGGCACTCGTGAACGTGGCCGCATTCTCCCGCACCGCGGACATACCCGGCGCGCGCGTGACCGCCTGGTTCGAGTCACAGCCGTCGCCGCCCGCGGAGGTTCCCCTGTCACTGAGCCGGGGCATACGCGCGCAAACCGAGATGGAGCTGCGCGAACCGTCTTTTGATGTTAAGGGCGACATCCTTCAGGTCTATATCCAGGGTCCCGACGGAAAAGAGCTGTGGCACAAACAAATCCACGTGATGCTAGTCAAGGAACCACCAACGTGGCCGCGATTCGGCGCACGCGAGACGAAACTGCGCTACGACCTGCCGATCTCCGTCCGCGACCCGAAGACTGGAGCCCTGTCGACCATGCCCTACGAGGAGGGGTGGTCCGAGGAGTTGAAGGATGTTGTGGTGTTTTTGCCCAACGGGAGCCGCTTTGTCTTCTGGCGCGGCTCGAATTATGTCCCATTCTGGGCGGGGCGGCACAATACCGGCTTGAGCTACGAGTGGGCCGAAACCGGACCGCTCCCCGAAGGGTTTGTCGATTCCGTCGAGCCGCTCATGGACAAGGAACTCCGCTACGGACGGGTCTCGATCGTAGAATCGACCCCGGCGCGGGTCCATGTCCGGTGGACATACCAGTCCTGCGATTTTCTTTACAAGGTGTGGGGCGATGCGGCCCAGGAAGACTTCTATTTCTATCCGGACGGTTTTGGCACGCGGGTGTTGACGCTCAAGAGCACACCGAATGCCGACTACGAACTTAGCGAGTTCATAGGGCTTGCGCCTCCGGAGGGGTTTCCGTTCGATTTGGTTCCTGCTGACCCGGTCCGTTGTTTAGGGCTTGATGGGGCGTCGTCGTCCGTTCCGATACCGTTTGTGACGGAGAAAGTCCCGCCCGGGCCGAAGCCGCCGCTCGTTTACCGCGTGCAGTTCCATAAAGAGGAAAGCGAGACGGCGGTCTATTTCAATCCGCGGGATCCGTTCCCCGTTGAGGAGCTGGTAACGTTCCGTCCATTCTACGAGCGCGGCTACATGGTAACGCCGGCGTACTGGGGCAGCCACTGGCCCTTGGCGCGGGGGAAGACGACCGGATGGGCGATCGACGACCGGATCCATGTCAGCCCTTCGCACAACAGCCTCATGAGTTGGGCGAGGCACCGGCCCGAACCGGTATGGCGCCGCACCGGCCCGTCGGTTGACACATTGGGCCGCTCCAGGGAAATGTTGACCCAATGTTGGGTATGGCTGATCGGCATGACAGGCGAGCCGGACGAAAGGCTGGTCGCGCGGGCGCGCAGTTTCAGCCAGCCGGCCGCGGTCGAGGCGCAGGGCGCGGAAACCGGCGGCGATCCGTATGTCCCCGAGCGCCGCGCCTACAAGCTCGATGTCGAAGGCGACAAGGTTGCCATCACGATCAAGCCGTCCGTATCCTGCGTGAATCCGGTCTTTGAATTGCCGGGCGCCCCGAAGACGCTCGGCCGGGTCACGTTTGCGGATCGAGTGTTGCGAGACGACGAATACGCGTGGGACGGTCAGACGCTCTGGCTGGGCGTCGATGTCGACGGTCCCGCCATACTGGAACTCGAATTCAGAAAGTAGGGAGACCGATGTTCAACAGAACTGCATTAGTGGGCGTTGCATTGGCTGTTTGCGCCCTTGTGTCGCGCGCCACGTTTGCCGGCGACAGTCCGAATTCGGCCGCGCCGCCCAACCCAAAGCTCGTGAAATTGCCCTTCAGCTTTCCCACGGGCATGGAAAACACGCCGATCATCTTCAATGGCCGTCCTCTTCTGGTCGACAACCACCGCCCGGGCGGTTTCAAGGCCAAAGGCGAGGACGCTTATCTATTCATTCGAGACCTGACGACCGGGGAGGAGGTGGCGCGTTTCGGAAAAGGCCATTCTTTCGTGAGCGCGTTTGTCAACGGCCCCGAACTGAATGTGTTCGCCACGGAGTTTACCGACTTTGGCGAGGTAATCAACACGAAATGTATCAACCGCTTCGCTACCACCGACCTCAAAACCTGGAAACAGGAACTCGCGATCGCCCGGGACGGCACGGAGGAATTCTTCAATTCGTCGGTCTGCCGCGATGAGCAGGGCTTCCTCATGGCCTACGAATCCCAGGTGCCCGTGAAATGGTGCTTCCGATTCGCCCGGTCAAAAGACCTGTCGCACTGGGAGAAGATGCCAGGATTGGATTTCGCCGACGCCGAGGGCAATACGGCGTGCGCCAATCCGACAATCCGGTATTTGGCTCCCTATTACTATGTCATGTACGGCGTCTGGAGCTTTCAGGAGCGGCCCTGGAAGTGTTACCACTATCTCTTGCCCGAAACCCGCTACGTGACGGTTGTAGCGCGCTCGAAGGATCTCGTTGCGTGGGATGTAAGCCCATGCGAAGGGCCCATGCTCGATCCCGTTACGGGTGAAGGCATCAACAATACCGACGCGGACCTGTTCGAGTTCGAGGGCAACACCTACATCTTCTATGCAACAGGCGACCAGGCCACCTGGGGGACCATCCGCGTTGCCATGTATGCTGGGCCGATGCGAGCATTGTTCGAAAGCTACTTTCCGGAAGTCGTGCCTACGATCAAATTCGACGCCGCGGAAAGAAGGTATATCTATCCGTAAAGGTGAGTGGGGCCGCACGCCGCGTGTTGCAGAGCCCTTGAGTGAGTTTTTGGAGGGTCGCCATGTTTCGTACGAAGGCCGGCATTGACCCCGCCAACTCGGCCCTGCCGCGCAATGTGACACTGACCTTGCCCGAGGGAACGGCTACTGTGCGGTTTGAAGACGCCGCATTCGCCGTCACCCTGCCCGGCGCCGCGTCTCAGACCTTCACCGAATCGCGTTAGGGCGAGGGGCGCCGCGGGAAGAAATCCGCTGCAGTGAGCACGGAAACGGGCGGAGAAGAGCGCCTCCGGAGCTTCGAGTGGCTATCTATGTCAACCGAAGCGCACTCGATTTGGCACGGAACGCGCTCGGGACGATGCCTGCTACGGTGTCTGCTGCCGGCTGTGGTACTCTCGCAGCCGTACGCGAAAAAGTCCAGGGACGCAGAGGGCCAATGTCATGGAAGACATCACCAGTCTTGAGGCGCAGCTTGCCCGTGATGCGGGTCTCGAACCCGGACTGCACGCCGTAGACCGCCGGGCGCGTCTGGTGGCGCGCACGTGGCACCGGAATCCGGAGCTGGCATCGGCGCTCACACACCGCGGCGTCAACCTAGGGATGCCGCTCGAACAAGTGCTGGTGCGCGACCTGGTCCCCATTTTCGCCGAGGCCGACAAGCGAGGCCGCGCATGACCCGGCCACGGAACGCACGGCCAGCCATTTTCTTCTGTCTCATGGGGTACCGGGGGGCGGAACGCGTCGCCGAGGCGCTCCTTACCCGGGCGGACATCGACCTGGTGACCCTCGACCCTACCACGGAACTGCTTACCCACCGAGGCACCCCCAACGAATCGCTCTACGCGTACAACCCCGACGACCTCGTCCAGCGGGCGAACGCGGAAGCTCTGCGGCGCATCGGTGAAGCGTCCGAGGCTATGCGGGGCGGCGCGCTGCGGTCAAACTATCCTTTTCTCGAACGCGCCGTGGTTGAAAGCCTGGAAACAACCCTGTTGGAGGCGTTGCGGCGCGATCTCGTGGCCGAGCTCGTGGCTGTCGAGAGCTTGCATAACACCGCGCAACAGCGCGACCTTCGGCTGTTGGTGGTGTCGGAGGACCACAGCCGGGACATGCGCGCCCTCGTGCAATACGCCCGGCACTTGGGCATTCCGTCGCTGCAGATTCTCCACGGGGTGCCCGTGGGCCCGGCCTCGCCCACGTTTCTGATCAGCCGGACGCGTCAGAGCCGCTCGTGCTCGATTTCCCCGATGCGGATGCAGGCGGCCTGGTGGTGTTCGCCGCAGGATTCGAGCGGCGGCAGCAGTTCCGCGCACCGGGGTTCCGCGTAGGGACAGCGCGGATGGAACGGGCAGCCCGGCGGCGGGTTCAACGGCGAAGCGGGTTCGCCCCGCAGGGCCACGCGCTGCCGGGCCTTTTCTCGCGCCGGATCGGGGACGGGGATCGCGCTGATAAGCGCTTTGGTGTAGGGATGGCGCGAACGCTGGAACACGCCGGTTGCGGGTCCCAGCTCGACGATGCGGCCGAGATACATCACGGCGATCCGGTGCGAGAGGTAATGGACCACCGACAAATCGTGGGCGATGAACAGCAGGGTCAGGCCCATCTGATCGCGCAGCCGGGCGATGAGATTGAGGATCTGCGCCTGCACCGACACGTCGAGGGCGGATACCGGTTCGTCGGCGATCACCAGCTTGGGTTCGAGCGCCAAGGCGCGGGCGATGGCGATCCGCTGCCGCTGGCCGCCCGAGAACTCATGCGGATACTTGCGCACGAAACGCGGCGCGAGACCGACCAGCTCCATCAATTCCGACACGCGGCGGGTCACGCCCGTCCCGTTCGCGAGACCGTGCACGCGCAACGGTTCAGCCAGCGCGTCGAATACCGTCATGCGCGGATTCAGCGACGCGTAGGGGTCCTGGAAGATCATCTGAAGCCGGGGCCGGATGCCACGGAACGCGTCTTCGGAGAGACCGCTGATCTCGCGGCCCTCGAACGCCACGACGCCTTCGGTCGGCGGTACGAGACGCACTACGGCGCGCGCAAGCGTTGACTTGCCGCAACCCGATTCGCCCACGAGGCCGACGGTCTCGCCCGGGGCGATATCGAGACTCACGCCGTCAACTGCCCGCACCGTCCCTATACGCCGCCGCCGGATAATGCCCGAATATACCTGGAAATGGACCCTGAGGCCGCGCAGTTCGAGCAAGGGCTGCGTCATAGTTCGCCCTCCTGCACGCGGAAACAGGCGGTATGGCGCCCTGCGCCTATCGCTTGCAGCGCAATGATGCCTTGCTTGCAGCGTTCGGTCGCCTTCGCGCACCGCGCCGCGAACGGGCAGCCCTCGACAGGCGCCATGAGGTCCGGCGGGAGACCCGGGATGGTGTGAAGCGGCTCGCCCTTGATATGAGTTGACGGCAGCGACTGGAGCAACGCCTCGGTGTAGGGGTGGCGCGGCCGCGCGAACAGGTCCTCGGTGGCGGCCGATTCCATGATCTTCCCGGCATACATGACGTAGATCCGCCGGCATACCCGCGCCACAACGCCCAGGTCGTGCGTGATCAGGATCACCGCCATGCCCATCTCCTGTTGGAGCCGCGCGAGCAGCTCGAGGATTTGCGCCTGAATCGTGACATCGAGCGCGGTCGTCGGCTCGTCGGCGATGAGAAGCTTGGGCCGCGTGATCAACGCCATCGCGATCATCACGCGCTGACGCATGCCGCCGGAAAACTCGTGAGGCCACGCGCTCAGGCTTCTCTCTTCGTCCTGGATACCCACGAGCTTGAGCATGGCCGCCGCGCGCGTTCGCGCGTCGTGCCGCGAGACCCCCTGGTGGACTCGAAGCGGCTCGACGATCTGGTCGCCGACGCGCATGAAGGGGTTCAACGCCGTCATGGGGTCCTGGAAGATCATCGAGATCGCCTGGCCGCGGATGCCTCGAAGAGTCTTGGCGCCGCAGGTCAGCAGGTCCACCCCATCGAACGCAGCCGCTCCCTTCTCGATGCGCCCGGGCGGCGCCGGGATCAGACCCAGCAACGACAGATTCGCCACGGACTTCCCGGACCCCGATTCGCCGACGATGCCGATGGTCTCGCCAGGTTCGACGCGAAACGACACGCCGTCCACCGCGCGCACGACACCCTCGCGCGTGTGGAAACAGGTCGTCAGGCCGTTTACGTCCAACAGCGGCATGTCAATCCTTCGATGCGCGCACGTCGAGTGCGTCGCGAAGTCCGTCTCCGAGGAAATTCAGCGCAAATAGCGTGAGGGACAAGGCAACGCTGGGGAACACGAGCATCCATGGATAGTACTCCATGGTTTGCACGCCCTCGTTGATGAGAAGTCCCCACGAACTCATCGGCGCCTGAACGCCGAGTCCCAGATAGCTGAGGAACGCCTCGAGCAACATTACGCGGGGCACCGTCAGCGTGGCGTAGACGATGATGGGCCCGAGCGTGTTGGGAATCAGGTGCCACAACAGCACCCGGTAGCGGGGCAGGCCCATGATCGTGGCCGCTTCGATGAATTCCTTCTGCCGCAAGGACATCACCTGGCCGCGGACGATCCGCGCCATGGTCAGCCACTCCACGGCCCCGATCGCCATGAACAGCAGCACGATGTTGCGCCCAAAAAACACCGTGAGGATGATCACGAAGATCACGAACGGCAGCGAATAAAGGATATCGACCAGACGCATCATTGCGGCGTCGGTGCGGCCGCCGGCATAGCCCGCGCACGCGCCGTAGAGAACACCCACGCACAGCGATACCCCCGTTGCCGTAAAACCCACCATGAGCGAGATCCGCCCGCCGTACAACATACGCGTGAACAGGTCGCGGCCGAGCAAATCGGTGCCGAACCAGTGCCCGGGACTCGGCGGCGACGCGCCCAGGGCCAAATCCTGTTCCTCGTAGCCGTAGGGGGCGATCCAGGGCGTGAGCAACGACAGAACGACCAGCGCAGAGAGCGCGATCAGCCCCCCAACCGCGAGACGGTTCTTGCGCAGGCGGACGAGCGCGTCGCGCCAGAGCGACGAGCCCCGTTCCTCCATGGCGGGCGAAACGGTGTGGCCGGGAGACTGCGCCTCACTCATAGCGCACCCTCGGATCGAGCCATGCCTGGGCAAGGTCGACAAACAGGTTGAACAGCAAGATGAGCAGCGCAAAGAAGAGCACCGTGCCCAGGATCATGGTGTAATCGCGGTGCAGCGCCGCGCCCACGAACTCGGTCCCCAGCCCGGGGACCTGAAAGATGCTTTCGACCACGAACGACCCCGTGATAAGGCCTGCGGCGGCGGGTCCGAGAAACGCCACCACGGGCTGAATGCCCCCGCGCAACGCGTGGCGCAACACCACCCGCGCTTCCGACAAGCCCTTCGCCCGAGCCGTGCGAATGAAATCCTGCGAGAGCACTTCGAGCATCCCCCCGCGGCTCAACCGCGCGATGTATGCGGCGTACGGCACGCCGAGCGTGATCGCGGGGAGGATCTTGTCTTCGGGGAATTCCCAGCCGGACACCGGCAACCAGCCCAGACGGATCGACAGCACAAGCACAAGAAGCGGCCCCAGCACGAAGTTGGGGATGCAGATGCCCGCCATGGCGAACGACATCGGCAGGTGGTCCGTGAGCGTGTTGGGACGAAGCGATGCGGTCACCCCGGCGCACAGGCCCACGATGACGGCGACCGCGAGACCGTACAGGCCAAGTTCGAGCGACACCGGGAACCGGTACGCGATCCATTCGCTCACGGTGCGGCTGGGTTTCTCGAAGGACGGGCCCAGGTCGCCGTGGAGCAGGCCCCACAGGTAGCTCAAGTACTGTTCGTGGAGGGGCGCGTCGAGGTTGTAGTGCGCCTCGAGGTTGCGGCGCACCTCGTCCGAGACGTTGCGCTCGGCGTCGAACGGTCCGCCGGGGGCCAGGCGAATCAGAAAGAAGACAATCGTCGCGATGGCAAATAGCGTGGGAACAAACCCCAGCAACCGGCGAATGGCGTATTTCAGCATGAACGGCGATTCCCGACAAGTTCAGACACGCGGGGATTATATCAGGATGCGGGCCGCCCGCTCAGGGGAATGGAAAGACCACACCCGCCGTAGACAGTACGCGGTCCAGCAAAGAGGGGCAGGTTCTCCAACCCGCAATTCGGCTATGTTTCGGGCCTTCAGCCCTCTTGCCTGTTTTGAATCCCATCCCCTGGCCCTTCAGGCCAGGCTGGTATGTGACGCGCCTTCGGCGCTCCGGAGAACCCATGCCGCCGCCGCTGGCGCTCGGAAGGACGCCTGCCGTTGCCCATTGGCCGGGTTATCTAACCACGGCAAGGACATGGCGCCCCTGGGAGCGCCGAGCGCCAGCTCGGCATTCTTCTGTCGTCTGCCGCGCCCGCGCTCCGGAGGACGCGTGCCCCCACCGGTCGTTGGAGTGCAGGCTTCCCGCCCACCCGTGTGAGACCGACGCCCCCGCTCCTCCTCGTGTGGGATCGGCGCCCCCACCGGTCAGGTTCCCGTGCACGGTGTGCACGCGGCAAATATCCCCACCCGCTCTTGGGACGTCCCCGCCTGGGGCATACCAGCCTTTACAGCGCCAACAGTGCGTAATACAACAGTCTTTACAGCGCCTTCGGCGCTGAAGAGGGGGAGGCTGTAACCTGAAGGTATGTTTCGCGCCGTTGGCGCTTCAGCTTGCGCCGGCCGCGTTGGCAGGGTCATCATGTCTCGATGTAAACCGTCGGTTATGACGATGGATACCTATGACCGGAGGTGTGCCGTGCTGTGTTTGGGACTGGTTGGCGCAGGGAATTTCGCCGCGAAACATTTTGCCGCGCTGCAAACGCTGCCGGAACGCGCCGAGGTTACCCTTATCGCACGCGGCCGGGTCGAAGAGCCATTCGCGCCAGCCCCCAAGGTCCCTGTTGTGACGTTTGAAGCGCTGGCGGCGGATCCATCCATCGGCGCCATCGTCATTTCGTCGCCGAATTACCTGCACCGTCGTCATGCCGAGGCCGCGCTCGATACGGGTAAACACGTGTTCTGCGAGAAGCCGCTCGCGCTGTCCCTGGACGATGCCGACGCCCTAATGGAGGCCGCCCGCCGCACCGGGCGCGTCCTGATGGTGGGACATCTGACCCGTCACATGTCCCTCTATGCCGCGGCAGCCGAGGTCGTGCAGTCCGGACGATTGGGAGACCTGCGCGCCCTTCACGCAACACGGTGGCAGACTCGCGACAAGGCCCTCGAATGGCGCATGCGGCCCGAGCAGGGCGGCGGCGCGCCCTTCGACCTTCTGCTCCACGACTTCGACCTTGTGCAATGGCTGTGCGGCTCACCTTACGACGTTACGGCGATCGGGCAAAAGCACGCGCTGGGCGCATATGAGCGCGTTACGGCGTCGTTCGCGTGCCCAAACGAGGTACTGGCAACTGTCGACGGCGGGTTTGTATTGCCTTCGGGCGCGTCTATGACGTCGTCGCTGCATATCGTTGGGAGCGAAGGCGAGCTCTACCTCGAAACGCCTGGGGAAGAGCCTATTCGCATCCGGATGCATGGCGGCGAGCCCGAGACCATTCCCATCGACCCCGAGCGGCTGGGTGTGGACGGTCTGCGCACCGAGTTCCTCGAGTTCTTCGACACCGTCGCCGGCCGCCCGTGGAACCGGTTGTTGCTCGAAGACGCGCGCAACGCAGTCGCAATGGCCTCTGCATCGCTCCAAGCCGCCCAGTGCGGCCGCGCGGTCACGATTGTGGAATAGGGGAAGGTGGGAATGACGACATACTACCGGGTCATCGACATCACGGAATACCCTCTGGGCACTATCTGGCGGAACGTCAACGGGCAGCTAGGCCTATTCCTGAATCTGGCGGTAAGGAGGCTTCTGAGGAGGCCATTTCCCCCAAGTGCGGGCGAGCGGCGGCCAGAGACGCCCCTCCTCGTTGAGAGGGCGGACTTCCCGGCCGAGGCGCTAGAGGCGATGGAACAGCGCGCGGCTGAGTGTCGTGAGCTCGGATTGGGGTTGGCCCTGTGCTCGAAGGGCGCCGGTTTCATCGGATTCAAGCGCACCTATGGCATGACTTATCTTGACCACAGCAAGACCACAGCAGTGGTTATCCTTTGGCTGCAGATGCGGATCCGGGCCCAGGAAATGGCTTCTCTCAAGGTGATCTGTTCATCCCACCTTGAGGACGGACGGATTTTGTCGACAGTGACCTGCGCGCCGGGTTGGCTGGGCAAGATATCCCTGCCGCATGTCCATGAAGAATCCGTTCCCACGAAAACGCCTCTGCGCGATATCCTCGCTGCCCATACGCGAAGACTCGAAGCTGCGGGGGTTCGTGCCATTGCAGAAGACAGAGCTATGATCATCGCCAAATGGCCTGAACGAGCGCAGGCAGGATTCGACCACTTGGTCGCCACCGGTTTCTACGTACCCATGAGTCAAAAGGAAGCGGATCGCCTCATCCGCGAAGGGTGGGAGTAGATATCATGTCCAGCTCGTGCACCGGTCCGCCGGAAGGTGACACGGCATCCACGGCGACGCGGCGCGAGATGACGCGGAAGCCCATTCTCTCGAATATGACCGCGTTGCCCGTCTCCTCGATGGTATAGAGCCCCAGCTCGGGATGCGTCTTGGAACACGCGTTGTCCGCGACCCACTGTATCAGAGCTCGTGCGATACCGCGGCGGCGGTGGTTCGGCCCGACCGCCAAGGCGAACAGGCGAACGAACCGTTCTTTAGGATAATACGACACCGCGCCCACGATGTGGCCCTCCATGACGGTGACGACGGTACGGGCAGTCCGGGAAGTGTTGCGGGGCGGCCCGGGCTTTGGGGTATAGATTGCGCGAAACGGCGCAAACGCCTCATCGAGAAATTTCCGGTGCGCTTCCGCCTCGTCTTCCCGCAACCATCTGATTTCGGGGACACAATACTCAATTGCGCGTTCTTCGGGCTTCATGGTGTCTTCTTTCAATCCGTTCAAGTTTGCAATTAAGTATTGTGTCCCCGAAATTCTCCCCGAAATTCAAGCCTACGGTGTTCCTCCCTGGGCGAAGTGGAGGTATGCCAGCCCGTTCGGCACGGTGTTGGCTACCTCTTTCGCCGAGTGGTACTGGCTGACGTCGCCTTCGTACCACGGGTCGCGGGCGGCCGTGGTGAAGCATGGCCCGGCGTACTGGTCCAACCACGTGCGGTCCAGCGTAACGGCGTACCCCAGCGCGAACACGTCGGCGGCCAGGAACATCCACGCGTTGATCTCGTTGTAGCGGGCGCCGGTGTCCGTGTAGTTCTCGCAGGTGCGCAGCCATGCGCGTTCCGTGCCGTCCCACCCCAGGTTGTCGCGCAGCGACTCGAGCAGGTGCGCCAGAGCCGTCTCGGCCTGCGGGTGCACCGCGACGCCGGCGGCGCGCGCGGTCAGGACGTATTCCGCCATGCTGCGGGCCAGCAATGCCTCCTGCCAGCTGGCGCATGCACCCAGCGCGACCATGCCCCGGGCGCGCTCGCATTCGTACCAAGCCGCGGTGTCCCCGGCCGTCTCCAAGTACTCCGCGTCCCCCGTGAGCCGGTAGGCCCACACGAGGGCGCGCTGCGCGTTCGCCACACCCCGCGACGGGGGATCCGCGATGCTCCACCCTTCGCCCGTGCCGCCGCCCCAGGCCAGTACGGAGCACTCCGAGTCTCCGCTGTTACGCATGCGCCACATCAGGTTGTCGGCGAATTCGAGGGCCGCCTCGCGGGCCAGGTCGTCCCCGGTCAGGAGGGCCCAGGCCGCCAGGCCTGCCACGCCATAGGCCATGTCGACGGTGGGGTTGCAGCAGTTTCGATGGGGGTTGGAGATGCCGGTCTCGTCGTGGTAGCTGTGGCCGAACGCAGCGCCTTGCCACCATGTACGGGCTGCGGCATATCCCCGCACGGGCGTGTGGAGGATATCCACGTCCGCGAAATGCAGGTTGGCCGAGTGAGCCCATGTCCACCACCCCGGGCTGCCGGTACGAAGAGCCTGCAGGATGAATCCCAGGTTCATATCGTACTTCAGGTTGTAGGGGCTCGTCGGAAACTCGAAATCCGTCGGGACGTCCCCGTAGTCCGTCCAGCCGAAGAGATCCCACCGCCTTTGGGCATCCCACAGGCTGGTGGGGCACCCGTCGTCCGGCAGGTTGTGGACGCACTCCTCCCGCACGTAAAAGCTGTCGTCCAGCATCGCATCGAGGTAGTCTTCGTATTCCTCGAACGTGCCGGCGACACGGGGCCCGAGGTATCCGAGGGCTTCACTGGCACGAAGGTAAGAGGCTGCCGGCGACGCGTAGACCGGCCACGGCGGCACCGTGCCGGGGTCAAGCCCTACGAAGGCTTCGTGGGTCTTCTGCTCGCCCGCTCGCAGGACGTGGGCCCTCCCGTACTCGCCCGGGAACGGGGCGTACTCCAGCTGGCCCGCGCGGGCCCGCAAGGCCTGCGGGAACCACTCGCGGAACCAGGGCACGTCCAGCCGCACACCGGCCCGCGCGAGCGTCCCCGCCGCCGCATCCCCTGTTTCCGTCTCGGCCCCGTTGACGGTGCGCACGTACCCGCGCCGCGAGACGCCCGACTGCATCCGCGGGGCGTGTCCCACGTAATAGTTCCAGGCGTCCGTGCCGCTCGAATCCTGATACAGCACTTCTTCGCCCGTGAAGTCCCCCGCCAGGTCCAAGGCCCAGGTCGCATCTTCGAGGAGTATCCGGTTCGGGCTGTTCAAGCCGTTGACCACGGGCTGTGTTTCTTCGACGCCGCACTCCCCGTTGTCGGCTCCCGGCATCTCGGCGCCCATCACGGCCGGGCGATGGTTCACGAGCGTCAGGCGGACCCGGGCATAGGGCAACCCAGCGAAGAACTCGACTCGCGCCACGAGGTCCAGCCCCTCCACGGCCGACGGGGCGGTCAGGCGAAGAAACGCACGCAGAGGGCCATCCTCCACGACCTCGACCGTCGCGGGTACCGCCGCCCCTTCCCAGGAAGCCCCGTCGATGCGGGGTATTCCCGAGCCATCGAGGACGGCCCCAAGGACCGCCGAACTGCCCAGGACCTCCCATTGGCCAGCCCCCGTGTTGACCAGATGCCGCGCCCCGTCCGCGGTGACCGTGACCGCCGACGGCGGCGCGGGCGGGGTTCCTTCTTCGAGGGCGTACGCCGCTCCCGGCGCCGCCTGGAAGTCCACGAGCAGCCACCGCATGTTGCCTCCGCCTCCCAAGCGGACCGCCTCCCGGACCTGCGTCGGAACGGCGCCGGTCGGACCCACCACCCGGAAATGCTCCGCCGCCGAGAAGCCGGCCGGCACGGGCACGCCTACCGTGACCGGCACCGGTCCCGCCGCGCCTTCGGGCAGGATGAGGGTCAAGGGGGCCCGGAACTCGCCGCTCCCGCCCTCGGTCACCTGGACGACCGCTGTCCCGGACCGGCCGCTATACGAACCGGTGGCGGTAACCGTGGCCGTCCCCGCGGAAACACCCCGCACGGTTCCCGGCCCCGTGACCTCCGCTACGCCGGAATTGCTGGAGGTCCACTGGAAGCCGGTGTCACGCGTGTCCGTAGAGGCTGCGGTGAACGTGCTCGTTTCGCCAATCGCTATCTGCGCGGAACCCGGGGTAACGGTTACCGTCGTGGGCCCCGGGCACCCCGCGCAACCGAGCGCGGCTATCACACCAATTAAGCATGCACAACGCATGGCCATACCCTCCCTTTCGCGGACTCGTCCCTGCCGCTGCCGGCACCCGCTGCAAGTGCGCCCGGCGGGGCGGTTGAGGAAGGTCGAGCCGCATTATCGGGTCACCCAACATCAAGTGGCAGATCTCCATGTTGTAGTGCTTGTAGGTCTCGTCGCCGGTCCTTGCTGTTCCAATCGAGATACTATGGCCCGAATTCGTCAGAGGCGGGGTTGGCGGCCTTACGCTTGTCCCGCATAATAAGGAAGAATTGCCCGCCCTCGGAACGAACCAACCTTGTACCTGCGCAGCCCTCAGAAATTGCTCCCAACACAGGATATCAAATCTAACCAATTTCGGGGACACAATACTTAATTGCGCGTTCTTCTGGCTTCAAGGTGTCTTCTTTACAATGTGTTCAAGCCTGCAATTAAGTATTGTGTCCCCGAAATTTCCTGGTGAGGTAATAGGGGTCGAAGCGGAGGCGGTCGAGGGCGGTTTCGATCAGACCCATGGCATCGATGACTCGGATCTTGGCGTTGCCGATGGTTCCTTTTCGCATGAGGCCTTTTTCGAGCAGGCTGGGTTCGAGCACGGGGAAATCGCGTTCGGGGCCGTCGTAACTGTGAAGCAGGCAGGGCGTCTCGATGCGCGCCCCGGTCTGGTCGATGCACCAGCCGCAGGCTACGCGCCGCTGGAGATGGTAGCCGACGTTTGCCAGCTCCTCGACCGTGTGGCAGGTGGTGCACCGGCTCAGGTCGCAGCCGATCATGACAATGCTCCCGCCAGCCGCCGCCAGACGGAAATAGGGCGACGTGACCCCGCAGGGGGTCGGGGAAAGGTAATGTCCCCGGGTAAGTTCCGACGCGCGGCGTCCGATGGCCGCGCACGAGTGCGTGGGGTGGACGCTCCGCACCGCCTCGGAACGCTGCCGCGCGGTTTCGGGAATGCGGCCCACCCAGCAGGGGGCCGTGCGCAAATCGATATGCGGGGGGTTCTCGGGCGAGAGTTCGGGGCCTCCTGTGAGGGTGGGGACGAGAAGCGTTCCCTCGGGGCCAAGCGCGTCGAGAATTCCATCAATAACGGCGTCCGCACCGCCCTCAACGTGGCCGAAGCTGCTCAGGGAGCTGTGGACCAGGATGGCGTCGCCAGGACCGATGCCCAATTCCCGAAACCCCGCCGTGATGTCGGATCTCGTGACTCTATTGGCGGCCATACGCGCTCCTTTTCTACGCCCGCCAGGCAAGCTCCAGCGGCATGCCGTTGTCGCGGGCCGACGCGGCGATGGCCTCCAGCAGGCAGTCGGCACGGTACCCGGTGTAGCGGTCCTGCGGACCCTGTTCGCCCAGCGCGATTTGTTTCTGAAAATGAGCCTCGGCGCGATGGAACGGGTTCTCGATGGGGAACGTGTACTCGGTCCAGGCGTGGGTGCTCGTATCGTAGTGGCGCAGAATGGGCGCGCGGCGTTCGGGGGCGTTCCACATGGGCGTCTGAAACACGATGCGCCCGTTCGCGCCGTTGATTTCGAATCCTTCGTCCCACCCGTCGCGATTGGGTCCAATACGATCGAAGGGATGCCAGTTGGCCTCGAAATGCACGACGCCGTCCGCGGGCAGGTCCATCATGGCGTGGGCCACGAAATCCACGTCGCTGTCGCCGGGCCGCTCGAACAAGCGTCCCGTGACGCGCACGGGTTTCCCAACGAAGTGCAGCAAGAGGTCGCATACGTGGCTGCCGCCCGCAATCAACACGCCGCCGCCGGCCAGCCGGCGCATGGGCGAAGAGCCGGAGGCGTCGCGCCGGTGAAACGCGGGGATTGGGCCGCTGTAGACATTGGCGAGCGTGGGCTGATACGTCCGGCAATACACGCTCGTGATATGGCCGAGACTCTCCGCCAGCGCCCGCGCCTTTTCCGCGGCGGAGAAGAAGCGTTTCATGTAGCTGGTATAGAAACACAGCCCCTTCCCGCGTGCGGCTTCCGCCAGCGAGAATGACTCGTCCGCGGACAAGGTGAGCGTCTTTTCGCACACGACGTGGAGCCCGCGCTCCAGCGCCGCGCGGCACATTTCATAGTGGCATGCAGAAGGCGTAAGGATCACGGCGGCATCGAGTCCCGGTTCGTCGAGCGCATCGCGCCAATCGTTCGCGTACCGCGCACGAAAACGCTGTACATACGGGGCCGCCCTCTCCGGGTCGAGGTCGGAGATGACGCGGACTTCGACATTGAGGTCCGCGAAGGCATCGAAATGGAATCGCGCAATGCCTCCCGCGCCGATAACGGCCAGCCGGTTTGCCATCGTGATGTCCCTTTCCATGCTATGCGCGCCGGTTCGGCGTGACGACTACCTTCAACGCGGACCCCTTGTTGTCGCGCAGGGTGGCCATGGCCTCGCCGATCTCGTCGAGACCGAACCGGTGCGAAATCAGTTCCTCGCCCGGGATAACGCCGGCCTGGAGGAGGCGCAACACCGCCGGGAAGTATATCGCGGGCGATGCGAAACTGGCCCGCAACTGCAGTTTCCGGAAATGGAAATCGTTTGCATCGAACGTGACCATGCTGTCGCCGGTGCCAATGCCGATATAGGTCATTTCGCCGCCGTACGCCAGCAGCGCCACACCCGGGGCGATACACTGTGTCGGCGCGGTCATGAGCACGTGGTCGAACGCTTCCCGCAGTTCGGCGACGTCGTCCAGCGGCGCGTCGACAGCCATGGGTTCCGCGCCGAGTTTTGCCGCCAGCGTAAGCCGCGCCTTTGAATGGGAATGCCCTACGCACACGACCCGCGCAGCGCCGCGGTGCACCGCCAGGGCGGCTCCGGCCAGGCCGATGGGGCCCGGTCCCACCACGCAGACGCGGTCGCCCATCTGGATGCCGGCGGTTTTCACCATATCGAAGGCCACGCCGACGGGCTCGGTCAGCGAAGCAACCTCCGGCGACAGTCCCTCGTAAGGAACGGCCAGCGCGGCTGGCGTCATCATGTATTCACTGAATCCCATGGCGGGTTCGCCCCAGAAATGGGGGGCTTTGTTGCACAAGTCGACCCGTCCGTCGCGGCACAACTCGCATACGCCGCAATAGCCGGACGATTGCACCACAACCCGGTCGCCCGTACCCAAATGAGTCACGTTGGGCCCGGCAGCGTCGACCGTTCCCGCCAGTTCATGGCCGAAAGGCGCCCAGGCCGTGGCAGTTTCCGCCGCGGCCGTCACGTCGGTACCACACACGCCGCATGCGTCAACCCGCAGACGGACCCACCCTTCCCGGGGCACGTCATCGATTGCCACCTCGCGTATCTCAGTTTCCCACGGCGCGCGCAAGTAAGCGGCTCTGGTCTTCATCGCGGCTCCTTTACCGGTTGTCTCCGCACGCCGCATTATTCTCCGGCGGCCCGAGTCAGTCAACCAAGACTGACGCAAACCCTGTGGCATGGCCAGTTTGGCGCGACCCATGCGAAGGGCATGCAGCTGGATGTCCACGAGCGGCAGGACTACGCGATACTCACTCGCCTTGTGGGACAAGGCAAGGTGCGCATGCTGTTCCCCGCTTATAGGACGGGGAACGTGGTTTGAACGCGTGCGCGAGACCGCCTTTTCAGCGCGAAAAAACCGCGCCGAAGACCCAAAAGCCTCCGGCGCGGAGTGTTTCATGGTGGGCGACACTGGGCTCGAACCAGTGACCTCCGCCGTGTGAAGACGGCGCTCTAACCACCTGAGCTAGTCGCCCTGCGCAAAGTCGGATCCTAGCATATGGCGGCGGAGAGCGTCAATGAACGGGTCCGCCTCGGGCTGTGGTATACTCGGCCTCCGGCCATGCAATATGGCCAGAATGATGACCACCGGGGAGCCGGAAATGACCGACAAACGCACGGATTATTTGAGTTGGGACGACTATTTCATGGGATTGGCGATCCTGTCGGCGCAACGGAGCAAGGACCCCAATTCGCAGGTGGGCGCGTGTATCGTCGACGAGAACAACAAGATCGTCGGCATCGGCTACAACGGGTTTCCCATCGGCTGCAGCGACGATGAGCTGCCTTGGTCTCGGGATGCCGAGCGCCCGCTCGATACCAAGTACCCGTACGTATGCCACGCCGAACTGAACGCTATTCTGAACACCAACATCGCGGACACGTCCGGGTGCCGGCTCTACGTGACGCTGTTTCCGTGCAACGAGTGCGCCAAACTGGTCATCCAGAGCGGCATCCGCCAGGTCATCTACCTTTCGGACAAGTACCGCGACACGGACAGCAATACGGCAGCGCGGCGCATGTTCGATATGGCCGGGGTGAAGTACCGCATGTTTCAGGCGCAGACGCCGCGCATCGTCATCGATTTCTCCGAACAGGCCGCGAAAGCCACGAAAGTGTGATGCGGGCGGGCGGCCCCAACCAGGAAAGACCTTCTCAGAGACCCTATGAGTTCCAACGTTGAGATCACCGGCATGGCCCATGGCGGCTATGGCGTGGGCCGCATCGAAGGCCAGGTGTGCTTTGTCGAATATGCGCTGCCGGGCGACGTGGCGGCCGTGGATATCGTGCGCCGCAGCAAAGGCGTCCTGTGGGCGGCGATCACGGACATCGTGCAACCCTCGCCCCACCGGCTCGATGCGCCGTGCCCCGTCTTTGGACTATGCGGCGGGTGCCAATGGCTGTCGTTCAAATATCCCGCCCAGGCCGAATGGAAATGCCAGATCGTCCGTGACTGTTTTCAGCGCATCGGCCGGCTGGCGGTGGACCCCGAGTGGGCCGACGAGCCGAGCCTGTATCTCGGCTACCGTACGCGGGCCGAGTTCCACGAAGCACACGGAGCGGTGGGGTTCTACGGGCGCGCCTCACACCAGATTGTGGACATCGCGTCGTGCCCGTTGTGCCACGAAAAGCTCAACGCCGCCCTCGAGCGGGTCCGCGAAGCACGGCCCGGGCAGTCCGTTGACGTCACCGTGAACCCTGAAGGCGAGGACGTGCTGGTGTGGACCCGCCATCCCTGCCAATCGCTTGAGGACCTGTTTCCTCAGTACGATTGGGGGCGCGACGACGACGGGCGGCACGGCTTCATGTTTGACAACGTGCCGATCGTAAACGGGGCATTTTCCCAGTCCAGCCTGTTGCTCAACCGGCTGTTGGCCGGAGTCGTGCACTCTCTTGTTGGGCAACCCTCGAGCCTGCTCGACCTCTATTGCGGCAGCGGCAACCTGTCATTAAGTCTTGCTTACGAAGGCGTCGAAGTGCTGGGCATCGATCGGGACCGTCCGGCCGTCATCAGCGCGAACGCCGTCGGGCCCGGAACCTACGAAGTTGGCGGCGAAGACGACTTTGTGCATGCCATCGACCGGCGCGAATGGGACGTAATCCTGCTCGATCCGCCGCGGTCGGGCGCGAAAGCCATCGCTTCGCGCCTGGCCCAGACCGGTGCGGAAGCCATCGTGTACGTAGCGTGCGACGCGGCGACCCTGGCCCGCGACGCGGCGGTTCTGTGCAAGGCCGGCTGGCGCATCGCGCGCACGGTGGTCGTCGATATGTTTCCAAACACGTGGCACGTCGAGACCGTGTGCCGGTTCGAGCGGTAGGCGAGCACAGGGAAACGAGGGACAGGGCCATTTAGAGAACCTTGGAAGGACACTCTGCGCCCATGAACAAGGCGACCTGTTTTCAGGCCTTGACAGCCTTTGACATCGCGCAACATGGGCAAACAAGAGGATATTCGGCTGTGAGATTCTCTCTGCTATGGATTCTTCCCCTCCTCGCTCCTCTGGCCTTAGCTCGGGAGAATCTGTATCGCGCCCCAGGCTTCGAGGAATCGGGTGTGGTTGGCGCCGTCTATTCGGGCGAGCGAGCCGGATAAAGGCATCGAAGGGACAAACCTTCTCGAGATCATGTTTGCGGACCTGGTACAATTTGCCGATGACGAGATGATGCTCTCGAACGCCACGGCATACGCCGCCCACCACCAGGACGTACCAAGAGACGCACTGCCCGCCACAGTGGCCTCGCGCCGCGCAGACCTCGAGCGCGCCAATCAGGCAATAGCAGCCGTGGCGGAAAAGCTTGGCGACAAGGCCGCCCAAAGCCCAATTCCCACGTCATCGTCGTGGCCGCCGAACCCATCTCAGTCGCACACGAATTCGAGATCCGCCCCACACCATAGCCCTCAACAGCCGCTCGAGCAAAGCGGGGTCTCGCCGGGGGTGGCGCTTCTTGTTCCCCTGCAAATTGACACCGCTACTGGGGCTTAAAGTCTCATGAGCCTCTCGCCAACCATCCAGCGGAATGTGCCATAGCGCCCCTGTCCCAGCCGTATGACGCGGGGCGTGTCTGCTAGTACAATGTAGGGCATGGATGCCCAAACGAATCACGGATTTACGATGGCGTCGCTGGCGCGCAACTCGCGGGTACCCGTCCACCGCAAGCTGGCTGTCGCGCCCGCGCACGACATCTGGCTTAAGAACCCGGCCGATCCGAAAAATCACGAGGCATGGCCGCCCGGCATATTCCACGGCAGCCTCGACACGCCTGCAACCCTCGGGTCGCCGCTGCTGTTCTGTTGCGCGGTGTACGCAGCCAGCGGATACGGCGGGAGGCGTGTTCCGTGAGCAAGGATTTCCAGAAATACTACGAGGCTAACCCGGACATGGTGAGTTCGCCGTTCGGGGGTATCGACGGCGTTCATCGAGAGATGATGCTGAAGGTGTTCGAGCTTCTCGGGGTCAACCTCGAGGGCCGCCGTGTGCTCGATGTGGGTTGCGGCCGCGGTTTCGCCGGCGACGTGGTAGCCGAGTGCGGGGGCGATTATTTCGGCGCGGACCTCGTGGCCAGCCGCAGAGGGCTCCGCATGGTTCTCGCGGACGGCGTGGCGCTGCCGTTTCCCGGCGCAACCTTTGACGCGGTGTTCTGCATCGACGTCTTCGAACATATCCCCGACTCGATAGCCGCCGCGCGCGAGTTCAACCGGCTGCTGCGTCCGGGGGGATTCGTCTTTCTTTCGGCGCCCAACTACGGCAACGTGGCGGGGCTGGTCAAGAAGGCATGCGAGACTCTCGGCCGCTATGAGAAAGACACCTGGGCGCCCTTCGGCGGGTGGAAACCCCAGGAACTCGAGCAGTTCATCACGGGACGTCACATCCGGCGGGTGTTTCAGCAAGGGGGGTTCAGCCGCCTGCGCGTACTCGCTCATCCCTACGAGGTGGACGGAGGGTTGTTCCCCTGGGTCATGCATCCGTCGATGCCTGAGGCGGTCGGGTTCCGCCTGCAGCGCCTGTTTGCTATTATTGGACCGGTGGTGGCGCATGTCTGGCCCGGCGCAAGCCTCCACCTGTTCTGGAAAATCGACCGGGGCGACGGGTAGGCGAGGGACGCCGGCGGGAAAAGTCGTCACGAGATGGGCTCGAAACGCCTCATAGAGAGATTCATGCTGCGGCACGGTTCGCGGGAGACCGTCATCCACCTGTTCCTCGCCGCTAAAGAGGCGTCTCGCGGCGCCGTGGTTGCCGGGAACCCCACACGGTCCCGTTGCCCGCACGAGGAGAAACGCGCGGCCCGCAAAGTCCCCGAACCGCATCTCAGGGGAGACACCGCATGAAACTGGCGCTGCTCAAAGGCAACCGTTTCAATACCTGGCACCTGCAGGGATTCGGCCTGTTGCCGGACGGCGTCGAGGTGACCGCCTTCCGCACCGAATCCGAGAATCAGCACTATTTCGTCGAGCGCGACGATGCCGGGCCGAAGTTCCAGGTCGAGCGCATCTATTTCGACACCCAGAAGGGCAGCCCCTTGCGCCGGTTTGTCAACGCGTTTTCGCAGCGTTACGCCAACCGCGCGCCCCGCATCCTCCCGTTTTGCGACCGCCTGGAAGGCTTCGACCTCATCCAGTCGTGGGAACTGTTCACGGACTGGACCGCCCAGGCCCTGGAGGCCCGGGCCCGATGGGGCACTCCGTTGGCCGTCATGGTGTGGGACAGCATTCCCCTCATTATGGAGCGCAACCCTGAGCGGCGGGCGATGAAGAACCGTGCGGCCGGGAAAGCCGACTGCTTCATTGTCTATACCGACCGCTCGCGCCGCATGCTCCGTCTCGAGGGCGTACCGGAAGAGAAGATTCGCCGCATCAACCCCGGCGTGGACACCAGCCGCTTTTGCCCGGGGCCCGCAAACCGCCCGGCTCTCGGTCTCGATGACGGCGAGTTTGTGGTCTTGTTCGTGGGCTGGTTCCTGCCGCGCAAAGGCATTGACTTCTTGCTTCTGGCGCTCCGCGAGCTGCTCAACGATCCTGACCTGCGCGACAGGCGTCTCCGGCTGCTGGTCGCAGGCTGGGGACCCGGCCGTGAACGTGTCGAAGGCCTGATTGACCGGCTCGCACTGAAAAACGCGTGCACATTCGCGGGTGCCCTTCCCTACAGCCGCATGCCTGACGTGTACCGCGCCGCGGACGTGTTCGTGCTGCCCAGCACTGCCACCCCGGAGTGGGAAGAGGAGGTCGGCATGTCGCTCATCGAGGCGATGGCTTCGGGCACCCCCGTGGTCTCGACCCTGAGCGGGGCCATCCCCGAAATTGCGGATTATGCGGCGGCATTATGCCAGCCTAACGACTTCGTCTCGCTGTACGAAGCCCTGAAGAACATGATGCTCCACCCCGACAGCCGGAAAGAACTCGGGAAAGCCGGCCGGAAACGCGCATCGCGCACCTTCGATCTGCGGGAGCACGCGGCACAGCTGGCGCGGATATACGACGAATTGGTCCAAGGATGAGCCAGCCCACCGATTTGTACCGGGATGCGTACGGCGGGAGCGTGTCACGCCGGATAAAGCCCGTGGGCCTCCGCGTGCGGTGGCATGCTCGAGCCTTGTTCGGCAAGCCGCGGCGCATCCTGGTGGGTCTCCGTTTGCGGCTGGGCGACGAGATTATGGCGCTGCCCATCTACGGCGCGCTCAAACGGGCATACCCCGACTGCCAGCTCGCGGTGTGGTGCGATTTCCCCGACGTGCTTCTCGACCACCCCCATGTGGACGCCGTAAACCCCCGGGAATTCGAGTTCGACCGGTTCATCAACCTTCGGGGCGCGCCACGAGACCGGTACCGCATTTCCTATTACGCGAATCAAGCCGGCGTGCCGCTGCCCAAGAGCCGCCCGCTCCTTTTCTATCTCGACTGGTCCACCCCGCTCCTGCACCCGGTGCTCGCAGCCAGGAAACCGCTTGTCGCGCTGTGTCCGGGAACCTCATGGCGGGCCAAACGCTGGAACCTGGAATTCTGGCGGGAATTGGGGCGACTGTTCGCCGGCGCAGGCTATTCGATTGTGGAATTAGGGATCGCGGAGGACCCGCTCATCGATGCCGGCGTCTCGTTGCGGGGCCTGACCACGGTGCGCGAGGCCGCCTGCATCCTTCACGCGGCCAAGCTCGCTATCACCGTGGATTCGGGGCTTATGCATCTCGCCCTGGCCGCCGATGCTCCGACGATCGCCCTGTTCGGGCCCACAGCTCCCGGCATGCTGGTGCGCGACGAGCCCCGCTTGACCACCCTTACCAATGGCCGCCCTTGCGAGGCCTGCTGGAACCGGTTCCGCATGCCCGACAAAGGAATATGCCCCCTGGACATCCCCGAGTGTCCGGGCACGATTCGCCCGGAAACGGTGTTCGCGTGCGCGAAACGGGTGTTGGATGGCGGCGGCTGACGAACCACACGCTCTGCTTCCGAAACCACATAGGGAGACGGAGCCGCGGCTGTGCCCGGGGACTTTTGTCCTTAGGTAGGGCGCGGGGCGTCTGATCTCGCCATTTGGGACCGTCTGGGGTATCATCAAGCACGATGAATACGGTCTGCTGGCTCAACCGCAAGCAGGAGGGGGAGGTGTACGGGAACGTTCTGGCGGGACGGAGTCCCGCCGGCAACTTGGGGAACGCGGCCGCGCCACGGCGGAATCGCAATTCGCGCTGAAGCCGGCGGCCCCGCGAACGGTGGAATTGCTGGAGTCGCTGTTGTGACCCGAATCTGTTATGTGATCCCGTCGTTAAATGCCGGCGGCACGGAACGACAGCTTGTGGCACTCATGCGCGAGCTGGTACGCGACCACGAGGTGACCGTGATTTGCACCGGTTGCGCGGGTCCGCTCGGGGGCGATGCCCGCCGGCTCGGCGCCTACGTGCGCGAACTGCGTCTGCGCGGCGGATGGGATTTCCGGATGCGCGCGCATTTGCGGCGCGTCTTTCGGTCTCACCGGCCCGACGTTCTCCACACGTTTCTTTCCAGGTTCGACTACCAGGCCAACCGCGCGGCCCGCGATACGGGCGTTCCGGTGGTCATTTCCAGCCGCCGTGAGCTTGCAACATGGAAAAAGCGCCGTCATATATGGTTACAGCGGAAAGGCAACGCCCTCGCCGACTGCGTCGTGGCCAACAGCCGGGCCGTTGCCGAATATGCCATTCAACAGGAGGCCGCCGAGGCCGCCTTGTTTCGCGTCATTCACAACGGAGTCGCAATCGAGTCACTCAAGTCTCACGTCAATCCCGAGCAGGTACGGGCGCGGTACGGGATTCCCCCAAGAAAACGCGTGGTCGGCATGGTCGCCAACTTCCACCCCGTCAAGGACTATCCCCTCTTCGTAAAGATCGCCCGGATGCTGCTCAAACAGCGCGATGACGTGCATTTCCTGGCGGTGGGCTCGGGACCCATGGTCAACCCCGTCTGGCGCAACATCAGACGGGCCGGGCACGAGAACCGCTTCACCCGTGTGGCCATCCTGAACGAGATGGCGGATGTTTACAGCATCATCGATGTGTGCGTGCTGTGTTCCAAGGCCGAAGGAGTTCCCAACGCCGTAATGGAAGCCATGGCCGCCCGGCGCCCCGTCGTCGCCGCGAACGTCGGCGGCATTCCGGAGATCATCGAGGACGGCAAGACCGGCCGCCTGCTCGATGGGCGCGACCCCGGGCCATTTGCCGAGGCCATCAATGCGCTGCTGGACGACGAGCACGAGGCGCAGCGCATGGGCGCGGCGGGGCAGGAATACGTGCGGGACCATTTCAGCGTCGAGCGTATGGCCGATGCCTATCGTAACCTCTATGCCGAATTGCTCGCCCGCACGGCTCGAAACGCAACATGATTCCTGCGTGACCCCTTCGGTTCGATTCCCCTCGGCGTGCGCCATCGGGCGGGTAAGGAGACCCGCTGCCGCGGTTCACTCAAGCGCACCTCGTTGAAAGACGTGTACCGCGCCGCCGAACCGGGTTACGGGCAGGATTTCATAATTCCGGTTGCAGCGCATCCGTGTTGAAGGAGACCGAATCCGCGAGAACCGTATCGCTGAGGCGGTAGACCGGAACCTGGCGCACGCGGTGGAGATCCAGGTCGTGGAGCTCGACCAGGTCGCGTATTGGCGCGGCTGATCTGGGGGGAAGCGCCTCGAGTTCGAGGAACATGCGATCGAACCGGTGCTCGAACACGGCCACGGGCTCGGCGCCGGGCGTGAGACAGGTGGACTCCTCCGGGTACTGTCCGTTTCGCAGTTCCTGCCAGTCGGTCACGAAACAATGGTGTGGCGCCTCCCATGGCTGGTCCATTCCCTCGCAGGCAAGGTACCAGGATACGGGTCCCCTCCATGAACTCGAGACCGTGGTTTCGCCCTGGGCGCGCAGCCAGTCGAGCACCTCGGGATACGCCGACCGGCTCTGAAACACCCGCACGCAGTTGCTCAACGACGAGCCCGCGGCAATGATCAGCGCTCCCGCAATAGCCCAGCGGGGCCATTTCCTGGGCGTATGGCCGCCCCGCCACATGGCCACAACACCCATCGCGATGATCGTCAACAGGAAAGGCCAGCCGAACCCGTATGTGCGCCCTGCCAGGATGGTTTCCGTCGAGGAGAGCAAAAAGGGCGCCAGAAACGCCGAGCCGAGGTATATCGCGGGCAACAGAATGCCGGGGCTTCTCCGGAGCGCGGCGCTCGAACGCAGCCGTGCTCCGATGTACACCATGCCCGCGACAAGGAGGCCAACGAGAATAAACAAGGTCACCCAGCCTTCGCACAGGCCGATGAAATACGGAAACAGGACGAGCCCTGTGGGGCTTTTGAACAGGCTGATCAAATACGGGTGCGGGACCGGCTTCGTGAGATACAAGGCGCGGGGCATGAAGAAACCGAGCCGTCCGGCGAGCGCCTCAATGAACGTAGCGCGGGGGTACAGCAAATCCACGCTTCGAAACATCAGAAGCGTGGGATAACTCGCGATTTCGAGCGCGAGAACGGGCAGGAGTATCCCGCATGCGATGAGGATGCTTCCCCTAAGCGTCTGCCCGGCCCTGCTCCGCCACGTCCGCTGCCGCATGCAGATCAACGCGTGCGCAACGAACAACGCGGGCAGGAGGCAGACGGCCTGCCACGAGGAAAGCGCCGCTAAACCCGCGAGAATCCCTGACCACAGCAGCCGTCCCTGTCTTCTGCGCGCCAGCCAGGGTTTTCGCCACGCGCGCCGGCCCCACCGGGTATGCACGTGGAACGCCAACAGCCACCAGAACAGCGGCATGGTCTGGCAGTAGGTGTTGCGTGAGTAATACACGTGAAAACACGAAACCGCCAGCATGGCCGACGCCAGCAGCGCCACCCGCCGCGACGTGAGCTGTTTCGCATAGGCATAGAGCGCCGCCACGCACCCCACGCCGAAGAACGCCTCGATCAGGTTGCCCACCCACGGCGTGAATCCCCACGCGAACATGGCCAGCGCACCCAGGCTGCTCATCATGAACTTCGGGAAAACAGGCTGGTACTGGCTGAGACGCGCGTGCGCTTGCGAGAGGTATTCATACAGCACAAACTCGGGGCCCCCGTGCATCTCGCGCCATTTCCCCCCAAAGAGGCCGCCGATAACCCGCATTTCCTCGTACTTCGCGCGCGCGTCCATCAGCGTTCGCCAGTCGTCGGTGCCGTAGACGCCCGTAGACTCGATGTCGTAAAAACGCAGGAATGTCGCGACGCCCAGAATCACGGCGAAGATCAACCAGCTTCGGCGCATAGCTCCCCTCTCTCCTTCCCCTCCGGATTGTAGCACCGGCGCAAAACCCTCTCAATAGACTGATGCCGGGACCGGCATGGCCGTCGTCGTTGCCTATTGGCATTTCCGCTTACGCGGCCTTCACGAAAGGCACCAGGCCTGGCAAGGACGCGGCCGCCGCAAACCTGCACAAGGACATCGCCGCGCTGAGCAACAAACTCCAGAATCCCGAGCCGGCTCG
>ENA-UPSM01001541-UPSM01001541.1-activated-sludge-metagenome-genome-assembly--contig:-NODE-1541-length-30411-cov-8.734418_pt1 | contig 30411 bp, 26 predicted proteins | sample MGYA00238181_ERZ773283 | MGnify/ENA primary metagenome ERZ773283 (study PRJEB29023, sample SAMN05720199) | activated sludge metagenome | isolation source: Anaerobic digester | place: Japan...
CTTGGCGTGCACGGGCTTGCCTCCCGGCAGGGGATTGGTGCCCGCCACCAGCACTGCGTAGAAGGAGAAGTCCAGCTTGTCTTTGGCAGCCCAAGCCGCCTTCACGCTCTTCGTCCGGTCGGCACTTTCGGGCCACACTTCGAAGAAGTTCTTCATGCCGAGCCAGGGCTTCGCGGTCTTGTCGGCGGAAGCAAAGAAGGCGTCGGCGAGGTAGCCCAGGTTGTACCAGTTGCCGTCGTAGCCGTAGACACCGAAGGTGAGGCGCTTGGCGTTCCCCGCTTCCATGAAGAAGTCGATGGGGCCCTTGTTAAGCGCCGTACCATCAATATTCGCCACGTTGGCGATGATATCGGCCTTGGCCACGGGGTCACAGATGTGGTTCTGGTTGAGTTCGAAGGTCACTTTCACGGGCTGGAAGAACGTCTTGCCGTCGTAGATGGTGATGGGGCATGCGGCAGACCAATCGGCCCACATGTCGAGGCTCACCGCCCGGCAGAGGGTGGTCCCCGCCGGAGCGCACGCCGTCGTATCCGCCACTTGCTGGAAGAACTCCTGGCTACCGCAAGGATCGTCCTCGCCGCAAATGTCGGTGAGATCGGCATCGGCCCAGTAGACTCCCATGTCCTTGGAGGCCACGCCCAGGTCGTTGCTCAGATCCACCAGCATGGCGTCATCCACCCAGCGCCGCTCGATGCGGACGCAGGTCGCACTGCAATCCCACTCGTAGCACCAGTTCGCATCGCCCCAACGCTTGGCCAGAAGGTTCGTAGTCTGGCAGAAGTCGTTGGTGGCGGCCGTCGCATCAAAGTCCATGAGGACATTAAGCTCGGTCCCATTCTGGTCGACGAAGTTTTCGCCGAAACGGCCGTAGTAGAGCGCAAAGCCCGGGGAAAGGCTCCGCACCTGAGAAGTCGTCCAGGAGGAGTGCTCGTGGAGGAAGCTGTACCAGCCGGCGTGAGTCGCCGCCTTGTCCTGGTCCATCAGGTACGCAAAGGCCGGACGGGACGCATAGGCCTGACCGAGGATGCGGTACTGGTATCCGGAGGCGTCAGAGGATGTCTCTTTCACCGCAGACCACATGAAGCGGTTGTCCGCCAGAGCCCGTGCAAGATAAGTGCCCTTATTGAGGATGCGCTCCGCCACCCAGTCGCCCCGGGCCATAAGCCGGTCGCTCTCGGTGATGCCGGTGATGCTGGCGGCAGTGGGTCCCCAGAGCTTGTGGGTGGTGTTAAAACGCTCCGTGTGCGAAGTGCCGTCGATGACGTAGGGGCCGAGGTCCAGCGCATGACTCCCCGCCACGGAAGTGCCATAAAGCACCATGTCGAGGTAGTGCACGGGGGTTTCCACGACACCGTCGGTCAGGCAGTTGAGGTTCTGCGGCATGACCTGCCAACGCTTCTCGTAGGTGTCGCAGGGGATGTACACCGCGAAGTCCACGGACTCCACGTCGGCAGAGGTGGTGAACGTGCCGGCGCCGTCGCGGCTCATCAGATTGATATGGAGCTTTGCCGTCTGCAGGGTGTCACAGGGGTTCTGACCGCAAGCAGGGCAGTTCCACTCCACCGTGAAGGGCCACTGGCGATTCAGGTCATAGGAGACGGTCCCGATGGGCCCAAACTCGTCACCGGAGTGCAGACTCCACCCCGCAGCCCCGTTGAATCCCGTGAGCCAGATCTCGTTCTCGGTATCCACGACCGCGCTGTTGTAGTCCGCGCTGAAGGGGTGGGTCTTGGCATCCACTCCGGCCCGGATGAAGACGAAATCCAGATCCGAAGCGTTGTCATAGTCGGCCGCCGCGTCGGGGCTACGGTAAACGAAGTCGTTCCATTCCCCCGCGTGCTGGGCGCCCGAAAACCCGATGTACTGCTTTCCGGTCCGGTCCGCACTGTAGAGAACCACACGGTATCCATTCTGGACATCACCCATGGTGACGTCGGTGCCCGTGGTGCCCTGGCCGAAATCTCCGGGGAGCACCGGAGTACTCACTGTTACTGCCCAAGCTCCCGAGGCCACGCAAAGGCAGAGCGCCATCACGAGTCCCAAACCAAAACGTCTCTTCACGAAGTACCACTCCTTCCAAAAATCCTCACGACGAAAAAGGACAACTGCGTCTTTTCCCTGCCATGTCACGCCGTCTCCTCCGTCGCACCACCCCCTTGGCTCCACCTTCACCGAAGGCTCCCTTCGGGGCTTTTCCCCCTTCAAGGGCTTCGGAAATTTGACACCCCGTACAGCGTCTCCCTTTTCGAAAGACGCCTCCTCCACGCGCGACTAGGATTTTACCCCTTCCTGCGCGGTTCGTCAATTTTTCGGAGACGATTCTTGCGGATATACTCTTCCCGTGACGGCCACAACGTAGGTCGTTCCGTCGGGGGCCGTGACGCTCCAGGGGGACACCGCCCCGTCGGAGCCCACGATGCAGGGGCCTTCGCCTCCCCACCCCCTGCCGGGCAGGGGTTCTGCCAGAGGCACGGGGGACCACCGGTCTTCCTCAGCGCCGGGGGGAGCGTCGGGGGAGCGGGGGGTGCGCACCTCCGCCACCAGGGTGCCTTCAGCCATCCGCAGCCTCAGGGGCATGCCCCCCGAGGCGAGCTCCACGGCGGCCCAGAGGGCCCGCTGGAGGGCGGTGTGGGGATCGGAGACGCCGAAGGACAGGCGAGGGAGGATCACGGCGGCCAGAAGGGCCAGCAGGGCGGTGACCACCAGGATCTCCACCAGGGTGAAGCCCCGGCGGCGAATTTTTCGGCGTTTCCCCCGGAGGCCCTCCGGCGGGGCCATGGGGTCTTCTCCCTCGGCCATCTCTTTCCCCCCTCTCGAACCTTTTTTTCCCGATGTTCCCCTGGGGTTCCACCTTACTTCTTCCCGCCCTCGCCCCTTTTCGGCCCCCGGCGGGGCACGCCCGGCGGGAGAACGCCCTTAAAGGGTCGGGGAAGCGGGGCGGCGCTCCCGGGGGCTATTCCCAGTTGGTGATGTCGGCGTCTTTCCCCGTGCCCCCTTCTTTGCCGTCGGGGCCGGTGGAGAGGATGTCGTAGTCCCCGTGCTCCCCGGGGCACCGATAGAGGTAGGGGCGCCCCCAGGGGTCGGCGGGCATCTTCTTGAGATATCCCCCGGCGCGGTACTTCCGGGGCTCGGGCCCCCCCGCAGGTTTGCTCACCAGGGCGCCGATGCCCTGATCCGTGGTGGGGAAAAAGCCGTTATCCAGATGGAAGAGGTCCAGGGCCTGCTCGATTTCCTTGAGCTGCACCTGGGCGGCGGTGCGGCGGGCCTCCTCCCCCTGCCCCAACACCCGGGGCACCACCAGGGCGGCCAAAAGTCCCAGGATGATGACCACCACCATGATTTCCACCAGGGTAAAGCCTCGACGCCGTTTCAAAGTCTTCATGGATCTTCGCTTCCTTTCTTCTCGTTTCTTCCCGTGCGGGGAGCTCTTCGGGGCCCGGTCTCGGGCCCCGAGGGATCCGGGGAAATCCCGGACTTGCCTATTTTACCAGGGCCGAGATGTCAAAGATAGGCAGAAGCACCGCCACCACCACGAAGCCCACGCCGCTTCCCAAAAGGAGGATGAGGGCGGGACCCGCGAGGTTCGCCAGGCGCTCCATGCGGGCCTGGGCCACCTCCCAGGCGTTTTCTGCGGCGTTTCTCAGGGCTTCGGGGAGGTCGTTGCCCATCTCCCCCACCCGGATCATGTAGACCACGTCCTCGGTGACGGGGCCTTCTTTCTCCAGGGCGGCGGCGAAGCGGTGCCCCTGGCGCACGAGGTCGGCCACGGCCTTCCATCGCTCGGGGTTTCGGTCCAGGGGGGCGGCCATCTCCAAGGCCTGCACCAGGGGGATGCCCGCTTCCACCAGGGTGGCCACCTGGGAAAATACCAGGGATAGGGCGATGCGCTCCCGCAGGGCGGCGCTCCCAGGGATGTTCAGGGGCTTCTTGCGGCGGCGAAGCCAGAAAAACGCCAGCGCCCCCAGGCCCGCCAAGGGGAGCCCCGCCCAGGAGACGCCGTCGGCCACGGCGAGCAGGATGCGGGTGGGCAGGGGAAGGACCTGCCCCAGTTCGGCGAAGAGCCCGGCGAATTTGGGCACCACGTAGGTGAGGAGGAAGACCACCACCCCCAGGCCGAAGACGAGCATGACTAGGGGGTAGGTGAGGGCACTTTTTACCTTGCGGCGCAGCTCGTGCTCCTGGCGGAAGAGGTCGGCCCCCCGGCGCAGGATCACAGGGAGAGAGCCGCTCTGCTCCCCCGAAGCCACCATGCCCACCAGGCTCTCCCGAAAGATCCCGAGTTGCTCCATGGCGGTGGACAGGCGCCGTCCCCCCTGGACATCCTCCAGAAGTTTTTCATAGGCCAGGGCCAACCGGGGGTCGGGGGACTGCTTGGCCAGAAGGCGCAGGGCATCGGTGACGGGAAGACCGCTTTTGAGGTACCCCGCCAGGCTTTTGCAGAAAAGATAGTGCACGTCCAGAGGAAGGGCGCGCAACGTGAGCCCCTTTCGGGCCGTCTCCGTGGGGGCGATGTCCACCACCACCAGCTTGCGCTCCGCCAGCTGGGAAAGGGCCCCGGGTTCTCCGGAGGCCTCCACTACGCCGGAAAGCATCTTTCCGGCGGCGTCATAGGCGGTGTAGCGGTATGCGGGCATGGAGATCCTCCTTTCTCTCGCCGGGATGGGAATGTGGCACGGCACGAATTCCGCCGGGCTTTCGGGGCAAACACATTTGTTGTAGGGGCGAAAAATACGCTCGCCCCTACACGTAAACGGGCAAAGATATTTCACCCAGATGCACCCATGGGCGAAGGCGTTTTTTGCCCCTTACGCCTCTTGCCCCGCCACCCGGGTGAGTTCGTCGGGGGTGGTGGTGCCTTCCTTGACCCGTTCCAGTCCCTGTTCCCACAGGGTCACCAGCCCTCCGGCCCGGGCCAGCTCCCGCAGCTCCGCCCCCGGGGCCCCCCGGGCGATGGCGTCGGCGAGGGCTTCGGAGGAGACGAACTGTTCGTAGAGCCCCACCCGCCCTCGATACCCCGTGTGACGGCAATGCTCGCACCCTCGCCCCTGCCACACTCGGTCCACGCCGTGGCGCCGCAGCAGGGGAGGGGCCGGATGCTCCTCCCGGCACCGGGGGCAGATGCGGCGCACCAGGCGCTGGGCCACCACGCCCACCAGACATCCCGCCACGAGATAGGGTTCGATATTCATGTCCACCAGCCGGGCCACGGCCCCCACGCTGTCGTTGGTGTGGAGGGTAGAAAGGACCAGATGTCCCGTGAGGGAGGCCTGGACGCCGATGTGGGCGGTCTCGTAGTCGCGCATCTCTCCCACCATGACCACGTCGGGATCTTGGCGGAGGATGGCCCGGAGGGCCGAGGCGAAGGTCACCCCGGCTTTTTCGTTCACCTGGATCTGGGCCACTCCGGGGAGGTCGTACTCCACGGGGTCCTCCACGGTGATGACGTTCACGGCGGGTTGGGCCACCTGCTGCAGGATGGCGTAGAGCGTGGTGGTCTTCCCCGATCCCGTGGGGCCCGTGAGGAGGATCATGCCGTGGGGGGTCTCGATGATCCGCCCCATGATCTCCCGCTCCCGAGGGGCCATGCCGAGCTGCTCCAGGGTCAAAAGTCCCGAGGATTTGTCCAGAAGGCGGAGGGCCATGCGCTCCCCGTGCTGGGTGGGGATGGCTCCCACCCGGATGTCCACCGCCCGGTCCCCCAGGGTGATGCCGATGCGCCCGTCCTGGGGGGCGAAGCGGTGGGCGATGTCCATGCGAGCCATGACCTTCAGGCGGCTGGTGAGGGGGGCCTGGTGCCCCTTGGGGAGGCGCAGGCGTTCGTGGAGGACCCCGTCGATGCGGTAGCGCACCACCACTTCGTCTTCATAGGGCTCCACGTGGATGTCCGTGGCCCGCTCCCGCAGGGCTTCGAGGATGAGGCCGTTCACCAGGCGGATGACGGGGGCATCCACGCTGTCCGAGAGGACATCCTCCCGGGAGAGGGCGGAGAGGTCTTCCACCCCTTCGACGCTCCGGGCGGCGTCCTCGGCGCCGGAGCTCCGGAGGTCGTAGAGCTTACGCAGCACCGAGGCGATCTCCTCGGGGGGGTGGACCTCCAGCTCCGCCGCGCACCCCAGGGAGGCGGCCAGGAGCTGGGCCGAGGGCCAGGCCTCCAGCGAGGAAGCCCCCACCACCAGCACCCCCTCCTCCCGGCGCAGAGGGAGGAGGTTGGTGGCCCGCAGGGTGTCGAGGCTCACTTCTCCGGGGAGGAGGTCCCGGATGTCCTCGGGGCGGGGCAGGGTCAATTCCGCTTCACCGCCTTGCGATAGAGCTCCTCCAGGCGCTTTTGTACCAGATCTTCTTCCGGGTTGCCGGGGACGTCCCCCGAGACCATGTACTGCCGGGTGATCTCGGAGGCCTCCTGGGGGCTTTCCAGGATGTAGGGCGTCAAAAAGATCATGAGGTCGATCTTTTCCTTCTGTTTCACCGTGGTGGTGAAGAGGTTGCCCACGATGGGGATGTACGAAAGCCCCGGCACACGATTTTTCATGGACTTTTCCGCCTCTTTGATGAGCCCTCCGAGGATGATGGTCTGGCCATCCTGCACCAGCACCGTGGTCTTCACCTGGCGCTTGGCGGTGGTGGGGGTGGCGTTGGCGGTGGTGGTGAGGACCTCTTCCAACGTCTGGTCGATGTCCAGGGCCACGAGGGTCCCGCTCCGCACGTGGGGGGTCACCTTGAGGATGATGCCCGTTTCTTTGTACTCGTAGCTGTTTTGCACGGCGCTGGGGTTGGAGGTGTCCGACACCGCCCCCTTGAGCTGGGGGATGACCTGGCCCACCTGCAGGGTGCTCTCTTTGTTGTCCGTGCACAGAAGGCGCGGCATGGAGAGGACGTTGATGGCGTCGTACTTGTTGAGGAGCTTGACGTAGCTGTATAGCAGGGCCTTGCTGTCGTATTCGGTGATCTTGTAGGAGTTGCCCCGGTCGTCGTACTTGATCTCCTCGTGGGTCATGAGGCTCCGGTACCACTCCAAAAACGCCGAAGGGACTCCGCTTTCGCCCATGACCACTTGTCCCGCCACCAGGGCGTCGCCGCCGATGGAGCCCCCCCAGGTGGCCCAATCGATCCCGGCCTGGTTAAGCTTGTTCAAAGTGACTTCCGCCACCAGGCCCCGGAGGAGGATCTGCTTGGGCTGAACGTCGATCTGGCGGATGAGCTGTTCCATCATGACGTACTGGTCCTGGGGGACGTTGAGGATGATGCTGTTGGTGGGCACGTCGGGGACCACCACGGTGCCGATCATCCCGGCGCGCTCGGGCAGGGCGGCGTTCGCCAGGGTGAGCACCTGGGTGAGCTGGGTCGCCACGGTGGTGGCGTCGGCGTTCTGGAGCTTGTAGACGTAAAATCCGCTGGACTTGGCGGGGACGTCCATCTCGATGAGAAGACGCTTCACCTCTTTGGCGGTGGTGCGGTCGGCCACGAAGACAAGCTTCTGGCGGGTGTCGTCCCCAATGGCGGTGACCCCCGTCAGGGCGGAGGCCCCGGACTGCCCCGCCTGGGTGATGTACCCCGCAATGACGGAGGGACGGGCGTAGAGGAGATCCACCACGTGGACGTCCCGAAGGTTGTCGGGGACATCCAGGGCGTGGAGGACGGACACGGCCCGCTGCACCAGGGTGGCTTTGCCGCTCAAGATGGCGCCATTGCCCGTCTCGGTGGGGAAAAAGACCACGGCGCCCCCCAGGGCGGTGCTCACCGCGCTCTGGGCGTAAGCGGCGGCGACGTACTCCAGGGGGACGACCTGGACGACGTATTCTTCGCCATAGCCGGGGCCCGCCTTGCCCTTGCGCACCATGTTGTCGGTGCTGGGTCCCGTGCTCTGGGAGCGGATTTTGCTGAAGCCTCCCTCGCTCTGGAGGGCCAGGCCGTTCATCTCCAGGGCCGAGAGCATGACCTGGCGGGACTCCCGCAGGGACACCGGGCGGGTGGAGACGATGGTGATGCTCCCCTTGGCGCTGGGATCCACCAGGATGTTCTCCCCCAGGAGTTCGGACATGAAGCGGATGAATTTCACCAGGTCCAGGTTTTTGAAGTTGAACTGCACCTGTCCGGCCTGCCTCATGGCCTGGGCCATCTTCACCAGCTCCTGCTCGTCGGGCTCAACCCCTTCCTGGGCCCGGGCCTCCATCGGGGCCGGGATGAGGGGGCTCAAGGGAGCGAGGGGGAGGAAGAGGAGAAAGAGGGCCCAGGCCAGGATGGCCCCTCCTTTTCGCCCCGCCCCGAAGCCCCCGGGGTGTCCCTGCGAGATCGTCGCTTTTTTCTCGTGCCTTTCCATGCTTTATCCTCCGTCCTTCGTCCGGGAGATCCCGGAAAATCCTCGCCAGGCTCCCCTCTACGGGGCGATCCGGGGCGGTTTAGGGTACCCAGATTTCCAGGGTCCGCCCCGAGAGGGTGACCGTGAAGCGCTTGTAGGGTAGACGCAGCCCCGTGGGGGGGATCTCCACTTCTTCCTTCAAAAGGCTCCAGGACAGGTCTCCGCTGGAGCCCGAGTCGGGCAGGGTGCCCGCGCGCTGGATCACCTGGAGGGCCCGGGCTTCGTCCAGGAGCCTCCGCTGGATCTGGACTTCGTCCAGGGTCCGCTGGGAGAGGGCCGCCAGGCGCAGGGCCCCCACGCTCACCAGGGCCAAGATCGCCACGGCCACCATGATCTCCACCAGGGTAAAGCCCGACGCGGCGCCCCGAAGATTTCTTCTTTTTACCTCCGGCGAGGCCGACCTGGTCCGCGCCATGGGTCGTCCCCCATCCCTACTTGACGGCGTAGGACAGCTGTTCCGGCTTGCCGTCCCGCACGATGGCCACGTCGAACTTGCTGCCCCCCATGAGGGAGTTGATGGCATTGGCCACGTCCCCCATGTTGTTCATGGTGATGCCGTTGATCCCCTTGATGACGTCTCCGGGGCGCACCCCCAGGGTGGAGAGGATGCTCTTATCCTCCAGGGCCGCTACTTCCAAGCCCCCAGCCTTCCCCTGGTCGTCCACCTTGGGGATCAGACGCACCAGTTTGAGCTCGTCAAAGGGGTTCATCAACAGGGCATTCACCACTTCCCGAGCGACGACACCCTCCTTGCCCGGCGCGGCGGAGCTCACCTTCCCCTGGAAGGCGGGGGGAAGGGCCGGAGGGGCCGAGGACCCCGAGGATGGGGAACCGGCCACCGTCAGGGAGGCCGGGGCCCCCGGGCTTCCCCCCACGAAGACGAGGGGGAGGAAGGTCTCCTGGCCATCCCGGCTCAGGAGGACCCCCCCGGCCTGGACGCGAAAGACCAGATATCCCCGGAACTCTTCCCTCTGGAGGATCCACCGGGGTCCTTCTTCCGTGGACACCAGGGCCCCCACCCCCGCCACCGTGCCCTCCACCTGGACGTCAGCCAGGGAGAGCCCGGGGCCAGTGGTTTCGGCGACGGGGACGGAGGCCACCGCCGGGCGAGGGGGGACCCCAAAGGGGTTTCGCTCCACGAAGGCGACGACCCCCGGCGGGGCCCCCCGGGAGGCGCTCTCCCGGGACCCCAGGACGCTTTGTAGGACGTGCTCCGTCCGGAGGGCCAGGGTGTGCCGCCGGAGGAACTCTTCTCCCAAAAAGGCCACCCCTCGGGCCGCCACCAGGGCGAGGACGGCCCAGGCGCCCCAGCGGACCAGGGCGACGAGGAGATGGGATCCTCCGCCGACGGCGGAGGGGCGAAGGATCTGCTTAAGACTGGGGAGCGTCATGGCCTTCCTCCCGGACCAGGTGCCACTGGCCCTCGGATTCCTTCTGCAGGGGCAAAAACGCGGCGGCGGCCTCCAGCACCCCGTCCAGCTCTCCGGGAACCTTGAGGCGCATATCGGCGGCGCTAATGCGGGACGCGACGAGGTCCAGGGTGACGTCGCCCCGGGCCTGGAGCTCCCCCCGGAGCTCCAGCGCCAGGAAGCGCCCCGTCCCCGGGGTCAGCTCCACCTGGGTCTGCCCCCCTTCCCAAGAGGCCTCCTTGCCGAAGGCCTCCACTCCCCCCTCTTCCCAGGAGAGGACAAAGGCCCCCCTTCCCCCCAGGAGGGGCAAAGGGTTCCACCGGAGCTCCACCCCCCGGCTTCGCGCCGAGAAAAGGGGAGAGCGCCCTTCGATGCTCTCCAGCGTCAGGGAGGGGATCCACCCTCCTCCCGCCGTGGCGTTTCGCACCGTAATCTCGATGCCCCGGCGATCGCCCTCTCGGATCAACAGGGCCACGCCCCAATCCACCGCCTCCTGGAGGGGAAAGAAAAGCCCGAGCCCCCCGACGAAGCAGGCGATAAAAAATATCAGCGGCGGGGCGATGATTTTAAACCTTTTCACGATTCCACCCCCACGATCAGCGACAGGACGAAGAGGGGACCATCTTTTTCCGGCAGGGTACGGAGCTCGGCGCTGCGCACCACGAGCCCCGCCCCGTCGAGTTCTTGGAGGAGCGTCATGAACTCCTCCGCATAGAGGCGCTCCAGGACCACCACCACTCCCTGATCCGAGGCGGAGAGATCCTTTATGCGCCCCTTCATCCCCAGGCGATCCGCCACGCCGGAAAAGGCCTCCAGGGGGTCCGAGGCCCTGCCCTCCCTCACCCCGGGGGCGGAGGCCCCCCCCAGGGCCCGATATTGGGACACCACGTCCAAGAACTTCCGGAAACGGTCTTCCAGCAGGGAGGAGCGCTGCCACTCCGAAGAGGCCTCCTGGGCCAGCTGGAACCCCACGCTCCAGGCGACCAGGACCCCCAGAAGGAGCAGGACAAAACGGCGAAACTCGGCGTTGGCCCCTAGGGCTTCACGAAAACGGCCCAGGGCCCCCCCCAGGGAGGTCAGGAAAGAATCGTCCCCTTTCATCAAGGTTTCTGCCACCCCACTTCCACGGTGAAGCGCACCTGTCCGTCGGGGGTCTGCTGCACATCTCCCACCCGGGAGGACAATTCGCCCTTTTTAAGGCGCTCTTTGACCTTCGCCAGGGTCCCCACGTCGGGGAGCACCCCGCCCATCTGGGCCCCCGAGGCGCTGTAGCGAAGGGTTTCCAGGGTCATCTTATCCCCTCCCTCGGAGAGGGTCTCCCCCACGAAGCGGATCACGTCCCCCAGGGAGGCCCCCCGGGCTTGACGGTTCTCCCCCCGGGCCTCGGCCAGACGGGCCCGGGCCTGGCTCAAGGGGTCGGTGGGAGTGCCGCCAAAGACCTGGGCGTAGGCCTCCGCCGCCCGGGCCTGGAGATCTTCTTGGCGGTGCAGGGCACTCCAGAGCTCGCCCCCCTGTACCCCCGAAAAGAGCAACCCCCCCACCAGGAGGGCTCCCAGGGGGCCCCGAAGGGACAAAAGGGCCTGATCCCAGGCCACCAGGGCATCCACTCCCCCCGATGAGAGGTCCACCTCGTGCAGGAGGGGAAAGGCCTTCCAAGTGGCGTCTGCGGCGGCCCCCAGGCGCCGCAGGGCCTCTTGGGGGGTCCGGGGATCCAGGGTCTCCTCCACGAAGGAGAACGCCTCTCCCCCCATCTGGCGAAACCAGGCCTTCTCCCCCTCCAGGCCCTGGGGTCCCAGGGTCTTCCATCGGGCCAAGAAGGGAATCCCCTGACGCCAGGCAAGGGAAGAAACCGCCCCCCCGTCAACCCAGAGGGCCGCCCCGTCGCCTTCCATCTGGGAGGCCAAGGCCAGGGGCAGGGGCCAAACGGTGAGGCGAGGTCCCCGGCGCCCTTCGAGAAAGGCGAGCTCCTCCCGGGACCAGAACCAGGCCACCCCCGAGGCCCCCTTTCCCTCGCGCCGCCACACCGTGGGAAGGACTTCCACCCCCTGCCCTCCCAGCAGGAGGCTCCGGTACTGAAGGGCCAGGGCCTCCCGGATCCGCGACAGGTTGCCGAAGGGATAGGAAAAGGGGTGGACGGAGAGCGTCCGAAAGGGATAGAGGAGGACGCCGGAAAAGTCCTCCGGGAGCCCCTCGTGGCGCACCACCGATCCCTGGCGCAAGATCCAGTACCCCCCGGCCCCGGGAACGCCCCAGGAAGCAAGATGCCTTCGCCCCATCAATGTCTCTCCTCCCAAGCCACCGCCCTCACGGTCTGGTGGTCTTTCTTCAAGACGATATCATAAACCCAAGAGCGCTTTCCCGCCCACGTCACTTCCACGGTCAGGCCAAAGTAGGAGCTTTTTACCCCCACCAGATTCATCACGCTCCCCAAGGCCTCCCGGGGAAAGGCCGGGGCCTCGAAGAAGTCCTCGATCTTTTTGAAGGGGTGATCGACCCGGTAGGCTCCCAGGGCCCGGGCCCCCTCGGGGGTGAAGCCCTCGTGCAAAAGGGTGAGCACGTCCTCCGATGCGGTGTTGACATTTATCTTGCCATCGCACCACACGGTGAGAAAGTCCTCCAGCCCTTTTTTCGAAGGTCCCGAGGGGCCTTTTAGGAGGGGCGGAGAGAGGCCAGGGCACAGGAGCAACTCCGACAGATCCCCCAGGGGGCGATTGATGAAGCCCTCCCTCTCCCCTCCCCCCAGACGCGGGGTGCCGTCGGCGTCGAGGAAATCGAGCACCACCGGGGCCAGCTCCCCGTGGCCCAGCCTATTCCAGAGCTCCTCCCAGGGGTGAATCATCTCCTGCCTCAGGGTGGTGCCGTCGGGAAGGAAAAGAGCGTTCACCGGAAGGGCCCGGTCCAGGGGGACGAGGTGCAAAGACACCACACCCTCCCCGGCGGGAAAGGCCATGGGCTGAAACTGAGGCTTGTCCGGGGCGTCGTAATCGCTCCGGTCGGCGGCCAACCCCCGGGCCACGAAGAAGGCCGTGAGAAAGGCAAGGTTCCGAGACCGGAGGGCGGTGCGCTCCCCCTCCACCCGGCGGAGCTGGTTTCGGGCGAACCAGGCGAAGCCCGTGGTGGCGGCAATGAGCACCACGGAGATCATGAGCACCGCCGCGAGGACGAAGGCCGGGCGCCTACTGCGGGAGCCAGTCCACATAGGTCAGGGCCTTTCCGTCGCGTTCCAGGTGTATTTCCACCCCCGGGGGGAACTCTCCTTCGTACTGCCCCACCCAGGCGGCGCCGTCATGCACCCGGAGGCGCAACGCCGTCACATCGGGGAGCACCAGCTGTCCCCGGTCCAAAGACACACCGTCGGGGTCCACCTGGTGGGGCAAAAGCCCCCCGAGGAACCACCGATATAGCCCCGGTATCATAGCCGAAAAGGGGTCGTCGGGCCAGATCACCCGGTAAAGGACGCTCCCCTGGGGCCGGTCTCCCCCCCGGGAAACCCCGCTCCAGGCCACCACCGCGTCGTTGGCGGCACCACCGAACTTGTCCCTCCGGATGAGCCGAAAGGCGGGGCCCTGGGGCACGGGCAAAAGGCTCTGCCAATCCCCCGCCATGCGGGAAGCGGCCAGGCGAAAGGCCGTGTCCTCGGCAAAGTCATCCTCCACCCGGGTGAGGAGTCCCACGGTGTGCACCACCGGGGCGATGCCCACGGCGGCCACGATCCCCACCAGGGCCAGTACCAGGAGGATCTCCACCAGAGTAAAGCCCCGGGGGGGCCTCCGGGCCCCCCCGGGGGAGGAAAGAATCAAGGCTCGACGCTCTCCGCGCTCATCGGAGGAGGGGCGGAGGCCCCGGGAGCGGGGACGACCTGATAGGATCCGGGCTGGAGATAGGCCGTGAAACGGTCGATCATCTCCCGGCTGTGGAGGCGATCGGCCCACTGGAGTAGGGTCATGAGATCCTCGGCGGTGGACTCCCGGTAGAAGTACTGAGTCAGGCGGTTGAGCCCCTCCAGGAGGAGGTCGCCATCCTGACTGGATTCTCCCGCCCGGATGAGGAGGATCGCCAGCTGGCGCTCGGCGTCCAGATGGACCATGTAGTGATCCTGGGCCTTTTCCAGGAGCCTTTTATACTCCTGGGCGTTGGAAGCCCGGAGGGAGCGGGCCAGGATCTTGTCCCCGACCATGCCGTCCCCGAGGAAGCAGAGCCCCCCCAGGGCCGCCACCGCCGCAAAGCCCCCCAGAAAGCGCCCCACCAGGGGCATCCTCCCCAGGGTCCCCCGGTCTTCCTCCGAAGGGAGAAGGATCTCCCGGGCGGATAGGCCCAGAGCCAGGGCGAGCCACACCGCATCTTCGATGCGGTGTAGCGGTCTATCCCAGACCATGGCAAAAAAATAGCTGGTGACGAAGCCGCAGGCCCACACCGCCGGAGGAGAGAGCTTCTGACGCCGCCCCAAGGCCCGGCAGAAGCGCCAGAGCCACCATAGGACCATCAGAGAAAGGATGGCCCCCCCCACGATCCCCCCTTCGGCGAACCACTGGAGATATTCGTTGTGGGCCCAGTTGGTGAACTGGAATTCGTTTTCCGGGAAGTCGCGAAACATCTCCCGTTGGGCGTCGAGGTAGTGCCACTTGTAGTGCCCCAGCCCCACCCCCTCGGGGTGCTGGCGGATCATGGTCCAGGAGGTGGCCCAGATGGCGCTGCGCCCCCCGATGCCCTTGTAGTTCACCACCATGTCCCCGAACTTATAGAAAAAGACATCGGCCCCCCGGACCCCCATCATGGCCACGCCGTAGGCGAGGAAGAAGGCCCCGGTGAAAATAAGCACCCTCTTTAACACTCGCCGCCGATCCTCGGCCTGGGCCCAAAAGGCCACCCCCAGGGTCAAAAGCCCCACGAGGAAGGCCAAGAAGGCCGACCGGCTGGTGGAAGCGGCCAGGCCATACACGTCCACCGCCAAAAGCCCCAGGGCGACCCACCAGAAAAAGGGGTGGGATCCGTCCTCCCGGCGGAAGGCCCCGGTGAGGAAGCACCAACACATGCCGTAGGCCCCCACGAACATCCAAAGGCCCATCATGTTCTGGTACCCCGTGTTGCCAATGTAAAATCCCGGGGTATGTAGTATGAAGAAAAGATCAGGGGTCACCAGGTCTCGCATCTGGAGCTCGGCAAAGCCCACGTTGATGGCCCCGTTCAGCGCCGCCCCCAAGAGGATCCAGCGCAGGTCCCGGCGCCATCGCCCGGGGTCCGTGTTTAGGGCCAGGAGGTACACCCCGAGCATGGTGGCGAGGAAAAACCACTCCTTCACCAGCGTGGGTCCCGAGGTGATCGGAACCCAGAGGGGTTGGAGGGCAAAGTAAAGCAGCATGAAAAACCATGCCAGCCCGAAGGCGTCCCACCGGAAGTTCAACCGATCCGCCCCGTACCACGCCACCCGGCTCCCCGCCACGACCCAGCAGAGGGCCACGGGAACGGCGGTCACCACCCACTTCATGAGGTGCAGCGTGTCAAACCACGATAGGCCGGAAAAGACCAGGTTGGGCACCGCGAGGGCAACCAAAAGGAGGGGAAAGGTCATCCACCACGGCGCCAGAGCCGGGGGAGAGGGGGAAATCATCGGCCCCGGGGGAGCCTTGCGAAGCACCTTGTTCTTGGCCACGGAAAAATCCTCCTTAAAAATTGAACGTCCCGCCCTTCGGTTCCCGGGGGGAGGGCTTTTTTCGCCCCACCCCGAGCTCCGTCACCCCCTCGGGCGGCGGAACCAGGGGCATTATGTCACCGGCCGATCCCCGGGGGCAACGGTAATTCCACGCAGGGGACCGCATGAGGGAGCCCTAGGGTAGGTACGGCCGCCTTTCGGAGCTCACGAACTGGGCAAACTCTTTCATAAAAATTAGATTTATCGTCCCCGTGGGGCCGTTGCGGTGTTTGGCCAGGATGACCTCGGCCCGGGGGTCTTCCTCGTCGCCGTCTTTTCGGTCGTAGTATCCGGGGCGATAGAGCAAAAGTACCATGTCGGCGTCCTGTTCGATGGCGCCGCTGTCCCGGAGGTCTGACAGCATGGGGCGCCGGTCGGTGCGCGACTCCACGGCCCGGGAGAGCTGGGAGATGGCCACCACCGGCACCGATAGCTCCCGGGCCACGGCCTTGAGGGCCCGGGATATTTCGGCCACCTCCTGCTGGCGGCTCTCCGCAGACCGAAGGCTGCGCATGAGCTGGAGGTAGTCCACCACCACGAGCCCCACAGGCTGGCCCTTCATGAGGGCCACAAAGCGCCGGGACCGGGCCCGGAGGTCCAGGGTGGAGAGGTCGGAGCTGTCGTCGATGTAGATGGGAGCGGCGGAAATGCGCCCCGCCGCGTGGGCCAGACGATCCCACTGATCCCGGGAGAGGTTTCCCGTCCGGAGGTCGTGGATGTTTATCTGGGCCTCCGATCCCAAAAGGCGGTGCACCAGCTGCTCTCCCCCCATCTCCAGGCTGAAGATGAGGACCGGCTTCTTTTCCTTGATGGCCGCATGCTGGGCCATGTTCAGGGCAAAGGCCGTCTTCCCCATGGCGGGGCGGGCCGCCACCACGATGAGGCTCCCGGGCTGGAGCCCTCCTCCCAGGTGATCGAAGTCCACGAAGCCCGAGGGGGTGCCGATGGTCTGGTCCTTGCGGAGAAAGGCCTTTTCGATGTGCTGAAAGGCCTCGGGGACGATCTCCCGGATGTGGCGAAAGGGGCGGTCGTTCCCCCTCTGGGCAATGTCGAAGACCAGGCGCTCGGCCTCGTCGAGGACGTCTTCCATCTCCCGGTCTTCGGCAAAGCCCAGGCGGGAGATGAGCCCCCCGGCGGCGATGAGACGCCGCCTCAGGGCCTTGTTCCGCACGATCCGGGCGTGCCACTCCACGTTGGCGGTGGTGGGGACGCTGTCCACCACGGCGGCGAGGAAGCCCTGCCCCCCCAGGCGCTCCGCCAGGCCCGCATGGCGGCCGATCTCCTCCCATAGGGTCAGGGGATCCACGGGAAGATCCTTGCGGGCCATCTCCCCCACCAAGGAGAAGACGTCCCGGTGGTGCAGGTCGTAAAAGTCCTCAGGATCCAAGATCTCCGTGGCGGAAAGGAGGGCATCCCGATCCAGCAGGCAGGCCCCCAGGACCGCCCGCTCCGCCTCCAAGCTGTGGGGCTGGACTCGATCGAAAAGGGATTCGACCACCCTACTCCGCCTCGACGCTCACGGTGAGGGAGGTCTCTACCCCCGCATGGAGGCGCACCGTCACGGGGTAAACGCCCACGGAGCGGAGGGCCTCGGGGAGCCGGAGGTCCTTTTTGTCCACCTTGGCCCCCAGTTGGGTCGCGATGGCCTCGGCCACCTGGGCAGAGGTGACGCTGCCGAAGAGCTTTCCGGCGTCTCCCGCGCTGGCTTTCACCACAACGCGCTTGCCCTGGAGGTGGCGCCCCACTTCCCGGGCATGCTGCTCCGCCTTCTCCGCCTTGGCCCTTTTGGTGTCTTCCTGGTTCTCCCAGTCTTTCACCTTCCCCGCCGTGCCCTCTTCCGCCAGCTGGCGGGGGAAGAGGAAGTTCCGGGCATAGCCGTCGGAGACCTCCACCAGATCTCCTTTTTTGCCGAGCTTGGCCACGTCTTGTTTAAGAATGACTTTCATCTCTTTCACCTCGCAGGAAGTTCTCCCCGGGGCCTGGGAGTTTTAGGGGGCTCACTCTACCCCCCGGGCCCGGAAGTCAAACCACAGATCCGCGATCCCCAGCACCGTGGCGCCCTGGGACAGGAAGGGGAAGGCCATCACCAGGAAAAAGGCCACCCACCGGAGCTTACCCCAGCGCCAGCGTCGCAAAAAGGCCCCCAGGACCGCCATGCCCTGCAACAGAAAAAGCATGGTCACCACCATGCGCAGGTTGATTCCCGCCCGGAAGAGGATGCCCCGCCCCTCCCCCCCTCCGTCCAGGAGGGGAAACACCAGGGAGGCCAAAAGGGCCCACACCAGGCTGCGGGGAAAACGCCAGGTGTCAAAGAGAGGGATGGGGGGCAGGCGCCGCTGTCCCAGGCGCTGGAGCACGGCGGCGCTCACGGCGTAGCTGAGCCAACAGTCCAGGGCCCCCGCCATGACCAAAAGGGCGGGGAAGATGAGGGGGATGATCTGAAAACTGGCCTCCATCTGGGCCCGCACGGGCTCCAGGGCCGCCGGGGCTCCCTGCCCTCCCCATCCGCCCACCAGGTCGAAGGCCTGCTGCATGGTGAGGCGCATCTGATCGGGGTCGACGGAAAAGGGGTTAATGCCGGTGACCGCCGTGGCGACTCCCATGAGGAGGAGCTTGCTGGCCAGAGACACGAGGACGCCGTAGAGGAGGATCTCCTCCGCATGGTCGTACTTTTTCGCCAGGACTCCGAGCCCCACCCCCAGCACTCCGAAGCCCAGGGTGAAAAATAGTCCCCCCAGGGGCCCAGAAAAGATCACCGTCAGGATCCCCGCCACCCCGGTGCCCAGGATGGCGTGGCGCAGGGAGTGGCGGAGGCCCAGCACCACCAGGGGAGTGGGGCAGATCAGCGCCGCCACGACGCCCACCAGGGGGAGGGCGGAGCTGATGAGAAAGAGCACCGCCGCCAAGGCGGCCAACAGGGCGGATTCCACCAAGGGGCGGGGGTCATGCATGGCCCGTCATCCTTTCCTCCACGTCGGCGAAAGGGGGACATCCCTTCCCGTTCACCGCTCCAGAACGCCGCGAGGGAGAGGACGGGCCTCTCCCTTCGCTCGAAAAAACTCCCGTCTACTCCGCAGAGAAGGGTACGAGGGCCATCATCCGGGCCCGCTTGATGGCGTCGGTGAGGCGCCGCTGGTGCTTGGCGCAATTTCCCGAAACCCGCCGGGGGAGGATCTTGCCTCGCTCGGAGATGTACTTGCGGAGCTTTTCCACGTCTTTGTAGTCCACGTGGTCTACTTTATCTACACAGAAAAAACACACCTTGGGACGGCGCTTGCCGCGCTTGCGCGGCCCCCCCGCCGGCCCACCATGACCATGGGATGGTGCAGCCATGAACGTTATCCTCCTTTTTGCTAAAACCTTTGCTAAAACCGCCGGACCACTCCCTAGAAGGGGATGTCAGCTTCCTCTCCTCCCCGGTCTTCGGGCATGTCGGAGATATCCAGGGGAAAGTCTTCTTCCGTGAACCCTTTTTCGTCGCGAAGGCTGCCAAAGCGAGGCGGACGGGTGGCGGGTTCGTCCCGATGGGGCCCTCCCCGGGAGGGGGCGGCGCCCCCTTCGTCCCGGCGACCCCCGATGAACTGGATCGACTGGGCCACCACCTCGGTGGCGAAGCGCTTCTGTCCGTCTTTTTCGTAGCTCCGCACGGAGATGCGCCCCTCCACAAGGACCCCCGAGCCCTTGGAAAGATACTGCTCGCAGTGCTCCGCTTGGATGCCCCAGACCGATACGGGGATGAAATCCACCTGTTCCTGAACTTCGCCATTGGATCCCTTCCACCGGCGGTTCACCGCCACGGTGATCCGGGCCACCGCCTGTTTGGAGGCGGTGTAACGCACCTCGGGGTCTCGGGCGAGGTTCCCCATGATGATGGCCTTGTTGAATCCGCGCACGGCACTCCCTCCTTAGAGCTCGTCCTTACGCACCACCATGTGCCGCATGACGTTCGTCCGGATGTGCAGCAGGCGATCTAGTTCCTTCACCTGCCCCGGATCCAGAGTCAGCTGGTAGAGGGTATAGTATCCCTCCTGCTTCTTGTCGACGGGGTAGGCAAGCCTTCGCTTGCCCCAGTGATCGATCTTGGACACTTCTCCCCCGACACCCTTGACAACTTCACCGATCTCCTCCGCCAGGACCTTGTGGTCCTCGACGTCGGGGTGGAACAGCACCATCATTTCGTAGGGCCGCACCACCTTCACCTCCTCCCTTTGGACTTGAGGCCTCTTCTCGCGCGGAAGAGGCAGGGACACACGCGACTTTGGATTATATCCTAGGGGCCGTCTCTCGACAAGATGCGCACCTCATCTCCCGACGTGTAAACGACGCGAAAGACCGTTTCGTCGGGGTAAAGTAGGTTAAATTGCTCCCGGGCCAACCGGGCCACTCCCTCCGGGGTCTCGTAATAGGCAATCTCCTCCCGCAACGTCTGCATCCGGCGACTGAGGCGCACGATCTCGTCCATGCGCTGATCCACCAGGTAGGAGAGCCTGGCGATGCGCGCCAGCTCAAAGCCGTAGGCCGTGAGCATCACGGCAAAGCAGAGTCCGGTGACGGTGAGGACAAAAACCCATCGGAGCCTCGGCATGGCGCCCCCGAAGCTACATGCGCTCCGGAGCCCCGATGCCCAAGAGGCGCAGGGCATTGGCCAGGGCGATCTGGCTCGCCCGCACCGCCACCAGGCGGGCGTCCCGCAGGGCGGGCTCTTCCCCCAAAATCCGGGAGGCGTTGTAGAACGAGTGGAAGGCGCAGGCCAGGTCGTAGGCGAAAAACACCAGACGGTGGGGCTCATACTCCCGGGAGGCCTTGGCCACTTCGTCGGGGAAGAGGGCAATCTGGCGCATGAGGGCCTGCTCCTCGGGGGAGCCGAAGGCTTCGGTCAAGAGGGGATCCACTCCGGAGGGCACGGGGATCCCCCGGGCCTCGGCCTCCCGGAAGATGCTGGCCATGCGGGCATGGGCGTACTGGACGTAATACACGGGATTGTCCGCTCCCTGGGTCTTGGCCACTCCCAGGTCAAAATCCAGGTGGCTGTCCGACCGGCGCATGAGGAAAAAGTAGCGCGTGGCGTCCGGTCCCACGTCGTCCAACACGTCCCGTAGGGTGACGAACTGCCCCGAGCGCTTGGACATGGTGACGGGCTCCCCGTGGCGCAGGAGGTTCACCATCTGGATCAGGATCACCTGGAAATCCTGGGGATCCCTCCCCAGGGCCTCCACGGCGGCCCGGACCCGGGGAATGTATCCATGGTGATCCGCCCCCCAGACGTCGATGGCCAAGTCAAACCCCCGGTCGAACTTGTCCTTGTGGTAGGCCACGTCGGAGGCGAAGTAGGTGGGGGCTCCGTTGCTGCGGATGAGCACCCGGTCCTTTTCATCCCCGAAGGCCGTGGCCCGGAACCACACGGCCCCATCCTGGTCGTAGACGAAGCCCCGCCCCCGGAGGTGATCGATCATGCCGGGGACCGAGGCGTTGTCGTAGAGGCTTTTTTCCGAAAACCACACGTCGAAGCGCACCCCGAAGAACTCCAGGTCCTTTCGGATGACCTCCAGAAGGGTGCGGCAGCCGTACTCCCGGAAGAAGGGCAGGGTTTCCTCCAGGGGAAGATCCAGGAGGTGGGGCCCTTCTTGGTCCAACACGCCCTGGGCCACGTCCCGGATGTAATCTCCGTGGTACCCGTCTTCGGGGAAGGGGGCCCGCTCTCCCTGGCCCAGGAGCTCGAAGTAACGGGACTGGACGGAGCGCCCCAGGTTGTCCACCTGGAGCCCCGCGTCGTTGATGTAGTACTCCCGGGCCACCTGCCACCCGGTGAACTCCAGGATGGACGTCATCACGTCTCCCACCACGGCGCCCCGACCGTGACCCACGTGAAGGGGGCCCGTGGGGTTGGCGCTCACGAACTCCACCTGTACCCGGCGGCCCCTCCCCAGGTCGGAACGGCCGTACCGCTCGCCCTCGGAGAACACACGCTCCGCCACGGCGCCCATCCACCCCCGGGAAAGGCGAAAGTTTATGAACCCGGGGCCCGCGATCTCCACCCCGGCCACGCAGCTCTTCTCGCCGGGGGTGAGGCGCTCCGCCAGGGCCTGGGCCACCTCCCGGGGATGGCTTCCGAAGACTTTAGCCCCCTGAAGGGCCACGTTGGTGGCCCAATCTCCCTGGTCCGGGCGTTTGGGGCGTTCCAGGTACACTTCAGGGAGGAGCTCCGGAGCCACCCCCCGGTCCCGGGCCAGGTCCTCCAGGACCTTAGAGATCTCCTGTTTTAACATGTCGCGAATGTCTTCCACGGGAAAAGCCCTCCTCTTTCCTGCCCCAGGACGGGGCAACCCTTCCCTCCGGGGGCTCCGAAGGGATTTACTTTTTCATCAAGGGGATCTGGTGCCCTCCCCACCGAGCTTCGGCGGCCAGGGCGCTTTCCAGCTCCGCCAGCTCCGGATCCCCCAGGCGCACGTCTTTCACCAGAAGGCGGCTCTCCCCCACCACTTCGTGGTACTTCTCCCGATACCGCACCGTCTCCTTGAGCACCACCCGCCGTCCCCGCTCCCCCCCCTTGGGGAGGTCCAAAACGCGGTAACCCTTGGGAAGGGCCAGGGAGAATCGTTGCTCGAAGACGAAGGGAAACCGCAGGGCACAGGGGGCGGCGGCGCGCCGGAGGTCGGCGGTCCAGGGGAGGTCCACTCCGGGAAAGCGCACCAACACCCGTCCGGGGCCCGGGATGCCCAAAGGGACGGTGACCGGAAAGGAAAAGCGATAACCGTAGGGGTAGACGGTCCTGGTGGCCTCTCCCAGCACGGGACGCCCCGCCCCGGAGGGCCATCGGATCTGGCTCTTCACCGCATCGGCCTCCGGCACGCCCTGGGGGGCGAAGATCCCCACCCACCCCCCCCGAAGGGTGACGTCCACCGATCCCCGGGCCACCCCTTCCTGGTCCAGGCTCAGGGTCCACTCCACCGAGAAGCGATGGGTCTCCAAGGCGCCCTTTCCCATGGATCGCCGCTCCACCCGGGCGCCCTCCCGACGAAGGATCGTGGCACCCCAAAGGGCCGAGGGGACCTCTCCCGGGGCCACGTTCTGCCCCACGTCCCAGAAAAACTCCCCGCCCCCGGAGGGTTTCAGTTCCAGCACCGGACGGAGCCAGGCCCGGGCCGTGGCGGGGGCGTCATCCCCCAGGTCCAGCACCGGGATCCACCACAGGGTGGCCTTCCACCCCACCTTCTCAAGCCACCGCCGGAGCAGGAGCACCCGCTCCCATGAGGTCCAGGGCCCCTCCGGAGAGATGAGCTCCCCGGGGCGCACCGCATCCCACGGGGCTCCCTCCAGAAGGGTGGAGGAGCCATTCATGAGCCCCAGGAGCCTTTTCCCCGCAGCGATGCGGTTGGCCCCCCGTAGCGCCCGGGCGAAGGCCCCTTTCGGTTCGGGCAGGGGAAGGCTCTCCAGGTAGTCCAGGGGCGTCAGGGCCTCGCGGGGTCCCTTTCTCAGGCTGAAAGTCAGCACGGGGCGCCCCTGGGACAGGAGCCCCATCCCCGGCCAGGCGGGGCGGTTCACCACCCGCCACTCATAGCTTTCCCAGGGCCCCTCGTCGGTGACCTCGGGGGCCGGAGCCTCCACTCCCTTCCAGAAAAAGGCGCTCCCCTGGGGGACACGCACCGTGATCACCTGCTCCCACTGGGGAAGGTCCAGGGCGAGCCACACCACGTCGTCCACGTTCATCCGTCGCGGAAAGACCTGGAGGTATTCCAGCGCCACCACCGCGCCGTCGTGCCGGGGGGCGCGCACCCTCAGCGAGGCAATGCCCCCTTCGTCGTCATTTTCCACCGAAAGGGGGGCCAGGGGACGCCCCGTCTGGGCGTCGTAGAGGCCGCTCGCCAAAAGCTCGGCCTTTCCCCCCACGGGAACGGGGATATCCCAGAGGCGCCAGGCCTCCGCCCCCCGGGAGGGGAGCTCGACGATCCATCGGGAACGCCGCACCAAGGAGCCGTCCGCTTGTAGCTCGTACTCCGACCGTCGCTGCCACACCATGCCCGATCCTTCCCCCCCTCCGGGGGGCACTTCTCGGGCCAGGCGGCGCACTTCTTTCGCCAGTAGCTCTTCCGGCGCCGGAGCCCCCAGGGCCCCCGCCGCTCCCAGCAGAGAAAGGAGGATCCCCCAGAACCACCCCCGGGTCATGCTTTTTATCATCGCCTTTTCCTCCTCTCACCCTCGCGCCACCGCCCCAAGGGCCGAGGACTCCAAGGGTCGTTCCGGCTTGGGGATCACGCCAGCCGGCCGCAGCATTGTTTGTACTTGCGCCCGCTCCCGCAGGGACACGGGGCGTTGGGTCCCACCCGGGCCCCCTTTTGAACGGGCTTGGGGCTCTCCCCCTGGCGAGGATCGGGGCGCCGATCCTGCCCCAGCCCCCCCGCCGCCAGGATCTCCGGCACCGCGTGGCGGGGCTGGCCCCGAGGATCCCCTTCCGGGGCCGCCACGGAGACCCGAAAGACGTACTCCGTCACGCCCTCTCGGACGCGCTCCAACATCTCCTGGAAGAGGTTGTAGGACTCAAACTGGTACTCCAGGAGGGGATCTTTCTGGCCGATGGCCCGGAGGCCTATGCCGCGCCGAAGCTCGTCCATCCCCAGGAGGTGGTCCTTCCACTGGGCGTCCAAGACGTGCAGCACGAGAAAGCGAATCAGTCCCTCGCCCATCTCGGGCCCCAGATCGGCCATCTTGCTCCGGAAGCGCTCCAGGGCCCCTTCCTTGAGGGATTCCTGGGCCGGGGGCAAAGCCTGGGGGGTCTCCACCCCCTCCAGGAGGGGTTCCACCCAGGGGCCCATCATGCCCTTGAGCCGAAGCACCGCCGACCGGGGTTGGCACTCCCCCTGCTCGGGAAAGGCCTTTTCCAGCACACCGTCGATGGCGTCGGCGATGATTTCTTCCACCCGCTCCCGGATTCCCTCTTCCCGCAGGACCTGATTTCGCTCGCCGTAGACCGCCTCGCGCTGCTGGTTCATGACGTTATCGTACATGAGGAGCTGGCGGCGGATGTCGAAGTGCATCTCCTCCACCTTTTTCTGGGCATTGGCAATGGCCTTGGTGAGCATGGGGTGCTCGATGGATTCGCCCTCTTCCATGCCCAGCTTCTCCATGACGCCCTGGATGCGCTCCGAGCCGAAAAGGCGCAGGAGGTCGTCTTCCAGGGCGAGGTAGAAGCGGCTGGAGCCCGGATCTCCCTGGCGGCCGCTACGCCCCCGGAGCTGGTTGTCGATGCGCCGGGACTCGTGGCGCTCGGTGCCCAGGATGTGAAGGCCCCCGGCGGCCAACACCTGCTCCCGCTCGACGGCGCACTGGGCGGCCAGCTCCCGGCGGAGGGCATCAAAGCCCTCGAGGTCGGCGGCGGGATCCACGCCCCGCCGGGGGGCCTCTTCCCGGGACAAAAAGTCCGCGTTGCCCCCCAGAACGATGTCCGTGCCGCGCCCCGCCATATTGGTGGCCACCGTGACGGCGCCGAAGCGCCCCGCCTGGGCCACGATCTGGGCTTCTTTTTCGTGGAACTTGGCGTTCAACACCTGATGGGGGATCTTGCGGGCCTTGAGGAGCTTACTCACCACTTCGGAGTTCTCGATGGAGGTGGTGCCCACCAGCACCGGCTGCCCTTTGGCGTGACACTCTCCCACCTCGTCCGCCACAGCGGCGAACTTCTCCCGCTTGGTGCGGTAGATCAGATCGGCGTGATCCTGACGGATCATGGGACGGTGCGTGGGGAGCACCACCACGGGGAGACCGTAGATCTCTTTGAACTCCTCCGCTTCCGTGGCGGCGGTCCCCGTCATACCCGCCAGCTTGCGGTACATGCGGAAGTAGTTCTGGATGGTCACCGTGGCGAGGGTCTGATTTTCCCGGCCAATGCGCACTCCCTCTTTGGCCTCGATGGCCTGGTGGAGGCCGTCGGAGTACCGGCGACCGAACATGAGCCGACCGGTGAACTCGTCCACGATGACGATCTCCCCGTCTTTCACCACGTAGTGCACGTCGCGCTGGAAAAGATGCCATGCCTTCAGGGCCTGGAGGATCTTATGGGCCATCTCGGAGCGGGCCAGATCGGCAAAGAGCCCCGGCACCTGGAGGATCTGTTCGCAGCGGGCGATGCCTCCTTCGGTGAGGGCCACGTTGCGGTCCTTTTCTTCCACCTCGAAGTCCGTGTCCCGGGTGAGGCGCCGGGCCACATCGTTGGCCCGACGATAGGGCTCCACGTTGTCCTCCGATGGTCCCGAGATGATGAGGGGCGTCCGGGCCTCGTCCACCAGGATGGAGTCCACCTCGTCCACGATGGCGAAGGCATGCCCCCGTTGTACCAGGTGCGATGGGTGGGTGGCCATGTTGTCCCGCAGGTAGTCGAAGCCAAATTCGCTGTTGGTGCCGTAGGTCACGTCCGCCCGATAAGCGGCGAAGCGCTCCTCTGGGGGCATGAAGGGGGAGAGGACTCCCACGGAAAGCCCCAGGAAGCGATAGATGGGCCCCATCCACTCCGCGTCCCGCTTGGCCAGGTAGTCGTTCACCGTCACCACGTGCACGCCCTGGCGAGAAAAGCCCCCCAGGGCCACCGCCAGGGTGGATACCAAGGTCTTCCCTTCGCCGGTTTTCATCTCGGCGATGCACCCTTCGGTGAGCGCCATGGCTCCCATGAGCTGTACGTCGAAGTGGCGCAACCCCATGGTGCGCACGGAGACCTCCCGCACCGTGGCGAAGACCTCTTCCAGCAGGGCGTCGGGGGCCTCTCCTCCTTCGATGCGCCGCCGGAACTCGTCTCCCCGGGCCCGGAGGGCCTCGTCGGAGAGGGCCTGGAGGGCGGGCTCCAGGGCGTTGATCCGCCCCACTCGCTGCCGATAGCGCTTCAGGGCGTTCTCGTTGGGATCGAGCCCCAACGCCTTCTTCAAACCTTCGAACATGCCGTCACCTCATATTTTGTCTCCGGCTTCTCGATTTCCGCCGGGAGAACTCGCGTCCCGGGCGATTATAGGCCCGATGTTTTCTCTGCGTCAAAAGTTTTCCTTCCCTTGAGCCTCCGCCCGGAGGACCGATCTCCACACCGGGGCGAAAGGGAGCCGGAGGGGCGCCCTAGGCGCCGGAGGGGATCTCCCGCCGTTCCCGCAGGAGCCGCTCCCTCCGGGCGCGCAGGGCCTTCCAGAAAAGGGCCCCGAGGATGCAGACGTAGGGCAACATGAGGGTGCCATTGCTATTGACCCCCGCATTTTGCAGGGCGTTGCCCCCGGCCTGCACCAGGCCGAAGGCCGCCGCCGCCCCCAGGGTGGTGCCCAGCTTGCCGTCGCCGAAGATCACCGCCGCCACCGCAATCCATCCCCGGCCCGAGCTCATGCCTTGGTTAAAGAGCGTGAGATAGCTGATGGAAAGAAAGCTCCCCGCCGCGCCCACCAGTACGCCGTTGAGGACCAGGGCAAAGTAGCGCAGCCGGAGCACGGAAACCCCGGCGGCGGCCAAGGCCTCTTCGTTTTCTCCCGCCGCCTTGAGGCGGAGCCCCAGCACGGCCTTCCGGTCCACCCACAGCATGGCCAGCACCAAAAAGAGCGTCCCCCAGACCACCAGGGAAAAGTCCCCCACCACACGATCAAGGGGGGCGGAGAGCCACCCCAGGTCCACGTCGGGGACCTTCTCCATGAAGGGCGACGAAAAATACCCCTTCACGTGAAAAATGCTCTTGAGCAGGAGCACGGAGAGGCTGTCCGCCAGAATGTTGAGGGTCATGCCCACCACCCAGATGTTGGCCCTCAGGTTGACGCAAAAGAGGGCGAAGAGGAGGTTGAAGGCCACGGCGGCGGCGACGCCGCAGAAAAGCCCCCCCACCCAGCTCTCCATGAAGTGGTTTCCCATGGCGGCGAAGAAGGCCCCCAGGAGCATGGCTCCCTCTTGGCTGATGTTCAGAATGCCCGTCTGTAAGGTCCAACACCCCCCCAGGGCCGCCAGGATCAGGGGGGTCATCATGCGGATGGAGGCGCGAAACAGTTCGATCATGGCTAATCCTCCCGCAGGCGATTCGCCAGCCTGTTGGCCACCGCCATCCCCGCCGTCACGAAGAGCACGGAGGTGGTGACGATGAGGTCCACCACTTCTGCGGGGATACCCGTGAGGAGCTCCATCTCCAGGGCCCCGGAGCTCATGGCGGCATACACCAGGGCCGCCCCCAGGACCCCCAAGGGGTTATACCCCACCATCATGGCGAGGATCATCCCCGTCCAGGTGTATCCCTTGGATATCCCCACCAGGAAGCGCCCCGTGTCTCCCATCACCAGCAGGCTCCCCGCGAGCCCCGCCAGCGCTCCGGAAAGGGCCATGGCCCCGAGCTGGCGCCGCCTCACGGGGATGCCTCCGGCGGCGGCGGCCCGGGGGTTGAGGCGCACCATGCGTCCCTCGTAACCCCAGGCGGTCCACAGCATGAGCCCCGTCACCAGGAGGGCGGCCCCCAGGGCCACGAAGACGCCGGTGTGGAGCACCGCCAGGTCGCTGATCCGGGAAAAGCGTACGAAGTCCTGTACCCGGTCGGTCATGCCCGCCGAGACGTTTTTGCCCGCCAGGGGCCCCGTGGCCAGGTACGACGTGAAGTACTGGGCCACGGCGTTGAACATGATGGTCACCACCACCACGTTCATGCCCAGGTCAAGGGAGAGGCGGCCGGGAACCCACGCCCAGAAGACCCCCACAGATACTCCGAAGGCCAGGACCAGGATCATGGCGGGTAGGGAAGGCATGGGGGGAAGAAAGAGTCCCGCCAGGGCCGCCCCTAGGGCCCCCATGTAGAGCTGTCCCTCGGCGCCGATGTTCCAAACCCCCGCCGCGAAGGCCACAGCGATGGAGAGGGCCCCGAGGATGTAGGGCACCGTCCGGGCCAGGGTGGACCACAGGGCCGGGGCGGACCCCAGGGCCCCGACCACCATGGCCCCGTAGGCCTCCAGGGGGTTCACCCCGTGGGCGAGGAAGAGCGCCCCCCCCACGCCCAGGGCCCCCAGGAACGAAAGGAGGATGATCAGGGGATCCCGATGGCGAAGCCAGAAGGCATTCAAGACCTTCACCCCCTTTAGACCGCCCCGGCGAGGGTCACGGCGGCGAGGAAGGCCCGATGGAGCTCCAGGAAGTCCTCGTGCTCCGCCCGGAGCGTACGCCCCCCCACCCGGTGAAAGGGAAGGGCCCAGGAGGCCTTGTCACACTGGGATGTCCAGGAGAAGGTGACCTCCAACTCGTAGGGGGGACCGGGACACCAGGGCTTGAAGGCCCCCTCGCGAAAGCGGGCCAGGGCCTCCCGGGTGGCCTGGGCGAGGCGTTCCGTCGTCACCTCCGGCGCCAGGAGGCGGGCGGCGAAGCGCCCGTGTCCTTCCTTAACAGGGCAGGTTACCACTCCGGGAAGGAGGCTTTCGGCCTCGATGCAGGCGGCCACGTCGCCGGTGACCAGCGCCACGGGCACCCCCAGAGCGCCACAGAGAGCCGCCCCCAAGCCGATTTCTCCCACGGCCCGGCCGTTGAGGCGCACCTCGTGCACCGTGGTGGAGCTCATGGTGTGGTCCAAAAGGGCCCGCTCGGTGCCCCCCATGGCATGGTACGCCACAAAAAGCGCCACGTCCGCCTCGGAGACCCCTTCCATCATGCATAGGATCTTCGGACTCCCGCTGATCAGCTCCACTTCCCGGGGGAGGGCTCGGCCGTCAAGGTTTCGCATGGCGTCGTGGGAATCGTTCACCACGATTCTTTGGGCCCCCGCCTCCCGGGCCGCCGTCACCACGGCCCAAGTGTCTTTAAGCTGCATTTCTCGGCCGAACTCGTACTCCGGCTTGTTTCGAGAGACTTGGTCGAAGGAGACCACCCCCGTGGCCCCCTCCATGTCACAGCTGAGAAAAACTCGCATCATCCACCCTCCCTCGGCTCAGCGCCCCAAGGTCTCCGGAGAGAGCTCCCCCTCCCATCCCCGCACCAAGCCGGGGTTCTGGCGCAGGGGGCGCCCCAATCCCACGAGGTCGCAGACCCTTCCTTCCAGGAGCTCTTCGGCGGTCTTCGCCGACCGGATGCCCCCGGAGCAGATCACCTGGGGACGCCCCCCGCAGGCCTCCCGGATGCGCCGGGCGAAGGGACCCCACCACGCCTCCCCCGGGCCGTCGTAGCCGCAGAGGTTCCCCGAAACGTCCACCACGTCCACCCCCTGGAGGGCGATCTGGCGGGCGACCCACACCGCCTCTTCCACATCCAGGCCCGGGCTCTTCTCCCCCGGTAGGGCATCCGACACTCCCAGCCGCACGGCAAGGATCGCGTCCTTTACCACTCCCCGCAGGATGTCGACCAGATCCCGCAAGAGGAGCGACCTCCCATCTATTCCCCCGCCGTAACTGTCGCTCCGTCGGTTGGTGACGGGGCTCAGAAACTGCCCCAGGAGAAAGCCGTGGCAGGCATGGAGTTCCACCCCCGCGAATCCCGCCGCCAGGGCCCGGCGGGCGGCGGCGGCGAAGTGCTCCTCTATTTGGAAGATTTCTTTTTCCTTCAGGTATCGTGGGGTCAGGCCCACCTCATCCCGGGGATGCCTCACCGGGGAGGCGGACACCGCCTCGAAGCCCGGCGTCAGAAGCCGGGGGTCTTTGATCGCGCTCCCCGCGTGGTTGAGCTGGGCCACCACGGGAACTCCCGCCTCTTTGAAGGGTTTCAGGAAGGCGCGGTAGGGCTCCACCAGGTCGTCTTGGTCCATCATGAATTGCCCCCGACGAACCTTACCGTCGGCCCGGACCGCCGCGTGCTCCAGCACCACCAGGCCCACGCCGCTGGCGGCCAGGGGAGCGTAGAACTCCCGAGACCGATCCCCGGGGGCTCCGCTTTCTTCGTCCCCCGTCCCCGAGGCCATGGGAGCCGCCACGAAGCGGTTACGCAGCCGTACTCCCCGAAGTTCCACCGGTTCGAAACACCGCCAAGATGCCACGTTCATCGCCACCTTT
>ENA-UPSM01001546-UPSM01001546.1-activated-sludge-metagenome-genome-assembly--contig:-NODE-1546-length-30364-cov-16.911874_pt1 | contig 30364 bp, 28 predicted proteins | sample MGYA00238181_ERZ773283 | MGnify/ENA primary metagenome ERZ773283 (study PRJEB29023, sample SAMN05720199) | activated sludge metagenome | isolation source: Anaerobic digester | place: Japan...
TATAACCGCTTTAGCAGATTTAATCAATACTTTTACCTTAGCATCATATGCGACGGGTAGGCGCGCGACAATTGTCGCATAGAAAATTGACACATATGGGTCGCGCCGCTCCTCGATGGAAATTGGACGCCATATGCGTCGTTTTCCGACTTTAACAGGCGCTATGGACTAAAACCGTAACGGCGGGGACGCCGTTTTATTACTTTAAAATTCTGATCTTATGTTTGAAAGTAAGATTTAACGTAATATCGGTACCGGAGTTGGTAATGGGGTCTTCTTCAAAGAAAAACTGCCAGGTAAGGTCGTTGTATTCAAATATGAATCCGACTAAAATGTTTGTTTGAGGGTTGGAGAAAAAAGGGGTTCCTAAATCGTAATGCGGAAAGTCGTCGTATCCCTCGATAGGAAGAGTTTTGATATTAAATTGAACTATTAACGAGAAAAATTTTAAGGGATTCAGTTCAAACGAGAGGATACCGTTGAACATAGGAAAGGGAGAGCTTTCGTTATTTGTAATAAGCGTATCGAAAGACAACACTATTCCCGTTTGGAAATAGATGGAAAAAAGCCAAAATGGTCTAAAATCTGCAATTAGCCCCGTCGCCATATCGGGGTAACCCGACCCGCTAAGAAGTTCCAGTCTGCCCGTAGGTATCTTAAACGCCCCAACAGTCGCCAGGCTTACAAATCTTCTTTCAAAAAAAGTCCATTTTATCCAGAGATCGATATCTCCGAACGAGCAATTGGGTTCGTCGAGATACATTTTGATACCGTTTTTATTTTCAATGTTTATTAGTAAGGCGTTTCTTTCAAAATATTCCCTACCGCCGTTTGGGAAATTAAAAGTATGGTGAAAATTCTCAATAATAACGTCCATAAAACCGCCGTAGTACCAGATAACTCTGGCGTCTATGCCAAACTGTAAATTTCGCAATAGCGAGAACGATACCCCGAAGCCTAAAACGTGGCTTTCATAATCAATATGTCTTGTTCCCGTAACGTTGCCGTATTTATCTTCATATAGATCGCTACATATAAAACCTTGAATAAGAAAAGTCTGCAGGTAGTAAGATATGGAAAAGTTGTCCCCTTTTTTTGCGTTAATACTCGGGAAGTTGTAGTATATCATTAATGGCGTGTACATATTTTTGCCGTATAGCGGTCCCTTAGAGTAATCGGTTCCTCTTATATGTAAAGAGTTGAGCTGAAAAGAGGTCAGTATTACCAGAGCAAGATATATTTTTTTCATAATATTATCCTCATTTTAGTTTTATTTCGACTCCGAACGTTAGATTATCGACCCCGTCTTCGTTTTTATAGAAATCTAAAATCGGGATAAAGTCTTTTTTTTCCAAGACGTTGAGGTAAGTCGCTAACGAATAGAACATCCAGCCCAAGCTTAGTCCGGTATATGCAATTAATACCGCGGCGGCGGCGTAAGTAGACACATATGCGTTTTTCATTTTTATACCTTCCTCGGTATACGCGTACTGTTCGTCTAGGTTGCTTGAAGTAATATTATGTTCAACGTTATAAACCGTTTGAGCTTCGCCGTATAAATAAAAAAAGTGGTAAGCGAATATCATTGTCGGAATTGTCGTTATCAAAGAAAATGTGAAATTCCAGAAAGAGACGTAGTATAAAGTTCTTTTTAATTTAAAATTCAGATTTATATCTTTTGATTTTAAATGATATGCGATAATTTTTTCATCTTTTTCGATATTATCAATTTTTAAGGAGTATCTTAGGTCTTCAAAAAGATCGTTTTTGACCGATATAACGTAATTCCCTATCGGGAGAGCTTTGGAGAATGGGGTTCTGCCTTGATATACGGAGTTAATAAATATTTTAGAGCCGAGCGGTTCTATGTAGAATTTGACTATTTGCAGTTCCTTCTTTTGCGTAGGTTGAATGGAGACGGTTTTTTTTTCGTAATTGGAAACGGTTACGTTTTGGACTATATCTTCGTAATCGTTTTTTGAAACGGTTAAAACGTAAGATCCCGGAATAACAAAGTCGAGACGAGCCGTCGTTTTTCCGATATATTCGTCGTCTAAGAAGATTTTTGCGTCGTCCGTTGCTTCGACTGTTAACGTTCCAAAATCAATATTGAATATTTCGGGGAAAACTTTCGAAAATTCTTCTCTTACTTTTCGCGATAAATTCTCGCTGTCTGAAACGACGGAAAGATTAGCGATCTTTTTATCGAGCAGTCTTGAATAGACGTAATAAGTTACGACATATACGGTTCCAATTTTTTCTATTTCGCCGGAGATAAGGTAATCTAAAAAAGCGCTATCGTTAGCTTTTATACTGTCGCATATAGCTCTATCGCTAACGATTTGCCGTTCGACAATTTTTTTGGAAGCGTTTAAAATATAAAAAGGGTTTTCGTAATTTTCAAACCAGAGTTTAGCGATATTCTGCAGGGCGGCGCTTTTTTTATATTCCAAAAAAATTTCGCGCACAACGGAATTGTCGACAGACTCCGTTTCCGATAGCGACAACCTTTTTTCGAGAATTTCAATATTTGACATAACTCCGTTTTTTTTTTCGGAAGGACATTTTTGTAAATAGAATTTTAGAGCTTTCATAACGCTCTCTTTTTTTTTCAGCTTTGCCGAAGGAACGTCTCCCAGAACGTCTATTAGCGAAGTCAGCGCTTTTTCGCTATCTAGAGGATTCATGTCGCTTATCGATCCGACGTTTTTCAGCTTCATGAGTCCTATATTTACGGTAAAAAGTTCATTAATTAATTTGGATTCGTTTTCTTCAAGATATTTGAAATACTTATTTTGACCGAACAAAGGGGAACTAAAAAATACGAACAGCGAAAAAAGTAGAATTTTCCGAGGCATCAAAAAAACCTATATTACGACATATTTAGCGCTTTTTTTATAGCGCCGACAATTCTCTCAGGTTTAAACGGTTTTACGATAAAATCTTTCGCGCCAAGTTGAATCGATTGAATGATGAGTTTTTGCTGTCCCAGAGCGGAGCACATAATAACTTTAGCAGAGCTATCGCTCTTCATTATCTCTTGCAACGCCTGTATTCCGTCCATCCTTGGCATAGTTATATCCATTAACACAATATCCGGTTTTAGTCTCTTATATAACTCCACCGCTTCGAGACCGTTAGACGCTTCGCCGGCTACTTCAAAACCAGTTTTTTCCAAAGTATCTCTTATGATAAGTTTGATAAACGCTAAATCATCTACAATTAATACTCTTGCCGACATACGCTATTCCCATTTTATAAATTGTTAACCTATATATTACATTTAAGTTTCATTTTTTGCAACAAAAAAGTAAAGATTTTCATTTTAGTCGCAATAATTTTAATTCTTCGTCCAGAAAAACGTCGATCGCTCCGTCCATAACAGATTGTATAGATCCTACTTCGACTTTTGTTCTGTGGTCTTTGACCATAGTGTAGGGCTGAAATACGTAACTCCTTATCTGACTGCCCCATGATATATCTTTTTTTTCCGGATTCTCTTTTTCTTTCTCTTCGTCTTGAATTTTTTTATAATGATCGTAAAGTTTTGACTTTAACATCTTCATCGCTAAATTTTTATTTTTGAGTTGGGATCGTTCGTTTTGGCAAGCGGCTATTAGACCCGTCGGTAAATGCGTGATTCTTACGGCGGTCTCTACTTTATTGACGTTTTGTCCGCCGGCTCCCCCCGATCTGTAGGTATCTATCTTAAGTTCTTCCGGATTGATCTCAAATTCAATTTCATCTTCAATATCGGGGGTAACGTAAACCGAAGCAAAGGAGGTGTGGCGCCGGGCGTTTGAATCAAACGGAGATATACGGACCAGACGGTGAATACCGGATTCGTATCTTAGACGTCCGTAAGCGTATTCCCCTTCGATAAGAACGGTAACATTTTTGATACCGGCTCCGTCCCCATCCAACCAGTCCAATACCGTCGTTTTATATCCTTTAGTTTCAGCCCATCTGGAGTACATTCTGAAAAGCATCTCGCCCCAATCGCACGCCTCCGTGCCGCCGGCTCCCGGATGTATGTTTAATATCGCGGAGCAATTGTCGTTCTCCTCCGAAAGCAACTCCCGAAGTTCGAGCGACTCGTATTTTTCGCAGGCGTTTTTCAAAATATCCTTGATCTCTTTTTCATATTCCGGTTTGTCTTCCTCAACCGCGAGTTCGTAAAGCGTCGTAAGGTCTTCGACTTCCGCCTTTAACTCCTGCCAGGGTTCGATCCGTTTTTTTATCGAATTTATTTTTTTTAGAATGTTTTTAGCTCTATCTTGATCGCTCCAAAAATCGTCGTTTTTGGTCAATTCGTCGAGCGCGAGTATCTCTCTATTCTGTTTATCAAGGTCTATGCGATCGATATAGTTGCCGCATTTTTCAGAAAGCGAATAAATATCATTCTTATAATCTACCAGCATAAGCCGACTCTATTATAAAAACATTTTAATGTCAATAAATTCTTAATCGTCCAAAACAAATTTTAAAATAACGTCCGCCTGTTTTGCCGCGGCGACGTTTACCCCCGGAGAATATGGAGACAAATCGCCGCCGGCTTCGGATTTCATATCTCCAATAAGATAAAAATTATCTCTTATTTTTCGAGTTATAACGCCGTCCGCATTTCCATATCCGGCTAGCCCCGAAGCGGATACAATTAATTTTTGACTGTCGTAAAAAGATTCCGCGAGCATCTTTTTTGATTCCGCCTTATCAAACGCCTCGACGACGATAGAACATTTTTCGAAAAGACCTAATATATTATCTTCATTAATCTCAATTTCTTGCGCAAAAACCGCTATATCGGGATTTATTTTTTTTAAATTGACGGCGAGAGCTTCAACTTTTGGAAGTTCGACCTGTTCTAAAAAATAAAACTGCCTGTTGAGATTTGAATAGTCGACTTTATCAAAATCATAAATATAAAATTTATTAAATCCGGAGCGGACCAGATTAAACGCGCAGTTTGATCCAAGCCCCCCCGCTCCGGCTATCCCTATTATTTGGCTTTGGATTTTATTTAACTGATTTATTGTGAAATATTTTAATAATCCCTTTTCAAAATCGTTCTTTTCAAAATTGTTCATAGTATAAAAAGTATAAAAATCCTAAATATTTTGCCGAAATAGTTAAAATATTTTTATTCTTCAAACAGCCATGTAGACAGGTATCTCTCGCCGGTATCCGGTAATAGAACTACGACCGTTTTACCTCTGTTTTTTTCTCTTTGAGCTACCTCGAGCGCCGCGCTCATTGCCGCGCCGCTCGATATTCCGACAAAAATTCCCTCTTCCCTTGCAAGGAGCCGGGATATTTTACCGGCGTCGTCGTTTTTGACTTTAATTATTTCGTCGATTATATTTTTATTAAAAATTTCAGGGACAAACCCGGCTCCAATTCCCTGCAACTTGTGAGCGCCCGGATTTCCGCCGGATAATACGGGCGAACTTGCCGGTTCTACGGCGACGATCTTTACAGACGGCTTTTTTTTCTTTAATACCTCGGCTACTCCGGTTATCGTTCCGCCTGTTCCAACCCCCGCGACAAATATATCTATCGCGCCGTCCGTATCTTCCCATATCTCAAGCGCCGTGGTTTTTTTATGAATATCCGGATTGGCGGGGTTTTTAAATTGTTGCGGGATGAACGATTTTGGAGCTTCCCGCGCAAGTTCTTCGGCTTTTGCGATGGCTCCGCTCATCCCTTTTGCTCCTTCGGTTAAGACAAGCTCCGCGCCAAAAACTTTCAATAATTTACCCCTTTCGACGCTCATTGAGTCGGGCATAGTCAAGATCAACCTGTAACCCTTAATGGCGCAAATGTAAGCGAGCGCTATCCCGGTATTGCCGCTTGTCGGCTCGATTATAACGGTATCCTTATCGATTAAGCCCCTCCTCTCCGCGTTCTCTATCATCGCAAGCCCTGTTCTGTCTTTTACGCTTGAGAGAGGATTAAACATCTCGAGCTTAGCGTAGATTCTTGACGAATAACCGAAATTTAATTTGTTGATTTGAACCAACGGCGTTTTGCCTATTAATTCTGTAATATCCCTGGCTACTTTCATTTTTTTTCCTTTATACCTATAGCGATCTGCTAAAAGATTTGCTCCGGTTATAGTAATATTTAAAGAAATAAAAATCAACGGTTTAATCGGGAATATCTAAAAATTTTATTGTTTTAAGAATGTTGTCAAATGTAGAATTCCGCTCCCCGATAGAAATTCGACACATATGGAGCTAAAAGCAAATTGACACATATGCGTCGATTCCCACGTCCCAAAAAGCCGGCGAGTTATGCCTTCAGATAATCAAGCGCTTGAATAATATTATAATAAATGTTAGAATATGTCCCTTGATAAGAGGGGAAATATGAAAAAAAAGGTGTTGATCGGACTTAGCGGCGGCGTCGATTCTTCGGTAGCGGCGGATATTCTTGTAAATAGCGGTTGCGAGATTACCGCGGTTACTATGAAAATATACGACGAGAAAAAATATCCGAATCTTGTTAAAACCGCCGGGGCAAAATCGGGATGTTTTGGCGGGGACGATAAAAAAGATTTGATCGACGCCGAAAATGTCGCCAAGCGTTACAATATCCCTTTTCATATAATCGATCTGTCGAGTTACTATCAAGAAAATATTCTTAAATATTTTCAAGACGAGTATCTTGCCGGAAGAACGCCCAATCCCTGCATAAAGTGCAACCAAAAAGTTAAGTTCGGTCTGCTTCTTGAAGAGTCTCTTAAATTAGGCGTTGAGTTTGATTGTTTTGCAACCGGGCATTACGCTAGAGTAGAGTACGACGATAATATCGGGCGGTATCTTCTAAAGAAGGCGCTTTTTGTCGAAAAAGATCAATCCTACTTTCTTTCATTTTTATCTCAAAAACAATTGTCGCAGATATTACTGCCCCTCGGCGGCTATACAAAGCCAGAAGTAAGAGCGCTCGCCCGCAGTATCGGTCTTTTTACGATGGACAAAGAGGAGAGTCAGGATTTCTACGAAGGGGATTATAGAGACTTGATCGAGCGCGGCGTAAAGCGCGGAAATATCGTCGATACTGACGGTAAGATATTGGGAACTCACGACGGGATTGTCAACTTCACTATCGGTCAGAGAAGAGGTCTCGGCGTCTCTTCAAACGCGCCTCTTTATGTCGTAAAACTTGACAAAGATACAAACGAAGTAACCGTCGATTATGAAAAGGGACTTTTTCAGGATAATATGATCGTAAGAGACCTAAACTGGATTTCCATAGAGAACTTAAAAGAACCGATCAAGGCAAAAGTCAGGATAAGATACAGGCATACAGAATCCGGCGCAACGATATACCCCGAAGAGGACGGCTCAATCAAAGTCCGTTTTGATAATCCGCAAAAAGCGATAACGCCGGGACAGGCAGCGGTCATCTACGACGGCGACGTCGTCGTAGGCGCCGGATTTATCGAGTGATTACTCTGCTGTTTCCGCAAAAAACGGTAAATCTATCCTCTTTTAAAAAACCGATCAGCGTGATATCTCTTTTTTCAGATTCGATAACGCTATCAAACGACGGGGCGGCTTTTGTTATAAGCGTAGATACGCCGAGTTTATCAAACATTTTTATAGTCTCGGAGTTGACTCTGCTTGATATCATTATACATAGACTTTTATCTTTTATTTGATCCTTATTCTTTATAAGATACCCCGTCGCTTTACTCAAACAGTTGCGCCGCGCAATGTCTATGAAAAATCCCAGATTATCTCCGTTTTCGTCAAATATCGAAGCGCTATGAACCCCGGCGGTCTCCTTGAAAAGGCGCGACATCTCTTCAAATTTAGACTTAATTTTAAATATAATATCGGGATATAGAGTTATTTCCCGGCAATTCAGGCGGAATATGTTTTTATTTTCGGCGTTTAAGCCGTCGGAGCATGAGAGGTTTCTCTTATAAGTTTTATCGTCTAAGTCCGCCGATTCTAAAGTTATATTAGCCGCTTTATCGGATATTCTTACGTTATTTAGAATAGTATCGGGCGCGCTATCTATACAATGAAAATAGTTGCCCAGCGCCAACAGTTCGATATCCTCCTCTATTGTCAAAATATCCTCGATATGGATATTATTAATATATACTCGCAGAAACTCTTCCTTTATGAGTTTCTCGTTTATTTGACTTGTTATACCGTTTTTATATTGGAACGCTTTTATCTCTTTGTAGTTCATTATAATTTCCCCTATCTTCTTATTATATCATCCGGATATTTAAGTCAAGTAGCAAAATAAATAACCCGGCGGTTTTTTTGGGGGAATGGTAATAATCTTACGTAGAGTAGACGTATTTGGGATAATTTTCGATTACGAGCGCGTATAATAGCTGTTTTTTGGCGGTTATATTTAACAGTTGTGTCATTTTATCCAAAAAGTCGTTTTTCAATTTATCAATCCTTAATTCCTTTCCAACAATCTCAAGGAATTCTTCCAACCCATATTTTACAACGCCGTTATAGAAAAACAGTATAATATCGCGGACCGTCGAAGCCATACCGAATTCGTTATACAAGGAATGCCATCTTTTTATTTGAAGATAGTCCGCTTCGCTAATCCTGAGGTATTTACCCACTCTTTTATCGTCGGAGTTATCTATAACGGCGTATTCGGAGCGGCAATTTCCGATTACTCTCTTCATTTTTGAGATTTTTTTGTCAATAAGGCGAAACATAGTTTCAAATAACTCGCTGAACGTATTAATTTTGAACTCTTTTAGTAAAAAATCTATGACGTTGTTATTCATAGATTCGGATACTATAAAATGAAATAGATGTTTTTTGTTTTTCATAAAATTTTCTCCTTTTTTTTATATATATAACAACTAAAAGTAGAAAACGTTATACAAAAATTTGCATAATTTTAAAAAAATAAAAAAAATATTTCATATGTGTCAATTTCTATGCGACAATTGTCGCGCGTTGTTGACGCGTCTCATATGTGTCAATTTCATCCTTAACATCATATGTGTCAATTTGCTTCCGCCCCAAAAAACCGCGGACGCGCAAAATAATTTTTTTTTTGTTTGACAATTTAACTATTCGATGTTAATATTTTTTCGGGAAAACGGGGGAGGGCTATGGAAAAATTTCAAATTCTTTTAAAGTCGCTTTATAGTAAAGCTAAAGACCTTTATGTTAAGGGAAGTTATATAGAATCGCTTTTATTGCTGAAGAATACGACCGATATGTGGCAGGATAACTCTTATAAAGCGAGATGTCTTATGTTAATAGGCATGAATTATATTAAAACTAAGGAGTTTGATCTGGCGGAGAGGGCTTTGCTTGAGTCTGTCGCCGAGTCTCTTAATAATCCGAAAATTTTGGATATATTGGGAGGGCTATACTACTCCTTGGAGAAATATGAAGACGCCGACGCCGTTTATAGAGCCGCTTTGAGAGAGGACGGCTATAACGTGGATTTTATCGTTAAATCGGCGCGGATATTGTGGAAACTCGGCGACGTACGGCGCGCGTTTAAGAGATTAAAACTTGGATACTCTTTGGATTCTCTAGATATAAGCGAAGAGCGTAAATTGGACAAATTCCTTTTAGATTTTATCAGAAACTCCGATTTACCTCAAAGTTATTACTATTTAAAGAAAATCAGGTCGTGGTATAGTAATTATAAAAAAAGGAACGACCTCTATTTTTAGTTTTTTTAGGAGCGCGAATGTCTATAAACGTTTTGGTTACGGGCGGTTCGGGATTTCTTGGGATCAATCTTATCAGATACCTTCTCAAAAAAGATTATTATAAAATCAGATCGCTGGATTTGCTTCCTTTTGATTATCCGGAGAGGGATAGAGTCGAGGTAGTCGAGGGGGATATAAGAGATATAGACGTCGTGGATAATTCCGTAAGAGGTATGGACATTGCGATTCATACCGCGGCGGCTTTGCCGCTATATAAAAAAGAGGACATCTTTTCGACGGACGTAAACGGAACAAGATTGTTATTGGAAGCCGGTTTTAAGAATAACATAAGCAGATTTATTCATATTTCATCTACGGCGGTTTACGGGATACCGGATCGTCATCCGCTCTATGAAACCGATAAACTCGACGGAGTCGGACCTTACGGCGAAGCGAAAATTTTGGCTGAAAAAGAGTGCGAAAAATTCAGAGGAAAAGGGCTATGCGTTCCGATAATCAGACCCAAATCTTTTATAGGACCGGAAAGATTGGGGGTATTTGCCATATTCTACGATTGGGCAAAAGACGGCAGAGGATTTCCGATGATCGGCAGCGGCGCAAACAGGTATCAACTTTTGGACGTAGAAGATCTTTGCGAAGCGATATATCTTTGTATGACCAAACCTAGCGCGACGGTTAACGATACATTCAATATAGGGGCGAAAGAGTTTACTACTATGAAAGAGGATTACCAAGCCGTTTTGGACTACGTAGGGAAGGGTAAAAAAATTAAGGGATTTCCCGCGGCGCCTCTTATAATTACGCTTCGTATCTTGGAAACTCTAAAGTTGTCGCCGCTATACAAGTGGGTATATGAGACGGCGTCGAAGGATTCGTTTGTTTCTATTGAAAAGGCGGAGAGATTATTGGGGTGGAAGCCGAAGTATTCCAATAAGGACGCTCTATTGAGAAATTATAAGTGGTATATTGAAAATTTGGATAAGTTTAAAAACAGCTCGGGCGAGACGCATCGCGTTCCGTGGAAACAGGGCGTATTGAAAATAGCAAAATTATTCTTTTAACAAAATAAAAAAGGTTTTTGTTTATGATTAAAATATCGCCGATTACTAAACGGAGAATAGAGAGTTTTCTTAAAATAAAACGGGCTTGGATATCGTTAATAATTCTTGCGTCGGTATATTTTATATCTCTTTTCAGCGAATTTATAGCCAACGATAAACCTATAGTTATCAGATACGAAGGGAGATACTATTTCTTCGCCGCGTTTAAGTTTTACTCGGATATTGAATTCGGCGGAAAGTATAAGACGGAAGCCCAGTACAAAGAAATTGCCAAAACCGACCGATTTACGCAAAATCCCAAAAATTTTATGATATTCCCGCCGATACCGTATAGCCCATACTCTTCAAATCTTGAGGATCTCGAGGGATTTCCTCCTACGCCGCCCGATTTAAAGCATATTTTGGGGACGGACGATCGAGGACGGGACGTTTTTACGCGACTTTTATACGGATTTAGAGTGTCGATGACCTTTTCTATAATACTGCTTATACTGGAGATTGCGATAGGCGTATTTATCGGCGCTCTTCAAGGGTATCTTGGCGGCGTATTTGATATAACGTCGCAGAGGCTTATCGAGATATTATCGTCGCTTCCTTTCCTGTACATAGTGATATTGCTAGGCGCCGTTTTGGGCAAAGGACTTGCGACGCTTATTATCGTCATGGGGATATTTAACTGGATAGGTTTGTCGTATTATATTCGGGCGGAATTCCTCAAATTAAAACAACTTCAATATGTGGAAGCGGCGCGTGCGATCGGTATGAATCCTTTGGCGATACTGTTTTCCGAGATGCTCCCAAACGCGCTGACTCCGATTGTTACGTTTGCGCCGTTTTCTCTAATCGGCGGCGTATCGGCGTTATCGTCGCTCGATTATTTGGGATTCGGACTTCCCGCTCCGACTCCGAGTTGGGGCGAACTTATCAAACAGGGAACGGAGTATCTTTCGTGCTATTGGCTTTCGGTATATCCGTTTGTCGCTCTCTTTATGACTCTGCTTCTAACGGCGTTTGTAGGCGAAGGAACCAGAGAGGCGATTGATCCGAAGTCGTATTCAAAAATAGAATAAATTATTTAAATTTTATTATCAATATTCTTCTTTACGCGGTTAAAATTCGATAATATAAATACGTAAGTTTTGTTTTTTTGAAAATAATTGATATAATATAAGTTGAGGCGCGTTTAGATAATAAAAGGCGCGTATATAGAATATTGTCGGAGACGACGGCAGAATATTTTGGAAAATAGAGATGAATATAAAAAGAGCATATTTAATTACTACGTTTACGGTTTTATTTGCGCTTATTTATACTTTAAGCTGCAGTATCGAAACTTTACTGAATATTACTAAAAATCCCGACAGTATTAATTTCCCCAAGTGGGATCTGAAATTCGATATTCCGATTTTAGAAAAAACGGTAAATCTTGGCGAGCTTCTCGACCCGGAATCGGAGATAGGAAAAGAGATGTTAAGAATGAAGGATGCCTCCTTTGATAGAGTGGATATTGAGGAGATTAGTCCCGGCGGAAAATATTACTATCCCGATTACAACAATTTTGGATTGAAGGAAGGGGACTATATAATAAATTTTGAACTGAATTTTCCGGGAACCGACGAGCTTCTAAGTAAGGGCGGACTTGATACCTCTTTAGATAGTTTTTTTAATAAAAACTTGATTTTTACTTTTGACAGTCCGTTTTGGCCGCTTCCCGTCGATAAAGACTTGATTTTAGACCCCGGCGATCTGGCAAATTTCGATTTGTCGAGCGTATTGATGGATATAAACGGCGACGGCTCGTCGGACGTGGATATATGCGGGATTATCTCCGAGGACGCGTCTCTGACTTTGAGGGTTTGGGTCGAGAAGGACGGCGCGACAATTGTTCCTTCGACAAGCGAAGTATCTATCAATAATATTAAATTTGAAGGGATGGAATACGTATTCGATCCTCCGGTCGTCGGAGCGGACGGGCTTCTTTTTTCTTCGTCGAATTTTTTAAGTCCCGATACGACTCCCCCTTATTATGTAGACTTTGCGGGAGACGCGAGTCATGATAAAACTAAGATCAATTTTGAAGGGCTGAGTTTGTCTCTGAAATCCGGCGGCATACCCAAATCCGGAAATTTTAAACTTAAGATAGAGGCGATAATTAATTATGGGGCGAAATACAAGATCGTAGGCAACATATATCCGATGAATTTTGAACTCGGCGTTCATCCGGTAGATATCTCGAAGTTGGATACGAAGGTAGATCCGTCTTCAGACGGCGTAGAAATATTGTTGTCCCATTTTATATCCTCCTTATTTCTTGATAACGCGGCGATATACTTAAAAGCGATAAACACTCTTCCCTTGTCTATCGATATAACTTCGATGTTTGACCAGACGACGGACGCCGTTATTAATCCGCCGTTTGCGCCGGTTCCGATAGGATCAACCGGGAATGGAGGAATAATATCGTATTTCGATCTAACGGGGGACCCGACTACCGACAGTTTTGAGATTCTATCGTTTGACGATCCGCAAAATGTAATTATAAAAGGGTGGAGTGGCGGAGAGCCGGCCGTTACTCAAGTAGTATTGTATCCGGGGAATTCCAATATGGGCGATCCTTTTATAGAAAAAATATTTGTCGGAGAGGATCTTAGAAGACCGAGAGGGCTTTTTTTTATAAATAATTTCGATACCGTCGGATTGCAGGACGTCGAGGTCGGTATGTTTCAAAACGGCGGCGGATTGACGATGCAAGCCGGTCTGTTTATACCTATATCCATAAAAGTTGGAGCGCGGAGAGACGGCGTCGATATATTGGAATCGATCGGATTTACAGATTTTCCTTTGACCGGCGATATGTTTAAACAAGGAACGGATCAGATACCGCTCGACGATATTAAGGAGATCGGTTTTAGAATAAAATTTACCAATCATCTGCCGGTCGGAGTAAATCTGCAATTTATATTCTATTCCGACGTTACGGACGCCTCCGGAAATATTATAGATACCGATACGGTTTTTTTAATGAATAACGCCGACAATAGCGCGGATATTTTATACGGCAATCTTACTCTGGGGCTAAACGGAGAGTATTATATCGGAAGCGATTTGATATCGGAGTTTGTATTAGGTATCAGGGAGAATTTTAAGTACGTCAATTCGACCGGCGAACATATATACGACGGAAGTTTTTTGTCTTTTTTGAAGGAGCGCAATAGTCTAAAAATGAAACTCAAAATTGCTCTTTTACCGACGATCGATTCTCTTGGCAATCAGGTCTCGGTAAGAGTGTCGGACGATAACTATTTTTCCGTTAAGGTCGACGCGCTTGGGATGATCTCTGCAAAACTAAAATAAAAATGGATCGGCGATGAAAATAAAAAAGAGCGCATTATTACTAATTATCCTCGTTATTTGTCATAACTCTTACGCTCTAAATTATATAACTACCGCCGAATCGATAAGCTGGAACGGCGCTTATACGTCCGTATCCGAGGGGTTTGAATCTATGTTATACAATCCTGCGGGATTGTTTATGTCTCCGTCGAAATACGGACTAAACCTCTTTGGAACTTATGGATTCAGATATTACAACAATTCTATATCGACGGACGACGTTTTAAAACTGTTAGAAATGCGTATTAACGATCAGAATGCTACAAATTTGCTGTCTACTATCATAGCGGGGATGCCGGTTACGGGATTTGATATGGGATTCGACGTTAGTTTGCCGAATTTTATGACCTATTTTAAGTATGCAGATTTCAGTCTCGGTTTCTCAATTTTACCGAAAACAAATTTTACTATAACGATAGACAAAAATCTTTTTGTATATCTTTTTCAGGAGTTAAGTTTACAAAACGAACTGACTTTTAAAATAAATTCGACTTTTTTCCAATACGTCGATTTCAATTTTGTTTTAAGCGGTAGAGCCAAGACGTTAGAAAAATATATGCCCGTCGAGGCAATATATATCGGACTAACGGGGCATTTTTATCTGCCGACGGTTTTTGTGAAAGCTAAGTTAGACGAATCCAGCTTAAGCGCGTTTGCGTGGGATAATTCTTACGGATTATACGGATACAGAGTAAAATTGAAAGGAAATATTCAGACTAATATGAATTTGATCATAACCGAGCCGGTTAAAGCGACGAACGTAGTTAATCGCGATCTCGCCGGCTTTAATCTTCAATCTTTTGTTACTAACAGCGGTAGTTTTGGCTTTGGAGTCGGATTTGATATGGGATTTATTGTTCAGTTTAATAAATACGTCCGAGCCGGATTCTCCGTTACCGATCTGGGATTTATTATCTTTCCGCAATCTTCGAGAATATCGGCCGATATTTATATGGACGTAACGTTTGACCCCTCTTCAGGCGCGACTTTCGACTTTACTAAAATCAGTAACGACCTAATTTCCGGATTGCAAACGTCGGTTAATTCGGGCGGCGAGACGATAGCGTACGAATTTTGGCTTCCCAATACCTCCATTAGAACCGGAGTCGGTATATTGCCGGTTAGAAGCCGGTATTTTGATATGATTATCGCCGCCGACTTGTCCTTGTCGGATCTCAACAGAATGTTGATAGGCGATTATCCGACGTTTAATTTATCAATCGGGATGGAGATCAATCCAAAAGTTGCTTTTATTGAGATTCCGATAAGAGCGGCGTTTAATTATAACACGCAAGTCAACGCGCCGTCTTTCTCGACGGGTATCGGGCTATATTTAGGTCCGGTCGAGATGGAGATTGGGGTGAAAGGACTGGAAGCGCTTATCAAAGAACTTGGAGCGCAAGAGATCTGTATAGGGCTTGATTTTAAATTGGAATTCTAGCGTTATGCGCTCTCAAATAAATCTTTGTAGTGGCATTTGCATAGCGTCTTGGTCTCTTCGTCCCAGAGATGAAGCCCGTTGCCTTCGCACCATTTATATACGTCGCAATCGGCGCATTGGTCTTTGCGCGTCCATTTTCTGTCTCTCATAATGGAGTACCGGTTTTCCCAGACGTCTAGAAAATCCTCTTTGTAGATATTCCCCTGAATGAAGTCGCCCCGCAGACTCGGGCAAGCCGATATCGAGCCGTCGGCTAGTACCGATCCTATGTTGACGCCCGCTCTGCAGAAAAAATACCCGTTTCTTACGACGTTCTCATACTTTCCTAGAAAGCCCTCGCAACCGTAACTCGACCGGATTAGTCCTTCGCCGTTTGTTTTTACAATAAACTCCATAAGAATTCTAAAATCTGCGTTTGATAATTTTAGTTCTTCGTCGTCTCTCGCCCTTCCTCTAGGGAAAATAGTAAAAAGCCGCCAGTTTCGAGCGCCCTTCTCCAGAAGTAGCGTTTTGAAAGAGTCTAATTCTGAAATATTTCTGGAATTTACGCACGTTACAACGTCGGATACGACCTCGCGGTTTTTGTTTATTATCTCTATCGATCGAACTGCTCTATCAAACGAATCTTTTTTACCTCTTAGCCAGTTATGACTCTCTTTTAATCCGTCGAGACTAATCGTTATCGACCTCATGCCGGCGTTTATCAGCGCGTCGAACCTGCTCTGATTTAGAGCATAACCGTTTGACACAATTCCCCATGGGAAGCCCATATTGTAAAACGTTCTACCGCACTCTTCCAGATCGTTTCTTAGGAGAGGTTCGCCGCCGGACAAAACCAGCATTACCTTGTTGGGATTGTATTTTTTGGAAACAGACTTTAGAACCGTCGTAAAATCGCATAAGGGCATATCCTTAACCTTTGCGTCGGTTTTACAGTCGCTTCCGCAATGTTTACAGGATAGAGAACACTTGAGAGTACATTCCCAGAAAAGATAGTTCAGGTCATGCAACTCTTTTTGGATATTTTTATATAGCGCAAAACTATTTAGACCCAATTTCTTAAAGAAACCGATATTTTTCATTGTAATAACGCCGTTTGTATAGAATATTAATTAAAGCGGCTCCATTTGAATATTTATAGTCGCGGTAGCCGAGCCTTCGTTCCATTTTCCGTCGCCGCCGCTGAAATCCGTCTTTTTTATTGTATGAGACTTCTCGACGTCTTTAAAGTTTCCGTTAAGTTCTCCGTCGACGTCTTTAGCGCGTATATATATTACTTTCCCATCGGGCGCGCCGCCGTAATCTTTAAGTATTTCATAGTCGCCGCTTTCATCCGTTATGATAGATTTTATATATGCGGAGTAGTCGTATGCGGAGGTCGAGTCCACCGTAACTTTAACTCCGGGGATCGGCTTTCCTGTCAAGCTTGACGTAACTTTACCTTTGAACGTATATTCGGCGGTAGGAGTACCGTATTCGGCGGGCATACAATATGCGGATATACCAAAAAGAGACAATATCCCGCCCAAAATAGTTGAAAAAATTCTAAGAAATCTCGTTTTAACCGCCTTTGCCATAAATCTCTCCTAGCAAAAAATATTCAAGCGATATATTGCCGCCTGTTATAAAAGCATAATAAAATACGACCAATAATGCAACTAAAATATTAATATTTCATTTAAATAAATAATTATAAAAAAACTCTGATTAATTCCCAAATCCTAAAAATTACCGTTTATATCCTTATGAGTCTCTTTTCTATCGTAGAATTGTATTTTATTACGAATAGTCTATTAAATTCTGGACTACTGTGGAATAAAGGAGCCTTTTTTTTATGGAGATTTTCATCATATGTGTCAAAATATTTTTCATAGCATATTTAATCTTATGCAAATTCAAATTTTTATCTATCAAATCCAGAAATTTATCCGCTCCGTATTTAACTATTCCTTCATAGAAAAATTTAATAATATCTCTTAAAATTACAGATATTCCATATTCATTGAACAAATAATGCCATTTTTTCAATGTTTTGTATTTATTCTCATTTAATCTTACGTATTTATCTATTCTTGATCTATCTTCCGTATCTATAAAATCGTATTCAGATTTATGATCTCCAATAATTTCTTTTAATTTTGGCATATTTTTTGATATTTTATCGATGATATAATCGAATAATTCGCAATTACTCTTGATATTGAGGTTTTCTCTTAAAAAGTCTATGCGACAATTAATATTTTTCGATACGATAAAATGAAAAAGACGGTTTGATTTAGTCATTTGACGCTCCTAAAAATTATTTGAATCTATATATAAATAACAATAAATATTTTTTTTGCTTTACAAATTCGAAGAAATATTTTAAATATTTTTTTATGAGGGGATTAATTAGAAAGACAGATACGCATATGCGTTAATACCGTTAATACGTATTAATTTATTCCAAGGTCTTCAAATAAATCTCGATTAATGTCTTCCAGGGTCTCTTTTTCGTCGGTTAAGAAGAGCGTCCATTCGTAGAAACTTTTAAAATTGTATCTTGTAAGAATCAGGCTTATATCAAAATTATTAAGTTCGTCGTTAAAAACTCTTTTAAATAGAAGTTTAGAGAATTTTTTATTATCAATAAAGGTGTTTTCTAAAATTTTATTAATTTTTTTCTCAACTTCGACAAATTCTTCTTCCCACTCTTCCAGTTTAGTTTCGACTAGATCGGGAACGGTTAGGATATTGAAGAGGTGCGATTTTAGCAGTTCTTCGAATTTTTCTATGTTTTCTATAACTTTGAAGACGTATTCCAGATTAGATTCAAAATTTTTAAATATTAAGGTCGAGTAAATCGCTATTATTACGTAGAGATCCACTATTTTATCGAAGAATTTTTTTAATTTATCCGAGGTTTTTTTAGGTTTCATAACGAGCGAAAGTATCAGGTCGAAAATCCGTAGTTTTCTTTCAAGCGGTATATCTATCCATTCGATTATGAAGTTGTCTGAAATTTTTTGACTAAAGTTTTTTATTATATCGTCTCTCAAAACTTCGTCGATGATTTTTACTTTTAGGTAATCTTCCAGTTCCTGAAAAATGAGTTTTTTCTGTTCTATGAGCGCGCTTTTTAAGAAAACTATTCCGCTGCTTATCTTCATAATTTCCGACTTCGAGATCTCTTCAAGCGCTACGTTGCGCATATTTTTTTCCGCAAGAATCGAATCGAGTTTATCGAGGGATATACTATTCCTATAGTTGTTTAAAATTTCTTTTATTGCGTCTATTATCATATTATCCTTTCAATTCTTTGATTATATCGCGAATGGAGAGACCTTTTTTTTCAACGCCGTCTACGATATTTTTTAAGCCGTAGCGGTCATTAATAATTTCATTTTCGCCGGCGAACAGAACGTATTTGATAGTCTTTTTTTCGGCGTATTTGAATTGTTGCGGAATTTTCTTATTTTCAAGAAAAACTTCTGCGTTAATATTCTCTTTTCTCAGTTCGCTTGAGATTTTCTGGTATTTGGGATAGAATTTATTGTCCATATTAAATATTAATATCTCCGTCTTGGCGCTCTTTTTAGATAAAAGATTTTTAGACTCCATAAGCGCCAACAAGCGATCCAGTCCGAACGAAGCTCCGACTCCGACGACTTCGTTTTTACTATAAAGCCCCGCGAGGTTATCGTATCTGCCGCCCGAGCAGACCGAACCGAATTCAACGGCGTCTTTTATAAAGCTTTCAAAAACTATGCCGGTGTAATAATCGAGTCCTCTCGTTATCGCGGGGTTGTATGAAAACCGATCGAGATATCCGCATTCGGCAATGGTCTTAAAAACCGTTTCCAGTTCGTCGACGTATTTCAACGTATCTTCGCCGACTGCGCCTCCGGCGTCGTTTATTGCGTTAAATATCTCTTCGCCGATTATCCCGCGACCCTTGCTGGCTTTTTCTATATTTAGGAATTTAATTATTGAATCGGTTATTCCGGAGTCAATTTTATGAGTTTCGACGAGTTCTTTTACGACGTTGTCGGCTCCGATCTTGTAAATTTTATCTACGGTTCTGAGGATATCCGACGCCTTGTCTTTTACTCCGAGTTTCTCAAGAAATCCGTTTAGAACTTTGCGGTGATTAATATTTACAACGTAGTCTCCCGCGGAGATCGCGTCGAAACCGCTTTTAATCGTCAAAAGTATATCGATATCTGCGTTGATTGAGGAGCTTCCGAGTATATCAAAATCGCATTGATAAAATTCTCTATACCTCCCTTTTTGAGTGTTTTCGCCGCGCCATACGGGGGCTATGTGGTATCTTTTAAAAGGGAAAGTCAGTTCGTTGAAATGTTCCGATACAAATCTAGCGAGCGGAACGGTCAAATCGTACCGGAGCGAAACGTCCCGGTTTCCGTGATCTCTAAACCTGTAAATCTGTTTATCGGTCTCGCCGCCCCCTTTGCCCAGAAGAATCTCAGTATATTCTAGAGCTGGAGTATCAATCGGGACGAATCCGTAACTCTCAAAGACGGACTCCAGTTTATAGATGATGTTTTTTTTATCGATCATATTTTCCGGAAGCGAATCTTTAAATCCTTTCAAAACTCTAGGCTCTATCATAAAACCCCTTTTTTTAAAGTTAAATCTGAACGCCGAATTCCTTTGTAGCGGCATTTAAAATATCGAAATCTGAACCGTTAAAATTTAACTATTTAGTTAAGAATAGAAAAAAACTATTGAAAATAAATAAACATTGTGTTACAAAATTTATTAAAAATGGAGTTAACGTAATGAATGTCATAGAAGGAAAACTTAACGGGAAAGGGAAGAAATTTGCGATAGTCTTATCGAGATTTAACTCTTTTCTTACCGAAAGACTGCTTGAAGGCGCCGTGGATTGTCTTGTCAGACACGATACGGCGGATAGCGATATATCGATTGTAAGAGTTCCCGGCGCTTTTGAGATGCCGCTAATATGCAAGAAATTAGCCGAAAAGAAGCTTTACGACGCAATAATAGCCGTTGGAGCGGTAATTCGCGGAGATACGCCTCATTTTGATTATGTAGCCGCCGAAGTATCCAAAGGGCTTGCGACGGTATCTCTTCAAACGGGCGTTCCCATAATATTCGGCGTTTTGACTACCGATACGATAGAGCAAGCCGAGATCAGATCGGGAGCCAAAGGGGGCAATAAAGGTTTTGAAGCGGCGATGACGGCTCTGGAGATGGTCAACCTCGTCGGCGTTTTGTAAAAAGGATTATATTTGTTAGAAGAATTGAATATTGTAATGCTCGGCGATGTTATAGGAGCTCCCGGGCTGGAACAAGTTTTCGTTAAACTAAACCATTTGAAGAAGAAAGAGAGGATTTCTCTTGCGATCGCCAACGGGGAAAATTCGGACGACGGATTTGGCATAACGCAGCAGATTGTCGGTTCGATGATAAGTTACGGTATCGACGTTATAACGTCCGGCAATCATATATGGTCTAACAGAGACGCCGAGGAACTTCTTAACGATTACGACTACCTTTTAAGACCGGCAAATTACCCCGAGGCGGCGGGTAAAGGTTATTTTATTAAAACCATTAACGACAAAAAAATCGGAGTAGTCAACCTGATGGGGAGATACTTCATGACGCCTATCGATTGCCCTTTTCAGACGCTGAATAAACTCCTAAAAAGCGAACTTAAAAATTGCGACGCGATTATAGTGGATTTTCATGCGGAGTCAAACTCCGAGAAACAGGCTTTGGCTATGGAGTTTGACGGTAGGATTTCGTTGTTAGCCGGGACTCATACGCACGTTCAAACGGCGGACGAAAAGATTTTACCGAAGGGGACCGGATTTATCGCAGACCTTGGTATGTGCGGCGGCATAGACAGCGTGATAGGAATGGAAAAAGAGGGCATTCTTGAGAAAATCGTTACGCAGACGACGGTTCCTTTTAAACCGTCCAAAGATAATTGCAAATTGCAAGGTATTATAGCAAATATCAGTCTTACCTCAAAAAAAACTAACAGCATCGGCAGGTTTAGTATATGAATTTTATAAAAGAAGAATTTGAGCGGCTCAAGATTGAAGATAATGTAAAAAAAATTTTCAGTCCCGATCCTCCGGAATTTTCTATCGAGTGGGGGATGAAATATATTACCCTATCCCCTTCAAAAAGAATTCGACCTCTTCTGTTGTTGGAATCAAATCTGGTTTTTAACGAAATAGACGACGACTCGTATATACTTGCCAATTCGCTGGAATTAATACATACTTATTCGCTGGTACACGACGATCTTCCCTGTATGGACGACGACGATTTTAGAAGGGGGGCGATTACGCTTCATAAGCTCAAAAGCGAAGCCTACGCGGTATTAGTCGGCGACGCTCTTCTTACAAAAGCGTTCGGATTGCTATCCGAGTATTCCAAAACGGATAGATTGCCCGCGATATTAGACGTTTTTTACGCCAAATCCGGGGATAAAGGGATGATAAAAGGGCAAATCCTCGATATGGAGGGAGAAAATCGTAAATTATCGATCGACGAGATACTGCTTATCAATAAAAATAAAACGGCTTCGTTGATAGAACTTGCTTTTATATCGGGCGGTATTAATGGCGGAGCGTCGCAAGAGGAATTAGAATTGTTGCAAAATATTGGGGAGAAAATAGGGCATATATTTCAGATACAGGACGACATACTTGATATAATAGGCGATCAAAAAGAGTTGGGTAAAAAAGTGGGAAGCGACTCCGATAAAAACAAATCCTCTTTACCGCTGGTATTGGGAGTTGAAAAAGCTCGCGAAGTATTGTTGACATTTAAAGCGGAAGCGCTCGCGCTTATCGGAGCTCTTCCTTCAAACAAAGAATTCTTTATTAAATTATTGGATTTTCTGGAATCCCGGGCTAAATGAAAAAGAATATAGTTAAATTATTAGTTTCAAAGTTTAATCTTTCAGAAAAAGAGGCGGCGGGATTGACGCTATCGGGAAGGGCGTTGGTAAACGACGTTCCTATTACAAAAACCGGAACGTTGGTCGACGAATCGTCCGATATAAGAATCAAACAAAAGAGCAAATTTGTATCGAGGGCTTCGCTTAAATTGATTGGAGCTCTTGAAGAGTTCAATATCAATCCGGATAGCCTTATATGTCTCGATATCGGAAGTTCGACGGGGGGATTTACCGACGTATTGCTCGCTAAAGGCGCCAGCAAGGTTATTTGCGTAGATTCGGGCTCAAATCAACTTCATTACAAACTTAGAACCGATAAAAGAGTAACCGTCTTTGAGAATATCAGAATTCAGGACGTCAAAATTGAGGATATAGGCGTCGCCGTCGATTTGGCGGTAATGGACGTTAGTTTTGCCTCCGCGACGCCGATCGTTATTTACGTAACGAAAGAGCTGGGGATAAAAGAGACGCTTGCGCTTGTTAAACCTCAATTCGAATATGAGAGATTGAGGGAAATCTTGGAGTTTGACGGTAATTTTAACGGCGTAGTTGCAAATATTGACGAACGAGAAAAAATTGTCGCTTACGTTTCGAATGAATTACTACAAAACGGAATTAAAATAGCCGGCGTAAAAGAGAGTAAAATAAAAGGGGCAAAGGGAAATGTCGAATATTTCTTTCATATTAAAAATTAGCGTTTTTTTTATATTATTAACATTGTCGTTTAGTTGTTCGAGAAAGTATGAAAATGAGATCTTCAGCGCGTTATACGAAAAGGAGAAATGGGCTAATTATAAAAATCAGTATGAAGAACTGACCTCTATCGACGATAAAATACTCTGGGCCGACGAGGTTTACAGTTTTTTTATCGAGGCGAACAAATCTTCCGAATTGATAAAATATTATAATTCTATTTTATTAAAAAACGAAGATCCGACCTTCAAATATTATATTTATTTTTTAATTTCGAATATTCATTGGAACGAAAACAACAAAGACGAAGCGCTGTTTTTTATGCATAAAGTAGATCAGTCGGCTTATAATCTGAAATACAACAATCAATTCATAGGATATACTATTGCGTTAAGATTTATCGGAAGCGAAATAAATATCAAATTAAAAGAGAGTATGTATAAAATATTGATAGACAATTACCGCGACTTAATAGACGTCCCTTATACTCTTTACGAAATATCAAATTTATATAAAAAAAATTATGAATCTGAAAAATATATAGATTGTTTGAAAAAAATTATTGAAGAATTCAAAACAAATAAGTCTCTCGAGTCAAGCGTCGATCTCAAAAAAGTAAAATACGAATTAGATTATTATTACTTAAAGAAAAATTGGATAAATAAAGATCTTGAAACGTTAATAGGAGACATAAAGAACGCTATAAAACTAAAAGATATAAATCTGTTATACAAATACGCTTCAAAAACCAATTTTGAAGCGTATGTTTCTCAGAAATCAAGCCAGAAAAAAAGCTGGTCGTTTTGGGAATTGGATATTCATAAATATTGGTATACGAACATAGTATTTTCCGGCAAACTCGAACCCCAATCAAATGAAAACGAAGCGATAATTAAAACTTTTAACTGGGGATTTCCTCAGATTACAACATGGTATTTTTATTTTAAAAGGATAAATTATCCGATCGACGAAAAAATAGATAGAGGATGGGAGTGGTCGGGGATATATTACGGCGATATGTTTTAAATAAATCGCGATTGCCTGATCGCTAAAATCCGCCTACTATTGCGCCCGTCGGTAAATTGGACGCATCTATGGTAAAAGTCAACGATAATCTTTGTTTTTTTTTAACATTTTAATCTATCGTCTATAAATACAGCCTCATAAATTTCCTTGTCAATAAATTTTTTCATAAGTTTATTCATATTTGATGAATTAGTCATTAGCGCTTTCTTCCATTTAAATATTTTCATATTATACAACGACTCTTTTATCTCTCTAAACGGTTCTTTGGTAGTTAGAATATGGTATATAATAGTCAATAATTTTCTACCGGTAGCGACCATAGCTTTCTTCTTACTACCCTTTAATGCGATTTTATTATAAAAGTCTCTTAATGTTTTTGAACTCTTAATTGCATTTAAGACAGCAAAAGTGGCAAAATATCGCAGTTTTCTTCTACCTGATTTTGTTATACCTCTGTTTTTTCTTTTACCATTAGACTCTTCTAAAATAGGAACTAAGCCGGCATAACTACAAAGTTTTTTTGCTGAATCAAAACGATGTATGTCGCCTATTTCTGCTAAAATACATACAGCGCTGTAATAACTTATTCCAGGAATGCTCATTAGCAGTTTCACATGTTCATTTTCGCCCAAATATTTTACTATCGCATGTTTCATTACAGCATTCTTTAGCTCCATATATTTGGTTATCTCAATTAAATTTCTTGATATTAACTGCTGATTCTCATTAAACTTTTCATTATAAAAAAGAGCAATATTATCCCTATGAGTTATTTCACTTCTTTTCCTCTTTGTAGCTGTTTCAATTAAAATATTACCAAGCATGTTTTTACAACCTGTTTGTATTGATTCTATCTGCTTTTGGATACTTAAAAGTTTTCTAAGATGAACAACTTTTTTTGGAGCTACCCATATTTCTGAAAGCATATTTGCTTCAAGAAAAATGAGAATTCTTTTTGCATCTTCTTTATCGGTTTTCCTTTTAGTTTTTTTGTGATCATGCTTACTGGTATTAACAATCATAACTTTTTTTACAAAAGGAGAAAAAGCTTCATAAAAATAACTACTGTTAATGGTTGCCTCTACAGCAATTGTTGTCTCTTTACTAAGAAGTTTCTTAAAACCTTCAATTTCATCATTTTTGAATAAATTAAACTCTTCAAAAATAAAATTGCCTGTTTTATCTCTATATGCTATAGTAAAACAGTTGGTATGAAGGTCAATTCCTATTTGCTTAATAATTGTCATTCGTACCTCCCTGAATATTAAAGTATTTGATTAAGATCTGCTATTGCGATTAGACATCCACCATCTATACAGACTCGAAGTCTATGATGTCACTTTCGATGGAAGACTGACTGTTGATTAAATAAATTAATCACGGATACGAGCTCGAAGCTCATGGCTGTCAGCAATCTTTCATCGTACTTAACCAAACAGGTTCATTATAACCGCTTTAGCAGATTTAATCAATACTTTTACCTTAACATCACGGACGGCGGGCGTCTTTAGGGCGGGTTTAACAAATATTCATTATTACAATTAAACCGTCAACAAAATATGGTGCGCGGTTTTTCGCCTAACGTGCCGCGTGTAGCCGAAGTTGCCGTAGCGTAGCGGAGGCAATTTGGGAGAGGGCGGGACTCCGCCCGAACCGGCTACACGCTGTTGTGTGATGTTCCCGCCAATCTTTCAATTCGCCATGGACGGCGAATTGAAAATCTTCTGCATTATCATTTAATAAGATTTTTAAACGCATTTGCTATAAGTTTTTTCCTTTTCTCTATAAATTCTCTAAAGTTTGTCATTTCTAGCGAGCAGTCAGGGATATAATGCCTTTCCATGTATTGTTTTCTATCATTTTCATTTGGATACTTTTCCAAAATCCACTTTGAAAATTCTTTTCCTGATTTCTCTTGATTCGGTATTCCCTCTAACAATTGAAGGTTTGCAATGCAATTATAGTTTTCCAAGTAGAATTGAATATCAGCTTCAGGTATTCCATACTTTTGGAGTCGCTTTGCTGTAAATAAACTCTTTGGGAAAATATGGTCTTGATGAAATTTATTCCTAAAATCAAGAGAAGGATAAATAAAAGCTAAAATCGAATAAGTATACGCCTGCCCATACTGATAATAAAAGAAATTTGAAATCTCATCTTCGTCAAATGACAGTGATTTTGGCGTCCTTTTCAGTTTATCAAAAATTTCCGAATACGGGAATCCATTCGCTGAGCTGCTGATTACTTCTCTGATAGGTCTTAAAACATTATCTGGTTGTCCGCTGAATATTCTTTTAAGTAAAACAATAACAAGCCATTTGAAAATCATTCGTTTATCAGTCTCAAATTTCGATGCAATGTAATAATTTTCAGGATTACCAATTTTTTTAAGATAATATGCAATGGGTATGATTGCATTGTTTGATGTAAGGGTGTCTCTATGATATCCAAGGCTTGATAACAAAAGAAAAGCAGATCTAATTGATTCCGAAATTTTATCCCATGACTTTTCAATTTTTAACATATTTTGCTGATTAAAATTATCAACTTTAAAAGCAATATCCTTGAAATCTGAAAGCACAAGACAGGATTTCAAAACAAAATCTTTACTAATGTTAAAGCCATCACCGATTGCATTTATTTCGTCAACGACAGAAGTAATTTCTTCGCGTGCATCTTTTTCTTTCCATTGTGCTGTTGCGATAGAGAGCAGGAGGTCTGAATAGCTCAATTGTGTTCCTCCGCTATTAACTCGAATAAATATATTCAATACCTTGTCAAGGCTTTTATCCTTTTCCAAAAAGAAATTGATCGATTTATTTTTGTGAATTACTTCCCATAGTTTGTACAATGCTTCATTTGCGAATGAAGCCTTATCTTCAGAAACCTTTAGCAAACCTTTTCGAATCAGGAATTTGTTTATTTCTGCGGGTTTTTCCAAATCAAGTATATCGCCCACTACAAACCAAAAATGATCATCATCTCTATATTCGTATTCATTTTTAGTAAGAAATCTAAAGTCAAACTGCAAATCTCCATTTTCTGCTGGAGATAATAAGTTTAAGCATAATTTTCTTTTAGGAAATGCAGAATCATTATCCCATCTCTTCCGTGGTAAACGGTAGGCATATGTACCTTTTAGTCCAATATATAGTGATGTTAACCGTTGCTGACCATCGAGTATTGCGGTAATTCCAGTTTCACCGTTTAAGTCAGCCTTTGGATTATGCCTGCTGTCTCTTTCGTGATATTCGCGAATAAATTCATAAAACTGATAGTTTGATATATTGTCTTTGTCGACCTCCCAGAATAAAAATGAATTTATTGGGTAATCTCTCATTAAAGAGTCAAATAATTTTTCTATCTGGTCCGTGCTCCAAACAAATTCTCTTTGTATTGCAGGTAGCAAATAATTCTTCCGATGTACAGATTCTATTGCATCTTTTATGGTAATCGGTTCGACAAAAGCCATATTAAACTCCTCAATTTTATGCAAACCCTATCTTATTCAACGATAGGGTTTGCTCTGTATTTGTTATTTTTCGTGTTTTCCGTGGGGACTATGAGGACAGCCTGAACCTGTAGAAGTGGACCCGCAATATCTACATTTATTTGCCCCCGGTCCATGCATATGCTTCTTCGTAGGGCTATGAGGACAGCCTGAACCATAAGAACTAGACCCACAGTATACACACTTTTTTTCATCATCATTATGTTCGTGTTTTTTGTGAGGGCTATGAGAGCACCCACTGCCATAAGATGAAGAACCACAATACTTACACTTTGCCATTTTTGGCCTCCTTTGTTTTTACCGTTGTTTTTATTAAACATTCAGAATACGGTTTCTTCTGAATGCTTGTTTCATTCCTACTTTTCTCAACCCGCCATCTATGGTAAAAGTCAACGATAATCTTTATTTTTTTTAACATTTTAACCTATCAGTTGTAAATATATTTTCAAGAATTTCTTTATCAATAAAATTTTTCATAAGTTTATTCATATCGGATGAATTAATCATTAATGATTTTTTCCATTGAGATATCTTCATATTATATAATGAATCTTTCATTTCTCTAAATGGTTTTTCGGTTATTAAAATATGATATATTATAGTCAATAATTTTCTACCGGTAGCGACCATAGCTTTCTTCTTACTACCCTTTAATGCGATTTTATTATAAAAGTCTCTTAATGTTTTTGAACTCTTAATTGCATTTAAGACAGCAAAAGTGGCAAAATATCGCAGTTTTCTTCTACCTGATTTTGTTATACCTCTGTTTTTTCTTTTACCATTAGACTCTTCTAAAATAGGAACTAAGCCGGCATAACTACAAAGTTTTTTTGCTGAATCAAAACGATGTATGTCGCCTATTTCTGCTAAAATACATACAGCGCTGTAATAACTTATTCCAGGAATGCTCATTAGCAGTTTCACATGTTCATTTTCGCCCAAATATTTTACTATCGCATGTTTCATTACAGCATTCTTTAGCTCCATATATTTGGTTATCTCAATTAAATTTCTTGATATTAACTGCTGATTCTCATTAAACTTTTCATTATAAAAAAGAGCAATATTATCCCTATGAGTTATTTCACTTCTTTTCCTCTTTGTAGCTGTTTCAATTAAAATATTACCAAGCATGTTTTTACAACCTGTTTGTATTGATTCTATCTGCTTTTGGATACTTAAAAGTTTTCTAAGATGAACAACTTTTTTTGGAGCTACCCATATTTCTGAAAGCATATTTGCTTCAAGAAAAATGAGAATTCTTTTTGCATCTTCTTTATCGGTTTTCCTTTTAGTTTTTTTGTGATCATGCTTACTGGTATTAACAATCATAACTTTTTTTACAAAAGGAGAAAAAGCTTCATAAAAATAACTACTGTTAATGGTTGCCTCTACAGCAATTGTTGTCTCTTTACTAAGAAGTTTCTTAAAACCTTCAATTTCATCATTTTTGAATAAATTAAACTCTTCAAAAATAAAATTGCCTGTTTTATCTCTATATGCTATAGTAAAACAGTTGGTATGAAGGTCAATTCCTATTTGCTTAATAATTGTCATTCGTACCTCCCTGAATATTAAAGTATTTGATTAAGATCTGCTATTGCGATTAGACATCCACCATCTATACAGACTCGAAGTCTATGATGTCACTTTCGATGGAAGACTGACTGTTGATTAAATAAATTAATCACGGATACGAGCTCGAAGCTCATGGCTGTCAGCAATCTTTCATCGTACTTAACCAAACAGGTTCATTATAACCGCTTTAGCAGATTTAATCAATACTTTTACCTTAACATCACGGACGGCGGGCGTCTTTAGGGCGGGTTTAACAAATATTCATTATTACAATTAAACCGTCAACAAAATATGGTGCGCGGTTTTTCGCCTAACGTGCCGCGTGTAGCCGAAGTTGCCGTAGCGTAGCGGAGGCAATTTGGGAGAGGGCGGGACTCCGCCCGAACCGGCTACACGCTGTTGTGTGATGTTCCCGCCAATCTTTCAATTCGCCATGGACGGCGAATTGAAAATCTTCTGCATTATCATTTAATAAGATTTTTAAACGCATTTGCTATAAGTTTTTTCCTTTTCTCTATAAATTCTCTAAAGTTTGTCATTTCTAGCGAGCAGTCAGGGATATAATGCCTTTCCATGTATTGTTTTCTATCATTTTCATTTGGATACTTTTCCAAAATCCACTTTGAAAATTCTTTTCCTGATTTCTCTTGATTCGGTATTCCCTCTAACAATTGAAGGTTTGCAATGCAATTATAGTTTTCCAAGTAGAATTGAATATCAGCTTCAGGTATTCCATACTTTTGGAGTCGCTTTGCTGTAAATAAACTCTTTGGGAAAATATGGTCTTGATGAAATTTATTCCTAAAATCAAGAGAAGGATAAATAAAAGCTAAAATCGAATAAGTATACGCCTGCCCATACTGATAATAAAAGAAATTTGAAATCTCATCTTCGTCAAATGACAGTGATTTTGGCGTCCTTTTCAGTTTATCAAAAATTTCCGAATACGGGAATCCATTCGCTGAGCTGCTGATTACTTCTCTGATAGGTCTTAAAACATTATCTGGTTGTCCGCTGAATATTCTTTTAAGTAAAACAA
>ENA-UPSM01001551-UPSM01001551.1-activated-sludge-metagenome-genome-assembly--contig:-NODE-1551-length-30304-cov-8.423154_pt1 | contig 30304 bp, 27 predicted proteins | sample MGYA00238181_ERZ773283 | MGnify/ENA primary metagenome ERZ773283 (study PRJEB29023, sample SAMN05720199) | activated sludge metagenome | isolation source: Anaerobic digester | place: Japan...
GGCGCGCAGTTTCTCGCGGTCCCAACGCGCGCCGTGTTTGTCGGTCATCGGCCACACCGGCGGCTCGGTCGACTCGAACTCGTTCTCCGGTACCCACGTCGCCGTGTAGTGGCTGACCATCTTCGGCAAATAGCCGCGCGTGCTCTGCACAAGGCCGAGATCGACCAGCCCGAGCACCGGCGTCTGCCCGATGTCGGCGCCGTCCGCCACGATCAGCCGCTGCGGATCCATCGCGCGGATCGTGGCGACGAGAGCACGCGCCAGTTCGATGTAGCGGGCATGGTCGGCCATGAACGGCGGCTCGTTGAACAGGTCGAAACTGAGCCGCTCGCTCGGGATGCCCTTGTAGCGCTCGGCGAACGTCCGCCAGTGGTGCACGGCCACCGGCAACGCCCGGTCGAAGGACTCCCGCGGGCTGTCGAACAACTGCGCCGGCTCCTTCTCGCGCCCGTTCACGCAGTAGCCGGGGATGCGATGAAAGTTCAGGTTGATGTGGATACCGAACTCGCGTCCCCACTCGATCGCCTCGTCGATCGGTGCCAACGCACGCTCGTCGATTTCCATCCACCGGTCCGCGCTCGACCACGCCCAGTACGACATCGGCAGCCGCGCGAAATCGAAGCCCCACTCCGCCATCCATTCGAAGTCGCTCTTGCGGAAACGCAGGCCGCGCTGGCCGCCGGTGAGCTCCGTGAGGTTGAAGCCGCGGCGCCGCGGGATCTTCGGTTGGGCGACGGACGGAGCAACGCCGGGAGTCGTCTGCCCGCGCAAGGTGGAGGAGAGGGCGAGCCCGGCCGCCGCAGCGGCCGACACGCCAAGAAAGGTGCGGCGATTCATGTTTTTCGGGGGGAGTTTCGGGGACCGCCAAGGAACGCTGCACCTCCCGCAAACGCAAGTCACCCGCCCGGCGACGGCTCCCACACCGCATTATCCGGGAGTAACAGTGCAGCGTGCGTCAGGCGAACAGCAGTCCAGTCGCAAGCAACACCCCGAACAGCGCGAGGTGCGCCGCCGTGCGCGCGAGCAGCCGAATCAGCTCCGGCGCCGGAGTCGCCGGCCGCAACCGTAACCAGCAGGCCACGCCGAGCGGCAACGCGCCGAGCGCCAACAACGCCAAAGGGCCGAAGCCGCGCGCCCACAACACCACCGGCACCGCACCACTGAGCAGCACCGCCGCGCCGTACTGGATGCGGCCGAAACGCTCGCCGAAGCGCACGACCAACGTGCGCTTGCCGGCCACGGCGTCGGTCGCGCGGTCGCGATAGTTGTTCGCCACGAGCAGATTCGCCGCTAGGGCCCCGATCGCCGCCGCCGCGAGCAACACCTCCCCGGTGAGCGCGTGCGCCTGCACCCAGAACGTCGCGCCCACCGCCACCAGCCCGAAGAAGAGAAACACGAACACGTCGCCCAGCCCGTGGTAACCGAGCGGGTACGGCCCGCCCGTGTAGGCGACGCCGCACACAATGCACAGCCCGCCGAGCGGGAGCAGCCACCAGCCGCCGAAATGGATCAGCCCGAGTCCGACCGCGAACGCCGCGGCGAACACCAGCAGCATCGCCGCGCGCATCGTCGCGGGCGTCACCCACCCCGACGCCACTGCGCGCGCCGGTCCCACGCGCTGCGCGGTGTCCGCGCCCTGGACATAATCGAAGTAGTCGTTGGCGAAGTTGGTCCCGATCTGCACCAGCAGCGCGAAGCCCAGGCAGAGCGCCGCGGCGCCGGCGTGGAACGTCCCGGCCTGCGCCGCGAAGGCCGAGCCGACGAGCACCGGCACGAGCGCGGCCGGCAGCGTCTTCGGCCGCGAAGCCAACAACCAGATACGGAAGGCGGTGGGACGTTCGCTCATTTTCGCCCCGGCTGGTAACGCTCCGCCGGCGCGAGGGCGAGTTTCTCTTCCAGCTCCCGGATGCGCGCGAGCACCGTGTCGGCCATCGCATAGGGGTTCTCACGCTCGGGCGGCAGCGTGGGATGCACCGCCAGCAGCCAGTCGTACGCCGCACGGTCCCGCCCCTGCCTCCGCAGCAACTCGGCGTGGACGCGCGCCGCGTAGAACGGCGCCGTCGGTTGTTGCGCCGCGCGGCGATAATGTTCCGTCGCGCCGGCTAGATCGCCGAGCTTCTGGAGCAGGAAATTGGCGATCTCGATGTGCAGCAGCGGGTCGTCGGGATGGTGCACAAACGCCTTCCGGAGGTGCGCGATCGCCACGCGGGCTTGCTCCTCGTGCACGCGGCCAACCACTGTCGCGGGCAACGCCGCCTCGCCGCCCAGCGCCTCGATCCGCCAGTACGGCATGTCGTATCCGATCATCCGCGCCCCGTTGAGCCAGAACGCCACCGGCCGCGGATCCACCGCACCGACCAGTTGCAGCGCCGCAGCGGTGCCGGCGAGATCGTTACGCTCCCAACTGACGTTGGCGCGCAACCAGAGCAGATCCGCCGCGAGCGCCCGGAAGCCGCCGAGCAGCCCGAGCGATAGCCCCTGCCCCATCGCGCCCTCCACGCTGCGCCATTCCAGCGCCGGCTGTTGCCGAATCTGCGCCGCCCAGGCGGGTGCCTCGATCGGCCGCAACGCCAGCCCTGCCGTCGCGAGCACGCCAGCCATCACCCCGGCGCGAGCAAGCGCCGTCCACGACTGAGGGTCTGCCACGAGCCACCGCATCGTGCGCCTCAGATCTCGCGGCGGCGGAAGCTCCACACCGCCAACGAAAGGAACACCGCCGTGTAGACCAGGCCGTAGAGCGCCACGCGACCGACCAGCACCAGCGCCGCACCGTCGGCTCCAGCAGTCAGATACTCGCCGCCGAAGAGCTGGAAGTTGGGGAAGACCAGTCCGATCAGCCCGCCGCCGAGCCGCTCCAGCCAGCCGTGGCCGGCCTGCCAAGCATCACGCGCCAGGTACTGGAGGTGGCAGACGGCCAGGACGAGGAAGCTCGACGCCTGCGCGAAGAGATTCGACTGCGCGTAGCTGCCGATGAGCAGCACCATCGCCGTGAGCAGACCGAACTTCACCGCCTGCAACACTCCGCCCGCGAGCACCCCGGCGTAGGGCAGCGCCGCCACCCGCACGTTCGGCGCCTCCGGCAACGGCGCGGGCAGGGTCGACGCGCGCAGCCACAGCGCGGCCAGCAGCAGCGCCGTGACGACCGCGCAGAACACCAGCACGACCGCCCACGCGCCGAGGAACTTGCCGCAGATGAACTCGCTGCGCCGCACCGGGCGCGCCAGCACGGGCAGCACGGTGCGGTTCTCCAGCTCGCCACCGAGAAGTTGAACCGTGGTGACGATCGTCAGCACCGAGCCGAACAGCACCAACGCCCCCTGCCCGAAATCGGCGACGAACTTCAGCTCCGCGCCGCCGAAGTCCAGTTCGCGCAGCCCGAGGCTGCCGGCGACAAGCACCGCGGCGAGCAGCGTCGTGAACTGAAACACCCGTTGCCGCACCGCCTCGAGAAACGCGTGCTCGGCGAGCACGCCCACGCGCCGCAGCGAGAACCGCAGCGCGCCGGTCGGCTCCCCGCTCATCGCGCACCGCCCCCGGTTCCAACCGCGCTCGCCTCGGTGGCGCGCTCGGCTCGTTCGAGTGTTTGCAGGAAGAAGCGATCCAGCCGCGCCGCCGGCCGCTCCACCGCGTGCAGTCGCCCGCCCCGTTCGGCCAGCCAGTCTTCGAAGGCGGCGAGTTCCTCCGGCGGCAGGTTCTCCACGACAAGCGACTGCCGACCACAGCGCCCGAGCAACTCGTCCAGCGCGCCCTCGGCCAACAACCGCCCACGGTGCAGGATCGCCACCCGGTCGCAGATCTCCTCGATCTGCGTGAGCAGGTGCGAGCAAAGCAGCACCGTCCGGCCGCGCGCCTTCTGCTCGAGGATCAGCGCCGCGATGTCGGCCGCCCCGCCCGGGTCGACGCCCGCGGTCGGCTCGTCGAGGATCAGTATCGGAGGATCGGCCACAAGCGCCTGTGCGAGGCCGACGCGCTGCAGCATGCCCTTCGAGTAGGCGCCGACCCGCCGGTCGGCCGCATGGGCCAGCCCGACGCGCCGGAGCAGCGCCGCGATCCGCTCCTCCCGCCCCGCACGGGGCACGCCCGCCAGTTTCGCGTGGAAACGCAGCAGCTCGCGCCCGCTCAGGAACCGCGGGAAATACGGCGCCTCCGGCAGGTAACCGATCGCCCGATGCGCGGCCGGGTCGGAGCCGGGCACGCCCGCGAGGAGACAGTCGCCCAGCGTCGGCCGCAGCAGCCCGAGCAGGGCCTTGAGCGTGGTGCTCTTGCCCGAGCCGTTGGGCCCGAGCAGCCCATAGACTTGCCCGGGGTGGACGCGCAGGGAGAGGTCGTCGACGGCGCGCACCCGCTGGCGCCCGCCGGGGAGCGGATAGTCCTTGGTCAGGCGCCGGATCTCGATGGCGGGAGGGCGCTGCGCCGGATCGGTCTTGTTTGCCGCCATCGCCATGCCTCCGGTTGCCTCAGGCCGTCACCGGATTGTGAATCCCGAGAACTGCGGCGACCTCCGCTCGCCGCTGCGTTCGGTCTTGCGGATGTAGCCCGGCATGGCCTCGGCGAGCCCGCGCAGAAAGGCCTCGATCTCGGGCTTCTCGCCCTCGACCTCGAGGTGCACCCGCCCGTCGGGCAGGTTGCGCACGAAGCCGGTGACCTCGTACTCCTTCGCGACCTGGCTCGTGGTGTAACGGAACCCCACGCCCTGGACATGCCCGGTGAAATAGACGGTCTCGTGCTGGACTTCGCTCATGCGGCCGAGAAGGGAGTGACTTGAAGCGGCATCATCACGCCCAAAATCATGCGCAAACTCAACCCGGAACGCACGTTCCGTGCGTCGCGCGTCCAAACGCGGTTATTTCCCTTTCCTTGCCCCCCGCCGGATTCACACTGCGCGGCCGAGGCCCTCGGCCCCGCACGCCATGAACAACTCCAGCAACAACAGCAGTCCCGACGATGGTGAGGAGCATGGCGAACTCGTTTGGAACGAGTTCGACTGGGAGCGTTACCTGCGGCAACGCGACGAGGCCGTGACCGAGTACCGCCGTTGCTACGATCAGGCCGCCGAATCGGCCGACCGCCTCGACGAGGTGGCCCGCCAACTCGGGTGGGAGCCCACGCTCGACGGCGATCTCGACGGCGAGGAGGACGACGACTTCGACTCCGACGATCTCGACCCCTACACGCTGCACCGCAACCCGGTCTACGTCGCCACCCGCGCGCTCTTCGCCAGCCTGATCGAAAGGCTGGAGACGGCGGTGGTCGCCGGAGAAGGGATCGCCCCCGCGCAGGCGTTCACGCTGTTGCGCCGCCTGCACCGGGCCGAGATGGCCGTCGTGCTCGGCGTGCAGTCGCTCGACCTCGGCGACAACACGCTCGGCATCTCCGAGCTCAAACGGGCGCTCGGTCTGCTCAACTCCGCCATGGGGGTGCTTCCCGACGCCGCGGCCGATGCCGCGCCCGGCGACGCCGGTCCGCCGCTGAGCCGGTACGCGCTGGCCCGCCTCTTCGATCTGCGCGAGATCTGCCTGCGCGTGGTCCGCGAGTGCCGACAGGAACAGGAGCACCCGCGCGACGACGACGAACAGTCGTAGTCGAAACGCCACTGCGTGGTCCGCGGGAAGCGCCAGCCGCCGCAGCGGAAACTGGCGGAGAGAAGGGGATTGGCTGGCCTCCGGCCACTGCGTTGCAGCGCGCTCCGCGCGGTCCTTCTTCCCTTCGCTCCGTCGAACCCAAGGGCGCGTTCCGCGCCGCCTGCGCTTTGCTTCGGCGGTTCTCATCGCCGGCTAAGGGAGCTGAGGACCAGCTCCATCTCCCGTGCATTCCAGTGTGCCGGGGATGAAACTGGCGGAGAGAGGGGGATTCGAACCCCCGATAGGCTGTTACACCTATAACGGTTTAGCAAACCGCCCCCTTCGGCCACTCGGGCATCTCTCCGAAAGTTGCGCCGGATGAAAGCCGCACCGAAGTCGAGTGCAAGGCCTTTTCCCGGAGGAACACCGTCCGGCCTCCACATTTTCCCGCGCCGCAGCGCGATGCCGACGCAGCAACTTCGCCCGACCGCACGCGAAAAGGAAAAAGGGGTTGACTTGCCCGGCCGAGAGCGGAGCCTCGGCGCCTTTCGTATGACCACCACGACCGAGACCAAGCCCGAGACCAAGTCCCGCAGTCTCTCCCCGGACGAGATTCCTTTCCACAACACCCAGTCGTTCGGCCGTTACACGACCGACACCGGCAAGCTCCTTCCCCGCAAGTACACCCGGATGTCGGCGAAGCAGCAGCGCAAGGTCACCAAGACCATCAAGCGCGCGCGCAACATCCACCTGGCGGCCTAAACCGTCGGCTCCGCCCGTTTTCCGAAGCCGGAGTTCACGCTCCGGCTTTTTTTGGGTCCACCCCCCGGCACATGGCGGCGATCCATCAGCCAACCACAGCCAACCTCCGGCGCCTCGCCCGCGTCCTCGCCGAAGGTGGACTCGTCGCGGTGCCCACCGAGACCGTCTACGGGCTCGCCGCCAACGCGCTCGAGCCCCGCGCCTGCCGCGCCATCTTCCGCGCCAAGCAGCGTCCCCTCTCCGACCCGCTCATCGTGCATGTGCCCTCGGTGGCGGCCGCCGCGCGACTGGCCTTCCTCAATGCCGAGGCGCGGCGACTCATGCGCGCCTTCTGGCCCGGGCCGCTCACCATCGTCCTGCGCAAGCGCCCGCTCGTGCCCGCGGTCGCCACCGCCGGCGGCCCGACCGTCGCGATCCGCTGTCCCGCCCATCCGGTGATGCGCCGCCTGCTGCGGCTGTGCCGGCTGCCGCTCGCCGCACCGAGCGCCAATCCCTTCGGCTTCATCAGCCCGACCACCGCCGAGCATGTCGAGGCCGGTCTCGGGCGCCGCATCCCGCATATCATCGACGGGGGCGCCTGCCACGTCGGGGTCGAGTCGACGATCGTCGACCTCTCCGATCCGGGCGCGCCCCAGGTCCTGCGCGTGGGCGGAATCACCGCCGCGCAGATCGCCAGGGTGCTCGGCCGGCCGGTGCCGGTGCGCAACCAGGCGGTCGTCGCCGCCGGGCCGCTGCGCGCCCCCGGCCTGCTCACGCGTCACTACAGTCCGCGTACACCGCTGCGGTTGCACAACCGGATCTCCGCGGCGCTGCTGCGCCGCGCCGCGGCCGACGAGGGACTCATCCTGTTCGCGGCGCCGGATCCGGGCCTGCCGAAGACCGCCGCCCGGGTGACGATCCTCTCCCGCCGCGGCAGCGCCAAGGAGGCCGCGCGGCGGCTGTTCGCCGCGCTCCACAAACTCGACCGCGCGGGCCTGCGCCAACTCCACGCCGAACTCGCCCCGGAGACCGGTGCGGGCATCGCCGTCAACGACCGGCTGCGCCGCGCGGCCGCGAAGCGGCGCGGGCACGAGTAGCGGTGCCGCCGAAGCGGCGCCGCGTTTCTCCGGAGTCCCGCCACGGAAGCAAGAAGGGACGGAGGCTTGCTCCGTCCCCAGCGACTGCGGTGCGAAGGCCGCGCGGACCGGGCCGCGGGCGCCGGCTAGCTGTGTTTGCCGGAACCCGAACCGTCGTCCGCGGCGACGAAGTAGTCCTTGTAGGACTTATCGTAATACTGCGCGTAGTAGTAGCCGCTGGCCGAGACGTTCAGCGCGTTGAGCACCGCGCCGAAGCAGGGCACGTTGGTCTGCGTGAGCCGTCGCGCGCAGAACTGCGCCGCCTTCCGGCGGACGTGGTTGAACATGATCGTGAAGACCGATCCGTCGACGAGCGGCAGCAGGACCATCGCGTCGCTCACCGCGGCCAGGGGCGGCGTGTCGACGACCACGCGGTCGTAGCGCTTGCGCAACTCCGCGAAGAGCCGGCCGAACTCGGGGCTGTTCAGCACCTGCGTGGGATTCTTCGCCCGCCCCCCCGTCGGCAGGATGTCGAAGTTGGGCTGATGGTTCTTGAGGATCAGCGAATCCAGGTCCGCACCACCGACACAGAAGTCGATCACGCCCTTGAGATTCGGGACGCCGAAGGAGCGGTGGACGTTGGGTTTCCGCAGGTCGCAGTCGATGATGATCGTGCGCTCGCCGTGGGCGGCGAAGGTGAGCGCCAGGTTGGAGCTCACGAAGGACTTGCCCTCGCTCGGGGTCGTGCTGGTGACGAGGATGACCTTGGCGTTCTTGCTCTCGTCCTTGAGGCGCAGGTTGGAGTGGAGCGAGAGGAACGCCTCGGCCGCCTGCGGGTCGGCGTTGGAGAGGGCGACCTGGGATTTCTCGATCGCCTCCAGCCGGCGGATCTGCGGGACGATGGCGATGAGCGGGAGCCCGACGACCGCCTCGATGTCGAAGGCGCTCTTCACGCGGTCGTCGATGAACGCCACGAAGAACGCGAAGGCCAGGCCGAACCCGAGCCCGCCGAAGACCCCCGCGGCGATGTTGGTGAGGTAGCGCGGATAGGAATGGTTGCCCGGCGGCAGCGCCCGATCGAGCCGGCGGGCGTTCTGCGTCTCGATGTTGGCGCTCATCGCCGTCTCGCGCATGCGGGCCACGATGCTCGCGAGCAGCTGCTCGTTCACCTCCAGCTCGTTCTGGGAGGATTTGTACTCGAGCAGCATCCGGTCGAGCTTGAGCGCCTCCGTCTCCTGGGCGGCCAGATCGTCGCGAGTCTGCTCATACGAACGGCGGTTCGTCTCGTACTCGCTGAGCACGTTGCTGGCGGCCGTGACCAGCGCGCGGGCCAGCTCGGCCTCGGTCTGGCTGAGCGAGTGCACAGCCTCGAGCATCTTCGGATGCTTGGCGCGGTAACGCTGCTGGAGCTGCGCGAGCGCGATCTTCTGCGCCGCGACCTGCTGGGACAGATTCGAGATCAGCGGGCTGGCCGCGATGAAGGTGAGGTCGGACAACGGGATGCCGTCGCGCCGGGCCTCCTGCACCTGCCGCCAGCGGACCTCGGCGTCCTTCATGCGCGCCGCCGACTGGGTGAGCAGCGAATTGAGCGCCTTGAGCTTCTCCGTGACGATGTCCTTGCGCTGGTCGAGGGACACCATGTTGTTGCGCTCCTTGTACGCCTGGATGTTGATGCCGATCTCCTGGACCTTCTTGCTCTGCGTGTCGGCGCGGTTCTTGAGGTCCTCGACGGCCTTCATCGATTCGCTCATGCGCTGGCGCGCGTTGTAGGTCATGAACTCGTCGACGAAGAGATTGGCCACCTTCGCCGCGACGACCGGGTTCGGGTGGGTGTAGCTGACGACGAGGACGCGCGTCTGCCGGATCGGGGTGATGAGGCGGTTGGCCCCGATGATCTCCCGGGGCATGATCGGATCGCCGCTGCCGCCCTTGTCGTACGGGGCCATGAAGGCCTTGGCGTCCTCGCCGACAAGGCGCTCGGCCACCTTCTCGACGATGGCGTAGCTCTCGAGCAGCTTCACCTGCGTGTTCAGATCCTCGGGACCACGCAGCTCGGAGTCGCGGACCTCCGCGACCTTCATGACCACGGCGTCGCGGCGCAGGATCTCGATGGTGGCGCTGGCGGTGTACTGCTTGGTGCGGCTGAAGGTGTAGACGAGGGACGCGCTGCACACGACCAGGAACACCACGATCACATACCACATGCGTTCGCGCAGGATCAGCAGGTAGTCGCGGAGGCTGCGGTGGGGCGAGCCGTCCTGCTCGCCGTAGCCGTAGGCGTCGGGGCCGTAGCCGTAGTGGCCCTCGCCGCCGGCGCGGTGCTCGGGCTGGGCGGGGGCGGGGCGGCGCACCTCGCCGGCGGCCGCCGGGCCGGAATCGGACGGATCAGCGTTGGTCATAACACGCGCTCCGGAACATAGATGACATCGTCCCGACGCAGCACCAGCGGGTCCTTGGCGGCTCCGGACATGAGTTCATCGGCGTTGATGACAAGATTCTCCACCCGCCCATCGGGCAGGGTGCGCGACAGGCGAACCCGCCGGCGGTCGGCCAGGCGGCTGAACCCGCCGGCCCGGGACACCGCGTCGATGAGCGTGAGCTGCTGCTCGGGCGGGTACTCGACAGCCTGGGGCGAGTTCACCGCCCCGAGGACGTTGACCGTGGAAACCTGATACTTGACGACGAGGATGTTGATCTGCGGGTTGACGAGATAGTCGCGATCGTACGCCTCGCGCACAACCCGCTCGACCTCGGCCACGGAGCGACCGCGCGCCTCCACCCGCCCGATGAGCGGCAGATAGAGGTCCCCCTCCTGGGAGACGCGCAACTCACGATCCAGGTCCGGCTCCTGAAAGACCTTCACACTGACCACATCGCCCGGCTCGAGCGTGTAGTCCTTGGAGGTGACCGGGGCCGCCGCCACCCAGAAGGGCAGCAGCAGGACCAGCAAACCGAACAGGCCCGGGAGGCGCCGCAGGGCGCCGCTCCCGGAATGGAGACGAACCGACGAGAATCCAGTCACTTCAGTAGCGGAGAGAAGCTCCGAAGCTCAGGATGTTGCTGTTGAAACCCAACCCGCTGCGATTCGAGGAATTCTCCCGGTGGGCATACATGGCGTAGAACGAGATCACCTCGTCCAGGGCATAGACGACGCTGGCGTTGCCGACGAAGAACTCGTCCTCGCGCCGCACGCTCGGCGTGACGCCCGGCACCGCGGCGTAGTCGGACATCTCGTAGCTGAGCCCCATGCCGGCGCTCCATTGCGGGGTGAACGCGAACCGGCCCGAAGCGCCGAAGGAGAGGACCTTCTGGGACGTGCCCAAACCGGAGTTGTTGAAGTCGTTGGAAACGGTGAGATCGAAGGAGGCCTTCGGGGAATAGACGTAGGTCAGCGCGCCGGAGAAGCCGAGCTGGCCGGTGGTCTCGCCAACCTCGGGATTGCGCATGCCGTAGCCGACGCGGAACTGGCCATTGAGCTTCGGGGTGAACTCGCCCTTCGCGCCCACATTGAAGAAGTGATCCTTCGAGTCGGCCGACTGCGCGGTGCCGCGTTCCCAGATATAGGTGGCACGATACCGGTAGCCGACGCTCACATCGACCTTCGGCGTGGCGGCGTAGTAGAAATCGAGCGGGACGGTGACGTTCACGCTGTCGGCCAACGCCGATTCCGGGTAGTCGATCGCGTTGTACCCGAAGCCGGCCCCGATGCGGGTCTTCGCGGTTGCCGACCAGAGGCCATCCACACTTGCGTTGCTCACGGTGTGGCGGACCGCCTGCTCGCGATTGCGCATGGTCATGCTACCCTGGTTGAGTTCGCGATAACCGGCCTGCGCGGTCACCTTGGTGAGCGCCCCCTCGTAGGAGTAGCGCCCGACAGCCGAGAACAACTCGTCCTCGTAGATCCGGTGGGCAAGGTCGTCGTAGCTGGTGATCTCTTCGGTGACCGTGAGCGTGCCCTTCGAGAGGCCGCCCAAGTAGCTCAGCTCAAGACCGGGAGTGAAGACCCAAGCCAGGTCGGAGGAATCACCCTCGGCGGCAAGGCGCACATTGTCATCCCACCGCACCTGGGCATCGCCAGTCAGATGGAGCGAGAGGTCCGGTCCGAGGGCGATTCCGGTCTGGGCGCTGGCCAGAGCGGGCACAAATACACACGCGGCGATCCCGACGATCGTTTTGCAGTTCATGGCTGGATCTTTTGGTGACGATAGACGCTCAGTTGGAGGGGCTGACGATGTCGGGATCGAGCGGCTGCAACGGGGGAAGGGGCGCGGCAGCGGCGGGAGCGGCCAACGCCGCCGGCGATGCCGCCAGCGCCTCGCGCACCTCGGCGGGCACACAATCGGCCACGCCCGCGACGATCTCGGCCGAACGGTCGGGATAGACATCGACCACCGTGCGCACGATTTCCGGGGCGAGATTCGGGAGGCTCTTGCACACCTCGCAGGCGATCTCCGTGACCTTGGCCGGCATCGCGGTCGCCGCGGCACCGACCAGCTTCACCGCCACGTCGGGGTTGTCCGCGGCCGTCTTCGCGATGAGCGCCGGCGCCTTATCGGCGTCCGCCACAGCCTGAGCGACCAGAGCATCGATGTTGACTTCGGCGCGAACCATCAAAGCCGCCAGCGGGAGGGCGACGAGCAGGGAGAGAAAACGTCTGTTCATAGGAGGCAGGCTGCAGGTTTGGGTTTGAATCCATGGAACAAGACAGCGCCAAGAGCAGCAAGGCCTAATTTGGTAGCGTTCGCCGGGCGGATCCTTACGGTCCCCGCCGCCAAACCCAATGGATCCCCGCCAACCGAAGGTGCTCTCCGCCGCCCCCGCCCGCCAGCCTTGGTGGGCGTTCCCCATCTCCGCCCACCGCGAAGCCGCCGGAGTGAAGATCCGCATCGCTTGGGGGCGACTGGCCCTGCAACTGCTCACCTTAGCCGTCGCCGCATGGCTCGCGATGGGCAGCGGCATGTTTCTCTGGATCAAATACTACCGTGGTTTCGCCGAAGCCAGGCTCGTCGACATTCTCCTGCCGAACCGCTGGGCCGGCTACCGCACCGCGCGGGGCAATTTCTACATCAAGCAGGCCATGCAGGAACTGGCCGACCAGAAACCGTTCAAGGCCATCCACCACCTGCGCGTCGGCGTGGCCGCCGCCCCGAGCAATCTCGAGGGCCGCATCACCCTCGCCAAGTTCTTTTCCTACCACGGGAGGTTCGAGCTCGCCCGGCGCACCCTGCTCGACGGCATCCCCCACTCCCAGCACGACCCCGAATTCGTCCGCGCCCTTTTCGCCTTCCTCCTGCGCTACCAGGAGGACGAGCAGATCTGCCGCCTCGCCGCCGACCTGCTCCCCGCCACCCCGCTCGTCGACAACCGCAACCAGCTCATCGCCCTCGCCGCCGCCACCGCCCACTTCCATCGCGGCAACTACGACGAGGCGGAAACCCTGCTGCGCGCCTACGCCCTCGCCGACACCAAGGACGGCCGGCTGCTCGCCGTGCGCATCGAATGGGACCGCGGACACCACGATCTGGCCCTCCTCCGGCTCGAGTCCTACCTGCGGCTCTTCCCGGCCGAGGAGGACTTCTACAACCAGCTCGCCCTCTTCAACCGCGAACTCGGCCGCTTCGCCGCCGTCGAGAAGTACGCCATCCTGCGCCAGATCGCCAATCCGCGCAGCACCGCCGCCCGCATCGACCTCCTCCTCGCGTACAAGCTGAACCACGACACCGCCCAGTACCAGCGCGAGGTCGACGCGTTCTTCCGCGACTTCCCCGGCGATCCCGCCGTGCTCGAGGCCCTCGCCAACTTCGGCGCCGGGCAGGGCGACACCGCCCTCGTCCTGCGGGTGCGCCAGCACCTGCTGGCGCGCAATCTCCCCACCGCCGCCGTCGGCCTCATGATCGCCGAGGCGCACCTCGTCGCCGGCGAGCACCGCGCCGCCCTCGATTACCTCTACGAACTGGGCCGCGCGCGGCCCGAGTGGTTCCAGAAGTCCCTCGGCTTCATCAACGGCCTGCAGGCCGTGGCCTGCTACGGCCTCGACCAGCGCGAGGACGCCGACCTCTACCTGCAGCATTTCCTCGCCCAGCCCGAGATCCGCGCCGAACAGCTCGCCGCCATCGCCAACCATCTGGTCGTCGCCGGCGCCAAGCGCCCGGCGCGGCAGGTCCTCGCCCAGGCCGTCGCCGCCGATCCGCGCAACCAGAACGCGCTCACGCGCCTCATCGCGCTCGATCTCGAGGGCGCCCCCACGCCCGAGCTCACCGCCAACCTCCGCCGGTTGCTCGCCATGCGGCGCCCCGCGCCCGCGGTCCTGCAGCTCGCCCGCACCCGCCTCTCCAGCGACCGGTACCTGTTCGTCGCCGGTCGCGAGGAGCTGCTCGCCGCGATCCAGGCCGCCCTCGCCCGCGGCCCCGTCCTCCCCGTCACCGCCTTGTAGGCACAGCGGGGCGGCCCGGGGCCGCCCTCCCTGCCGCGTGCGGCTCAGCCCGCCAGCAGCGCCAGCAGCCGCTCGTTCTGGACCTTCGTGCCCACGGTCACGCGCACCCACTCGGGCAGCCCGTAGCCACCAACCGGACGCACGATCACGCCGCCCCGTTGCAGTTTCTGGAAGACCGCGTTGCCGTCGCCCACCTTGACGAGGAGGAAGTTCGCTGCGCTCGGCACGACCTCCAGCCCGAGCTGCCGGAAACCCTTCGTGAGCTGCTTGAGCCCGGCGTTGTTCACCCGCCGCGCCCGCTGCACGAACGCTTCGTCGTCAAGCGCCGCGATCGCGGCCTCCTGCGCGAGCGAGTTCACGTTGAAGGGCTGGCGCACGCGGTTGAGCAGCGCCACGAGCTCCGCCGCCGCGTAGCCGTAGCCCACGCGGATGCCGGCCAGCCCGTAGATCTTCGAGAACGTCCGCAGGCAGATCACCTTGCGCCCCTCGGCGATGAGCGGGCGCAGGTCCGGCGGATTCTCGACGTATTCGGCATACGCCTCGTCGAGCACGAAGACCACGTGCTCCGGCAGCGCGCGCACGAACTCGAGGATCTCCGCCTCGCTGTTGACCGTGCCCGTCGGATTGTTCGGGCAGGCGAAATAGACCAACTTGGTGCGCGGCGTGATCGCGGCGGCCATCGCCTTGAGATCGTGCACGTGGTTGACCAGCGGCACCTCGACCGGCTTCGCGCCGAAGAGCAGCGTCACCAGCTTGTAGACGATGAAGGCCGGCTTGCCCATGACGACCTCGTCGCCCGCGCCGAGGAACGCGTGGCCGAGCAGCTCGAGCAGCTCGTTCGAGCCGTTGCCCACCGCGATCTGCTCCGGCTTCAGCCCGAGCTTGGCGGCGAGCCTGCCGCGCAGCCTCACGCAGCCGCCGTCGGGATACAGCTGCGAGTCCTTCATCGCCGCACGCATCGCCTTCAGCCCCTTCGGCGAGGAGCCGATCGGGTTCTCGTTCGACGCCAGTTTCAGGATCGTCGCCGGATCGAGCCCGAGCTCCCGGGCGACGTATTCGATCGGCTTGCCGGGCTCGTAGACCGGCTGCGACATGACATGGCGTTGGGCGAGATCGTTGATGGTCATGAACGGAAACGCTGCGGCCTGCTCCGCGGCGTTTCAATCAACTTTCCCGGCCGCCGGCTCAGGCCGCCAGCGCCGCGCGCAACGCCGCCAACTTCGCGGGATCCTTGCGCCCGGGCGCCGACTCCACCCCGCTGTTCACATCGATCGTCCCGGCGCCCGTGGCCGCCACGGCGGCGGCGACATTGTCGGGCGCCAGCCCGCCCGCGAGCACCCACGTTTTCGCCGGATGCGCCTCGCGCAGACGGCGGAATTTCGCCCAGTCGCCCGTGTGCCCGGTCCCGCCGAAACTCTCGGCGCGGTAGGTGTCGAGCAGCCACGTGTCGGCCAACGCGAGCAGCTCCGGCGCAAGCTCCGCCTCGGGCGGCAGCTTCGGCGCGAGCCACAGCCGCGCGGCGCCCACCGCGGCATGGGCCCGCCGAGCCGCAGCCAGGTCCGTCACCGGGAAATGGACTTGGAAGAAATCGAACCCCGCCGCCTGCGCCGCGGCGAGCTCCGCCTCGCTCGGCGCGACCATCACCGCGACCGTCGGCCGGGCGGGCAGCCGCGGCCGCAACTCGCCGAAGCGCGCCAGCGGCAGATGCCGCGGTGACTTCGGATACAGGATGAACCCGAGATAATCCGCGCCGATGCCGGCGGCGGCCGCGGCGTCTTCCGCCGTGGTGAGACCGCAGACCTTCAGCCGAAGTTCGCCGATCATCCCTGGAACGCGTTGATCGTCGCGATCACGTGGTCGACCTGCGCGTCGGTGAGTTCGGGGAAGATCGGCAGGCTCAGGCAGTCCGCGCACACCCGCTCGGCCTGCGGCATCGAGCCCGGCATGTAGCCGAGCGCGGCGTAGCAGGGCTGCAGATGCAGCGGCATCGGATAGATGAGGTCGGTGCCGATCTCGGCCTTCGTCAGATGCTCGCGCAGGGCGTCGCGCCGCGGATGGGTGACCGTGAACTGGTGGAACACCGCCTCGCCCCACTCCGGCACCTGCGGCAGCGCCAACCCGGCGAGCTGCAGCCCGGCACGATAGCGCGCGGCGATCTGCCGGCGGCGGGCCGTCCAGCGGGCGAGATGCTTGAGCTTCACGCCAAGCGCGCCGGCCTGCAGGCCCTCCATGCGGAAATTGCCGCCGACGTAATCGTGGTAGTAGCGCCGGTCGGAACCGTGCACGCGCAACGTGCGCACACGCTTCAGCACCTCGGCGTGCTTGGAGATCACCGCCCCGCCCTCGCCGCAGCCGCCGAGGTTCTTTGTCGGGTAGAAGCTGAACGTGCCGGCGTCGCCCAGCAGGCCGACGGGCCGGCCGCGGTACTGCGCCAGGTGCGCCTGCGCGCAGTCCTCGATCACCTTCAGGCCACGCTCGGCCGCAAGGGCGAGGATCGCATCCATCGGCGCCGGCTGACCGAAGAGATGCACGACCACGATCGCCTTGGTCTGCGGCGTGAGCACCGCCCGGATCGTGTCGGCCGTCACGCAGTAGTGCGCCGGATCGATGTCGGCGAAGACCGGCCGCGCGCCCACGTAGGTCGCCGTCCACGCCGAGGCGATGAAGGTGAAGGCCGGCACGATGACGTCGTCGCCGGGCCCGAGCCCGAGCGCCTGCGCGACGAGGTGGAGCGCGCTCGTGCCGTTGTCCACGCCCACCGAGTCGTTCGCGCCGCAGGCGACCGCGAACGCCTTCTCGAACTCCTCCACGTCGCGGCCGAGGCAGAAACGATTGCCGTCGAGCGTGGCGGCCCACGCGGCGAGGATCTCGTCGCGCAAGGGCTGGTGCTGGAGCGTGAGGTCGAGGAACGGGACTTTCATGGGTCCCCGACTAATTCAGACCGCGCGCCCGGAATCCATGCGAAATTCAGCTGCCCGCCTCACCGGCCCGTGCGACGCCGCAACACGACCTCCGGGTTGAGCAGACACACCGACAGCCGCCGCGACCGTTCGTCGGGCGCCTCGCGCCGACCGGGCGAGTCCGAGTGGATTCGCATCCGAAACTCGCCCGCGCGCACCGGAATGTGCGGCACCGCCACGACCGTCCACCGCTCGTTCACCGTCCCGCGCCACAACTCGCCGCCGTCCGCGGAGATCACGATCTCGCGCGTGTCGAGCGCGCGCACCTCCATCGTCAGCGCGAGCTCGGCCTCCGGCTCCTGCAGCCAACACCGCCCCGCCAGGACGGCATCCTGCTGCGTCCACGTCCAGCGGCTCCGCCGATCCGCCTCCCACCCGTAACAGCCCGATTCCCCACGGATGAGCACCGCCCCGACCTCGCTGCGGCCGGCCACCACCTCCCGGGTATCCGGCTGCGGCGTCATCGTGACCAGACCGGCCGGGACCGAGAGATTGAGCAACAACAGCCACCCCACCGCCCGGCGACGCCGCACGGCGAGGTAGTTGCCCACGAGCAGCAACGGCAGCAGCACCCGTAGCGACGCTCCGAACACGCCCTCCCACACCGCTCCGCCGAGGACCGCCAGCAACACCAGGGAGCCCGCGCCGAGCCGCCACCACCGATTGCGCGGCCGCCAGTGCCAAAGCAGAAACACCGCCTGCGCCGTGAGCGCGACGAGCGCGAGGGTCGAGGTGACGCCCAGCCGCGCATCGCGCCAGCTCAACAGGTACGCCAGCTCCTCCCGCCACTCCCCGAGGAAGCCGGTGCCCGGCCAGGCGAAATTGCCCAGCCCGCTCGAAAGCGGTCCCACGCGCCAACGGATGTAGAGCAGCCACAGCACCAGCGGCATCGTCGCCGCGACGAGCCAGGCGGCCCGGCGCAGCCAGCCGTTGGCCCGCGACGGCCAGACGGGGAGCAGGCTCCACGCGCCCGCCATGATCGTCTCCCTCGTCAGCAGGCTCGCCGCAAACCAGCCGGCCATCGCGCCCTCGCGCCGCCGCTCCGCCGCCCGCACCGCCAACACGAGGAGCAGCAACGCCGGCAGGTCGGTGAGCGCATACCGCACGCTGGCCAGCATCCCGCCCGAGAACATCACGCCGGCCCACGCAACCACACCGATCCAGCCGCGCTCCGCCCGCAACAACGGCCAGAGCACGCCGCCAAGCACGATCCAGCATCCAATATTCAACCACGGGAAGACCCGCACCGCCCGTTCCGGATCGCCCCGCGCGAGGGCCCACGCCGTCGCCGGCAACCCAATCCGCCGCGCCCGGTACGCCAGCGTGTCGACCGCCGGCACCAGGGCCGGGTCTCGCAGCGTGGGATCGCAGGCGATCTGGGCGTAGAACTGGCCGTCGTAGCCGCCGGCGTTGAGGGCGCTCGGCTGCGCGCGCACCGCGGGCATCAGGACCGGCTCCCGCGCGGCATCGAGCCAGAGCAGGGCGGAGAAACGATAGACCGGGTGCCAGAGCGATACCAGGAGCGCGCCGAAGGCCGCGACCAACGCGAGGCCGACCACCCGGCGCCGCATACGCCCCGCCCGCGGCCACCACGCGCAAGTCGCCGCCCAGACCGCCCGGATCCGGCCCGCCTTCATCCGCCGACACGCCTCCGGCGCCCGCCGGGCGCATCCGCAGTCTGGTCACGAAAAGGAAACTGCATGCGCCCAGACAGGCAGGCCGCCCGTCGTTCTCCAAACCTTTTCCGCCCGCGCCCCCCCCGCGACCGGCAACCGGCGCGGGGGGCAGGAATTGTGGGCGGCGGCGCGGTCGAGGCGCCGCCCGCTAAGGGTCAGGCCTTCTTCACTTCGGCGTAGGCCCACTCGAGCCAGGGGAAGACCTTCTCGATGTCGGCGGTCTCGACGGTGGCACCGCACCAGAAACGCAGTCCCGGGGGAGCGTCCTTGTACGCGCCGCAGTCGTAGGCGGCCTTCTCGGCACCGAGCAGCTTCACCATCTGCTTCACCTGCTCGGGCGTGGCGTCGACGGTGAGGCACACCGAGGTGTTGGAGCGCTGCTCCTTGTTCTGCGCGAGGAAATGAATCCACGGATGCGCGGCGACGAAGCGCTCGAACGCCGCGAGGTTGGCCTCGCTGCGCTTGATCAGCGCCGGCAGGCCGCCGATCGACTTCGCCCAGGCCAGCGCGTCGAGGTAGTCCTCGTTGGCCAGCATCGACGGGGTGTTGATCGTCGAGCCCTCGAAGATCTCCTCCATCAACTCGCCGCCCTTGGTCATGCGGAAGATCTTCGGCATCGGCCAGGCGGGCTTGTAGGTCTTCAGCCGCTCGACCGCGCGGGGGGAAAGGATGAGCACGCCATGCGCGCCCTCGCCGCCAAGGACCTTCTGCCACGAGAAGGTCACGACATCGAGCTTCGGCCACGGCATCTCCATCGCGAAGACGGCGCTGGTCGCGTCGCACAGCACGAGGCCCTGGCGGTTGTCCGGGATCCAGTCGGCGTTGGGCACCTTCACACCGCCGGTCGTGCCGTTCCAGGTGAAGACACAGTCGCGGCTGCCGTCGTACTGCTTCATGTCGGGCAGCTGGCCGTAGGGCGCGGTGAACTCGCGCACGTCCGCCAGCTTGAGCTGCTTGCGGATGTCGGTGAGCCAGCCGGCACCGAACGATTCCCAGTGGAAGACGTCGACGCCGCGGGCGCCGAGCAGGTTCCACATCGCCATCTCGAACGCGCCGGTGTCCGACGCCGGCACGATGCCGAGCCGGTAGTCGGCCGGCAGGCCGAGCAGCGCCTTGGTCTCGTCGATGGACTTCTCCAGCCGAGCCTTGCCGAGGCTGGAGCGATGGGAGCGACCGAGGATGTCGGTCGGCAGCGCGCTCAGCGCGTAGCCCGGGCGTTTGCTGCACGGGCCGGAAGAAAAGTTCGGGTTGGCCGGTTTGACCGTTGGCTTCATGGAGACGTGAGGTCGGAGGTTGGTTTCGGAAGAAACGAAGCGCGCAGTTGAAACACCGCCGCCACCGGGCGCAATCCCGGTTTCAGCGGCGGGCGGCCCGCGCCTCGCCGCTCCTCTCAACGGTACATCCCCGACGCGGCACCATTCCGCCGCCCGCGCTCGCCCGCAGCCTGCGTTGACCTCATCGACCCGGCTCGCCCACGTCGCGTTTGCATCGACTCGCCCCACCCCAACCGACACGTTCCCCGCCCATGCCGGACGCCGTCCCTCTCTCCGCCCGCCTCGCCGCCGCCCTCGCGCCGCGCCAACCGTTGCTCGCCGCGCCCCACGAGAGCGCCGTGCGTCTCTTCAACGGCTTTCTCGAGGGTCAGCCCGACCTCGTCGCCGAGGTCTACGCCGACACCCTCGTGCTCCTCAACCACGCCCGCCCGGCCGACTCCGCCGCTGCCGCGCTCGAGGAGGCGCAGCGATTCTACCTCGGCCAGCTGCCCTGGCTGCGCACCGTGGTGGTGAAATCCCGCTACGCGCTCCCGCTCGACCGGTGCTTCACCCGCAACGGCGTGGTCACCCACGGCGACGCCCCCGCCCGCGAGATCCGCGAACACGGCGTGCGCTACGCCGTCGACCTGCTCCTCAACCAGGACACCAGCTTCTACCCCGACACGCGCCTGCTCCGCCGTTGGACGCTCGACCGCCTCGCCGGCGCGCGGGTTCTCAACACCTTCGCCTACACCGGCAGCCTCGGCGTCGCCGCCCTCGCCGCCGGGGCGAAGCGGCTCGTCCAGCTCGACCGCACCCGCGGTTTCCTCGACCTCGCCCGCGCGTCCCACGCCCTCAACGCCCACCCCACCACGCCCGACACCTTCTGGGCCGGCGACTTCTTCGCCGCCGTCGCCCGGCTCAAGCGCGACCGCGCGCACTTCGACTGCATCTTCCTCGACCCGCCGTTCTTCTCCACCTCCGCGCAGGGCACGGTCAACCTCGTCACCGAATCCCGGAGACTCATCAACAAGGTCCGCCCGCTGCTGGCCGATGGCGGCCGCCTCGTGGCGGTGAACAACGCGCTCTTCCTCCCCGGCGCCGACTACCTCCGCACGCTCGAGGAGCTCTGCGCCGACGGCTACCTCGCGGTCGAGGAGCTCATCCCCGTGCCCGCCGACTGCATCGGTTTCCCGGAAACGCGCACCCGCCCGCTCCCCGCCGATCCGGCGCCCTTCAACCACGCGACCAAGATCGCCGTGCTGCGCGCCAAACGGAAGACCGCCGCCCCGCCAGTCCCGGCCGGTGCCCCCCCTCGTTGAGGGACGATCCGCGGCACCTGCCCACCGCCTCGCGCTCCCTCATGGCAAGCCGCGGCCAAACATTCCGCTCCGCCCTCCGTCCTCCGTCCACCGTCCACCGGCACCCATTTACCGGATACCGGAAACCGGATGCCGGCAACCGCCCACCGCCCACCGGCACCGATTACCGGATACCGGCGACCGGATACCGGCAACCGCCCACCGTCTACCGGCAACGGTCCACTCCTCATGAAGCCCGTCCTCCAGTTCTGCGCCGTCACGCTCGGGGTGACCGCACTCATCACCGGCGCCGGCGCACTCCTCGGGGCAGCCCTGTGGCCGCTGATCGGCGCGTGGGCCGGCAGTCGGGTGCCGCTGGGCGACCTCACCCTCACCGGGGCGCGCACGCTCGGCTTCTATTGCTTCATCTGGGCGCCCGGCACCGGCATCGTGGTCGCCACCATCCACGCACATCGCCGGCGGCGACCGCGCGACCCCTGATCACGCCACGGGGTCGAAAGCGCTCTGGTCGATGCGGCGGCTGGCGAAGGTGCCGGTGGCGTAGCTGTAGACCAGCAGGGCCAGCATCGTCGCCGGTGGGTACTGCTCGCGGCCCTGCCCTGCTCGTTGACCCGCGCGCGGCGCAGGTCGAGCGGCTCGACCGCGTCGATGACAAAGTGCACGAGGTGAGCCTGCGGCACCCAGCCCTTCAGGCTCGGGGGCCACAGCATCGGGGTGTCTTGGTCCACGTTCCCGAAACGGGCGGGCATGCGCAATTCGGCGCCCGGCTCGTGCCGGTGTTCATTCTTCTCCCCATTTCCCGCCAACGGGCGCAGCCCGTTGGTTTAGCAGCCTGTCGGCGAAGTCCGACAGACTGCTAGTTGAACACCTCGAACTTCACCGCGGCGTCCAGCTCCGGCGGAACCGGCAGGTGCGCCGGGCTGAATACAACGTGCGGCAGCTGGAGATTGAGCGCAGCGCCGGTGATGCGAAACCGCGTCTTGTTGCGCGTCGCCTCGTCGCGCAGGTCGATCGTGCGCACGATCCACTGGTCCTGCGTCCGCTTCAGGTCGATCACGCTGATCGTCTTCACCGGGGTCTCTTCGGGCCCGAGTTCCTCGGCCTGCACGAGCGCGTTGAACTGGGTGTCGAGGTAGAACCGCACGCCAGCCAGGGCCGGCCGCGCCGCCGCGATCTCGGCCGGAGGATACGCCAGGAACCGGTGCGCCGGGCGCCCCCGCACGCTGACCACGCCCTCGAACACGTTATCCGGCCAGAAGAGAAACGGCATCTGCAGGTCGAAGGCCGTCAGGTCCGTGCCGGCGAGCGGCGCGAAGAGCTGCGCCGCCCCCACCGCGACCGCGTCGGCGCCGTCGCGCGGGACCGTCCAGACGGCCGATTGCGGGCCGTTCTGCACCAGGATGCGCCGGGCGCCCTCCGTGGCGGGCGGAAACTCGACCAGCGACAGCGGCCCCGCCTCGTTGCGCGTGCCGTACAGCCGGCCGGTGACCGTGCGTTCGTCGCCGCGCCGCGGCATCACCCGCAGCGAAAAATCCAGTGCGTAGTCCCCCGCCAGCCCGAGCTGGCGGAACTCCGCCAGGATGCGCCGCCCCTCGACCGGATCGGCCGACCCGGTGAACGCATACCGCGGCTCCGGGCGAATCCGCCGCTCGGCTACAGCCGTGAGCGCCAAAAAAAACGCGAGACCGCAGACCGTGTACCGGCCGATGCGCCTCGCGTTCATGGGAAGGGAAGCCCCCCGAACCTCAGGGTTGCGCGGCCGGAGCCGGAGTCGGAGCCGGCACCGCCTCGGGGGCGGGCGTCGGGACGGCGGGCGCGGTGGACACCGGGGCCGCCGGGAGGCTCTCGACCGACTTGTCCTTGTGCTTCACCACGTAGATCTGGCCCAGATACGCGCCGAACCCCAGGACGAAGAAGGCGACCGCGAGCACGATCGTGGAGCGCGTCAGCACGTTGCCGGTCTCGGCGCCGAAGGTCGCCTCGGCCACGCCGCCGCCCATCGCCGTGCCCAGACCGCTGTCGGAGCGGGGCTTCTGCACGAGCACCAGCAGCCCGAGGAACAGCGAGACGAGCACGAGCAGGAAAGTCAGGACAACGATCAAAATGTTCATGAAGCGGCCGAGGCAACCGCCCGCCCCCGGCTTTGTCAAGGCAGGTCCCGACACCGCACCAGCCCCCGGAAGGGCGCGCGCCCGGGGGGCCTCGCCTCGCCCCGGGCCACCCATTTCCACCGTGCCCTTTTCCGCGCCTTGCCCTCCCGCCCCCAGCCCCACACAGTCCCGCATGGAAAAGCGCAAATTCACCGAACTGGGCCTCACGCCCGAGCTGCTCAAGGCCGTCGACAAAATGGGCTTCGAGGAGGCCTCCCCGATCCAGACCGCGGTGATTCCGCTCATCCTCGCCGGCCGTGATCTCGTCGGCCAGTCCTCCACCGGCTCCGGCAAGACCTGCGCCTTCGCCATCCCCGCCGTGCAGCTCGCCGACCCCGCGGTCAAACAGACGCAGGTCCTCATCCTCTGCCCCACGCGCGAACTCGCCCTCCAGGTCGCCGAGGAGGTCGCTAAGCTCACCCTCTTCAAACGCGGCATCCGCGAACTCCCCGTCTTCGGCGGCCAGGCCTACGACCGCCAGCTCCGCGGCCTCGCCGCCGGTGTGCAGATCGTGATCGGCACCCCCGGCCGCGTGCTCGACCACCTCGAGCGCGGCACCCTCAAGCTCGACGCCCTCAAGCTCCTCATCCTCGACGAGGCCGACCGCATGCTCGACATGGGCTTCCGCGACGACATCGAACGCGTCGTCCAGTCCGCCCCCGAGAAGCGCCAACTGCTCTTCTTCTCCGCCACGATGCCGCCGCCGATCCGCGCGATGATCAAGCGGTACAGCAACGATCCGGAGATGGTGAAGATCGAGTCCCTCGCCCAAAACGCCCCGCAGGTCGAGCAGGTCTATTTCGAGGTCGAGCGCCGCTCCAAGCTCGAGGCCCTCACCCGCCTCATCGACGTCCACGACTTCCGCTACGGCATCGTCTTCTGCTCCACCAAGGTCATGGTCGACGAACTCGACGAGGCGCTCCACACCCGCGGCTACGCCGTCGATCGTCTCCACGGCGACATGGCGCAGACCCAGCGCGACCGCGTCATGTCCAAGTTCCGCGACCGCAAGTTCGAGTTCCTCATCGCCACCGATGTCGCCGCCCGCGGCCTCGACGTCGACGACCTCGAGGTCGTCTTCAACTTCGACCTGCCCAACGACGCCGAGGACTACACCCACCGCATCGGCCGCACCGGCCGCGCCGGCAAGTCCGGCCGCGCCTTCACCTTCGTCTGCGGCCGCGAGATCTACAAGATGCAGTTCATGATCCGCATGGCGAAGCTCAAGATCCGCCGCGAACGCATCCCCTCCATCGACCAGGTCGAGGAGGCCCGCGAAAACGTCTTCTTCGAGAAGATCCGCGCCACCCTCGAGGGCGGCAAGTTCGAGAAGCAGGACCGCATGATCGACCGCCTCATCGAGCAGGGCTTCGCCCCCACCGACATCTCCTCCGCCCTCATCCACCTCCTGCGCGACGGCGAACCCGGCAAGCCCGCCGCGCCCGCCGCCACCATCGACACCCCGCCGCGTCCGCCGGCTCCGGATTTTCGCGACGAGCCGCCGGCGCGCTCCCCCTTCCCGCCGCACCGCGAGAAACGATCCCGCGACTCCGCCCCGCCGGCCGCCGCCCCCGCCGGCCGCTGGATGCGCCGCACCGGCAACGAGGAGGGATTCACCACCATCGCCTTCAACGTCGGCCGCATGCATGGCGTCACCCCCGCCGACATCGTCGGCAAGATCGCCGGCGTCACCCGCCTCACCGCCAAGGCCATCGGCGCCATCGACCTGCTCGACCAGGAGAGCTACGTCGACGTCTCCGACGAGAACCTCGACCTGGTCGTGCACAAGATGCCCGGCGTGATGATGCGCGGCATGCGTATCCAGGTCCGCCGCGTCGACGACCCGGTCGCCTGAGCAAGTGGGTCGGGTCTCCGCCCCTTCCCCCGGCCCTCGCCTGCCCGGGCCGGTCGCAGACCGGCCCTACCCACCGCTCACCGGCAACCGTCTACCGACAACCGGTCTCCGTCCACCGTCCACCGCCCACCGTCGACAGCCCACCGGATACCGGCAACCGGATACCGCCCACCGTCCCTCGTCCTCTCCCGACTTGCAGTCCCCCGGCGCCACCCGCACATTTCGCCCCGCATGCAGAACGATGTTGTCGAAGTCTCCGTCAAAGGCGTGATGCCCACCGCCAACGGCTGCGCCGTCTTCCTCGGCGACGACGACAAGAACTTCGTCATCTACGTCGACCACTCCGTCGGCAACGCCATCTCCATGACGATGCAGGGGGTGAAGAAGGACCGCCCGCTCACCCACGATCTCATCGGCAACATCTTCCTCGGCCTCGGCGTCGTGCTCGAACGCGTGGTCATCAACGACGTCGACAACGGCACCTTCTTCGCCCGCATCATCCTCACGATGTCCAACGAACTCGGCCGCAAGATCATCGAGGTCGACGCCCGCCCGAGCGACTCCCTCGTCCTCGCCCTCCAGCAGAAGAAGCCCGTCTTCGTCGCCCGCGCCGTCTACGACGCCGTCGAGGACATGACCGAGATCCTCGAACGCGTGCTCAAGCAGCAGAACGAGGACGAGGATGACGACGCCGACGACGAGGAAGACGAGAACGACAAGCCGCCGTTCTGAACCGCGCCTCCGGCCGCTTCCCTCCGGTAGCGAAACGCGTAAGCGTTTCGACCAACCTCCGCCCGAACTCCCGCCGGCTGCGCACCGCCCACCGGCAACTGCCCACCGTTCACCGGTACCCATCTCCTGAGCACCGCCCACTGTCCACCGTTTACCGTCCACCGGTACCCATCTCCTGAGCACCGACCACAGTCCACCGCCCACCGGCGACCGTCCACCGCTCACCGTCCACCGGCAACTGCCGCCGCCGCTGCGCCCCGGCCTGCCGCTCACCGCGCTCGCGCCCATGCAGGACGTGACCGACCTCGCCTTCTTCGGCGTGAGCGCCCACTACGGCGCGCCCGACTACTTCGTCACCGAGTTCTTCCGCGTCCACGCCACCTCGCGCCTCGAGGACCACATCGTCCGCTCGGTCACCGAGAACCGGACCGGCCGCCCCGTCTTCGCCCAGCTCATCGGCGAGAGCCTGCCCGACCTCGCCCGCGCCGCCGCCGATCTGCTCAAGCTCCCCATCGCCGGCATCGATCTGAACCTCGGCTGCCCCGCGCCGAAGATCTACCGCAAGAACGTCGGTGGTGGCCTCCACCGCGATCTCGCCAAGGTCGACAAAATCCTGCGCACCCTGCGCGCCGCCACGCCCGGCCTCTTCACCGTCAAGACCCGCATCGGCTTCGACGACGGCGCGACCTTCGACGCGCTCCTCGAGCTGATCGACAAACACGACGTCGACCTGCTCAGCGTGCACTGCCGCAGCGTGAAGGAGCTCTACCGCGGCGAGCCGCACTACGAATACGCCGCCCGCGCCGCCGCGCGTCTGCGCTGCCCCGTGCTGGCCAACGGCGAGATCTCCTCCGCCGCCAAGGCCGCCACCGTGCTCGCCGCCACGCGCTGCGCCGGCGTGATGGTCGGCCGCCACGCCATCCGCAATCCCTGGATCTTCCGCCAGCTCCGCGAGCACTCCGCCGGCGAACCCGTCTTCGCGCCCACGCTCGGCGACGTGCGCGAGTACATCGACCGGCTCCACCGCGCCACCGCCAACCCCGCCGCGCCCGAGTTCGCCCGCACCGGCAAGCTCAAGAAGTACCTCAACTTCATCGCGCAAAGCGTGGACCCCGAAAGCCGTTTTCTCCGCGCCATGCGCCACGCCCGCACCGAGGCCGAGCTCTTCGCCGTGTGCGACGAGCACCTTCTGCGCGATCCCACCATCCCGTTCGCCACCGAGCCCTACCCCGGCGTGATCGCGCGACCGAATTGCGAGCTCCCGCTCGGCATGGCCTGCACGTGAGTTCCAGCCGCGGGGCCCCGGCGGCACAGCTGGAGCCACGCCGCGCCCCCGAAACGCGAGTGGTCCCTGTCTCCACACGCACGCCGGCCCGATGGGCGCCCCGCCGGACCGTTCACGCCACCGGACAACACAAAACCCGACAAGCAGATCGCACGTCGGGTTTCAAAATGGCTGCCCAGGCTGGGATCGTACCGAGGCCCGCGCGCGGGCCGACAGCTCGCCACCGCACTTCGCGCATCACCGGAATCCGGCGACACACAACCGAACACTCTGGGGGGCCAGTGGCGCGAGCGTCAGGCCCCGTTTCAGCTCGCGCGGGCGTTTGTCGCTGCAGCCACGGTTCAACCGGCAACGCGGGCTCTCACCGGTGTTCGAACGCTCGGTCCGACTGCGCCCGGATCGCCTCCCGGGCTCAACGGAGTGCGTTACTCCGCTCGTGCAAAGGGCCAGCCGTTCGAAGTCATCCAGTCGATGATCACCCGTTGCCACGCATCCGGCGGGAGGAGGAAGAAGCCGTGTTGGCCCTTCTCGAAGAGTCGCGCTTCGACCGGGACGCCGGCGTGCCGCAGCGCTTGGAAGAACACGACGCTGTTGTCCACGTCGACGAGCCCATCATCGGCCGCATGCAGGATCAAGGTGGGAGGGGTGTCCTTGGTCACCTGAAGCTCGTTGGAGAAGAGCCGCACGTCGTCTTCTGACGGGCTCGGGCCCAGCAAGGCCTTGCGCGAATCGAGGTGCGTGATCTTCGCGTCCATGCTGATGACGGGATAGACCACAACGAGGAAGTCGGGGCGAAGGCTCACCTGCTCGGGGTTGTCGATATGCGCCGTGGCGAAGTGCGTCGCCAGGGTCGAGGCCAGGTGCCCTCCCGCGGAGAATCCGATGGCACCGACCCGGGCCGGATCCAGGTTCCACTCCTTCGCGTGCAGGCGGACGAACCGCAACGCCTGCTGGGCATCCTGCAGCGGGCCGATGGCTTTGTTCTCCATCGTCTGATCGCTTGGTAACCGGTATTTGACGACGAACGCCGCGAAACCGTGGGCGACGAAGAAGCGCGCCTGTTGGGTTCCCTCGTACTCGAACGTGAGCCCGGCATAGCCTCCTCCCGGGAAGATGAGCATGCTCGCACCGTTCGCCCGGCTCGGCGCCGGCAGGTGAACCTGGATCTGCGGACGAGAGACATTGCGCACGAAGCCGCGGTCCGCGCCGGTCTCTTCGTCGGGGCTCGGTTTCGAGTTCGGGACCTTGCCGTCGCCGTAAAGAGCGAAGCTTTGCATCGGCGGCGGGAAAAACCGGCTCATGTCCGGAGGCGCGCTGGTGGTCTTCTGCGCCGCAGCGGTCTGTGCCGTTTGGCCGAGGGCAAAGGGCGCGATGCTGGCGACAACCGCAACGAGGACGGGGGTCAGGAATTTCATGGGGACGGCCGCAGACAAACGCGAGGCCACCTCGGGGTCGAGAAAACAGAACGCCGCGCGAACCGCCGTCCGGGTCGCGGAAACACTGCGAAGCCGACTGCGCACACAAAGCTCCGACAATTCCGGTCACCCGGTGGCACGGCCCGACTTTCTGCAACAGGTCCGCGATCTCCTGCAAAGCATTGAGCTCCAGGAAAAAAGACACCCGGCGTCATCGTCTGACACCAGGTGCGCTTTCGGTAAATTGGCTGCCCAGGCTGGGATCGTACCGAGGCCCGCAAGCGGGCCGACATCTCGCCACCAAGCGCGGCCTTTCTGCAAGCCTGCCTCGCCACCGTGCTTTGCGCATCACCGGATTCCGGCGACACACAACTGCGCACACAAGACCTCGCCGCCCTCCGGGAGATCGTTGCCGCGTGGCCGACCCTGCCGCCCGAACTGCGCACCGCGTGCCTGGCGGTGACACGGGCGGGCAAGGTGTCAGCGGTCACCTCAAACCAGCCACTCAGGGTCGAAATAGAACCAGCCACCCTAAATTGCCTAACTCGCACTTCCTTTCCAACAAACTCCATGCCTAACGGCTGATATGGAGCTTGTTGGAAAAGAAGTGCTCTTTGCTCTCCACGTTTTGGGGTGGCTGGTTTTTTGGTGACCCGAGGTGGCTGGTTTTGAAGTGACCGGTGACACCGATTAGGAACGCACGCGGCCAATCCGAGATGATGTGGAAATCAGCGTAGACGCGCGCCGGGGCGCGGCCTTGCAGGAAAGCAACGCTGTGACGCGATCCATCCGAAAATCGACCATTCTGCCGTACGGCAGAACACGGATGGCCGGAGAACGATCCATGGACATCCGTGAAATCCGTGGTTTCTGGTTCATGTTGCTTGAGAGGGAATCAGGAACGATCCGCCTGTAGCCGGAGGCGCCGTGCGTCCCAGCCGGCGCCGTCATACGGACAACCCCGTGCGCAGAATCTGGAACGCAAGAGATCGAGAGTCGAGAAACCGGGAAACGCCCCTGCGCGCACAACGGCGGAAGCGGAGCAGAGCCGTGGCGCCCCGCGGCCCCGCCGTCCCGGCCTACCGGATCACAGCGCCGCGAGCCACTGGATGAACGGGCCCTGGTAGAGGCCGAGGACCACGGCACCGAGGGCGAGACCGACCATCGTGATCGCGGCGGCGACGCCGATGTGCAGCGGGGCGACGTTGCGCTCCGAGGCGGGCACGTCCTCGTAGAACGCCGCCCGGATCCAGCCGAAGTAGTAGAAGATGGAGACAACCACCGCGACGATGGCGATGCCGAGGAGCGTCCACTGGTGCGCGTGGAACGCGGCGACGAAGATCAGCAGCTTGCCGATGAAGCCGGCCAGCGGCGGGATGCCGGCCAGCGAGCCGACGCCACACGCGAGCACCGCGCCGAGCAGCGGGCTGCGGCGCACGAGCCCGGCATAGTGGCGGAAGTCCTGGTCGGCATCGTCGCCCACGGACACATGCGCCATCACGCCGAACGCGGCCATCGCACCGATCAGGTAGGTAAAGAGATAGAAGTAGACGGCGGCCGGCGCCCAGACGACGGCGTCGCGCGGCGCGATAGCGGCGACCACGCCGACGAGCAGGAAGCCGGCATGCGAGATGCCGGAGAGGCCCATGAGGCGCTTCACGTTGCGCTGGCCGAGCGCGGCGAGGTTGCCGAAGAGCAGGCTCAGCGCGGCGAAGATCGAGAGCAGCGGTACCGTGATGAACGCCAGCGTCTGGAACGGCCCGCGCACGAGGATCAGGAGCAGCGCGAAACCGGCAGATCGGAAGAGCACACGTCTGAACTCCAGTCACACCTCTGTATCTCGTA
>ENA-UPSM01001556-UPSM01001556.1-activated-sludge-metagenome-genome-assembly--contig:-NODE-1556-length-30241-cov-7.740277_pt1 | contig 30241 bp, 27 predicted proteins | sample MGYA00238181_ERZ773283 | MGnify/ENA primary metagenome ERZ773283 (study PRJEB29023, sample SAMN05720199) | activated sludge metagenome | isolation source: Anaerobic digester | place: Japan...
GGTCTGGCTGCAGGCGGCATCGACCTCACCGCCGCCGATCTCGTCGTGGGCACGTCGGCCGGCTCCATCACCGGTGCCATGCTCACCGGTGGCGACGACCCGGCACAGCTCGTCGCAGAGGTCGAGGCGATCTTCTCCACCGGCGTCGGCGGATCGGGCGTCGACCAGGTGTCGGAGTCGGCGCTCGCGGAGTTCATGGAGCTCACGTTCGCCTGGGGCGGCGTCGGCGACGACCCCGCTGCCCGGCTCGCGCACACCATGAAGATCGGCGAGTTCGCGCGGGCGGCAGCGACGGCTCCCGAGGAGTCGTTCGTCGCCGCACTCGGATCGGTCCTCGCTGGTCGCCCGTGGCCGGCGCAGTTCGCCTGCACCGCCGTCGACACCGAGTCCGGTGAGTTCCGGGTGTGGGACGCGTCGTCGAACGTTCCCCTCGAGCGAGCCATCGCCTCGAGTTGCAGCGTGCCCGGCGTCTATCCGCCCATCACCATCGACGGACGGCGGTACATGGACGGTGGTGCACGTTCGGCACTCAACGCCGATCTCGCCGAGGGCTACGACACAGCGGTCGTCGTGTCGGTCACCGTGTTGGAACTGCCGCCCGGCCTCGACGACCCCCGCATCGGCAGCTTCCTGGCGACGCAGCGGGCCGAGATCGAGCGACTCGAGGCCTCCGGCACCAAGGTCGAGGTCATCGTTCCCGACCTCGAGTTCCTCACGGTCAGCAACTTCGGCATGTCCCTCATGGACTTCACGCTGCTGGGAGCCGCGGCCGAAGCCGGGGCGCGCCTCGGCAAGCTCGAGGCCGATCGAATCGGGGAGAGCTGGTAGCGCGCCCCGTCCCGCTGCCGGCCGGCCCCGGCCAGGAGTCGGTCTGGTCGTACCCTCGGCCGCCTCGTCTCGAACCGACGTCGCGGACGATCCGCGTCGAACTCGGCGGGGTCGTCATCGCACGCACACAGGCAGCCTTCCGGGTGCTCGAGACCTCGCACCCGCCGTCGTACTACCTACCGCCCGACGACTGTGACCTGGAGTTCTTCGCGCCCGCCGACGGTCGGAGCTTCTGCGAGTGGAAGGGCGACGCGGTGTACTGGACCGTCACCGCCGGCGGTCTGACGGCGGCAGCGTCGGCGTGGTCGTACCCCGCACCCACGCCGAGGTTCGCGGCGCTCCGCGACCACCTCGCGTTCTACCCGTCGGTGTTCGACTGCTTCGTCGACGACGAGCCGGTCACTCCACAACCCGGCGGGTTCTACGGCGGCTGGATCACGCCCGACGTCGTCGGCCCGTTCAAGGGGTCGCCTGGCACGTCGGGTTGGTGACGGCGCGGTCCAGGCGCTCGGGTCGCCCGATGCTCACGTCGACGCCCGGCGACCAGTGCACGATCGGGTCACCCGACGGCGCCGGAAGACCGGCAGCGACGACCAGCTCGTCGTCCAGCTCCGTGACCGCTGCCCGATACAGGACCCACGGCGGATGGGCCGCCCGCGCCGTTCGCAGACCACGCGGCGTCGTTGCGAAGAGACGGAACCGGGCTGTCATCCAGTGGTCGAGGTCGCCAAGTTCGTCGGGGCCGTACGGCGCGCCGATGTCGACGCCCACGGTCGAGCGCACACCTCGGGGGCCGGGCCAGCGGCGACGACTCTCGTAGCCGATGTGGAGGGGTTCCTTCCGAACGCGCATGTCCGACCAGAAGTACGGCAGTCGGTAGCTCGTCCGGGCCGTGACGACCGCGGCGAGGCGGGACGCATCAAGGGAGAGGAACCACACGCCCGTCGAACCGTCGGCAGCGCGGACGTAGGTGCGGACGTTCGTCTCCGGGAAGCGGGAGAGCCACGGCACGGCGCGGCGATCGACGAGTGTCACCTCCATCTCGAAGGGGACGAGCGCGACCCACGCCGACCCGTCGAACGAGTCGACCTCGAGACCGGGCGGCAGCAGGCGTTGCACCACGTCGACGGGATAGCGCCAGTGCAGGAACGTCAGGTTCAGCCACCGGTGGGACATGACCGGTCGCGCCACCTCGAAGGGACACAGCGGGCCGGGGCGATCGGTGACCGGGGCGCCGGTCGATCCACCCGCCGATCCGTGCTGTGATCTGTGTGATGAGTCGTGCTCCAGGATCTCCACGAACACATCATACGTACGTATGAATGATTCGCCAACCTCGTCGGCGTCCCAGTCCGCCTCGACGCGGCAGCACCTCCTCGACGCGGCCCGACACTGCGTGCGCGAAACCGGCCTCGCCGGCGCGACCTCCCGCGAGATCACCGCCACCGCCGGGGTCAACCTCGCGGCGATCACCTACCACTTCGGCTCCAAGGACGAGCTCATCGCCGAAGCACTCTTCGGCGAGATCGAGCGACGCGTTCGCCCCGCCCTCGAGGCGTTCGCCCACCCCGGCGCAGCGCCCGAGGCGCTGCTCGGCGTGGTGCAGGAGCTGCTCGCCGAGTTCGAACGGTCAAAGGACGACGCGCTCGTCTACCTCGAGGCACTCCTCATGGCGACCCGTGACCCGGAGTACCGGGCCCGGGCCCTCGCGCTGACCTCGTCGATCGGGTCTCAACTGGCCGGCCTCATCGAGGACCTGCGCCAGGAGGGGATCGTTCCGGCGTGGGTCGACGGCCCGGCGATGGCGTCGCTCGTGCTCGCGCTGGCGAACGGCATCGTGCTGCAGGCCGAGCTCGACCCCGACGGACCTGACCGGTCAGCGATGGCCGGCCAGTTCGCCGGACTCCTACTTGCCGCCGGTTCTGTCCCGCGAACGGACGCAGTCTGATTCCCTTCGCGGGACAGAACCGGCTGGGGCGGGACCGGACGCAGTAGAACCGCAGCGTGCCCGCCGCCAACACGCCCGATGCCGAGATCGAGATCGACGAGCCGCTGATCCGCCACCTGCTCGAGACCCAGTCGCCGGAACGGGCGCGCCTCTCACTCGGCTTCCTCGACCAGGGGTGGGACAACGTCCTGTTCCGACTCGGCGACGACGAGATCGTGCGGCTGCCCCGCCGCCAGCTGGGGGCGAACCTCGTCGAGCACGAGCAGACCTGGCTCCATCGCCTCGCTCCCGGTCTCCCGCTGCAGATCCCGACTCCCCGGTTCCACGGACGTCCGACGGAGCGGTACCCCTGGCGATGGAGCATCTGCCCGTGGATCGAGGGTGCCCCAGCGTCGGTCGCTCCGCCGACCGATACCGTCGCTGGTGCGACCGCGCTCGGCGAGTTCATCGCCGCGCTCCACCGCGCTGCACCGCCCGACGCGCCGAGGAACCCCCATCGTGGCCACCCGCTCGCCGAGCGCGACGAGATCACCCGCACCCGAGCCGCGCAGCTCGCCGACCTGATCGACGCCGACGTCGTCATCGCCGCCTGGGCCCGCGCCAGCGTTTCCACACCGTGGGCCGGTCCTCCCACCTGGGTGCACGGCGATCTCCATCCCGGCAACCTCATCGTCGATGACGGCCGACTCGTCGCCGTGATCGATTTCGGTGACCTGTGCTCGGGTGACCCGGCGACCGACCTCGGTGTGGCGTGGATGCTGTTCGACACCGACGGTCGTGCCGCGCTGCGCGCCGCTGCACGCGTCGACGACGCGACGTGGGAACGCGGTCGGGCTTGGGCGATCAGCCTGGCAGTGGCGGTGTTGTCGTCGTCGGCCGATCGCCCCGAGTACGAGGCCTTCGCCCATCACGCCCTGAACGCGGCCGTCGTCGAGCACGACTGAGACTTCGGTCACTTTCGATACGAGACCGTTGCGGATCGTAAATGGTCGCGCCTACATTGCGAGACGCACTCGTATCGAAACCAGAGGTGGGGCAATGACGATCCAAGAGAAGGCGTACGAACGGAGGTGGTGGATCCTCGTGGTCCTCTGTCTCTCGCTCGTGGTGATCACGCTCGACAACACCATCCTGAACGTCGCGCTCCCGACCCTGGTCGAGAAGCTCGACGCCTCCAACAGCCAGCTGCAGTGGATCGTCGACGGCTACACCCTCGTCTTCGCCGGCCTCCTCCTGACCGCCGGCAGTCTGGGAGACCGCCTCGGTCGCAAGGGTGCACTCCAGATCGGCCTCGCCATCTTCGGCATCGGCTCCGCACTCTCGGCCATGGCGACCAGCCCGACCCAGCTCATCATCACCCGCTGCATCATGGGCATCGGTGGCGCGTTCATCATGCCCGCCACACTCTCGATCCTGACCAACGTCTTCCCGCCCGAGGAGCGTGGTCGCGCCATCGGAGTGTGGGCCGGCATCTCTGGCATCGGCATCGCCATCGGTCCGCTGCTCGGCGGCTACCTCGTCGACCACTTCTCGTGGGGCTCGGTCTTCACCGTCAACCTGCCGGTCGTCGCCGTGGCGATCATCGCTGGCGGCCTGATCGTCCCGAGCTCGAAGGACCCCGACGCGCAGAAGCTCGACCCCGTCGGCGCCGCCCTGTCGATCGTCGGCCTCGTGTCGCTCGTCTTCGGCCTCATCGAAGCGCCGCAGGAAGGCTGGACCGATCCGAAGATCCTCGCTGCGTTTGCGATCGGCGCACTCACGCTCGCCGCCTTCGCCGGATGGGAACTGCGAACCGACCACCCGATGCTCGACGTCAGCTTCTTCAAGAACCCCCGCTTCAGCGCGGCGAGCACCGCGATCACGCTGGTGTTCTTCGGGATGTTCGGCTTCTCGTTCCTGCTCACGCAGTACCTGCAGTTCGTACTCGGCTACTCCCCCTCCCAGGCCGGCCTGCGCATGATGCCGCTGGCGCTGACCCTGATGGTCGTCGCACCCACCTCCTCGCGGATCGTCGAGAAGGTCGGCACCAAGATCGTCGTCGGCACCGGCCTCACCCTCGTGTCCGTCGCGCTCCTCCTCAACACGGGCCTCGCCGTCGACAGCGCCTACGTCCAGGTCGTGTGGCGCATGATGCTCCTCGCCGTCGGCATGGGCCTCGTCATGGCACCGGCGACCGAGTCGATCATGGGATCGCTCCCACTCGGCAAGGCCGGAGTCGGATCCGCCGTCAACGACACCACCCGCCAGGTCGGCGGCGCACTCGGCGTCGCCATCGTGGGCAGCGTCCTCTCCTCGGTCTACGGCACGAAGATCGCCGACTTCATGGGTGAGGCCGGCCTGCCGGCCAAGGCGATCGACGGCGCACGGGACGGCCTGGGCAGCGCCCTCGCCATCGCCGGCAAGGTCGGTGGTCCCGAAGGCGCGGCGATCGCCGGGCAGGCCCGCGCCGCGTTCGTCGAAGCGCTCCACGGCGGAGCGATCGTCGCCTCCGTGGCAGCGGCGGTCGGCGCCGTCGTGGTCATCCGCTACCTCCCGTCCCACGCCCCGACCATCGGCGACGAGCCCCAGGATTCGGCGACCGACCCCACCGTGTCCATCACGGTTCCCTCCGACGCGACTACGACGACGGAGTCGCTCGACCCCGCGTCGATCTGATGAGCTGGTCGACATGAACGCCGACGCCATCACGAGACCCCGAGGACGCCCCCGCGACCCCGGGGTCGACGAAGGCATCCTCGGCGCCGCGCTCGACCTCATCACCGAGGGCGGATTCGAGAAGCTGAGCATGGAAGCGGTTGCGGCACGGGCGGGCGTCGCGAAGGCGACGATCTACCGACGATTCCCGTCGAAGGTGGAACTCATCGTCGCCATGTGCCAGGCGTTCGGGCCGGCCGTCCAACCTCCGCCCAACACCGGGTCGTTCCGCACCGACGTCGCGGCCATCATCGAAGCGCTCAACGACAACATGTGCCCCACCACCGACACCGGGCGCCTCATGCCGTCGATGGTGAGCGCCGCCAAGGAGAACGCCGAGGTTCGAGAGGCCATGCAGCGGTTCACCGCCGCACGCCGCCGACGCATCTACGACGTGGTGAAGGCCGGCATCGCGAGCGGCGAGCTCCGCGCCGACGCCGACGCCGACGCGATCGGCGACCTGCTCGTCGGCTCGATGATGTACCGCCTCATCATCCGCGGCGGGAAGCTCGACGCGAAGTTCCGCACCGCCCTCATCGACGGCCTCATCGACGGCTTCGGTGCGTCGGCCCCTACGAGCGGAGGGCGTCCCTCACCTGCGTGAGGAGGTCGTCCTCCCGCTGGTGATAGACGGTGTCGATGCCCGTCGCGTGCTCGTGCGCCGAGGCGATCCAGTGCATCACGTCGTGGCAGTCCTCCGACGTCCGCACCCGCGTGAGCGCCCCGACCTCGCACGCCGGGTGCTCGGAATCGAGCGAGATCGCCACGGGCAACACGTAGTGGCACGCCAACATCAGGTTGATCGTGCCGTTGTACAGCGGTTGGAGGTGGAGGCTCGGCGTGTCGCGACGATCCTCACCCCGGCGCTGGCGCCACGCTGACCGAACCTTGCGGGCGAGGCCCGACGCGAGCGAGATGTCCTGGCTGCCGCTGGCAGCCATCGCCAGCAGCTGTCCACCGTCGGCGAGCTGCCGCTCGAGCCGATCACGCATCACGAGGTTGTTGGCCCGCGCCAGCTCGGGATCGAGCTTGGCCCGACGGCGACTCGCCGTCTGGGGAACGCTGTAGAACGTGCGGCACATCGACTGCAGCACCTCGGTCGTGGGCACGCTGAAGACCTGCGTCGCCGCCACCATACGGCTGAGCAACAGGTTGCACTTGAGCGAGATCTCCTCGAGGTTCGTCCGCTCCCCGAGCACACCGAACGTGCGGTCGTCGTTGCACAACGCCAACACGAGCGCCGCCAACACGAGCGCGATGTCGTGGATCTGGCCGTGATTGGTGACCAGGGCGATGTTGATGCCTTCGTTGACCAGACCGTGGTACACGCTGGCAATGAGGTGATCGAGCGCCGGATCGTCGAACGGATCGGCGAGGTGTTGATCGAAGTCGCGGTACGCGGCGTGGCAGTAGAGCTGCATCGTCTCGGTGCCGGACTGGTTCGGCTCGACGACCACGCACGACGGATCGTGGTACGGCCGAGCAGGGTTGTACGGCATCGCCTGCAACAGCTGGCCGGGGCCACCACGGAGCAGCCCAGAGATGCTCTTGTGATACGCCGCCGGATCGGCGTCGGCCAGCAGCTTCTTGGCCGCCTCGACCTGGGAGACGTGGCCATCGCCGTTGAGGTCGGCCGGGTCGGGCACCACGACGTCGTCGGGCTCCGTCGCGTCGGGCAGGTCGGTGGTCGGCTCATCCATCGCCGTCAAGCGTAGGGCGTCGCCCGAGGGGCAACGTTCGAGACCACCCGCGTGGGCCGCGCACTGTCAAAGGCGCCCCCGGGAACCGCACTCCCGATCAACGGCGATACCGTTCCATGCCAGAGGTCCACCAGCTCGATGACCGCTGTCGCCCGCATCGGCATGCAGCTCAACTGGGCGGCCGCTACTGACATCGCCGCCATCGGCTACTACATCGTCAAGCGCAACGGCATCGTCGTCATCCTCCGAAAGAGCGCAGTGAACCACCTCGACCAACAGCTCACCCCCGCTACCCCCTACGACGACGTCATCGCCGTCGGCACCAACGACAACCCGCCCCCACCACTCGCACTCACCGAAACGACCCTGCTGTGAGCCGGCCCTCCCGTCCCCTCGGCGCCGTCGTCGCCCTCGCCGTCGCCGTGCTGGTCGCAGCGACGGCGTGCAACGACGACGACTCGTCGGCCCGCTCCGAACGCACCACAACGACGGCAGGGGCCGCGACGGCGTCGGGGTCGAGTGCCGACGGCACGGCGACGCCCGCCTCCGGCTCCGACGGCTCGACCACCACCACACTGGACACCAGCACCGGCACCGGGACCGACACCGACGGAGCGACGGCCGACGCGTGGACCGCTCCGGGAGAACCGTCGCCGCTCGAGCTGGGAACGGGCGTCGCCGAGCCCGAGTACCCCGCCGGCAACGACGGCACCGTGGCCGAGGTCGCCGACGGCGAACTCGACCTCCTGGTCCTACAGGTCGACGAGGCGGGAGGCCAGGTGCTCGTCGACGTCGTCGAGCTGTTCGTCGGTGACGACGCCAAGGCCGCAGCGACTGCCGATGGCAAGCTGCGGCCCGACGAAACACTCGCCGGCAACTACTACGTCCGCGATCCCAATCCGAAGCTCAGAGGGGTGGCCCTCGACAAGGACGTGGTGCTCCGCGGCGAGAAGGGCACCGGCATCGCCACGGCGACCGGCATCGCCAGGGTGAGTACGGCGCTCATCGACCGGCTCGGCGCTGCACCGGGCATCCCCTTCCTGGCGACGGTGAAGGCGGGCAAGGTCACCGAGCTCGTGGTACCGGCCGTGAAGGATCCGACCATTCCGGGGTGAGCGCTCCCGTGGTCCCACGGATGGCGGTCGGCGACACGTAGGCCGATCGGCCCTTGTCCTACCCAGGCAACTCTCGCGATCATGGGGTCCCGAACGTCGGCGGAAGACGCTCGGAACGTGCGAGGCGGACCAGACAACCATGACAATCACTCGGATGCACCGAAAGCTCCGGGCTTCGCGACCCTCCCGGGTCCTGCTCGCGGCACTGGCCGTCACCGTGGCCGTCCCGATGCTCGGAACCGGCAACCGGACCGACCGGGCAGCAGACGCCGCCGAGCCCACCGTCAAGGACGGCACCACGCTCGCCCAGGCAGCGGTGTCGTGTTGGGCCGTCAAACGCACGACGCCCTCGGCAACCTCGGGTGCCTACTGGCTCCTCACCCCCCAGATGACGGTGCCGCGGCGCGTGTGGTGCGACCAGGAGACCGACGGCGGCGGCTGGGAACTCGTCGGCCGTGGCCGTAACGGTTGGACCTTCACCGAAGGCGGGCAGGGCACCGCCGACAGTCTCGCCGACACCCCGGCGGGCACCGGCGCGTTCACCCCCGCCACCCTTCCCACCTCGTTCGTCACGCAGCTCATGGGTGGCCTCACCGTCAATCAGCTGGCCGGGGGCGTGCGGCTCCGCATGGCCGCCAACACCGCCGGTTCGAGCTGGCAGGAGGTCCGCTGGAACTTCGCGACGGCCACGCCGTGGCGGTGGGACTTCCCGACCGGGCTCGCGGTCCAGAGCGCCACACTCGGAACGACGACGGTCACCAACCGCAACACCCGAGACATGACGATCGGCACCAAGCGCATCATCACCTCGGCGGTCACGGCCAACGGCAGCGTCCAAGGCTTCAACAACGCGTCGAGCGTGCACGGTTCGAGTGCTGCGACCAGCTACCTGTGGGAGTACAACCGCGTCGGCTACGCCAGCCCGTTCACCCAGGTCTTCATCCGCCCGAAGCTGGTCGAGGGCACCGCGCTCGCTGGCGAGACGTCGGTGACGTTCCCGCAGATTCCCGACGCCGGACTCCCCGCACAACAGACGACGACCTCGAGCGCTCCCAAGCAGACGATCAGCTCGAAGCCCGTGGCCATCGGCTGGGGCGTCGCCACCGAGAACGACCCCAACGACCAATACACCACCCTCAACACGCTGGTGACGTCGATCGAGATCATCGGCGACACGGTCTTCGTCGGAGGCAAGTTCAACAACGTCCGCAACGGCGCGAACGCTCCGCTCATCCGCCAGCCCTACCTGGCGGCGTTCAACCGCGTCACCGGCGACTGGATCTCGACGTTCCGGCCCGCCCTCGACGGCGCGGTCTGGGGGCTCGAAGCGACGCCCGACGGCAAGCTGTTGATCGCCGGCAACTTCAGCAACATCGATGGTCTGCCCAGCACCCGGGCATTGGCCAAGCTCGACCCCGCGACCATGGCGATCGACCCGACCTTCGCCATGGACATCACCCGCACCGGCGGACTCCGGCCGATGGGACGCGCCCTCACGATCAAGGGCGACTGGGCGTACCTCGCCGGCCGCTTCAACGGTGCGAGCGGCGGCACCCGGACCGTCGCCAACACCGGCATCGGTGGGCTCACCAAGTTCCGATGGGCAACCGGCGAGCCCGACCCGAACTGGCGGCCGTACACCGACAAGACCGTCGAGGCGATCTCGGCGTCGCCGACGAGCGACCACCTCTGGATGGTGGGCTACTTCAGCACGGTCAGCGGCACCACGGCGCATTCGTCGGCATCGGTCTCGCTCACGACCGGGGTGCGCGACGACCCTCCGGGCATGCAGACGGTCATCGAGAACTCGCCGATCCAGATGTACCAGGTCAACCGCGAGCCCCAGTGGACCGTCGGCGAGTGGAACGGGTTCGTCTACCAGGGCGGCACCCAGCACTACTTCGGCCGCCACGCCATCTCCAACTACGCCCAGACCGGCTGGTCCAACCAAGCCAATGGTGACTACCAGACCCAGGAGTTCCTCAACGGCCTGGTCTATGCGGGCTGCCATTGTGGCGCCACCAACACGACCCGGCAGGTCAACGGCCAGCAGGTCAACACCGGCCTGCTCTCGGCGTTCGGCGCCTGGGACCCCGACACGTTCGCCCGGAGCACCACCTTCCAGCCCGACGTGCGGAACTGGAGCGAGGGACCGTGGGCAATGGAGACCGACCCCCTCACCGCGTGCCTGTGGGTGGGAGGCGACTTCCTCGCAGGACCGGCCGACGTGTTCATCAACGGCCTCGCGAAGTTCTGCGTGCCCGGCGGTGTTCCCGACACCACGCCGCCCACCACGCCCACCAGCGTCACGGCCGTGGCCGAGGCGCCCGGCACGCGGCTCCGGTGGTCGGCCTCCACCGACGACAAGGCCGGTGTTCTCACCTACGAAGTGCTCCTCAACGACCGACTGATCGGCACCACCACCGCCACGAGCTTCTTCAGCCCGTTCTCGGGACCCGGTCGATACTTCGTGCGCGCCGTCGACGTCGCCGGCAACCGCTCGGCGACGAGCGCAGTCGTCAGTCCGGCCGACAACCAGCCGGTCGCCCTCGTGGCCTTCGGGTCGCCGTGGAAGTACTCCGCCGACGGATCGTTGCCGCCGGCGGCGTGGGACACGAGCGGCGATGTGGCGGCATGGCCTGAAGCGGCCGCGCCACTCGGCAAGGGAGGCATCGGCGAGGTCTCGACGATCCCCGCTGCCGGCACCACCCAGTACTTCGTGAAGGACGTGCAGGGCACCAACCTCTCCACGTGGGGCAGTGTTCGGGTGCGACTCCGCGCCGACGACGGCGCCATCGTCCGAATCAACGGCGTCCAGGTCGCCCGGACCAACCTCGGGTTCGGCGTGTCGGGCCCGACCGCCGTCGCCTACCAGGCCGTGACCGCGCCCGGCGGAGCCGCGACCCGCGAAATCACCATCCCGGCGTCGCTCTTCGTCGCCGGCACCAACCGCATCTCGATCGAGTTGCACCAGGCCATCGCCAACGACACCGATGCGTTCGTCGACGCCGAGCTGGTCGTCACCCGCAACGGCAACGACTCGTCAGCACCGGCGGCACCGACGGCACCGACGGCCTCGAGCAGCACGGGCACCGCCATCGGCGTCGCGTGGGCCGTGTCGCCCGAGATCGACGTTGCCGGCTATGAGCTGCAGCGCAACGGCCAGGTGATCGGCTACTTCAACCGCAACGAGGTTGCGTACTTCGACCAGCAGCTGACCTCGGGCACCTCCTACACCTACGCCGTCGTGGCCTACGACCAGTCCGGCAACCGCTCGGCCGCCACCAGCGCGGTCCTGTCCACGACGGGCACCCCGCCGCCACCACCCCCGCCAGTCGCTCTCTCTCTGGTCGGTCCGACCTCGAGCTGGCGGTTCTCGGCCGACGGAACGACTCCCCCGGCAGGATGGGCCACCACCGACGACCTGTCGGCGTGGGGTCAAGGCGTCGGCCCCCTCGGCGCCGGCGGGCTCGGCGAGGCCACCACCATCCCGACCACGGCGATCACCCAGTACCTCGCCACCGACGTCACCGTCACCACACCCAGCACCTACCGCCAGATCGAGCTGACCATCGCCGGCGACGACGCCTACGTCGTCCGCATCAACGGCACCGAGGTGGCCCGCTCCAACATCGCGTTCGGTGTGCCGACACCCACGACGCCCGCATATGGCGAGAAGGTGGGGCCGGCCCCGACCGCCACGCTCCGCGTCCCCGCCGACCTCCTGGTGATCGGCACGAACCGGATCAGCGTCGAACTCCACCAGATCCGAGCCAACGACACCGACGCCTACGCCGCACTGACGGCGACCGCGTTGCCGACCAACGGCGACACCGTGCCGCCTCAGATGTCCACCGGCTCGATGACCTCCATCGCCCGCACCGGCATCCAGCTCAACTGGGCAGCCGCCACCGACAACGCCGCGATCGGCTACTACGCCATCAAGCGCAACGGTGTTGTCGTGACGATCCTCCGGAGGACCGCCGTGAACTACCTCGACCAGCAGCTCACCCCCGCCACCACCTACAACTACGAAGTGATCGCCGTCGACACCAACGGCAACCCGTCCACGCCACTCGCACTCACCGCAACGACCCTTCCGTGACCGATCCGGAGTGAACCCCCGGACTCGTCGAAACGGGGGGATGCCGCGACCACGGCGCACCACTACGGTGACGCCAATCGGAGAGTGAGGGAGCTGGGGATGAACGAGCGGCTGGGGCTGCGACGACTCGTCGGACGACGACGCGGCGAGAGCTACGAGGTCGAGGAGGAGCGCTACGACGACCTTCGCGACACGGAGGGCATGGTCGACCTCACCGAGTACGCCGAGCTGGCGACCCGACAGCGGGAGGCCTACGCCTACATCGATCTGTCCACCGCCATCCTCGAGCAAGACTCCGTCGACGTCGTGGACGAGGGCGACTGGCCCGCAGCATGAACGAACCCCGGCCGTGACGGCCGGGGTTCGAACAGCAACTCCGATGGGATCGGTCAGCCGGCGGCAGCGCGGGCGTTGAGCTCGTCGAGGTGGCTGGTGGCCTCGAGGTACTCGTTGACCCACCGCTCGATGACGGCCGAGGTCTTCTCGACCTTCTCGAACTGGCCGACGACCTGGCCGACAGGGTTGAACGCGACGTCGACGGTCTGGTCGGGGTAGTTGTGCGTCGCCGCGACGGCGATGCCGGAGACCATGTACTGCAGCGGCATGCCGAGCGGGTCGGGGTTCTCGGGGTTCTCCCACGCCTCGGTCCAGTCGTTGCGGAGCATGCGGCACGGCTTGCCGGTGAACGACCGCGAGCGCACCGTGTCACGCGACGAAGCGTCGATGTAGGCCTGCTGCTGGACGGGCGTGTTCTCGGCCTCCTCGACCATCAGCCACTGCGAGCCCGACCACGCGCCCTGGCAACCGAGCGCCAGAGCTGCCGCGATCTGCTGACCGTTGCCGATGCCACCGGCGGCGAGCACGGGCCGCGGGGCCACGGCCTTGACGACCTGGGGCCACAACACGATCGACCCGACCTCACCGCAGTGGCCGCCACCCTCGCCGCCCTGGGCGATGATGATGTCGACGTCGGCGTCGGCGTGCTTCAGCGCCTGGTATGGCGAGCCACAGAGCGCCGCGACCTTGCGGCCCTCGGCGTGGATGTGGTCGATCATGTCCTTCGGCGGAGTGCCGAGCGCGTTGGCGATGAGCGTCATCTTCGGGTGACGGAGTGCGATCTCCACCTGCGGCGTGGCGGTCGCCTCGGTCCAGCCGAGCAGCTTCAACGCGTTGTCGTCCTCGCCCTCGGGAAGCGGGACACCGTGGTCGGTCATGAGCTTGCGGGCGAAGTCGAGGTGCTGCTGGGGAACCATCTCCTGCAGCATCTTCGTGAGGTCCTCGGCCGACATGTCCTCGTTCATGCCCTCGTACTTGTTGGGGATGACGATGTCGACGCCGTAGGGGTGATCGCCGATGTGCTCGTCGATCCAGTTGAGCTCGATCTCGAGCTGCTCGGGCGAGAACCCGACCGCGCCGAGCACGCCGAAGCCGCCGGCCTTCGACACTGCGACGACGACATCGCGGCAGTGGGTGAACGCGAAGATCGGGAACTCGATCCCGAGGTCGTCACAGAGTTGAGTACGCATGGTTGGTGTATCCCTTCACCGGGTGGTGGCATCGGATCGATGCCGTTGGACGAGAGCAGTGAGTGAGTCGATGGCGAGCCGATCGGTGACCGCGACGGGGTCGACCCGCCGCATCATCTCGAGGCCGAACAGCAACCCGATGACGGCAGGACCGACATCGGGGGACACGTCGTTCGACGCGTCGGCCAGCTCGACGATGCCGCGCCAGGCGCCGCGGTACCGGCGAGCGAGGTGTTCACGAGCGGCGGGGTCGCGCGAGGCGTGGGTCCAGAGCTCGAGCTCGAGGGCAATCCACCGGCCGTCGCCGACGGCGGGCGCGGACACGTTGCGCCACAGCACGGCCAGCCGCTCCTCGAGCGTGGTTGCCGTGGCGAGTTCTGCCCCGATCACCGCGCTCAGGTCGACGACCCACGAGTCGAGCAACGCGACGAGCACGCCGTCCTTGCCACCGAAGTGGTCATAGACCGCGCCGGAGGTGCGGTCTGCCAGCTCAGCGATGGCGCCGATCGACGTGCTGTCGACGCCACGCTCGGCGAAGAGTTCTGCCGCAGCCGCGAGCAATCGCACGCGGGTGTCGGCTCGACGCGTCTGCTGGGTCGCCATCGACGAGAAATATAGAGCCCTCTATATACATTGACAAGTGCATATAGATGGCGACTCGCCGATCAGACGCCGATCGTGCTCGTGTACACCCAGTGCCCGCCGCCGCTGTCACTGCTGTCGAAGTCGAACACCGACACCGACGGGGCCAGCGGACCGACCTTGATCTTGATTGCGCTCGGCAGGCTCGGGATCGGGATGAAGCCGTTGGCCAGCTCCGGGCTGAACAGACCGGCGACGCCGAACGCGGTGTCGAGCAGACCCGTGAACGCTCCCGCCGTGGGCAGCAGCAGCTGCACGCCGACGCCCACGATCGCGTCGGGGTTGCCGAGGCCCTCGATGATCGCTGCGATCAAACTGCCGGCGGCCGACAGGAAGTTGCCGAGGTTCGACACGATGAGGTCGATCAGCTGCTCCTGGGTCGGAGGCACTGCGGAGCCGGCGATCAGTACGTCGAGCGACGACTTGAGCACGCCGACCAACGCGCCGTTGAGTGCATCGGTCATGGCGCACCCGGTGACGAACGGCGGCGCGTTGCGGTTGACCGCGAAGCTGAGGGTGCCGAAGATCTCGAACGGGGCCGTCGACAACAGCACGTCGCCGATGTCGAGGTTCTGCGCATCCGGGAAGGGAATGTCGGCGGTGCCGGCCGGGATGCCGACCGTGGTGCCAGCCGGAGCGGCGTCGGGCGCGGGCAGCGCTCCCGAGGAGCACTGCGACGAGATCTGGGCGCTCGACGAGCCGGCCACACCGAGCTTCGAACGGAACCCGACCTGGATGACATAGGGCCGGTCGCCGGCCGTGACCTGGCTGTTCTTCGAGATGACCTGGATGGTCGCCGGCTTCACCTTCCAGGTGATCGGTGCCGGCCCGCCGGGCGTACACGCCGCAGCGAACAGGGCGAGCACCGCCGTGAGTGTGGCCAACGTCGACAGCCTGCGCATTGGGGCTCCCCTCCCGATCAACCCGGCCCCGCGACCAGGTACTCGTGACAACCTACCCGGCGATCGCCGCCGACGCACCGATGACGCGTTCACGTCACACTGTGCGAGCAGCCGATCGCGGCAGCGACACCGGGGCGGCACCGACGCCGTCTGCCCGACGCCGGAGGGGCCACCATGGCGAGCACACCCGACGAGGTCCGTGACGGGGTCGGGCTCACGAACCTCGATCGACCGCTGTTCGACGGCGCCGGCGTGACCAAACGCGACCTCGTCGACTACCTGGACGCCGTCCACGAGCGACTGATCCCGGTGCTCCGCGACCGACCGCTGTCGGTCGTCCGCGCGACCGACCGCCAGCGGCCGTTCATGCAGAAGAACGTGCCGAAGTACACCCCCGACTGGATCGAGACCGTCGAGATCTGGGCCGAGGCGTCACAGCGCGCCGTGCGGTACGCCCTGTGCAACGACCGGCGGACGCTCCTGTGGTTCGCCAACCAACGCGCCGTCGAGTACCACCCGACCCTCGGTCGCGCCGGCTCGTTGCACCACGCGACCGATCTGATCCTCGACCTGGACCCGCCCACCGAGGGCGGCTTCGCCGGTGCCGTGGCCGCGGCCGAGCTCGTGCGCCGCGCGCTGGACGAGGTGGGGCTCGCCGCCGCGGTGAAGACGAGCGGAGCCAAGGGCGTGCACGTCTTCGTCCCCGTCGATCCCGACCACGACCCCGAGGACGTGGCGGCGGCGACGCGCGCCATCGCCCGTCGTGCCGAGCTCCTCGACCCCGACGTCGCAACCACCGCCTACATCAAGGCCGACCGGGGTGGGAAGGTGTTCGTCGACTCCACCCGGTCCGGCGGCGCCACCGTCGCCTCCGCCTACAGCCCCCGGGCCCGCCCCGGAGTTCCGGTGTCGTTCCCCCTCGAGTGGGACGAGCTCGACGACGTCTCGCCTGGCGACTTCACCGTCCTCACCGCGGTCGCGCTGATGGAGCATCGGACGCCCTGGGTCGAGTCGCTCCCGGCTTCCCAGCGCCTTCCCGACCAGCTGATCGCCGAGGGCCACGGGATCCCGGTCGCCCGCGTCGCGGCGATGCAGGAGGGGAAGCGACGAAAACGCGCCACCGAGGAGTGACCCGGATCAGCGCGTGACGGGCGTGGGCCGCAGGCCGGGCAACGCTCCGACCGTCACGAGCGCTCCGAGCCCAGCGCCCAGCAGGCAGATCGACGACCACCCACCCGAGTCGTACAACCCGGCGGCCACCGCCGAGCCGAGTGCGCCACCGCTGAAGTAGCACACCATGTACACGGAGTTGACGCCGCTCCGAGCGACGGGCAACCCGTAGATGACGCTCTGGTTCGTGACCTGGAGGCCCTGGACTCCGACGTCGAGCACCACGATGCCGACGACGAGCCAGACGATCGATGTCCGACCCCACCACAACGGCAGGAACGACACCATGATCGAACCGGCGAACGCGACCGTCGAGATGTTGGCGCGACCGCGGTCGGCGAGCCGGCCGGCAAACCCTGCACACAGCGCACCGGCAGCACCCACCAGACCGAACAGCCCGATGACCGAGTCGCCGTAGCCGTAGCGGGGACCCGACAGTTCGAAGGCCACGGTCGTCCAGAAGACGCTGAACGCGGCGAACCCGAACGCGCCGAACACAGCGCGTCGACGCAGCACCGGCTCGCTCACGAACAAGCGGGCAGTCGAGCGGAGGAGGTCGCCGTAGGACCTCGACGGGCGGGGCCCGTCGGCGGGCAACGCTCGGGCCAGCACGATCGCCAATCCCGTCGCAACGACTGCCGCTGTCCAGTAGACCGCACGCCAACCGGCGACGCCGGCAACGAGCCCGGCAACCGTGCGGGCCAGCAGGATTCCCAGCAGCAACCCGCTCATCACCCGGCCGACCACGCCCCCGCGCTCCTCCTCGGAGGCGAGCTCGGCGGCGAGCGGGACGAGGAGCTGAGCGGCGACCGACCCGAGCCCGATGAATGCCGCCACGGCAATGAGGACCGCGATGCCCGGGGCAAGCGCCGCCGCCACGGTCGCGACGGCCGTGCCCACGAGAATCGCGGGAACCAACCGACGACGATCGAGCAGGTCGCCGACCGGCACGATCAGCGCGAGCCCGACGGCGTAGCCGACCTGGGACAAGGTCACCACGAGGCCAGCGGTTCCGGAACTGGTGCCGAAGTCCTCGGCGATCGTGTGCAGGAGTGGCTGCGCGTAATAGAGGTTGGCGACTGCGAGACCGCATGCCGCCGCCAGGAGGAGGACCAGCCGAGGGTCGATCCGAGTGTCCGCACCGGTTGAGGTCACCGGGCAACGGTAGTGGGGGCTCAGCCCTCCGCGGCCTCGATCGTGGAACCGTCGTCGTCGCCGAGCGCCTCGAGCGACTCGGTGATGGCCGAGCGTTGCGGACCCGACGCCTCGAACGCCCGACTGAGGAGGCGACCCTTGGGCTTGCCGAGCGGGCCGGTCTCCGCTCGCGCTCGACTCCGGCGAGCCGGTGCCTTCTTCACCACCGGCTCGGGCTCTGGCTCCGGCTCGGCGACCGGCTCGGGCTCGACGACCGCGATGGGCTCGGCCTCCGGCTCGACGACCAGCTCGGGCTCCGGCTCAGACGAGTCGGCGGTCGGAAATCCATGCAGATCACGACGCGAGACGTCACCTTCTGCATGAATTACGACCCCGACGGGCTCGGCCTCCGGAGCGACGACTGCGGTGGGCGCGCGTTCCGGCTCGACGACCGGTTCCGGCTCTGGCCCGACAGCCTCGGCCTCCGGCTCAGACGAGTCGGCGTTCGGAAATCCATGCAGATCACGACGCGAGACGTCACCTTCTGCATGAATTACGACAGCGGCAGGCTCCGGCTCGGCCTCCGGCTCGACAACCGGCTCGGGCTCGATGAGCGCGGGTTCGAGGTGCACCGTCGCAGCGACGACAGGAGGCTCGAACGTCGGCTCCGGTTCGGTGACGACGTCGTCGCCCTCGGCGAGGAACTCGAGGCGGGGAGCGTCGAACTGGCCCCACGCCCGCGGCAGACGGCGCCGCGGAACGGCGGCGCGGCCTCGGGCATCGTGCACCGGGGCCGGACCAGCGGCCGTCATCAACGTCGACTGCGACGTGCGCCGATCGAGGACCACCCATCCCCGAGGTGCGCTCAGGCGCTGCGCGTGGTCGGCGCAGAGCGGCTGGCCACCGGCAGGGGCCATCGCGATCGGATCCAACCACACCTGACACGCGAGGGCGTCGTAGCTGATGCACACCTCTGCTTCTCTGCCACATCCGGGGCGCCGGCACGACCAACCCATCGAGGGCCACGCTACCGCCGTCCCGGTCGAACTCGACCGATGAACCGGCACGTTCTCAGGCTGACCGGGGGCGCAGCGTGATGTCGGTGATCTCGACCTGACCCGGAACCTGCACGGCGTGCAGGACGCTGTCGGCGATGTCGTGGGGGCTGAGCGCGACGACCGTCTCGGCCGCCACGTCGGTGGTCGGCGCCTCCGGACGGATCGACGTCACCCGAACGCCCGAGGTCTGCACTTCCCGCCGAAGGGTGTCGGCGAGCGAGCGGACGCTGTCGGTGGTGACGGCGAACTGGCCGAAGTCGATCGCTCCCTCGCTCGACGGCGCGGGGTTCACGAACACCACGTGACCCCGGCCGGCGCGCAGCTGGGCGAGCAGTCGCTGGGACATCAGGTACGGACCGCGGACGTTCACGAGGTACTGCTCGTCGAGGTCGTTCACCGAGCCGTGCTCGATCCCGCCTCGGACCTGCACCCCTTCAGCGTGGACGAGGATGTCGACCGGACGGTCGAAGCGTTCGATGAAATCGACGACCCCTTCGATCTCACTCAGGCTGCCGACATCGCATTGCAGGAAAAGGATGGCCGCTTCGGGACCGGCGAGCTCGACGGTCTCGCGCAACTGCGCCAGCTCCCGGCCCAGCACACAGACGCGGGCACCCGAGCGAGCGAGACCGAGCGCCACCTCTCGGCCGACCCCGTTGGCTCCGCCGGTGACCACCGCGACGCGGCCGTGAAGGGGCCCCGGCGCCGCCGGAACCGTCTGAGCCTCGGCGTCGACGCCATCGGCGATGTCGGCGCGCGACGACTCCGTGATGGTGTCGTCGAGCTCTGGGCGCAGATCGATCACGAGGTCTCCGGTCAGGTCGGCGGGGTGGCGGGGAACCACCTCGGAGACCTCGATCACCATATCGGCGGTGATCTCCGTCGCCACCCTGTTGCCCTCGCCCTGCATCCCGCTCCTCGACTGCCGCCGTGCACGGCCACAGTAAGGAAGGTTCCTCACGGGATCAAGGCAGATCAAATGATATGAAATGACGTGTTGTTTCAGTGGAGCGTCGCGACCAGGGGAAAGTGGTCACTGGCCCAGATCGACGGCACCTCGACCGCCGACGCCGTCAGACCACCCACGGCAATCCAGTCGATGTGATCGGTGGCCCCACGCGTGGGGAACGTCGGCGGACCCTCGACCGCTGACAGCCCGGCCGCCGCGACCGTCGGGCCGAGCACGTCGGGACCGGCGTTGAGGTCACCGAGGAGCAGGTGTGGACCCGGCCGCGCCATCAGTCGATCGAGCACCACGGGGAGTTGGCGCGCCGCGATCCACCGCCGGTTGTGCAGATGCGCTGACGCGACGCTCACCCGTCGGCCGCCGAGTTCGACCGACGCGATGATCGCCAGCCGCTGCTCGCTCCCGAACGCCGGGAGCCGCACGACCTCGACGGCCGTCGGCGGCTGTGGCGTGAGCAGCGCGATCCCGTACTGGCCCGTCACCTGCAGGCGTCGAGCACTCGCGAACGTCGGATGCAACCCCGTCGCCTTGGCGACGATTGCTGCACCGTCGGAGAACCGGCTGCGCGGCACACGTCGGTCAACCTCCTGCAGCGCCAGCAGTTCGACGCCGAGTCGGCGCGCCGACTCCGCCAGGCCGGAGCGATCGAACCATCGCTCGGGCGGCGCACCGTGATGCAGGTTGAACGTGCCGACCCGCACGGGTCGGTCCAATCCGGGTTGGGTGTTCACGAGGCGGACGGTAGTGGCTCGCTCACTAGGGTTCGGCCCCATGCCCGTGCCACGCCACCACCTCTCCGCCGAGCTGACGACGGGCTTCGCGAGGATTCGCGCCGACCTCGGCGTCCAAGAGGAGTTTCCCCCCGAGGCGCTGGCGCTCGCCGGGAAGCGAGCGTCGAGCCCGTCGAACGCGAATCGGGACCATCGCGACCGCCAGGACCTCCCGCTCCTGTCCATCGACCCCGAGGGGAGCCGCGACCTCGACCAGGCCCTCCACCTCGAACGCGACGGCAGCGGATATGTCTTCCACTACGCGATCGCCGACGTGGCGCACTGGGTCCAGGCCGGGGACGCCATCGACCTCGAGGCGCGGCGCCGCGGCACCACGATCTACTGCCCCGACCGCCGCATCCCGCTCCATCCGACCGAGTTGAGCGAGGGGGCCGCCAGCCTGCTCGAGGGCCAGTCCCGGCCGGCGATCCTCTGGACCATCCGGCTCGACCGGGACGGTGCAACCACCGATGTCTCCGTCGAGCGGGCGATCGTCCGCAACCACCGCGCGTTGTCCTACGCCGCGGTCCAGGCCGCGATCGACGCGGGATCGACCGATGAGCAGTTCGGGCTGATCGAAGAGGTGGGGCGTCTTCGCCTCACCCAGGAGATCGAACGTGGGGGCGTCAGCCTCGAACTTCCCGAACAGGCCGTGGACCGGGTCGGCGACCACTACGAGTTGCGCTACGACGAAGCGCTCCCCGTCGAGGGGTGGAACGCTCAGCTGTCGCTCTGCTGCGGCATGGCGGCCGCGCAGTTGATGCTCGACGCGCGCTGCGGGATCCTCCGGACGCTGCCACCCGCCGACGCCGAGACCATCGCCCGACTGCGCGTCCACTCCGCCGCTCTCGATGTCCCGTGGCCCGACGACCTCTCCTACCCCGAGTGGGTCAGAACACTCGATCCGGCCACGCCCCACGGGGCGGCCCTCATGACACAGGCTGCCCGGACGCTCCGAGGCTCGGGGTACCTGGCGTTCGACGGCGACGTCCCCGCGGAACACCGCCACCACGCGATCGCGGCCGACTACGCACACGTCACCGCGCCACTGCGCCGACTCGTCGACCGGTTCGCCAACGAATGCGTCCTCGCCGCAGCAGCGGGAACGCGTCCCCCGGCCTGGGTGCTCGAAGCGCTCGCCGACCTGCCCGGCATCATGGGATCGACGGGCCGGCTGGCCAACCAGGTCGAGCGAGCGGTCGTCGACCTGGCCGAAGCGGCAGCGCTGGCCCACCTCGTGGGCCACACGTTCGACGCGGTCGTGACATCGACCGGCAAGGGGTACAGCGCCATCCAGCTCATCGAGCCCGCCGTCATCGGAACCGTGCCAGGGGAACTCCCCATCGGCGCGTCGACGAGGGTGCTACTCGAGACCGCCGACATCGCCGGCCCCGCCGTCAGGTTCGTTCCCGCCTGATCGACCCCGAAGATCATCCGTACGCCGGGGTGTCGGATCTGATCGAATGGACCCAGGCGCCGCTCGAGGAGCCGAAAGGAGTACCCGATGACGTTCGTGGGTCTGATCGCTCGCAACATCATCTCGCGGCCACTCCGCGCCGTCCTCACGGCGAGCGCCGTCGCCATCGGTGTCATGGCAGTGGTCGCGCTCGGCGTCCTGACCACGAGTCTCAAGGAAACCGCGACGCAGATCCTCGACGTGGGCAACGCCGATTTCACGATCGCCCAGAAGAACAGCAGCGACATCATCAACGGCACGATCGATGCCGAGGACATCGCCGCCATCGGGACGATCCCCGGCGTCGAGCGGGCCGTCGGGGCGTTGATCAGCACGGACGCCTACGACGAATCGAACCCACTCGTGATCGAGGTGGGCCTCGCACCCGCCGACCAGGGCCCGTTCGGTGTGAACATCCTCGACGGCGAGTCCTACGGCCCCGACGCGACCGACCAGGTCATGCTGGGATACGTCCTCGCCAAGCAGATCGGCAAGAAGGTCGGCGACACCGTCACTGTCGACGGCCACGACTACCAGGTGACAGGGCTCTACCGGACGAACATCTCCTTCGGTAACAGCACCATGATGTTCCCGCTGTCGTACCTGCAGGGCGCCAACCGACTGAGCGGCCAGGTCACCCTCGGATTCGTGCAGGTCGCCAAGGGCGCCGACATCAAGAAGATCCGGGCAACGATCGACGGGGACTACCAGCAGCTCACGACGATCGAGACGGCCGAGGACTTCGGGCGCGCCGACCGGAACCTGACGCTCATCGGCGCGGCGAACACCGGCGGCTCGCTCCTCGCCGGCCTCATCGCGGTGACGGGGGTCCTCAACACCTCGCTCTTGTCGTTCTTCGAACGCATCCGTGAGTTCGGCATCTACCGCTCGATCGGTTGGAGCCGGTCGAGAGTGATCGCCCTGGTGCTCGGCGAGGCGATCGTCGTGAGCATCGTCGGCGCGGCGGTCGGGGTCTTCCTCGGGTGGGGGGCCATCAACGTTCTGGAGAACCTCAAGCAGCTCAAGGGCATCTTCACGCCGACCTACGACGCCGCCATCTTCGGACGATCGCTGGGGTTCGGACTGGTGGTGGCCTTCCTCGGGGCCCTCTACCCGGCCCTGCGAGCGGCGTTCGTCGCACCGATCACGGCGGTGCGACGTGAGTAGCACGACCCCTCCCACCGACAGCCCGGGCATCGTCGTGCGCAACGTCTCGAAGCGGTACGGCCGAACGGTCGCCCTCGACCACGTCGACCTCGAGGTCGCTCGCGGCGAGTTCGCCGTGCTCGCCGGCCCCTCCGGTTCCGGCAAGTCGACGCTGCTCAACCTGCTCGCCGCGCTCGAGAAGCCCGACACCGGCACCATCGAGGTCGGAGGCCACCTCCTCGGTCGTCATGCCCGCCACCTCAATCACCTCCGGCGCGTCGAGGTCGGGTTGGTGTTCCAGCTCCACAACCTGATCCCCCGGCTCACCGCGCTCGAGAACATCGAGGCGGCGATGTTCGGCACACACCACGGCCGCAAGGCCCGCGTGGCACGCGCCCACGAACTCCTCGACCGGCTCGACCTGTCGCACCGGGCCAACGAGCGACCGCCGACGATGTCGGGTGGGGAACGTCAGCGGGTGGCCGTGGCCCGGGCGCTCGCGAACGAACCCGAGGTCATCCTCGCGGATGAGCCCACGGGCAGCCTCGACGACGAGTCGGCGGACCTCGTGCTCGACCTTTTCGACGAACTGCGCGCCGGCGGCGCAACGATCCTCGCCGTCAGCCACGATGCCCGTCTCGATCGTCGCGGCGACCGGATCGTCTCGATCACCGACCTCAACTGCGCCGTCCAGTAGCGAACGTCCCGCAGTGGCGGCCCGAGAGCGGCGGCCCGGCTGCTATCCGATCCGGGCGCTCTGGCCGCCGTCGACGGGCAGGATCGCCCCGGTGATGAACGCGGCCTCGTCGGAGGCGAGGAACAGGACGGCATTCGCCACGTCCCAGGCGGTACCCATCTCCCGCCGGAGCGGCACCGCCTTCGCACGTTCGGAACGGATCAGGTCGCGGTCGTGACCGGTCGCCTCGGCGATGGCCTCGATCGCCATCGGGGTGTCCATGAGCCCCGGCATCACGGCGTTGGCGCGGACCCCGTACCGCGCCCCCGCCATGGCGAGCGACTCGGTGAGCGCGTTCACCCCGGCCTTCGACGTCTTGTAGGCGAGCAACGGCGCTGAGCACACCGCCGCGATCGACGAGATGTTGACGATCGACCCCGACTGCCGACCCTTCATGTGTGGCAGGACGTGCTTGCACGACAGCCACATCCCCTTCAGGTTCACGTCGTGGATGCGATCCCAGACGTCTGCCTCGAGGCTGGTCGGCCCGCCATCACCGGCCCCGATCCCGACGTTGTTGACCAACACGTCGATCCGCCCGAACGCCTGCACCGCGTGCTGCGCCATCGCGGCGCATGCCTGCTCATCGGTGATATCGGCCCGGAAGGCCTCGGTGGCTTCGGCGGAGGGGCCGTCGGCGAGGTCGCGGATCATCCAGCACGTCTCCTCGGCGGAGGCGAGGTCGCGATCCACTGCGAGGACGGTCGCGCCCTCCTGGGCGAGACGGATCGCGATGGCGCGTCCGTTGCCGATCGTCTCGCCCTCGGTCTGTCCGGCACCGACGACCACGGCGACCTTGTCGGCCATCCGGGTCATGCCGGGCCCCCGTCATCGGGCGCGTGACCATCGGGGAAGCCCGGCACCCCGGCATCGAGTTCCACCCCGAGCGAGTTCAGCGCCATGCACACCATCGTGTACTGACCCACGGTGAAGATGAGGTCGAGCATCTGTTGGGAACCCAGGTCCGTTTCGAGCCGCTGCCAGGTGGTGTCGCTCACCATGTGGTCCGCAATCAGCTCGTCGGTGGCGGAGATCAGCGCTGCCTCGCGATCGCCCCATCCGTCGTAGCCCTCCGTCGCAGCACGTGTGATCTCGTCGTCGGTCAGCCCGACCTGCCGACCGATGACGGTGTGCTGGCCGAACTCATAGGCGCACCCACAACGCCACCCCGCGCGCAGGATCAGGAGCTCGCGATCACGGGCCGTGAGCGTGTTCTTGCCGAGCACGTGCCCGCCGAACACCATCCACCGCTTCAGCAGCTTCGGGTGGTGAGCCAGGGTCGTGAAGATGTTGAGGTGCCCGACGGCGTCGAGCAGCGCGACGGTTTCGTCGTCCCACTCGTCGCTCGTCGTCGGCTCCAGCCGTGGGCTTGCCGGTCGTGTCATGGTCCCCCTCGATGTGCTCTGGTCCTCGCCGATCGGAAGCAGCCATCGCGCGGACGGGTGCCATCATGGCCGACTCCCGGCCCGTCCCGACGACCGCGGCGGGCCCACATCGCTAACGTCGCCAGCGACGATCGGAAGGAACCCAGATGGCAGAGATGGAATACCGCAGGCTCGGCAGCAGTGGTCTGAAGGTCAGCGTGTTGTCGTTCGGATCGTGGGTCAGCTTCGGCACCCAGATGGATACGGGCCTCGCGCGTGACTGCATCGCCGCCGCCTGGGACGCCGGCGTCAACTTCTTCGACAACGCGGAGGCGTACGCCGGAGGCGAATCCGAGCGCATCATGGGCGCCGCGCTCGCCGAGCTGGGATACCCCCGCAACGAGTACGTGGTGTCGTCGAAGTTCTTCTGGGGCATCGGCAGCGCGCCGAACATGGCCAACACGCTGAACCGCAAGTACCTGCACCAGGCGATCGACGGCTCGCTCGAGCGCTTCGGTCTCGACTTCCTCGACCTCGTCTACTGCCACCGACCCGACCCCAACACCCCGATCGAGGAGACGGTGTGGGCGATGTCGGACATGGTGTCGAGCGGCAAGGCCCTCTACTGGGGCACGTCGGAGTGGTCAGCCGACGAGATCCGCGCCGCGTGGCACATCGCCGACAAGCACCACCTCCACAAGCCGCAGATGGAGCAGCCGCAGTACAACCTCTTCGAGCGCAACAAGGTGCAGCGCGAGTACGCCCGTCTCTACGAGGACATCGGGCTCGGCCTCACGACGTGGAGCCCGCTCGCCTCCGGCCTGCTGTCGGGCAAGTACGTCGACGGGGTTCCGGACGGGAGTCGCGCCACGCTGCCCGGCTACGAATGGCTCCGCGACCTCCTCACCGATCCCGATTCGAACGCGAAGGTCCGCCAGTTGTCCGCCGTCGCCGACGAGCTCGACTGCACGCTGTCGCAGCTGGCCATCGCCTGGTGCGCCGCCAACCCCAACGTGTCCACCGTCATCACGGGCGCGAGCAACCCCGACCAGGTGCGCGAGAACATGGGTGCGCTCGACGTGCTCGGCAAGCTCGACGCTGGACTGCTCGGGCGGATCCGGTCGATCGCCAAGGGCTGACGCGTCCCCGGCTCAGCCCGGGGTCACGTCCTTCGCCACCGGCAGGCTGATCGAGATCTTCGACGCGTCGAGCGAGCCGCCGAGGCGAGGCTGCGCGTACGCGACCGTGGTCGCGACCAGCTGGAGCGTCACGGTGTGGCCGGGCTGCAGGTGGAACGAGATCAGCTCGAGGTCGACGCTCACGTCGCGCTGGGTGCCGTCCAACACGATGTCGACCGGGGTGATCTGGTTGCCGAGCACGATGCCGGTGTCGTCGTCGACGAGCTGGGCGAACACCCGAGTCGGCCGGTCACCGGCCGGCGTTGTGCCCGAGTAGCTCATCTCCAGCCGGGGGGCGCCGAGCGCGAGGGCGTCGACCTTCCCCGGGTCGATCTTCACCTCGAGCGCCGTGGCCGCCTTCGACGGCGTGATGGCGAGCACCGATCCGGACAGGATGTCGTTCGCACCGGAGCGAGGCGCGGCGAGCGGACCGGCGGCACTGGTCGCGTCGAGCGTGAGTTCACCGGCCCCTTCGGCGGTGACCGGGTCGGCCAGTTCGACCGGGTAGTCGGCGGCCGTCCAGTGCTTCGCGTTCTGGTCGACGACGTCGACGCGGTCGCCGGTGTCGGCGGAGTCGTTGCCCTTCAGGTACTTGTCGAGCCACGCGAACGACCGCTCGTTCACGAGCGTTGCGTCGCCCTCGTCGGTGAGGCAGGTGCCGTGACCGCCGCAGAACCAGATCATCGCGGTCGGGACGTTGCGGGAACGGAGCGACTCGTAGTTGACGACGGCCTCGTCGAGGGTGAACAACGTGTCGACCGTGCCCTGGACGAACAGGGTCGGGACCGACACCTGGTCGATCAGGTCGCCGGGGCCGCGGCTGATGAACCACTCCCGGTCCTCATCGCTGAGGATGCCCTGCCCGACGCCGGACTCGGCGGCGCTGGAGATGTGGGGGTCGAGCCGCCCGCCGAAGGTGACCGCAGCGGTGTTGAGGAACCCGGCCCATCCCGCCTTCACGGTCTCGGACTTGTGGAGGCTCGTCCGGAGCGAGTGCCACGCCAGGCTCGGGACAAGGGCGTCGACGCGGCAATCGATCGCCGCGACCGTCAACTGGATGCCTCCGCCGTAGGACGCCCCGACCATGCCGACCCGAGGGTCGCCGGGACGGTCGACGACTGCGACGGGCTGCTCGGCGACCCAGTCGAGCAGCACCTGCACGTCGCGGCCCTCGCGTTCGGGGTCGTTGACCGACGCCAGGCCGGTCGACTCCCCGAACCCGCGAGGATCCCACGTCAACACGTTGTAGCCGGCGTCGTTCATGCCGGCGATGCCCAGCGCGCCGAAGAGGATGGGGTCCTGCGCCAGCGTCGAGCCGGGCTGCGACCAGCCGGGCCCCATGAGCACCGTCGGGTGCCGATCGTCACCGGGGGCGGGGAACCAGTGCAGCCGGATCGTGGTGCCGTCGAACGAGGTCACGTCGACATCGCTCGGGGTGGCGGCGACCGGAGCGGCCTCGACCGGTGACACCGTCGGCTCCTGGTCGCACGATCGCTCGGGCGCTGTCGTGGTCGCTTCGGCGGTCGTCGTCGAGCGGTCGTCGCCGGTGCTGGCGGCAGTCGTCGGTGTGGACGCCGTGTCCGTGTCGTTGGCGCAGCCCGCCGCGGTCAGCGTCGCAGCGAGCGCCACCGAACCGACCAGCCGCCAGCCGCGGCTTCGAAGCATCCCCATGTCGCGATCCCCTCGTGGTCCCCGCCTGCCGGGGGATCAGGAACCTAGTTCGGCTGCAGGAGTCGGATGTCGAGCTCGACCTCGACGGCGTCGCCGAGCAGGGCGGTGTACGCCTCGAAGCCGGCGCGCACCGGGCCGCCGGGGAACGGCTCGGCCTGTGAGGGATGGAACAGCTGGGACGGAGCCGTCCTACGATGACCCGACCACAGGGGGAGACATCACATGGACGTTCGCGAAGCGCTGTACACAACCCGGGCGATGCGGCGGGTCACTCCCGATCCGATCCCCGACGACGTCCAGGCGCGGATCCTCGATGCCGCCATCCGGGCACCCACTGGCGGCAACGCTCAGAACTGGCGGTTCCTCCTCGTCGACGACCCGGAGGTCCGCGCCCAGATCGGTCCGATCTACCGACGGTGCATCGCCGTCCTCTGGGAGAGCTTCTACGCCGACCGTGTCGCGGCGGCCGAGGCCGACCCCGACAGCGACGACTCGAAGACCTTCGTCAAGGTGCGGCGCTCTGCGCAGTGGCTCGCCGACAACTTCGAGATCTACCCGCTGCTCCTGTTCTCGTTCGTGCAGCACGATCCCACCGGCGGCTCGATCTACCCGGCGACCTGGAGCGCGATGCTCGCGGCCCGCGCTGAGGGGGTCGGGAGTTCGCTGACCAGCGTCCTCCTCTTCGAGAACGACACCGTGTTGGACGTCCTGGGTGTTCCCGCCGGCGAAGGGTGGCTCATGTCGTCGTGCGTGACGTTCGGCTACCCCACCGGACGATGGGGTGTTGCCGCCCGTCGGCCCGCCCACGAGGTCGCGTACCGCAACCGCTGGGGAGCCGACGTGGGGCTGTCGATCGACACTCCCCTCTGGCCCGACCGGGACGTCCCGCCGGCGGGTTGACGGGCCTCGATCCGGGGCCGCCCGGGGGTCCCGACCCCTGGTGGGTGAATTCACCCAGCGGGTGGGAGCGCCGTTCCCTTACGGGACAAAACGACTCATACTGGCGTTGGTATGCGCCATCTCCGACCACGACGACCCGGCACCGCGTCGCTCCGTCGAACCGTCATCGGGATGACCATCGTCGCGTCCGTACTCGTGCCGCTCTCCGTTCTGACGCCGGTCGCGTCGGCAGCGCCGACCGAGACGTCGGCGCTCACGCTCACCGACGTTTCGGGCGCCCGGATCGCCCGCAATGGCGCCCCCGGAGTCGTCCACGCCCAGGTCAACAACACGGGCGCCGCCGCTGCCGCCGATGTCCGGGTCCGCTACCGCCTCCCGTCGGGGGTGCAGCTCGTTCCGGCATCGTCCACCGCCGGCTGCACCGCCGCCGGCTCGATCGTCACCTGTGCGCTCGGCACCCTCGCCGCGGGCACGTCGCGAAGCATCGACCTCGCCGTCCGCGAGCCGCTCGCCACGGCAGTGCTCGGCAGCCGCGTCGGCTACTTCTTCCAGCCGACCAGCGACGCGTACGACCCCTCCTCGGGCGAGATCCGCATGTCCACCTGGTACCACGACGCCGGCGCCCAGGGCACCGACCTCGGCCTGTGCTGGCCGCTCGCCAATGAGACTCCCAACATGGACGTCGCCGGAGGCGTGTGCGACGGGGCGAACGACACTGCGGCGCTCGAGCCCGACGAGGTCGCGGTCCTCGACGCGTTCCCCGAACCGTTTGCCGAGTCACTCGTGCGGTCCTGGCAGTTCGACACCGAGATCACACCGCAACAGTCCGGTTCGTACCGGGCCTGCGGCCTCGCCATCGACGACGGCGGCTACCTGGCCGTCGCGCCGGTCGGCACCCCGCTCACGCCGGCCGACATCCGGCTCAACGTCCCGTCCTTCAGCTCCGCGACCGGCGACCCGTTCGACCTCGTCGCCGGACAGCGGTACCGGGTCCTGATGCGCATCACGAACCGTGGCGGCCCCGGCGTCGACAACGGCGCCAACGGCGGGGCGCTGGCGGGGTGGGATGCCTACGGCATCGTGCCGGCCGACGAGACGTGTGATCTGGGCGCTGCCGGCGTCTTCGGCACCGCCGATTCGGCCTGGGTGAAGCGCAGCGTCGCCGACGTGGTCGTCGTCGGGTCGAGCGACCTCACCGTGCTCGGCGCCGTCGAGTCCGCGCCGGTCGACG